>ADJS01003546.1_pt1 | contig 36718 bp, 32 predicted proteins | sample 268128 | NCBI WGS metagenome assembly ADJS01 (sample SAMN00007486, study PRJNA43253) | human gut metagenome | isolation source: feces sample TS28 | reverse complement strand
CGGTTTCGCTCGCGCCTGCTTCAACTACGGCCTGATGCGTCATTACCCGGTGTACTTGTCCACCAAGAACACGATTTTGAAGGCCTACGACGGCCAGTTCAAGGACATCTTTGCCGAGGTGTTCGAGACCGAATACAAGGACAGGTACGCCGAGGCCGGCCTGACTTACGAGCACCGCCTGATCGACGACATGGTGGCCAGCTCCCTGAAGTGGCACGGCGGTTACATCTGGGCCTGCAAGAACTACGATGGCGATGTGCAGTCCGACTCCGTGGCCCAGGGCTTCGGTTCGCTGGGCCTCATGACCTCCGTGCTCATGACCCCGGACGGCCAGACCGTCGAGGCCGAAGCGGCGCACGGCACCGTGACCCGTCACTACCGCCGCTGGCAGAAGGGCGAGAAGACCTCCACCAACCCGATCGCATCCATCTTCGCGTGGACCGGCGGCCTTAAGCACCGCGCCGATCTGGACGGCACGCCCGAAGTCCGTCACTTCGCCAAGACGCTGGAGAAGGTCATCGTCGACACCGTTGAAGGCGGTCAGATGACCAAGGATCTGGCCATGCTCATCGGCCCGGACGAACCGTGGCTCGACACCGACGGCTTCATGAACGCGCTGGACGAGAACCTGGCCAAGGCTCTGGCCGAGTAAATCATCGAACACATCGTGCGGACCTACATGGGTCATGTCATGTCGCAAACTGTCATGATTGTCGTGCTTCATCTGGAATGTTCCTCAGCACGATAATCATGACAGTTGTTCGATGCACGCACGTAATACCTCTAATTGTTCCCGGATATGTGGCGATTTGTCCACTGGTCCGGGACTTTTTCGTATACGGCCTACTAGAATCGTGATTCAGCTTGTTTTCACGCCCGCTTGAGGAGGTTTCGCCGCTTATGGTGTTCGCACGCCGCTCAACCACCCTGCTCGCCGCCATTATCGCATCCTGCGCGATGGTGCTGTCACTGACCGCGTGCACCTCAGACAATAAGACCGTTGTAGATGGTCAGACCACGGTGACGTCCAATTCTGCCGGCGGCGTGGCCGTGTTCACACCTTCGGACGGCATCACGCTGAACCAGCAGATGCCACTGAACAAGTGGGCGAAGCTGGTGCCTGACCTGACCAAGGCTCTGGTCGACGCCGGTTTCAAGAAAGGCGATATCGATCATACGACGTCCGACTCGTTGGATAAGCAAAGCCGCGCCATCCAAGACTTTGTGGTCGATCATCTTTCGAATAACACCACGGACGATTCCGGCATTGCCATCGCGCCCGACAACATGACATTGCTCGTGGCTCCAGTAGTCGAGGCCGACGCTTCCACTCGCCAATACGGCGATTACGTGAGCCAGAACCTGAGCACCAACGATGTCACGGATGAGGGAGCTACTTCTGACGGCGAATCTTCCGAAGACGACTCGTCCAAAGACGACTCGTCCAACACTGAGAGCGACAGCACTGCATCGGACGAGCAGGCGCAGGCCGTGGACCGGCTGGTCTCATCGCTCAAGCTGGCCAAGGAATCCGGCATGCATGTGGTATTGCTCGGCAACAGTATCGAGGGATATAAGCCGGACGCCTTCGTCAAGTTCTCGGACGCCCAGACCATCGGCAAGCTACAGGCGGAAAAGATGGTGTCCAAACTCAAGTTGGATAAGGCCAGTAAAGACAACCCCAAATACATTGAGGTGCTGCTGCCATACACCGCCATGGACGAAAAAGGCAACGCCAACGATTCCACGTTCGCCCAAGAGGCGTTCCGTGGTATCTGGCAGGTACTGGGCTCCTACTATCAGAAGGGCGTTGTGGAAAGCCCTTCAGGCACCTTGGACGGCAAATCCACGGAAAACGATTGGCAAGCCGTGGCCTACGATGCCGCTAAGGAAGGCTCCACTGCGAAAGTGCTTGACAAGCGTCTGGCAAAAACCGACGGACAGTCCACACTCACCCGTATTGACGGCATCATCACGATGAACGACTACATCGCCTCCGAGGTCGTCAAGGAATTGGACGATCTGGGATACACCGGCTCTGCCGCCGATATCAATCCGCAGATCACCATCTCGGGCATTGTCGGCAATATCACCGGCAAGAAGGATCTCAGCCGCGACGCCGTGCCGGACCCGATCAAATCCCCTGAAAACGACAACGCAAACGACTCATCCAGTTCCGATGACGATGCGGACAAGGACACCTCCGCTTCCGACAAGGACCGTGACTCGCAGTGGCCTCTAGTAACCGGATACGGCGCGTATGTCTCGAACATCCCATCCATCGTCAATGGCAAGCAATGGATGACCGGCATGGAAGACAGACAGACCATCGCCACGGATATCGCTCAGGCCTGCGCCAAGCTCAACAAGGACGAAGCGCTGAATTCCATGCCTTCAATCAGGAACTCCGAGGTAGGCGGCGTGAAGAAGATCCCGACCATCAGCGAACCGTTGCTGGCTGTCAGCGCCAGCAATCTCAAGTCCGCGCTGATCGACCCCGGATATATTTCCTTGGCCGATGCCGGTCTGTGATTCATACTCGTCACGCCGCTAGCCGCCTGCGATGTCTCTTCCGTACGGCCCTGTTCCGGCCGACAATCACCGTTAAATCATGACGGTTTCAGTACGATTTTTCGACTCCCCGCATATTGCTGTGGATCAAGATAATCGGCCGTTCCTCGCTTGAGGCCCCAATGCAGGCAACGGTCTTCGCAATGGTCCGAGCTGCCTTCAACGATGCCTACGGGCTGTCTGCGGGAGATCGTATCCCCCACTGAGAGCTCGGTAACGGCCGGTTCGAATGTCGACGTGACACCTCCACGATGCCGTACACTCACCACATCTTTGCCAGCTACTTTGCCAGCAAAACTCACGGTCCCTGCCTGTGGTGACAGAATTACGGTACCTTGCTCCGCAACAAGATCCACTCCACGATGACCTGGTGCCCACGGGTTGATCGGCCGCTCGAACTGTTGTTCGACCTGTGGATCGTCGACCGGCCAGTCGAATCGGGATTCGCACTGATTGCCATTGCGCCACGCCAAATCAGACATATCGGTGAAATCCTCCACCGTGTATGCCGCATCTCCGGTCACCGCAGTATCCGCATGCGCAACATGCTGAGGCGTGGATGCCAGTCCTACTCCCAAGGCAAGCAGCAGGCCGATAACGGCGGCCAACGCGATTATGGCATCCATACGCCGTTGCCGTTCCTGAGCCCGCTGACGCGCCTGCTGACGCCGCCGGCTGGCACGTCGGGCTTCGTCGCGACGCCAATCAAACAACAGTGGTGCATTCATGAGATTCCTCCCCATAGTGTGAGTGTGATGTGATTCCGGCTTCTTTGCCGGTGATACCCACCTTGAGGGGTCCGAAACAGGATGTCCAGCCAAAACGACCTATGTGGTTCTAGCTTCCGAAGTTATCCACAATGAAATTTCGCGTGACAGTATCGCCGCATCGTCATGTTGTTCGACCTTCAGCCGCGGCCGATCCATGTCACAACCGCTGCCATGCAGTGACAGCGGAACATCAGAACTCTTGTGATTGTTCCCACTGGGTTCGCATACTCAGACGGTTGTTCCGTTTCACCGATTCCAGTATTTGCCAAGCAGACACCAGCTCCTCTACCGTTAGTCGCTAGTGTATATCCGCGTTCGGTTTTTGGCTGTATGAGATAGTATCCGATGAGTCCGATTCTGCGGAATTCAGCGCGACATGCCCTACACGCATGTAATTTGCTTTTTCGTGGCAGGCATGTAAGATATGTGACTTGTGCGCGAGAGAAATCTCAAACACAGCAGACATTCCTGCGTAGCTCAGTTGGCAGAGCATCCGACTGTTAATCGGACGGTCGCTGGTTCAAGCCCAGCCGCAGGAGCTCATTGGAAGCCATCGGCGTGTTGCCGGTGGCTTTTTCTGTATTTATATCCATGAGCATCTGATCGGCTTTCTTGTTTCCGAGCATCATGCGCATAATCGCATCGTTAGACAGTTCGTCCACCGTAGTGTCAAGATATTCCGCAGCCAAAAGAACCTCTTCAAATCGCCAGTTTGCGCGAGAGATCTTGAGGGACATACCGGAAGGCTTTATCCCGAGATAGCTTGCCATCTCAGTTTGATTTTTGCCTTCTCTCGCTTGTGCGGCCAGAAGCTGCTGAACGTTGAAAGAAACGACTTTTAACTTGTATGCGGCTCGCGCCTTGGGGCTGACGCCCGGCATTGTTTCAATACTGGTCATTTTTAACCTTTACAACAATATGTTTATCTGTTGCAAAATATATTACCTCTCGATTTGCGTTTAGTGCAAGTTTGTCGTACACTTTTTGCAGGTCGTAAAGAGTATTACAAAAATGGAGGCTGGAGGTGTGTACGCCGATGAATGATTGGTTCAAAGAACGCGGTATCGGCCAAGAGCAGGTCGCCGCCACTCTTAACGTTTCCGTCTCGACCGTTTCACGCATCGTCAACTACAAAAGAGACCTCAGCATGAGGCGTGCGATGATTCTGCACACTGAGTATGGGATTCCTTTTGACGTTATGTATCCATCTCAATTGAGCGAGGGTAGGGGGTGTTTGTCCGATAAGGAAATGCCCGGTCTCGATCTGGAACATCGAAACCGGGCGTATGCAACACATCCAATGTTGAACGATTCCCTAGTCGCCAAACTTTTGAATCGTTCGCATTGCCTTTTAGATTATGGAGGCTGCACAAATGTCTAGTGTAACCGAAGTCGCTGTGCCGACTTCTGATTTTGATGGTAACGCCCCCGTGAATGGTTCGCGGTGCATGGCGTCTACATTTTCCGAATCCCTGTATTGGCGACGTTCTGCCCGGCGCTACGAGCTGCTGGGACTTGTCTCCTGGATGCTGGCCGCGTTGTCGTGCGTGGTTTTTCTGGCGATTCTGCTTGCCGCGAGGAATCTGCTTCTGCCGGGATTCGCTTTGGTGCCGGTGGCCTGCGGCCTGGCTTGTGTGGGTTGCTGGTGCGACCGTAACTCGCGTGATGCCTGGGATTTCGCTTTCTGGTCCCTTCATGCGGAGGTGAGGCAATGACCATGACCGTTGGCGCGCGTTCCCTCGATAACGAGGAGCGTTCGAATTTCCGGGACTACATGTCCCTGTTGTCCCTGTCCGTGGATGCGTCGATGACCGTGAGGGAGGTCATGGCGGTCGCCTATCTGATCGGCCGGCGTGACGCGCTTCGTGACGTGCGGAACGCTTCGTCGCCGGCTCGGACGGTGAACCGTCGTCTGATCCATGGCGGTCCGTCGGATTGCGTGTTCAATCGCGGCTACGAGGCCGGTGCGGGCATGGTGTCCGACGAGATCGACGCGTTGATGCGCGACGTGGAGGCCCTCAGCGGCGATGACGCGGCGTTCTCGATGCTCAGGCATCCTTCGGTGAGCGGGGGTGATGAGTGGTGGAATTGGTGATCCTGCTGTTCGTGGTGCTTGCGGTGGCCTGTTTCGGCCTGTTGCTGCCGTTCCTGCGTCTGGCCGTCGGCATCGTGCTTCTCGTGGTCCGTCTGCTGGCCTCCCTCGCGCGATCGATGGGGGCGGGCCGATGATGCACCTCATACTCGTGATCGCCGTCGTTTTCGTTTTCGCCGCGTCCTGTCTGATGACGTTCGCCCTGTGCCGCGCGGCCACGCGCCGCGACATGCTTGAGGCCCGTTGGCGTGAGGAGTCGGCCGGTTCCGTGAGTGAGGAGAGCCATGAGAGCGCATGAAACGCTTGAGCGTGCCGGGCGTCATGGCGGCTTCCCGGCCCGTGGTTCCGCTTCGGGCCTGTTGGCGGCCTGCCCGTCGGACGGCAGCCACGACTTCTACCTGTCGATGATGCTCGACGTTCCCGTGCCGCGCGTGCCCATGCTGCGCGCACGTCTGCAAGACTCCCGCCGAGGGGGTGCCGCATGAGTGTGAACGCGGTCGATTGGGCGCTCAGGTTCGCGCCCGTGGACGCCAGGCATAACGGTGCCGCGCGCGTGCTGATGTGTCTGGCGAACGTGGCCGACGACGAGGGGCGCAACGCGCATCCGACGCACAGGAAGCTGGCCGCGTGGTGCAAGTGCAGCGTGAGCACGGTCAAACGCCACCTGTCATGGCTGGAAGCGAACGGGCTGATCCGTCGCGGCGACCAACGCCAGGCCGGGCATTTCAGCGAGTGGCACCGGCCCGTCGTGTGGGATCTGTGCCTGGGGAACCGTCTGGAGCTCGATTCCGACTTCTTCGACTCGAACGACATCGACTCGACCCGAGGTGGACGGCCTTCCACGGAAAACAGGGCGAAGGGAAACCCCGGCTCACATGTGGACCGTGGTTATGGCGACGGGGACACGGGAAAACCCCAGCTCACGGGTGAACCACGGTTCACAGCTGTGACCCCACCCCCAGCTCACCTGGTGAGCTACAGTACGTCCCTAGTACGTAATAACCCCTCTGCCCCTACGGGGCATCTCCCCGCAAGCGGAGAGACCTCCCCGGACGATGACGGAATCCGCGAGGACGGTTCATGGGCCGACGCCGCCGGAGCCGAACCCCCGAGCAGCGAATCCGCCGGGGCCGGTTCCGACGCGGAGGCGGTGTGCCGCACGATGGCGGACGGGCTGCGCGCCATGCCGCCGATGCCGGTGCCTGAACCGTTGGCCCGGCCCGGCAAACGCGAACTCGACGCCGCCCGACGGCTGATCGCCCGCCACGGCATGCCACTGGTGCTGGCCGTGGCCGAATGGGTGTCGCTGCCGCCTTCCAAGACCGACAAGGGCGACGCTTCCGGCAAACCGTATGACGGTTTCTGGCGTCGCACGCTCACCGGCCCCCGCTCCCTCGCACGGCACTGGGACCAGGTATGCCTCCAGATGGCCGACGACCCCCACGGGCGTCGCCTGCTCGCCGAACACGGCATCCTCGCCGACAAGGGCGAAACGGCGCAGCCGCCGAGCGCGGAATCCAGGGAGAAGGTGCCGAACTACGGCATCCCGGACGACCTGGACCGGCGCGTGTGGAAACTGCTCGACCCTTACGACGTCGATGCGGGCAATGACGGGTTCGAGGCACCGCGCACCCTGCGCCGGCTGTTGAAGCGCGTCCCCGCGAACGATGCCGAAGGCGAACGCGGGGCCGTGCTGGAGGCATTGCGGGCGGGCCGCGCCTTCCTGGACGCGGAATCCAGGGAGAAGGACGACGGCTTCGGGCGGCGGAAGCCGTCCGGGACCGGGCCGGCGTCCGTCCGTTTCGGCTTCATCGGCGGCCGTGGGCCGAAGGAGGTGCCGGCATGTTCCTGAAAGGCGAATGCGCGGATTTCCCCGACTCGTGGTCGGACCGCATGTGGGGGCCCGACGACCTTCCCAACCAGCGAACCCAATACGAGCTGCGCCGCGCGGCGGTGCGGATCTGCGAGGCCTGCCCGGTCAGTGCCGAATGCCTCGCGTTCGGCATCATGGTCCGGGACCAGTACGGCATCTACGGCGGACTGCCGTTGAGGGCCCGACGCCAGGTGCTGAAGACCGCGCAGGAGGCCGGATTCCGGTTCGACCCCGACGACCCGACCGCCGAACGGCGGCTCGCCCGGTACATCCGCGAGAACCCCGAGATCGTGGCGGCGGCACGCGAACGCGAATGCAAACGCCGCAAGACCGAGCAGCGCAACGCACGCCAGCAACGATGGCGCGCCACCACACGCTCGACCGGCAAGGCGAAGGCCCCGGCCGCCGCCACACACACCCCGCCCTTGCAGGACACCCTCTTCTGAAGACAATCCGATACAGATAACCGGTCCGGCCCCATAAGGACGAACCATTCCGGAAACCCGTATACGCGGCAAACCGTGGAACCGTGCACCCGTGGACACGGGAAGCCGGAAACCCGAATGAAAGGAACAATCCCAATGACCACGAACACGAAAACGGTGGCCTTCGTCAACCTCAAGGGCGGGGTCGGCAAGACCACCAGCGCCATCGGCACCGCCGAAGCACTCGCCCGACTGGGCCATACCGTGACGGTGCGCGACGCCGACCCGTCCGGCGCGGCGACCCTGTGGGCGCACAAGGCCCTATCGGCCGGCCGCCCACTGCCCTTCGGGGTGGAGGTCGTCAACCGGTTCACCGTCGCCGCGCCCGCCGAGGAGGAATGGGTGCTGATCGACACGCCTCCCTTGCAGACCGATCTGGTGGAGGCGGCGGTGGACGCGGCCGACCTCGTGCTGCTCGTCACCACCACCGGCCCCATCGACCTGGAACGCATGCTGGAGACCATCCGGCAGATCAACAAGCCCTCCTCGGTGCTGCTGACCCAGACCCGCTACGGCACGCGCAGCCTCAGGCACGCCGAGGAGTTCCTGGCCGAGAACGGACTGGCCCATTGCAGGGAGACCATCCCGTACAAGGAGGCCATGCGTCTCGCGCCGGACGAGGGCCGGTTCCCGTCCGCCTCGGGCTACGGGCTTATCGCCAAGGAACTCAGCGACGCATTCAACGCCTGACACCCGCAGAACCGAAAACCCGTGTCCACGCAAACCCGTGGACACGGGGACACGGAAAGGAACAACATCATGGAGATCAACAAGCCGATGACCACGAAGAACATGCTGGCATCGACCCTCACCGACTACAAGAAACCGGTCAAGCTGCCCAAGATCACGGTGGAGCTCGACCCCATGCTCAAGAAACGGTTCAAGGCCGAGGCCGTGCGACGCGGCACCACCATCCGCGACATGCTCACGGCATGGATCGAACATGACTGCCCTCCCCTCGACGCGGCGGACGCAAGGGCCGAGGCGAAGCAAGACGGAAGAAGGAGTGGATGATGACGGATGACATCGAGGAGCGGGCCGCACTGGCCCGTCGCGGGATCATGGACCATTCGGATTGCGAGGAGTGCACGGAGGACTGGACGTTCCTGATGCGTCAGGGACGACGGGAGTTCCCGTTGGGATTACGCACGGTGCTCGCGTGCCTCGCGTTCGCCGAACGCGAGGGCGCGGTGCCCGAGCTGCCGGCGGATTGGTGGGTTAGAATCAACAGGAGGTATCGATGACGACGATGCGCGGCGAGGGGAGCCGACTATGGATGCGTTCAAGGCATGGCCGGGAAGGGCGGAAAGCATCGTGATCAGCCAGGAGTCATACATGAGGTGCACCGGCGGCGTGGCCCCGTGGCGTCGTGACGGCGACAAGGGGCCGTCCTACTACGCGGTGTGCCCACTGTGCGACAATCCCATCCAGATCGTCGGCCTGTTCCGCCGGCAGGAGGAAAGCCGTGCGCGCCGGCCCTACGGGCGACACCACCGGGGCGACGTGCCGGGCCTGTGCCGCTACGACGAGGACGCCTACCTGCACTGCCCGTATGCGGATCCGAACCATCGGACGGACACCCGAGCGAGACGTCATCCGAAGGACCAGACCGGGCGGGCCCTGTATGGTCTCATGCGCGGCGAGTTCGACCGGGTGGCGCTGGCGTGGGAACGGTTCTCCGGCATCCATCTGGGGCCGGGGGCCGCCCGTGACATGCTTCGCAAATGGCGGGACGACCAAGGATGGCGCTACTACGACGCGACCTACGGCAATCTGCCGCAGATGCTGTTCTTCGCGGCCGGCGGACAGAACCTGGTCAAACGCTACATCGTGCCGGACAGCCCGTTGCACGAACGGCTGAAAGGCGTGCCGCAGGTGAGATTCACACCGACGCGCTCCCGGTACGTGCAGGTGGACAAGGCCGGGCCGGGGTTCCTTACTCTGGATTTCCTGCTGTACGCCCGGCGCATCGAATGGGACGGACAGCACATGAACGAGACGTTCAGGCTACGCGGCCTGCTGGGCCGCGATGACGGGCAACAGGCCTTCGATGACCTGACCCTCGACGTCGATCAGGACTGGCTCCCCCACACAGCGGACGCCCAACCCGGCCGCGACGAGCGGCTACTCGACATCGCGCGGGAAACGCTGCAATCCAACGCGGGTATCCCGGCAGATCAATAAAGCGTTATCAATGCAAGGAGAACAATGATGAACGAGAACGACAAGACGGAAATCCTCGAACCCGTCGAAACACCCGCCGAGAACATCACAGAGCCAAGCAAGGATGGAAGCAGGCGTCCGAAGTGGCTGCCGCCCCTGGTCGCGGCCGTCTGCGCGGTGATTCTGATCGCGGCCGGCATCATCGGCTGGAACGCTTACAGCGGCGCGAAGCTCGCCGAGGCCAAGGAGGCGTGCGCCACCGCCGCCGACACCGTGCGCAACAATGCCAACGAATACAACGCGCTGCTCAACGGCGATGCCGCCGATGCCGCCGCCGTCAAGGCCGAACAGGTCAAGGACTCGAAGACCGTCGAATCCTTGGGCAAGGAGCTCAAGGCCTCGGCACCCGAATACGAGGGCTGCGTGGCCGAAAACGCGCAAGGACTGGATGCCGCCACCGTGAAGCTCAATGAACAGGCCGACTGGTACGAGACCCACGAGAAGAGCCTGTCGAAGGCGGTGAGGGCCGTCGTCGAATCCAAGGCCGCGAAGAGGCTGGATGACGCGAAAACGAATCTGACGGCGAAGCTGGACGAGGCGTCGAAGCTGCTCGCGGATTCGGACGGCAAGGTCGCGGACAACGCCACCCGCGACGCATTGTCGAACGCCATCGACGCGGCGAACGGGCTGAAGGACGGGAACGATCCGGCGAAGATCGACGGAGCGCGCAAAACGCTGGAGGATGCCATCAACGGCGTGAACGCGAGCGTCCAGGCAAAGACGGACGCGGATGCGCAAGCCGCCGCAGCGGCAGCAGCGGCAGCCCAGGCTCAGGCGCAGGCCCAATCCACCTACAACGGCGTCTCCTCCTACTCCGGCGGCGCGTACAGGCGCACGGAAGGCTCCACTTCCGGCTCCAACACATACCGTGGCACCACATCGGGCGGCTCCGGCCCGGCCGCCGCCGCCCCAAAGCCGAACCTCAACGGCGCTTACGGCTGCGGCAACAGCTGCACCGGCAAGGATGATGGCTATTACCATCACTGATCGATGAATGACTGATTATGGCTCGTATCGGGAAACCGGTACGGGCCTTTTTCATGGATTTCGCAAAGGAAAGCCATGTCCCTGTGAACCTGTGCCCCCGCATTCCCGTGTACCCGTATTGCCGGGAAATACTTCCGGATTTTTTGTAGACGCCATGCTCCGTGGTTCGGCGTGTCGTCTGTGAGGCTTGTTGGTGGCTGCCGGGCCAACCGGTGGCTACCTCCCGTTATTCCTGCGGTCGGAAGCCCCGCCACCCCTTGAAAAAAGAGGCGGCGGGGCCATGACCGGAACGATTGAGGGAGGGGATGAAATGACCACGAACACGAAAACGGTGGCCTTCGTCAACCTCAAGGGCGGGGTCGGCAAGACCACCAGCGCCATCGGCACCGCCGAAGCACTCGCCCGACTGGGCCATACCGTGACGGCGCGCGACGCCGACCCGTCCGGCGCGGCGACCCTGTGGGCGCACAAGGCCCTATTGGCCGGCCGCCCACTGCCCTTCGGGGTGGAGGTCGTCAGCCGGTTCACCGTCGCCGCGCCCGCCGAGGAGAATCATGGAGATCAACAAGCCGATGACCACGAGGAACATGCTGGCATCGACCCTCACGGACTATCGGAAACCGGTCAAGCTGCTCAAGATGCGAGGAGATGGAGCGCCGGCTCTCCGACATACGCAAGGCGAACGGCGGGCACATGTTCGCCGGGGCGAGGGCGGGATCATGACGGCCCAGGCTCCCTGCGCGAAGATCGCGCGGCAAGACCCGGACCTCGCGGATCGCATGTGGGCGACCATTACGGTGGGAGGCCGTGAGGTCGTCGATGCCGAGAAGCGCGCGCTCGGGCGCAGGGTGTGCGAGACGTGCCCCCTGCGAACCACCTGCATCGCCGACAGTCTCGTCGGCGGATGGAAGGACCGCAACCTCATAGGAGGTCTTGACTACAGGCGTCGCACAGTACTCTCGAAACTGGTCTGCCGAGACCTCGGCATCACGGCGCGCCAGCTGCACGACATGCCCGCGCAACGGGTGAGCGACTGGCTTGAAAGGCATCCGGACTGGGCCGACCGAACCAGACTGGCGGACTCCAGCGACTGGCGGCAGCGCAAGCGCCTGCAACGTCGCAAACGTGAACGCCTGTCTGTCGCGCCGAGCTTCACCGACGCGACGCCGGTTCCGCCGGCCATCCAAGGCGTCCTGTTTTGACCACGCCAGAATTACCGGAATACCGAAAAACCGGAATACCGATACGAATCCAACACCGAAATACCGATAGGAGAAACAACCATGATCGTGACCATCGCAAACGCCAAGGGAGGCGTCGCCAAGACCACAAGCGCCATCTATCTCGCCGCCGCATACGCGCGGCGCTTCGAGGAGGGGGCCACGGTGCTCGATGCGGATCCGCAGTCCAGCGCGAGCCTGTGGAGGGACATGGCCGAGGAAAACGGCGGGTGGCCCGCAGGCACCGATGTGATGCCGGCGAACCTGAGCACGCTCCAGCGGCTGGCCCGTGCCGGGCATGGCGGCTTCGCTGTGGTGGACGCGCCGCCGCAGGGCCGGCTGTTCGGGGAAAGCGTCAAGGCCGCCGACTTCGTGGTCGTGCCCACCTCCGATTCGCCCATTGATCTGCAGCAGGCGTGGGCGACGATGAACGCGATTCCCGATGGCAAGCCCGGTGCGGTGCTCATCGTGCGCGCCGAACCCCGCACCCGAGCCTTCCAGGCGACCGTCGCCGCTCTTGACGAGGCCGGCACGCCCCGTTTCGACGCCGTTGTGTGCAAGCGGCAGGACATCAAGGCCGGCATGGGGCACTCCCCCGACAAGCTCCACGAGTACCCCCAGGTGCTCGGCGAGATCGTCGAAGCGATGGGGGCGCGCGCATGAGGAACCTCGACATGGCTTTCAGGCCCGCAGCCCGCACCCGCAGCGTCTCCGGCATGGCCGACGTCTTCCGCTCCGATCAGACGGGGGAATGGTCCAAGACCAGCGTGAGCATGAGGCCCGAAACGCGGCGGCGGCTCAAGACCTACGCCGCCGCGCACGACATGCGCATCCAGGAGGTCATCGACCTCGCGCTCGAAGCCTATCTCGCATGACGCGAGACGCCGTGCGAAACAAGCAGGTGCCCGAACCGGAACGGTGCAGAGCGCCACCGGCGGCGGCATGAACGCGCGGAAACCGGCAACCCCGGCTCCGACAGAGAATGACCGAAATACCGAAACCGGTAAAATCGGTGCATACCGAAACGAACGATGAAAGGACACGAATGAAAACGGAACAGGAAACGGAAACCAACACCCCGCCGCCCACGAACGGAGAAACCGCCGCCGTCGAGGAGTCGAGGCGTGTTCGGCCGAAGTGGCTGGCGCCGCTGGTCGCGGGCCTGTGCGCGCTGGCGCTTGTGGTGGCCGGCGGCATCGGATGGAAAATATGGTCGGACCGCCGACTGGCCGAGGCGAAGGCCGCGTGCGCCACGGCCTCCGACGCGGCGCGCGGCGCGATGAACGACTGGAACACGCTCGTCAACGGCGACGCGGCCGACTTGCTGGAGGTCAAGGCCGATCAGGTGAAGGACGCGAAGACCATCGACGCGCTGAAAACCGCGCTGGACGTGGAAGCGCCGGAATACGAGGGCTGCGTGGCCGACGGCAAGGACGGGCTTGAAACGGCGATCGACGAACTGGACGATGCGGCCGCATGGTACGAGAAGCACGCCGGGAGCCTGAAGAAGGCGGTGGACGCGGTGAACGACTCGAAGCTGGCGAAGACCATCGACACGGCGAAAACCCTGTTGGAGTCCAGCAACGGCAACGTGCAGGATGACAAGACGCGCGAGGAACTGTCCAAGGCCATCGAAGCCAAGGACGAGGCCGCGATAGCCAAGGCATCCAAGGCGGTGAACGATTCCATCGCGGCGAAGCAGAAGGCCGACGAGGAGGCGAAAGCCAAGGCCCAGGCCGAGGCCGATGCGAAAGCCGCCGCCGCTGCGAACGCCCAGACGCAACAACAGCAGTACAACTATCAGCAGTCTCAGCCCCAGCAATCCTGGACACCCTCATACCCCTACGGCGGAGGCTCCACTGGTGGCGGAAGCGGCACCACGGGAGGTTCCACAGGCGGCTCCGCCGGTTCCTCCTACGGCGGGAGCTTCGGCTACAGCAGCGGCTATGGAGCTGCTACTCCGGGCGGAACTTGCCCGGAGAGCGTGTGCGGCGTCTGACTTGCTGACATGCAGGCATGAAACTCGTCCGATTCGTTCGGGCGAGTTTTTTTATCATTCGCTTCGGTATGCACCGATTTTACCGGTTTCGGTATTTCGGTAAATACCCCGAATCATGCGTTTTAGGCGTTTCCCCTCCTCGTGGTCAATATCTCGCGTAACTGATCGGAAAAAATGTCCAAACTGGACCGGCCGAAATGGGGTTCTAATGGTTTGTGGCCGAAGTTTTCCGGACTCCGGCTACCGGCTTTTAGGCCGGTCGGAAACAAGAATCTAACAGGAGGAAACCCTATGGTTTTCAACGAGAGGAAACGGGCTGATGCCCGCAACGGGAAGGGGCTGCGCGTGGCAGTGGCCGCTTTGACTGCGGTGGCGACGCTGGCAGGCGGCGGCATGGTCGCGGCCACCGCGATGGCCGACGGCGGCGGCGGCTGGGCTCCCGGCTCGGCTGGCAGTGTCGGCGGCTCGGTGATCGGCTGGGCCTATGAGGACAACAACAACGGCGGTTTCGGCGGCGCTACCCTTGACGCGTTCAAGAAGGCCGTGGCGAAGATGGGCGCGACCTATAACAACTACAACGGCGGGGCCGATGAGAAGGCGAACACCGCGATCACGATGGCCAACAATGAATGCGTGGCCCGTTTCAACGACAAGCATCCGGGCGAGACCGCGAACTGCCGCATGGTCGCCGTCGGCGTGGTCGCCACGCCCACCACGCACTCCTATTCCGGCGAAGGCTTCGCCACCGCCTCCTATTGGAGCGACGCATGGAACAAAAACATCGCACCGGTTAAATACCACAATAATGGTGCGTCTTATGGCACTAATGACGGTTTCTCTGATGCTCCTGAGCGTTCGGTGGACTCGATCGCGGCCTCCCAGTGGAATAACAGCCCGGTTGCGATCGTCATCATGTTGAACCAATACGAGCCGGTGCAGCCGACCTATCACTTGAGCGTGAGCACGCAGGCTGCGGAGATGTCGGGCCAGGCGGGCGACACCAAGGACGCTTCGGACACGATCACCCTGTCCAGCGACGGGTCGAAGACCGAGAACGTGAACGGCACCGCGACCCTGCACTGGCGCGGCATCGACGGCACCGAGAAGACGGTGGCGAAGCGGTTCACCGCATCCAACAAGGGCAGCGCCACAGTGAGCGCGTCCTTCAAGGACATGGACGCCTCGTGGGAGTCGTGGCCTGCGGGCAAGCGCTGGTGGGACGTTGACGTGGCGAAGCAGGGCAACATGGCCGAGGCGGTCTCCCACAAGGGAGAGCACGACGGCAAGGAGTCCGGCGAGAAGACCACCACCCCGCCCGAGAAATGGCTGACCAACGAGGCCGGCGACACGGTGCGGGACGGCAACGACTCCATCGCGTCCGGCTCGCTGTACACGGCGCACATCAAGGCGCATTCCAACGCCTCCGGCAAGTTCTGGATCTACGACACGATCGACACCAGGGACGTGGTGATCGGCGGCACCGACAAGGACGACGTGAGCAAGGTGACCGTGACCGACGCGAACGGCAACATCGTGCCGGCGGACATTTCCATCGACGATTCCATCGATGGCAAGCGCGTGGTCAAGGCGCACGCCACCGCCCCGCATTCCGGCCTCTACACGCTGAACGTGCCACAGTCGGCCAAGCCCACCGGCGGCGACTACGAGATCGCCGACGGTTCCGTGGCGTGCTGGAACGGAGACAACGGCACCGGCAGCCTGGCCGACTGCCAGACCGGCAACAACGACAGCGTGGGCAAGGTCACGCCGACCCCGGACAAGGTGTGGGTGCTGGACGAGTCCGGCGCTCTCGTGGCCGAGGACAAGGGTTGGACCAACCAGCAGGGCGTCGATCAGAAGACGTTCCTCGTGGGCGACCAGGTGGGCGTGGTCGTCAACGGCAGCATCCCCGCGCACCTGCTCAACCCGCTGGCATCCTATTCCATCACCGATGATCTGACCGGTTCGATCCAGTGGATCGACTGGAAGTCCGGCAAGGTGTTCGTCGACGGCAAGGACGAGACCGCGAACTTCACCATCGCGATCGACCGGAAGGCCGGGACCGCGACCGCCACCGCGAAGTCCGCCTACATCGCGAAGACGATGTTCAGGAACAGCGCGGGCAAGGTCAAGTTCTACCTGACGGGCACCATCAAAAAGGGTGCCACCGAGGGCAAGAAGATCCAGCTGACCAACAAGGCGTACGAGAAGTGGAACAACGAGACCCGACCGACCAACGAGCCGCCGGTGTTCGTGTGGACGCCCAACCCCAACAAGGCGTGGGCCATGAAGGTCGGCGGCAAGTGGCAGCTGACCGTCGATCCGACCAAAAGCGACAAGGTGGGCGGCGACGACAAGTACTACCGTCTCGGCGACGAGGTGGCGGCGGTCATCTCCGGCACCCTGCCCACCGGATTGGGCCGCGTGCCCGAGATCGCGTGGACCGACGACTTCGCCAACGTCGATAGCATCCTCGACCTGAAGGACACCTCCAACATCAAGGTCTACGAGCAGGACACCACCGACGAGGCCAACGCCAGCGTCAACGACCTGAACAAGACCGGCAGGGACGTGACCGACCAGTTCGACATCACCGCCGAGGGCACCAAGGTCACGGTCAGCGCGAAGGACTCCTACGAGGCCGCGCAGAAGGACCTGAAGACCGCGAAGCAGATCAGCGTCGTGATCCCCTTCGACGTGAACTTCGACACCGTGAAGCTGCTCGAATCCTACGGCAAGGCGGAGGGCGACGAGCTCAACACGTGCGCGGACCCGAAGGGCGACGACCTCGACAACAAGGGCGGCCAGACGGTCGGCGGCAGCACGGTGGACACCAACACGCCGAAGATCTGCGTGACCGTGCCCCCGATCCACAAGCAGGTCATCGCCGAATCCTCCCAGGGCGGCGACCAGTCCAGCATCGACACCAAGACCGTGTTCCCCGGCCAGACCGTGGAATACACCGTGCGCGTGGACCCGCAGATCCCCGCGGACCAGGCATATTCGGTGACCGCCATCAAGCTGAGCGACACCTATTCCGAGTACACCACCGCGAACAAGCAGACCCTGGAGATCACCGACCTGGGAACCGGCGGCATCATCCCGAAGAGCGCCTACAAGGTGCAGTGGGACGAAGCCAACCACTCGTTCGAGGCCACGTTCGCCAAGGACTGGGTTGCCGCCAACTGGAAGGCCGGCTCCAACCCGCGCGTGCTGCTGCGCTTCGAGGCCAAGGTGAACGAGGACGCGCCCACCGACAAGACCGTCGACAACAAGGCCGCGCTGACCGTCAACAACGGCGTCACCCCGTCCAACAAGGTCGAGAACGAGCCGCCGGTCATCAAGCCCTCCAAGCAGGACACGCAGAAGGACCCGACCATCAACATCGACGGCAAGACCGCGCTGCTGGGCGACAAGGTGTACTACCGCGTCAACATCGACGCCTCCAGGCTCACCGACACCGCCTACAAGGTATGGCGACTGGGCATGACGGACGACTACGACCAGGAGTACCTGACCCTCGACGCCAAACACGTGGAGATCCTTGACGAGACCGGCAGGGACCGCACCGGCGAGTTCAACATCCAGGACAAGGACGGGGTGCTCTACGCCTTCGCCAAAACCGTGGACACCCAGATCCCCGCGACCGGCGAGACCGTGCCCGGCGACCCGCAACCCGACGACCTGAAGGCGTACAGCGAGAAAACCGACAAGGATTACGACCCGCTGAAGGACCCGAGCATCGACCAGTCGCTGCTGGGCCACACCTACCAGGTGGTCATGCCGATGACCGTCACCAAGGTCAAGGACGGCCACACGGTGGAGAACACCGCCACGCAGGTCACGAACGACAAGCGCGACAAGACCAACACCGTCACCAACCCGCTGAAGGAGATCAACCCGACCAAGGACGTGACCGTGCAGGTCGGCGGCGACAGCATCGACGGCAAGAGCGTGTATCTGAACCACACGTTCCTCTACCGCCTGGATTCCAGCATCCTGCCCCCGGACCGCGCCTACCAGACCGTCACGGACTGGGGCGGCACGGACCAGCTGAACACCGAGTACGACCAGTACCTGGGCAACTGGGCCGTCTACGCCAGCCGCGACCTGTACAGGGACGGCCAGATGCTCGCGGCCAAGGGCGAGAAGATCGCGGGCAGCGGCTTCGACTCCTCGAAGTTCGGCGGCAACCTGTTCGCCGTGGACGCCGACGAGAACGGCAAGGTCACGGCCGACGCGACCCAGGCCTACCTCGACCTCGTGAGCGCCGACAACGAGCACGAGGCCGGCTGGGTGCTCTACCTCCAGTGCAAGCGCATCGCCGTGGCCGACGAGGTGCCCAACACGTGGACCGAGACCATCAACGGCCAGCCGCGCGAATCCAACAAGGTCGTCACCAAGACCCCGGACATGACCCCGAGCATCCACCTGGAGAAGGTCGATACCCCGACCCTCAAGCAGGACGGCCAGGAGCAGGCGGACCGCGACGACCCGAAGCAGGCGCTGAAGATGGACGCCGACAGCATCGGCATCACGTTCATCATCACGAACACCTCCAAGACCGACCCGGCCACCGGTGACGGCGCATGGTTCAAGGCAAGCGACCTGGACCTCGCCGACTCCACCATCGTCGGCGACGCGCACGTGGACATGGATTCGCTCGCCTATCCCGCCGACTGGGACACCCTGGTGCTCAAGCCGGGCGAGTCGGTCAGCGTGACCGGCACGCTCAAGGGCGTCAGGGAAGGCGATACCCACACGGATCGCGCCATCGTCACCGGCACCCCGCTCGTGGAATGCGCGCCGTCCAACGGCGACCCGTTCAACGACAAGACCGACGGCGGCGAAGACACCGATCCGGAATACTCCACCGGCGACGTGACCGAGATCGACGGCAAGCAGCTGTGCGCCGACACCCAGGTCACCAGCAACACCGACGACTGGAACGGATACCGTGCCAAGCCGTTGGCCTCCACCGGCACGGCCGTGCTCGGCCTTGCCGGCGGCGCTCTGGCGGTGCTGCTCGCGGGCGGCTCCCTGCTCGTGTTCCGCAAGCGCCACTACGCACAGGGTTCCGGCCGCCACACGGCCGTGAACGCGGGCAAGTGACCCCGAGGCGTTCCGGCCTCGTCGTCCGATGACGGCCGGAACGCCCTCCATTGACTTCACATGCCGGAAAGGGGCATAAAGCTTTCCGAATCCCGTGCCCCGGACGGCGTGTGAACCCCCAGGCCCTTCGCCAGCCTCTCCCGGCGAAGGGCCTTTTCCATGCCCGGAACCCGTGAACCCGTGGAACCGTGGAGCCGCAGACCCGTGGAACCGTGCTCCCGATGGGGCCTGTAGACGGTGCGCCCCGCAGCGGCCCGCGACCCGGCGCATCATCGACTCTGACATTGTTCGCACCATCATCATTCCTCTGGAGGTTGCACATGGCTGACAGGCAAACCGCATTGGCCGTATTCGATTTTCTCGACTCGCTGCGCGCCGGACAATACCGCATCGGCGCGGACGCGGAAAAAGACCATGCCACGGCGGGACTGCTGGCATCGCTGTCCGGCGACACGGGGCTGCGCGACGCCGTGTGCGCCAAGCTGATATCGCCGGGCATGGAACGCGCCCGTTTCCTCATGGTCGCCGAGCATGATCCGCGCGCCTTGCCCCTGTTCGCCTCGGGCCAGGTCAAACCGTGGTACCAGGCCGACTACAACGTGCGCGAGATCGCCAACAGCGAGTTCCACCAGGACATACCCGCACTGCTGTGGCGGCTGTCCAACACCATCCCGGATTCCGCGCGAAGGGAGGGCATGCTTGAGGCGGCCGCGTACATGAGCTTCATGCAGGGCGATCCCGAGGCCGCGTTCACCGGCCATCTGGGCCGGCTCGCGGCGGTCTCGCCCGAAGGCGAGGTCACGCGCTGCCTCATGGACGCGCACGAACACGGCCAGCATCCCGCATGGGTCATGGAACAGCGGCAGCTGCGCGAACGGCAGGCCGACGCCGCCGACGGCATGACCGCCACCGCACCGGACCGCCCGAGCCTCCGCCAGCGCCTCTTCCCGAACCGATGAACACCTCCAGCACGGACCCATGGGAGATGGGCCCCATAATCGCCGCCGGCACCGCCGTCGCCATCGACACGGCACGAGAACCGGAACCGGAACGCCGGCCACCGGCCGAACCCGAACCCGAGCCCGGGCCCGGGCTGGAGCCGGATGCGCGATGCGTGGACGACGCCGGAAGCGAAGACCGGGCGAACACGGCCGTCGATCCGTGGGAGATCGGCCCGCTGCCATCGGCCTCGAATCCGGTGGGGAATGATATCCCGGCCGATGCCCCGGCATCGGAACCGCAGCACGTTGTCGGTGCCGTGGAGCCGGCCGATCTCGCCGACACGATCGACCTCACGCCGGTCGGCGACCGGGATGCCGCCATGCCCGTGCGCGAATGGAGGCGCATAGCCACGACCGCGGGCGGCATCCTGCTCGCGGCCTGCGTCACGGTCGCCGGCATGTCCGCGTGGAGATCGCATGAATCCGCCACGGCCGCACGCGAGCTGGAACAGGCGACGGCGGACTGCGCCACCGCCCACGCTGCGGCGAAGAAAGCCGAACAGAAGCTGGTCGAATATCTCGACGGCGACCGGCTCGCACAGGCGAAAGCGGTCACGGCCGACAAGCTCGCCGACCCGGAAACCCTGGAAACCCTCGACAAGCTGGCCGAACAATATTCCGAGGGCGAGCGAATCCCCGCATGTGCCGCCACGGACACGGAAACGGCCAACGCCACCACATCCAAGCTGCAAGCCATCGAAAAGAAGCACACGGGAAATCTCTCGCGGCTGAAGAAGGCGGCGGGCGCGGTGTTCTCCTCACGGCTGGCCCATACCGTCGAACAGGGCGAACGATTGTATTCCTCCTCCGAAGGCAAGGTGCAGGACGAATATTCTCGCGCCCTGCTGCGCGCCTCCATCGACAAGCGCGACGAGAAGGCCATCACCGACGCCATGGACAAGGTGAACGCCTCCATCGACGCGAAGACCAAGGCCAACGAGGAAAGGAAAACGCAGGAGGAGGCCGCAGCGGCTGCGGCGGCGCAGGCGCAGAGCACGCCGGCACCGCAACAGTACTCGTACACGCCCTCCGGCTCCGCTTCGGGCTCGGGTTCCGGCCCGTCCGGCGGCGGATACCATTCCTCCGGCGGTTCCGCCGGCTCGACCGGTGGTTCCGCGTCTCCGGGCTGGTCGGTGCCCGCGAACCCGGACCCCTCGCAACTGCCCGGCACCGACCCGAGCCTATGAAAGGACCAACACCATGCCACAACTGACCACGTTGATCCCGTCGTTCGCGGCACCCGTCACCGACCGCGTGTGGCTGGTGGGCGCGCACGGCGGTGCCGGATGCACCACGATCCGCCATTCGGATCCGGAACGTTTCGCCGACGCCGGCCGCGCGCTGCCGGTGAGCCAGGATCCCTCCATGCCGTCGCGCATCATCCTGTGCGCCATGGGCACGGGGCGCGGCCTCGAATCGTTGCGCGCGCTGCTCGCCGACCAGTCGGCCGGACTGTTCGGCGCATCGATCCTGTTGGGCGCGGCCATCACCGACCCCGCGCCCCGTATGCCCCGGCCTTTGGTGGCGGCGCGCATCCAACTGTCATCCGCCGTCCGCGTGTGGCGGCTGCCCCATATCAAAGGGCTTGAACTCGACGGGTTTCCCCGGCGTTATCCGGCCGCGTACTCACGGCTCGTGAAGGACGTAGACGCCATGCCCCGCGCCACGGCCCATGTCGGCTGACGATGGTGCATGAACCTAACACGAAAGGAACAACCCAATGCTGCATGAAACATGCGTGATCCTCGCCGAGACCCTTTCCGACCCGACCCCGTGCCTGCCTCCGGGATTCTCGGGCCCGGTATCCACCGCCCTGGGCTGGGTGAAGGCGCTGAGCCTGGTGATCGGCGTGGTCGCGCTGGTGCGCATCGGCGTGCACATCCTGCGCCAGCAGGGCGACGGCGTGCCAGACCGCGACGACACGTTCGACAAGCTCGTCAACTGGGTGATCGGCATCTTCCTCGGTGCGGGCGCTGTCGCCATCCTCGCCGCACTCGGCCTGTCCGTCACCGCAAGCTGCTGAGAAAAAGCCATGGAAGGGATTCGACGCATACGGCAGCGCCTGTGCGCGCTGCCGCTCGCCCTCGCCTGCCTCATGGGCCTCGCCGCCTGCGGCGGACCCGACTTCGGATCGTTCAGCAAGGAGCTCACGTTCGGCGACAAGCAGATCAGCGACACCCAGACCACCTACGTGATGAAGATACCCGAAGGCAAGCTCGGCGACCTGATCGGCCCCAGCCAGATCCAATGGGTCATCGACCAGTACGGCGACCCGCCCGCCCATACCGGCGCGGTCGCGGTCGGCACCAAGAAGGCGGCGAAGGATCTGCTGAGGAAGTCTCCGGAACTGCAATGCAGGGCATTGGAGAACACGTATCAGGAGGAGTCGTCCGACGAGGGCAAATGGGAGTACAAGGACTCCTCGTGCCGGAAGCAGCGCAAGCTCTCCTGGCTGGAGAAGACCCTGTGGAACATGTACCAGGTCCAATCGGATTCCACGATCGAATGGCTGTCCACCAGCCGCAACACGCTGGTCGCCGCGAACGACACGGTATCAACGTTGCAGGCGAACGCCACGCCGGACTACGATTCATGGTTCGCACCGGTGAACCGGTACCTGCGCATCGCGCAGGGCGTGCTCGTCGCAGCCGCCGCGATCAGCCTGATCGTGCTGAGCGCGCGCATCGTGTGGAACATCGGCCAGGGCGGCGAGGGCCGTCTGCTCGACCGCATCGGCTGGATACTGCTCGGCGTGCTGCTCGGCTCCTCGTGCGCGAGCATCGCGCTCACGTTCTTCTCCCGCTCGTCCGGCGGCAATCCGGACCTGCCGTCATGGACGCCGGGCGGCGGCACCACGTTCTTCCTGTCGGACTACATCCGTATGCAGGTTGACCCGTTCCTTATCATCGCGGCCGTGTGCGGCGTGATCGCCGCCGGCTGGAAGCTCGTCACCCAACAGGAGGGCCGCGACCTTATCCCATTGGGCAAGGCCTTCATGTGGGCGATCCTGAGCGCCGTGTGCCTCGCCGGACTGGTCAACACGTTCCAGGCCACATTCGACACGTGGACCGCCGACGTGCTCAGATCCGCGTCCGGCATGATGAACGACGCCTGGGAATCGAAAAGCCTGGCCGCGAGCTCGTTCTTCAATCTCGGCGCGCCCGTCGCCATCGTGCTCACCATCGTGATGTGGATCTGCGGGCTGATCAGCAAGATATTCGCCTACTTCCGCGCCGGGATGCTGCCGATCCTCGTGGGCGTGGCACCCATGTGGGCCGCCATGAGCTGGATGGAGACCGGCAAGCAGGCTTTCACCAAGACCATCGGCTGGCTGGCCGCGTTCCTGGCCTACAAGCCCGTCGCCGCACTGGTCATGGCGACCGGCTCGGCGATCATGGCCACGGCCGGGCCCGGCGACGACAGCCAGGCCATCACGCTGATGCTCACCCTGAGCGTCATCATCCTCCTTCCCGCCATGATCCGCGTGATCGTGCCCGCCGTGCAATCCTCGGTCGGCGGTGGCGGCGGCGGAATCCTGCCCTCCATACTCGGCATGGGAGTCGCCGTGGCCGGCGGCGGCCTGCGCAAGGCCATGGGCGGCAAGGGCGGCAGGAAAGGCGGCGGCGACGGACGCGGCGAAGCGTCACCGGACGGTGCCAAACCCGGTGCCGGCCGAGGTTTGGCCGGACTGCTTTCCGGACTCGGCCGGGGCGACGGCAAACCACAGGGAACGAACGGCGGCGGCAAGCACGCCAAACCGCTGGAAGGCAATCCCACGGGCGACGAACCACAGAACACCGGCGACCAGCCACAGGGAGCGAACCGCAAGGGCAGCGACGGCAAACCGCAGGGAACGAACGGCAATGGCACGGGAAGCCCGGTTCCACCGGCACCCGATGGCGCATCACCCGACCCGTCAGGCGGCAACAGGCCGCAGGGAACGAACGATGCCGGCGGGTTCGCCCGCGAGGGCGCACCGGACGGTGCCGACCGCTCGACCACTCGCAAGGGCAAGACATTCTGACGCATACGTTTTGTTAAGGAGATTCGGATAATCATGGCGTCGAACACGACATACGGCGATTGGATGCGGCCGATGCCGGGAGGCATCCGCAACATCGGCATCCCGCTGACGATAGCGGGCATGGGAGTGCTGACCTGCACGCTGCTGGTCAGCATGGCGAGCGTGGTCGCGGCCATCGCGATCCTCGTGGTCGGCATGGGCGTCATCCTCGTGCTGGCCATCCGCGACCGCGAGCACCGCAACATGGTGGATCGCACCGTGGAGAAACGCACGTGGATGGCCGCGCAGCGTACCGGCGCAAACCTGTACCGTTCCGGCCTGCTCGCGCCGATCGACGGCGGCAAGGCCATGCTGCCGGGCATCCTCTCCAGGGTGGTCCTGACCTCCGCCCTGGACGGGCTGGGCGGCGAGTTCTGCCTGGTGCGGCATTCGCACACCGGCGAATACTCGCTGCTCCTGTCATGCCAGCCGCAGGGCGCGAGCCTCGCCGACGACGACGTGGAGGACTCGTACGTGGCCTCGTGGGCCGGGCTCATGGAATCGCTCGCCTCCGAGACCGGCGTCACCCAACTGGCCGTGACCGTGGACACGGCACCCGATTCCGGCGTGCGTTTCCGCCGCACGCTGAGCAAACGCATCGTCAAGGACGCTCCCGAGCTCGCGGCGCGCGCCATGGCGCAGATCATGGACCAGTACGCAGCCGGCGGCGCTTCCAACGACGTGACGCTCACCTTGACTTTCCGCTACACCGACCGTGACGGCAAATACCTGGAGGCCGGGGAGGCCGCGCGTCGCATAAGCCTGCTGCTGCCCTCGATCCGCGAGCAGATAGCGCAGGCGGGAGGCGGTGCCGCGAGGGCCCTGGGCATGGAGGAGATCACTCGCATGGTCCGCGTCGCCTACGATCCGGCCGCGCAGGAGACCATCGAGGAATCCGACGAGCCCCCGTACATCGCATGGGAGGATTGCGGGCCGCTCATGCACGAGGCCGGCTGGAGCCATTACGCGCACGATTCCGGGCTGAGCCGCACATGGGAGATGGTGGACCCGCCGCAAAGCAACGTGACCGCCGACACGCTCACCCGACTGCTCAGCCCATTGGCGGACTGCGACCGCAAGCGCGTCACCGTGCTCTACCGGATGCTGCCGCCCGACAAGACCATGTTCATGGCCGAACAGAACCGGCAGAAGGCAGCCAACCAGGTCAGCCAGGAGAAACGCGCCACGGTGAGGTCCATGAGCCAGATAGGCAAGGCCAACCGCCAGGCCGTCGAAACGAACCAGGGTGCGGTCATGGTGTTCTTCGGGATGCTCGTCACCGTCACCGTGTCCAGGGGCGAACAGGAAAGCCAACGACTCGAAGCCGCGTCACGCGCCGTGGAACAGGCCGCAGGCGGCGCGAAGATCGACCTGCGCCCCTGCTACGGGGCACAGGACACGGGATTCGCCGCAAGCCTGCCCCTTGGATTGAACGTCAGATCATACACTCCAGCCGGCCCCCTCGGCCGGCTCCTGTCCTGAACGGAGGACACGTGATGCCGATGCCATGGAAGCCGTCGAAACGAAAAGGAACCATGCCAAGCGCCACGGCCACGGACCCCGTGGCACGCATGGAATCCATGCTGCTCACACCGTTGAAGGCCAAACCGGACGAGCCCGTGCCCCCGATGCCGTGGCGTGGAAGAAGATCGCGCGGCGGCGGCTACGCGGCCCTGATGCCCACGATAGACGAGTTCTTCGGCACGTCGAACCAGGTGTGCGGCGGGTTCTGGCCGTTCGGCACCGACATGGCCCTGCCGGCCGAGGGGGTGCCGGTCGGGCGAAGCCTGATGACGGGTGCCGGCGTGTGCTGCGACCCGATCAGCTGGTTCAAGGCCGGCATCATCAAACAGCCCTCTATGTTCCTGCTCGGCCTGCCGGCCATCGGCAAGAGCACGTTCGTGCGCCGCGAGGTGCTGGGACTGAGCGCCCTGGGCATGAACGCGATCATCCCCGGCGATCTGAAGCCCGACTACGCCTCACTGGTCAACATGCTCGGCGGCCAGGTCATCCGGCTGGGAGCGGGCATCGGCGTGGTCAACCCCCTGGACCCCGGCGACCTCCACCACGCACTGCAACAACTGGAGGGCAAGGCGCGCAAGGACCTCACGGACTACTACAACGACACGAGGGCGGCGCTCATGGAGGTGCTTTTGACGATCATGCGCACCGGCCGCGAGAACGACACCGATGCCGGTGCCAGGGGCGTGACCGCACGCGAATCCGATATCCTTTCCGTCGCCGTGCGCGTGCTCCACGACCGGCACGGCGACGACCCGCAGCCTCCCGTCATCGCGGACCTGCGAGACCTGCTGCGCGAAGGGCCCGACGAGGTGCGTATGGCGGCGGTCTGGGACGACCCGGAAAACGACGAGCTCTACAGGGCGCAGGTTCGCGGCCTTCTGGCCGACCTGCACGGATTCTCGAACCGCATGACGAAGTTCGGCCGTCTGTTCGGCGACCAGACCACCGCGCGCATCGACCTGTCCAGGCCCGTGGACTTCGACATCAGCGCCCTGGCCCAGTCGGGCGACGATGTGGTCGCCGCCGTGCTGGCGACCACATGGACGAGCGCGTTCGCCGCGAAGAACGCCGCCGACGTGCTCGCCGAGGAGGGATTACAGCCCCGGCGCAACCACGTGATCATCATGGACGAGATGCACCGCGCTTTGCGCGCCAGCCCCCTCATGGTCGAAAAGCTCGACCTGCTCACCCGTCTGAACAGGCAGTGGGGCGTAGGCCAGATCATGATCACACACACGTTCAAGGACCTGATGTGCATGGAGACCCCGGCGCAGAACACCAAGGCGCGCGGCTTCGTGGAACGCAGCGAGATCAAGGTGCTGGGCGCTTTGAGCCGCATCGAGGTGGACCGCTACCTGCGCGGCGAATGCGGACTGCCCGTATCCCGGCGCGAGGAGGACATGCTGGAGGATTGGGCCACGCCCGTCAACTTCGGCTCCGACGCCTCGCACAAGGGTCTGGGCCGTTTCCTGATCAAACTGGGAGGACTGCCCGGAATCCCCATCAACGTGGAGATGTGCCCGCTCGAAAAAAGCGGGTTCAACGATACGAACCTCAAATGGCACGCCTAGAAGGGAACCCTGCGATGACAGACCACCTCGCCACCGGCATGAAACGCATGATCCGCACCGTGGCACGCTCCGCATCCCTCTCCGACCGGCTCGGCGAGCAATCCCGGCTGCTGCGGCTGACGGGCAACCGCAGCACTCTCGACTTCCGCCCCGCCGAGCACGGCGCATCCTCATGGGACTTCGAAATGTCGATAACCCCCACCGAGCCCAAGCCGTACGGCAATGCGGAAACCCGTGAACCCGTATGGCGTGAGACGGTCGATTCCGCCACCTATGGCGAATCGAGGGCGCGGGTCGCGCACGCCGTCGAAACGTTCAGAATATACGACAACACCGGCATCCTGCCGGAAACGGAAAACCGGTGAAAGGACCACGATGAACGACGCCGCACTGCTCGACTCGCTGCACGCCGCGCTGCGCAATCCCGACCTCGCATGGTACACGGAATTCCATGCCGGCGAATCCATCGTCGCCGGCTACCTCGATTCCCTGACGGACCCGTATGACGACGATGCCATACAGGTTCCCGAGGGCTGGTTCCGCTGCTCGGTCGTCACCCGTGAAGGCGACCACGCCCTTCCATGGATGGAGCACTGGAACGAATACGAGTATTCGATCACCCATCACATCGATTGGAACGGCAAAGGGTTCACGCCATACGACCTGTACTGCACACAGGACCTCACCGGCATGATCGCCGACGGCTCGCTGGCCTCGATCCGGGAGGACGCGCGAACCATATTCAAGGACCGGCCCCTGACGGACGACTGCCTTTTCGCCAACTCCATCTGGCCCGAACCGGAACTCCTCGGCCTTGTGGACGACCTGACCGGCCGCACGGGACGAAACCTGTAAGGACCCTGTAGACGCCATGCCCCACCCCGCCATGGCCTTGGACTGATGATCGGGGTCATGGCGGGAACAGCGGGTTGCCGCCGAGGATTGTCAAGGAGCCGAACATGCCTTTGGAGAACACCGATGCCGAAGAGCGGATCACACGGGAGACGATGATCGGATGGATCGAGCATTGGGGCGAATCGTATGACGACGTGCGACCCGATGACGGTGCCGTGCGGCTGGCGAACCGCATCATCGAATACAACGCGGCGACTGAAACCATCGAGGCGTTGCGGAACCCCGATGCCGTGTACGACGAGCTGGCATCCATCCTCCAGCCGGTGCTCTCCTCGATGGACGGCACCTGTTTCGCGGGCTCCGAATGGTTCGCCGGCGAAGTGGACCGCATGGAAGCGGACCTCATCAACGGGGAGCGGCCGGAGGAAACGGACGGCCTGGCCTCCGAAGAGCCCCGCATCCCGTTCATCGTGGAGAGCGAGGCCACAGCCGCCGATACGGACGAACCGCCGTTGGACGAGCTGATCACCGCAGCCACACGCGAATATCTGGACTCAGGCATGACCTACGACGGATTCTCGGAACATGTGCGCACCATCTGGCGCAACGCGGCAGCCTACGACTGGTCGAAGCTCATGGCCGAACAGCGCTCCACGGGCGAATGGTCGTCCGACGCGAACCGGCTCGCCGTATTGGGCGTGATGATGCAGTTCGCGCCCGAATCAACGTGCATGATGATCGCCAGCGACATACTGGCCGAGAACGCTCCCCTATCCCTTCCGGCATTGCGCGAACGCATCAATACGCCGGACGGCATGGTGAACACCGACCTGCTGTTTTCCCGGCTGATCGACAACGGCATCACGCCCGATCCGGCGCGCATCGACATGGCGATGGGGATCCTCGGCCCGTTGGAGGCCAACGCGCCGACGGACGCCTGCTACCGGATCATCGGCCTGAAGGCCATGCTCAGCCTCGCCATGGGCGACGGTGAGAAGGCGCGGAAACTCGCCGAACAGGCCATCGGCTACGACGCCTCGGACCGGTTCGCGTCAAGCGTGCTCGACCGTCTGCCGGAAACCGATCCCGCCATGGAGGCGGCGAACGTGTGGGAGAACGGCGGGCATCTGGGCCGCTGACGGGTGGCGTAGACGCCGTGCCCCGCGATGCCACCGGTCCGGCCGGATGATGGGAGTCGCCGCCGCCATTGAAGGCGCTGGTATTCCCCGAATGAAAGGACCATCATCATGCCACAGTCAATGCAAGTGGTTCGCGGTCTCCTCGCCGCGAACCCCGATTACTGGCCGGCGAAAACCAACGCGGACGGCACCACGAGCTCGGCGTACCTGCGCGCCACCGTGTATGAGGACCGCCCGCGAGTCCGTCAGAAGGACGGCAGCTATACGGACAATCCGCTCGGCCCGGTGAGAACCACCGTGAAATTCTGGGGCCAGGCCGCCGAGCTCCTGCACGGCATGGATTTCCGCCAGGGCGACGCCGTGGTGGCGACCGGCCGCATGGGCGATCCCGACGCCTTCATCAGCCAGAAGGACGGCAAGGCATACGCGCGTCCGGTCGTGATCGGCGATTCCATGCAGATCGATTCCATCGTGTCCCGGCGCATCCAGCTCGCCCGCGAACGCAAACGCCAGGACAAGGAACAGGCCGGTGCCGTGGCCGATGCCGGGCGAACGGATCCATGGACGGACCAGGTTGACGCCTCGCGCGGCGAATACGTTGGCGACGGCGTTCCCCGCACTTTCAACGGCGAGCCCTTCGAACCGCTGTCGGGCTATCCGACGCCGGGCGCGGCTCCCGCTCCGGCGGACCCTGCGGCACCGGATTTCCTTTCCACCCCATCCGATTCCACGACGGGCAACGCCCGCTAGCCATGACGCAAGCCCTGGCGCATCGACGGCGGGACCGCTTCCATCGGTTCCGCCGTCGATGCTTGAAAGGAGAAATGAATCTTGGCCGACGTCGATCCGAAACTGCAATCCAACCGAGTGAAGGATCTGGGCGGCACGGTCCGTCCCAGCCGCAAGATCGAACTGGCGATCATCGTCGCGGTGTCCCTGATCCTCACGACGTTCGCCCTCGTGTGCTCCCATGCGGGGCATCCCTTCCAGATCTTCGCGCTCATGTACCTGGTCTCCGGCCAATGGTCGCTGACCGCAGGCCAGTGGGCGCTGGCCGTGGCCGTGCTCGTCGTGCTGGCCGTGGCGTGCGGCGTGGGCGCGTGGCTGATCGCCAGCAAGGCCGTGCCGTGGGCAACCGGCGCCAAGGCACGCACCCGCGTGGACGTGTACGCGCCTGCCATGGGCCATGGCGAGGCCGTGGAGAAGGTGACGCGCCAGCGCGCCGAGGCCATGGCGTCACGGCTCATAGAAGCGGACCGCTACCGCAAGGGCATGTCGCCGGGCTATCCGCTGGGGCTCAACATCGTGGACAACACGTCGATGTACACCAGCTGGGAGGACATGGCTATCGTTCTGGCGGGCCCGCGTTCCGGCAAGTCCCTGTGCTACGCGATCCCGGCCGTGCTCTCGGCACCGGGCCCGTGCCTGGCGACCTCGAACAAGGGCGATATCCTCGACGTGACCGCCCCGATCCGCAGGCTCGACCATCCGAACGGCCGGATATGGACGTTCGACCCCGAACGCATCGCGGACCCGAACCGGAAGAGCGCGCCGTGGGTGTGGGACCTGATCGCCTCGGTGCAGTCCATCGCCGACGCGAAACGCATCGCCGACTGCTGGCGTTACGCGTCGGGCCAGCCGCAGACCGGCGGCGACGACTTCTTCCCCGGCACCGCCGCCCAGCAGCTCGCCGACTACCTGTTCGCCGCGCATCTGGGAGGCCGTTCCGTGTCCGACGTGTTCAGGTGGTGCTCCAACGAGCGCGACACGTCGCCGGCCGACATCCTGAGCGAATACCCGCGCTACGCGGGCATCGCCTCGCGTGTGTCCAGCGTGATCGCGCTGACGCCGGAAACCCGAAGCGGCGTGTTCGGCAGCCTTCAGACCATGGTCGCGTTCCTCGCGGACCCCGAGATCATCGACTGGATCGACCCGCACCGGGATACGAATGGGAACATCGACGAGCGGCGCGGCCTGTTCGACCCCTACGAGTTCGCCACGAGCGAGGACACCCTGTACCTGCTTTCCGCACAGGGCCGGCCCTCGACCGCGTTGACCGCGAGCCTGACGGCGGTGGTCGCGTTCACCGCGTTCCAACGCGCCCAATCCGAGTTCACCGGCAACAACCGCCGTCTGCCGGTCCCGTTGTGCTGCGTGCTGGACGAGGCCGCGAACATCTGCCGCTGGCCCGAACTGGCGGACGTGTACTCGTATTTCGGTTCGGCGGGCATCCCGATCATGACGATCTGGCAGAACCCCGACCAGGGCAGGGCCGCGTTCGGCGAGACGAACTTCGGCTCGCTGTTCAACAACGCGAACATCACCGTGTACCTGGGCGGCATCAAGGACGCGAAGTTCCTCGGCGAGATCAGCCAGCTGGTGGGCCAGAGGGAGATCGTGCGAGGCAGCGTCAACATCGACGGCACCGGCCGGCGCAGCGTGAACAACTCGATCCAGAAGGAGAACATCCTCGACGTTTCCGACCTGACCGAATGGCCCGTCGGCCGCGCGCTGCTGCTCGCATCCCAATCCCGGGCGCAGATCGTCAAGACCCTGCCATGGACGGGCAACAGGCAATGGGCCGACGCCCTGGCGCAAGCCAAGGCGAAAGCCCGAGAAGAGCAGAGAAAGGCCGCATAATGAGCGAACACACCTCGAACACCACGTCCGGCCCTGATGGGGAGGAATGGGAGCGCGCGGTCGGTGCCGCCAGGACCCTGCTGTCATCGGACTGCGGATGGCTGGAACTGTTCACCCGCGCCATCCTGGAGGAGAAGGGCGTGCCTTACGGCAAGGGACTGCCCAACCCCGAAGCGCCGCACATCCCCGAGGACAAGGAGATCGAGGAGGAAACCATGCCGGGCCAAGGCGAGCCGACGCCGACCGCACCCGAGGTGCCGGCAGGCCGGCACGCGGCGGAACCCATCCGATCCGGGATTCCGGCCGATGCCGGGGAAACCGGCAACGGCTACGAGAACCCGCCGGAAGACGCAACGGACCGTGACGACACCCCTCCAAAGGCCGGTGCGGAGGAATCCGACACCCGTATACCGCCCGCGCCGGAGGGGAAGACGGATCTCGGCCGAGACGAATCCGGCGACCTCGATCCCGCGCGGGCAAGGGACGTGTCCGGCCAGTTCGGCGCGCGAATGCGGCGCAGCGAGACCTACTATCCGAACCTCGCCGCGTTCGTGGAAAGGTTCGTGGCCAACGTGTTCTGCTACCACCAGAGCGCGAGCGTGAACATGCAATGGGTGAGCGACTGGTGGCGCTATCCGGCGCTCGTGTTCCCGCTCGACGCCATGTGGCGCGCCTACGAGAACGCGCGCAAGGCACCCGGCCAGATGATGATCTTCTACATCCAGGCGGCGTCGATGCTCGACCGCGTTTTCGACAAGGACCGTGGCATCGTCGCCAGCCTCGACTGCAAGCAGAATCTCACCAGGAAGGGCGAACCGCTGCCCTGCGAACGCCCGAAGGGCATGGCGCGAACCGATCCTGGAAACGTTGTCGGTCCCCGCCGCAGGCGGCAAGGAAAACAAGGAAACCACCATCACGCCAACAAGGAGGAGAAACAATGGCTCAAACTGATCCCGAGGACGGCTTCGACCAGATCATGGTCCAGAGCTGGAACAGCGTCGCCCAGCAGCTGCGCACCCTGCACAACGAGCTGAGCGGCGACCGCGCGCGACGCAGGGAACGCGCCGAACGCGCCGTCCAGAACGAACGCTACGAGCAGACCAGACGGCAGCAGCAATCCATCCGCCTCGAACAATGGGAGATGGACAACAGGGAACGCCTCAACAAGGGGTTCGAGTCCACCCTGAACGCGACCGTGCTTGCCGACGGCGACGGCTGGAGGAAGATGCGCGACTCGTCCCTCTTGCAAGGATGGATGGTCGCCGACCAACTGGAGGGCAACGACCCCGGCTACCGCAGGCAGATCATCGAGGCGAAGGCCCGGCTGAAGGACGAATGGTCGAAACGCCACCCGGAAACGCACATCGACGCCGCAGCCGACCAATTGACCAACCACGTGAACATCACCTACACCGACCAGTCGCCCGCGTTGCAGGCCACCCTGAACGCCTTCAACACGGCCGGCGTGCCCGTGGACCTGCAACGGGTGGAGGACGCGCAGGCGTTCCAGGCCGCGCACGGCGACGACGCCACGTTCTTCGTGGACTCGCGGCTCACCGGCCAATGGACGGGCTACGACCACGACAGGATCGTCGAAGCCGTGATGTGCGCGCCGGTCAACGGCGTGGACGACGCCGCCTCCCGAATCAGCTTCCTCAAGGACCAGGGCCTGCCGGAATCCTCGCACGCGGACAACAAGGCCACAGGAGACGAGCCCAGCACCATAAGCGAGGTCGAACGCACCGAGAACGCTGACGCCGCGCCAATCGTCGAAACCCCCACACCCGTGCGGGAGCATACGAAGCCCGCCGCCGATGAACGCAAACCGGCATCCGGACCCGAGCCCGAGACCACGGGAGGCGGCGACCTGACGACCGGGGAGCCCGACGGATACGAGGAGATGCCACTCGACCTGAACGAACCCGAGGAATGGAACGGGCCCGACCCGTTCGGCGAATACAGTCCCGCCATGGAATCCTCCATGAACCCCACGGACCAGCCGATACCCGACCAGGCCAACGTCTCGACGCCGCAGATCCTGCAACCCGAGACCAACGGCAACGCACGCTGACGCCGATGCCGGCGCACCCCCTGCCATGAGGTTCGTGGGGTGCGCCGGCATCGGATGGCCGTATCATGGTGTCAACGGCTTTCGGAACCGGAAAGGACGAGCATGGCACACGTGACGTTGGATCTGTCGAAATATGATGCCCTGACCGCCTACAAGGGTCTTCCCGACGAGAAGGAGGAGAACCCGGCGCGGTTCTTCCCCGACACCTCGTCGGTCCGCCGTTGCGTGCGCGAACGCATGTCCGTCATGGGTCTCGACGCCGCCGAACTCGCCAGGAGAGCCGGGGTTCCCCTCTCAAGCGCCGAAGAGCTCGTGGAGACCGGTCTGACCTCCATCCTCTACGTGTACAGGATGTTCGACCTGCTGCACATCCGCACCGAAACGCTGCCGTCCGCCTACGCGGGGAGACTGCTGTGAGGGAACTGCACGCCTGGGAGAACGGGCATCATGTGGGCGTGTTCTCGGAAGACGACGAGGAGCGCATATCGTTCGCGTACGACGCGAACGAGGGTCTGCCGATCAGTCTGAGCCTGCCCAGAACCGGCGGATGGAGAGACCAGGCACCGCGTAACTTCCTGGACAATCTATTGCCCGACAATCCGAACGTCCGCCAGGCCATGCGTGAGCACCTGAATGCCTCCTCGGCCGGCGTCTTCGATCTGCTGGACCGGGTTGACGCCACCGGCGGACTGGTGTTCTCCCTCTCCCCGGAACCTCCAATCCCATCGCCGACGCTTCGTCTGATCTCCGATTCCCAGATAGCCAACGAAATCGACCGCATCGAGCGGACCAGGAACTACTGGTGGGACGAGGACAGCCACTGCCGGTTCTCCTTGGGAGGGGCGCAGGGCAAGTTCACACTGTCCCGCGTGGACGGCAAGTGGTATTGGCCGGATATGATGCTGCCCTCCACCCACATCGTCAAACCGAAGCCCCATGACCTTCCCGAGGCGACCAAGGTGGAACTGGCGACGATGCGATTGTCGGAACTGTGCGGCATCGACACACCGGCACGCGGCGAGATCACGGCGCAGCGCAAGACGGCCTATATCGTGGAACGGTTCGACCGTCGCCTGGAGGAAGGCCGAATCGTCCGACTGCGGCAAGAGGACTTCCTGCAAGCGTTGGGATTGCCGACCCGCGACAAATACGATCCGTCGGCCGATGACTGCTTGGATCTCCTGCAACGCATCGATGCGTCGGGTTCCCTGTCCTACCGGTGGCTCGAAAGGCTGGCCTTCAACACGTCGTCCGCCAACAGCGACGCACATGCGAAGAACTATTCCCTGATCCTCGATCCCGCATCGGGGATACGCCTGTCTCCCCAGTATGATGCGGTCGCCACCAGGTATTGGCCCGAGTTCAACTGGGAACTCACCATGCCGTTGAACGAGGATCACGCCTTCGCGGAGCACACCACGCCCCAGGATTGGGAGGATCTGGCGACACGTCACGGTCTCGATGGTTCGAGGGTGGCGGATATGGCCCGGCGTATGGCGGGGAAGGTCCTCGCCGGCATATCCGAATCCTGCGAGGGCCTGGACGCGCGGATGGCCGATCGCCTGAACGCGTGCTGGACGAAGGCGAACGAGTCCATCGAGCCGATCATGCCGGGAGACGAGCCGGCGAACTCTCTCGATCCAGCATCGGCTTTGCCCGATTCGCTCGGTTTTCCCTCCTCGGGCCGTACCATCTGAGCTTTTTCCGGGAAGCGTCCTAACGGCGGGGCCGGTTCTCCTCGTCAGAGGCGACCATGCTCCATAGACCGTATTCCGGCGCGATTCCGTAGCGTTCGCGCAGCATGTCGAACGTGTGCAGGCCCTCGCGCATCGCTGCCCGGTATTCGTCGCCGTCCGCCGCGTTGTTGAGACTGGCGGCGATGCAGAACGCTTCGGATACGAGGCGTTCCATGTCGTGCGTGGACAGATTCTCGGGGTGTCTTTCTCGTCCGTCATCGAGGAAGGGCGGGCGGTTCTCCATCGCGGCGCGCCATTCCTGGACGGCGAGGCTGCGGCTTCTGGCATCGTCCGCCCAGTCGTCGCGCAGTCGTTTCAATCGCATGTCGTCGCCGAGCTCGAAGGCGTTGAACCGTTCCGTCCACCCGTCCGTGCTGCGCCACGTGATCCTGTAGCCGACCACCTGGCCGGGGTCGGTGAACGAGTCTTTGGCGGTTCCCCTGCGCAGCCTGGGGTCGATGGAGAAGCCTTCCCTGCGTATGCGGCGTATGAACTCGTCCTCGCTGCGCGATGCCTTGGCGCACGCCTCCACGATTCGGGCGATGTATTGGCGTGGCATCGTTGAGGCGGCGACCGCCGTGACGAGCCGGCTTCTCTCGTTGCCGTCCAACGCATCCCATCCCTCGTCGTCGCCGTACTCGTTTCGCGCCTTCCATTCGGCCCATTGACGCCATTGCCCGTACTGCCAGCTGACGCGCGTGCCGGTGTCGGAGCGTGCGAGCTCGACCAGTTCGGGGCGCGTCTTCTCCATCCGCCTGCATGATTTCTGCGCGTTGATCCGGTCGT
>ADJS01009006.1_pt1 | contig 37541 bp, 47 predicted proteins | sample 268128 | NCBI WGS metagenome assembly ADJS01 (sample SAMN00007486, study PRJNA43253) | human gut metagenome | isolation source: feces sample TS28 | reverse complement strand
TCGTTAAGACGCTCATAAAAACAAAGCAAAAGCGGCAGAAATAAATTCCACCGCTCTGCTCCTAAAAAATCACTAGGTCATTTGTAAAATAAGGTGCGTATGTCATTAACTCATGCACAAGAAAAATAGAGAAAAGAAAAAGCCACAAGCCGCCGACAATCGCCATGACAATCCCGATAACCATGCCTTTTACAGTATCATTATTGCGCGATTTAATCATTGTAACAACACCCGTAAACATAATGACAAAGGGCAACACAACGCCCAAAAAAATAATCAAAATACTGCTCATACATTATACCGCCCTCTCACATTAGAAAAGACTACGCTCCTTTCATTATTTGGCGTTAAGCGCGTCCTTAACGGTCTTTGAGGGATTGAAGCGTGGAACAACAGAAGCGGGAATATTCATTTTCTCCCCAGTCTGCGGGTTGCGTCCTGTTCTTGCCTTGCGGGAAGAAGTCGTAAACGTACCAAAACCTTTAAGCGGTACACTGTCCCCGCTCTTTAATGCTTCAATTACCGTCTCATTGTACGCGTCAATGGCGGCAACAGCGTCCTTTTTTGTAAGTCCAGTCTTTTCAGAAATTTTTGTTACAAATTCACTTTTCAGCATAACTCTATGCTCCTTTCTTATGTTATCACGGTGATAAAAACTAAACAGCTTCGTTCTGCGGCACTTCATCTACGTTGCTATCAGCGTCGTAGTAAGTGTCAAAAGGAATTTTAGTTTTCAGACTTTCCCATTCCTCATCAGAAATGCGTTCAGTCTTGGCAATCAGCCCGTCAAGCAGATTTAAAACGTCCTGCTCCGTACTGATACTGCGGGAAAAATTAAGGTTCACAAGAAAGCCCGCCCGTGTAAAATCTGCAATCGGCGTACCCTCACAAGCCTTATTGACGATAATCCTCTCGTCATTGTCAAATACATCAACATCAATCATCTGTGGCATATATTATCTCTCCTTTTCATAAAATTTTCTGCAAACAACTGTAATAGAAGGACTTCGCGGAAACGTCTTTTCCCCCTCGGTTCTTATCAACGCCCCGCAAGCGGTAAGTCGGTTAAGGCTCTGAATAGCCGTCCTTAACGGAATTTTTAAGGCTTCGGAAAGCCCCTGTACGGAAAGAGTGACGGAAAGCCCGTTTTCGGTATTTTCTCCTGCCTTTTCTGCATAATCAAGCAAACGTAGAAAAAAGAGTTTGTGCGCGTAAGTAAGCACCACGCCCTTACTGCTTGCTTCTTTCGTCAAAGAGCAAAGAATTTCATTTTCGGTGGCTCTTACATAATTTTTCAAATTATCCCCGTCCCTCGGTAAAAGGCGTATTTTCGTCGCCGTTCAAGGCGCGAAAAGCATTGCTTACGCTGTCAATCTGCTTCACTACTGCTTCCACTGGCGGGGTTTCCTCGTTCTCGTCGTCCTCGGTAGCGTCGGACAACTCAAAATCGGTAATGACGGCAAATACATTTGAGTATTCCTGTCCGTTCTTTCCCGTGCTATCCTCTTTGTCAATCCAACCGTTTAAGATATTTATTGCCTGTCCGTTTTTCAGTGCTTTTGCGGGTTCAAAGGCATTTCCGACAAAACGCCCCTCCCAGTGGGTATAAATTCTTTCGGGTACAGGGTTTCCCTGTGCGTCCGTAATAATTTCGCCCGTTTCTTTATTGATTTTCGGGTTTCCCGTCTTATGTGAAGTGCGTAAATCAGCAAAAAGCACTTTTTCAGAAAAAGCAAATCGCATTGTTACATTGCTTACAGCAACAAACTTACTGTTATTTTCCCCAATATTGAAACTCATATAGGTTGCTCCTTTCTCAAAAGTGTTAAACACATTATAGCATAACGTGTAATGATTGTCAAGTGTACCATAGAGACAATAGAAAGATACGGGGCGGTCTTGTGCCGCCCCCTCTCTTTACATCATTATTCCTGTCTTTACCGTAGGTCTGCAATATTTCTTTCTGATTTCATCTTCCCGCTGTCTGCGTAAGAGTTCGCCCGTCATGGGAAGTTTATTCGGTACAAAGGTTGCAACCTCATATTCTTCTATTTCCTCGTCCTGTGGCTCTGCCGCGGGTGCGGTTGCGGGTTTCTTCTGAAAAATATTAAATATGTTCATGCCGTAGCCCCCTTATTCCGCTCTGTCGCGGTTGCTTTTGTTTTGCGCTTTATCTGCCGCTTTTTCCCTCTGTTCCTGCGCCGCCTTTTCTCTTGCGTCCTTAATCTGTCCGTCCCATTCTTCGCGGCTCATGTTGCCCTCTTTTTCTGTCGTCATTTCGGGCTGTTCTGCGGACTGCGGTTTTGCGGAAAGGTCTTGTACTAACAGTTTCCTCTTGTCTGCCCTCTCCGTCAAGGCTTCCGTAAAATTTGCAAGCACTTCTTTCCGCTCCGAACCGCGCTTACATAACTGCTCTAAATGGTCTTTAAGGCTCGTCTGCGTTCCGTCTCCAATATCAACACGGGTATTAAGAGAAATGAGTTTTCCGTCCTTGTTTGGCGTGAAAATGGTTAAATCGCATTTTGTGTAAGGGAAATAATCGCCCCTCTTTTCCGCTTCTGTACTAAAACCGCGTGCCTGTGCTTCGCACCCTGTCACGGTTTTGTCTGCAATCTTCGGACTGCAAAGCGTACCTTTTTCAAAGAAAGGCTTATCCGTCCACTGTTCGCAAAAATTCACTTCCACGAATGTACCGTTTTTAGAAGCGGCTTTCGATATAAGCGCGGCTCTCTCACAAGCCTTGTCAACAAACTCTTGCGGATTGTCGCGTAACAGCTTGGTAAACTCGCGGGCAACAAACTTGCTTGTTGCAAGATACTGTAACTGCGGCTCTGACAGCTTCGCAAGTGCGGGATAATCTTTCTTCATTGCATCAAGTGTTTTCTGCGGGTTCTGCTCAAAATCAACCTTTAAGCCGCCCCTTGCTTTTTCCGTTATAACAACATAATTCTCGGAAAGATTTTCAAAAGCGTAAGCGGCGCCATTAACACGGTTCATAGCCGCGTCAAGGGTGCTTATGATTTTGTCCTGCTTCTCTCTTGTGTCGGCTGTGTTAAGGTTCTCTATGGCGGTAAGCATGGTGTCAAGGTCTGCCTTGCGGCTGTCAAGGTTCGCTTTCTGATATTTTAGCACATCCATAAGTTCGGGATTGCCTGCACTCTGCTTTACAAGACTTGGCAATTCATTAAGTGCCGCCTGTACCTTGCTTCCCTGCTCTGCCGCAAAGTCCATGTATTTTGTTGACAGCGTTTCAAGCGTTTCCTTGTTCAGCATTTCCTTTGGCTTCTCTGTAAGGTCAAGGTTAAGTCCCCTTATATCCAGTTCTGCCTTAATATCATTTGTCAATGCCTGTGTTTCCCTGTAAATCACATCAAGCGACTTTTGAAAGTCCTGCAATTCAAATCCACGGGCATAAGCCGCAAGGTACTGAAAACTGCTTGTGTCGGTTTCAATGCCAAAAGTGCTTGCAACCGCATAAGCGGTAGCTTCTGCCTGTACTTCGCGCATTTCCCTTGTGATTTTATCCTCGCCCATTGATTTAGCAAGGGCTTCAAGGTTCTTGTGCAAATCCGCGTGTCCCATTTCGTGAAACAGGACGGCGCATTTTTCCGTAATTTCAAGGCTGTTGTCAATCACGATAAAGCCGTTAGGCTTATCTTCCGTAAACTGGCGTGAGAAATAGCCTTTTGCGCCGCCGTCAAGGGTGCTGTCGTCGGCTTTTTCTGCAAGGCTTACAGGAACACCCTTTCTTTCGCTTGCGGCTACGCAAGCGTCAAACAATGCCTGCATTTTTACAGGGTCTTTCGCAACAATTCTTGTGTCAAGTTCGGTCTGAAAACGCGCCTGTCTTTCGGGCGTGTTGAATATCCTTACCTCGCCACGGCGGTTCTTTACTGGGTTTCCCTTTTCGTCGGGTGCGATTTCCTCTTTGGTGTAGCCGCTCTTAACCCATAAATATTCGGGTACAATAACGTCCTTTGCGTCAAAGACTGTACCAACGGTAAAGCCTGTCGGTACTTTTCCGATAATCGCACGGTCAATGAAGCGTTTTGCTTCATCATCTGAACCGAAAATCTGCTGTTCCTTGCCGTTTACCTTAAAACCTATAAGGTGGTTTGCCCTGTTCATGGTAAATTCAAGGTTGCTTGTTCCCAAACGGTAGCTTGCTTCCGTCAAAGACGGGTCTTTGGAAAGTTGGTTTGTAAGATTGCTCTTGATACTGCGGAACAAGCCGCCCTTGTACTTCTCACTTGCCATAAGTGGAATGAAGATTTTTGCACCCTGCGCACCCTGCTTTACATTACGCCCAAAATCTTTCCATTTTTCATAACCCATGACATAGCTTGCTTCGGGTTTTTGCAACCACACAAGCATAGCATTACGGAAACTGTAATTGTTATAGAACAGCTTGCCGCCTGTGGTAAGCCAGTTCTTAAACTGTTCGCTGTCAAGTACCTGTCTTACGCCGTTTTCAAGTCTCTGCTTTAACTGGTCTTTCGGCGGTAAGGTTTCGTCAATTTCCACGGGCGCGGACTTTTCCGCAACAATCTGTCTTAATTCTTCTGCCTGTTCTTCGGGCGACGGGTCGTTTAAGTTGGGAAAGTTGCGGCTTCCGTCTGCTCCGTATTCTGCTTCGTGACGGTCAACAGCAATCTCTGAAATATGATTAAGGTGCATATCCTCAACATCACTTCGCGTCGGCTTATCTGTGCTAAATTCATACTCATATTCGCCGCGATACTGCTCTGTTGTATCTGTTACCTTTGCGGCGTACCATGTACCGTCATCAGCTTTCAACTGCCCTACAACATAACTTGCGTTATCGTCCTGCCATTTATCAATTACTGTATAATCAAAGCCGCCATACGTCATACTTTCTGTTTCCCGCTGTTCTTCTTTAGTACCCCAAACAACGTCCCCATTCTCATTTTCAGCATAAAGCAAGATTTCATTATCCCTTTTCATTACTGAATTATCCAGTACATCATAAGCGGCTTCGCCGTTTACATATTTGTTCAATTCCTCTTGACTGCCAAAAGTGATTGTATCGGTTTCAGCCACAAAGCCATTCAGTCTGATAGGCTCTTGATACCTTATGTGCAAAGTGATATTTTCGTAATCACCGTGATTAAGTTCGTTTTCTCCTTTATTCAGAAAAGGCGGTGTAAAATCTGCAAAAGCAACCCTTTCATTTACACTATTGCTTCTCAAATAATTAGGGTGCTGTCTTACATATTCCTCTGCCACGCGCATAGCTTCTTCCATTGTGTGAGTTTCTTCGGGATAATTCTCATTCAGAAAAGCCAAACGGTCGGTAGCCAGTTCTTCAATAGTGGTATCGCGGTAATAAGAGTATTCATCTATTGCAATAGATGATGTAATCTTATTCAAATCTCGAATAAACTTATCGTTTGTCATAAAACGCTCATACCCATTTTCCCGCTCTCCGATAGCGTCCGACAACAACAATGTCTTATCAGCTTCGGTATGAAGCAAATCTAATTCTGCCATTTGAACAGGCTCGTAACTTACGCCCAGTGCCAGTCTGCGCATTGGCTCGTTATTGTCGGGGTTTATAACGCTTTCTTTCAGATAGTCCATGCCTTTATACTCATTGAATTTCGCAATGGCTTCCTCGACAGTATCAAAACGCTCAACTGCACTTCTTTCGGGTGCTTTTCCCTGCTCCCAAACATCATGTCTCCAACTTGCCAAATCTTTAATTACATAGTAATGCGGTGTAATGTTATCCGTTCTTTCTGCAATGTAATCTAAACATTCATCATAAGAAACTCCTTGATAAACAATTTCATTATTGCCGAACCGCTCACTGTCTGAACGAACCACAAAGCCCCCATTATCCACGGGTTGAATTTTGAAATTCGTCTCGTTGAAAGGGTTTTTTATGTTATCACCGTGAGTATGCTCCTGCTCTCTTTCGGGATTACTTTTCGCTCTTTCCTGCTCTGCACTTCGGATAAGCGTATAATCATGTTCCTCGATTGTTCCAATCCAACTTATTCCCACGCTCATATCGTTAGGGTCAATATTTTCCGCTTGAAGCATAAAGCCGTCATTACTTTCAACCCTGTATTGTTTCCCCTCAAATTCAAAAATATCTCCTGCCATAAGGACAGGCTTTTCTGTTTCCTGTGCCATATCCGCTCTTTCCTTTCTTCTTCACTTTCATTTAGTTTTTAATACCCTTACTCCTTAATGGGTGCGCTCGTCTGCTTCATGGTCTATAATATGGCTCTGTTCGCCACCCGATTTATCTGCATTTGCTCTCGCTCTCTCCTGTGCAATCTGCGCGTTGTAACTATCCATATCTTGATACCTCGCCGCCCGCTCTCTTGGGTTTTCAAAGCTGTCAACAATATCGTCTCTTGTCTCTGTTCTCTGCATACGCTCAAAATCAAGCTGTGCTTTCAGCATACGTTCTCTGTATGCGTCTGCCTGTGTTACGGAAATAAGATTTATTCTTTCCGCAAAATTCAAATTACTTTCTGTGCTTGCCGCGTCTTTCATAAAAGTGGCTTTCGTCTGTGCTGTCTTATCCCTTTCTTCAAGGTCGCGCACGCTCCGCTCCAATTCTGCGGTAGCCGCCGCCTTGTAACCTCTCTCAAATAATTGCATTTTCTTGCTCTCCTTTCCTTATCACAGTGATTAAAATATGTTTAGAAAAACCTCGGTGTATCGTATTGCCAATACAATACACTTCAACTTAATTATACCCCTATTTTTCCAATTAATCAACAAGATTATTGAATGTAAAACACCCTCTCTGATAGTCGGAAAACCAACCTTTTAGATAGTCGGAAAAGCGGCTATTAGCGGCAAAAGGAAAAATACTTCTGTTCTCTGCCCTGCACTCGGTGCGCAAGGCTCTTATTAGCCCCGTAGCGTGTCTTTCTATCCGCAAATGATAATTTCCTCGATACACAAGGAAAAAGCGTCCTAACAGCCGTTAAGACGCTTGTGTGTATCATGCTTATTTACCCTTTCTTCTTTTCTTCCGACGTACTCTTAAACTCCTTGCAATCCTTATATACAAATATAGACAATATTAACAAAATAGCACCAATGGCTACAAAGAAACTGCCAACCAATTTATTCATGTATTTTCTACCTCACTAACTTTCAGTTTAACTAACTTTTAAATAATTTTTCCATTTTAAAGTCAGGCAATGCAAGCATTTGATTTTTTGATTTTTTCCCACATTTCATACATTGTAATTCATATAAATATATTGTATTTCCATAATCATCATACTCACATCGGATGAATTTATGTGGTTTATAATCATGTTTACATTTCTTAAATAATTCTCTTAAAGTCATATATAAATCCTCCGCTAAATCCTAATTTTTCTTCTTTTTTGTTGCTTTTACTGGCTCACATTTAACATTGCAATAACGCTTTCCATTGCTCACACGCTCGTAAAAAGTAAATTCCCCTCTGTACTTATTGCCGCCGCTCTTGGTAACGCAATCAATTACGATAAATTTCTTTGCAATAAATTTCTTTGCTTCTGCGTCTGTTAAATTTCGTCCTAATCTTGTTGCAAAAACCATATCGTTTGTGCGTAAGTCCCAATCGCATTTTTCTGAACAATAATAGCGTGTTTCAGTCACTTTCCCTTTATCGTTTTTGGCTTGATAGCGATATACAGGGTTTCCGCACCACGGGCAAGCACCGAATACCTCTTTTTCTTTCGCAAAAGACGCTTGCACGTCCATTGATTTAATCTGTTCTGTCTTTGCCTTTATATAGGTTTCAAATTCCCGCATGACGTTATCTTCATTTTCTTTTCCGTCAATAATCTCTGCGATTTTAGTTTCCCAGTCTGCGGTAATTTTCGGACTGTAAAGGTCGGGTGGTAAAATCTGTATGATAGTCAAGCCTTTTCTTGTCGGCTTGATATAAGGCGTTTTTCCTTTCATTTCTGTTTCTACAACACCTGTATCATATAATTTTTTGATTATCTCGGCTCTTGTTGCCTGTGTTCCTATTCCCTTTCCTTTGAGGATTGCCCCATTTTCAATCTGCTGTCCTGCGTTTTCCATAGCCGTAAGCAAGGTTGCTTCAGTGTGCAATTTAGGCGGGGTTGTCTTTCCCGATACAGTCTTACAGTCTCTAACAGTTACAGCCTGTCCCTTTTGGATATTCGGAAAAAACTGCTCCGCGTTCTCATTTCCGCTTTCGTCCTCGTTGCTTCCCCCTTTGCCGCTCAATGTCTGCTGTACGGCTTTCCACCCCATAGATACGGGCTTCTTGCCGCTTGCCGCAAATTTCATACCGTTAGAAAATGTTACGGTTGCATTAGTCTGTTCGTACTTAAATGCACCCGAAAATGACACAAGCATACGAGTAAGCACAAGGTCAAGAATGTTGTTCATGGTGGCAACCGTAACGCCTTTTTTCCTTTCCTCGTCCGTAGGCTTCATATCTGCAAGATTAAAGCCGTTGATTTTTTCAGTCGGAATAAGTGCATGGTGGTCTGTAACCTTACTATCATCAACAATTTTCTTATCAATATTCAATCCTGCCGCCGTAAGGTTTGCGGCAACGCTCTTGTATTTATCAATCGTACCTATCATCTGCACGCGCTCTGCCATGTATGGTACTAAATCATGCGTAATATAGCGGCTGTCCGTTCTCGGATAGCTTAATACTTTTTGCGTCTCATACAAGGCTTGTGCCGTAGCAAGAGTAACCGCCGCCGTATATCCATATCTGCGGTTCGCGTCTCTTTGCAACTCTGTTATGTCATAAAGCTGTGGGCGGTCTGTGGCTTTCTTTGCTGTTACAAGGTCTGTGATTATGCCCCTGCCGCCCGCTTTTATTTCTGCGCACTTTGCGTCTATTGCCGTTTTATTCAGTACACGCCCCTCGCTCGTCTTAATCTCCGACGGGAAAATGCCGTCTGTGTCTTTATTCCAAAAGACGTGAAAGCCGTTTCCCTCGGCTATGGTTGCGTCCATAGTGTAAAAATTTGTTACTTTGAAATTGACGACTTCAAGATAACGCTTTACTACAAAGCCCAACGTCGGGGATTGAACACGTCCGACGTTAATTCCTGCATGATACTTGATACTCAATGCACGGGAAAGGCTCATGCCTAATATCCAGTCCTCTTTTTTCTTGCAAAATTCGCCGCGGATAACAGGTATAAACTCTTTTGCGTCCCGCAAATGGCTCATAGCTTCCTTGATAGCTTCGTCCGTCATGGACGTAGCACAAAATCGTTTTACAGGCTTTTTATTTCCTGCTTTTTCTCGGATAAACCATTGTAATATATGTCCCTCTGCTCCCATATCGCCGCAATCTATGATGTAGTCCACGTCGGGACGGTGCATAAGGTCTTTCACAATTTCAAACTGCTCTTTTGTCGGTTCTAACACAATCAACTTAAATTCCTGCGGCAAAAGCGGCAATTCAGCGTAAGCCTGTTCTTTTGCTTTATCGTCGCTGTACATATCTTCCTGTTTTACGAACCCATAGGCTTCGGGTTCGGCAAGTCCTACAAGGTGTCCTACCGCCCATGTGACTATGTAACCATTACCAATAAAATAGCCATTTTCTTTTTTATCTGCACCGACTACGCGGGCAATATCTTTCGCAACGCTCGGCTTTTCTGCCGTGCATAATTTGTAACCCATTTAATCACTCCTTATTCACTTTATTGCAACTTTCAATATACCCTATATCATCATTAAAAGTATGAGTTTCAAGTGTATCTGCATATTTTAAAACATCTTCATATCGTTTTTCTGCTAATGCTTTAGCAGTAGCGTCATATACAAATACAATTAACTTGTCATTGTTTAACGGCGAAATTTTAACCACTTCTGTAAAAGGAAATCTATGTGCAAATTCTATTAATGTCATTATATCGTCAAGTGTATTATACAGGCAATACACAAAAAAGACCGCCCGCTACTTAAACGGACAGTCTTTCCTTGACTGATTTTTTCCATGTTTCATCAATCAACTTTATCACATATTCTTTGTCAAAGCCTATCAAGACGGCTTCTGCTATGGCATTTTCTATCTGTCTTTCAAGTTCTTTTTCATGCTGTTCCAAAAGTCTTTCTTTGACAAACGGTTTTACAAAACACCCAATACCAACTTTCTTTACAATAGTACCCTCGTCATAAAGTGCATTGATAATCTTCTGTGCTGTTGTTTTTCCGATACTGTACTGTTCGACAAGCTCAACGATTGTTGGAATTTTTGCGCCTACCGCGTACTCTCCTGTTATTATTTTTGCTTCAATATCTCTTTTTACCGCAAGCCATATATTAGCACTTGGGGTAAAAGGCTCGTTTTGCCCTTTTTTCTTCATTTTTTTTTTGCTCCTTACTTTCGGATATTGCAATTAAATAATATCCGTTTAACGGCAAAAAAGCAAAACAAAAATGCTGTCAATCTTTACTTTTACCGTTCACTTACAAATATTATTCTTCACTTCCTACACCCACAATCGGATTGTTTACTTCCTCGCCACTTTCTGCATTTTCAATTTTATCCTGCAAAGAAAGTAAATCACCCGCCGCAACCGCGGAAAGAATATCCTCAATGCTGATACCTTTTCCGTCAAGCGCATTTGAAAGGTCATTAAACTTCTGATTATTTTTCATCAATGTATATTTTTCAATATTAGCTTTACAAGCCTTTATTTTTTTTTCCGATTTCGCTTGCCTTTTCCTCTAGTTTATCCAGTTTTTCCTGTTCTGCCGCAATCATGCTGTCAAGTGTTTTATTGTCTCTCATGTTAAAATCTCTCCTTTTCCTATTATGTGACAAGTGGAAAGGGAATTATGCCTTACTGCTGTTCTGCAAGGCTCTTATTTTCCCTTTAAGCCACTTTAATATTAATAATGATAATTTCCTCGTCTGCTATTTTAAAACCTCTCTAACAGCCGTTAAGACGTTTCAAAAGTCATTATTCGTTCTTGTCGTCGTCAATAGCTTTGCGCTTACGATAAATTACTACGCCGATTGTTGCACCAACAAAGATAAGTAATATTGCAATCGTTATAGCATTATCTTTGATAAGGCTTACCGTATCTCCCCATATTCCCTTATCTTCTTCCTTAAGTTCTTTGATTTCTTCTTTTGTCGGGTCGCCATCATTTCCATTTGCGTCCTCGGTTGTAAGTACGTCCAAATCATCATTTTCAAGAGATGTTTTTCCAGTTATGAAATTCATAACTGCACCATGTTCTGTAAAGTATTTATAGTCCCATTCCATAAGTGCGCGGTATGCGTCTGCCATTTCGGAAGTTCCGTAAGTGGTAAGCCAGTTATACGGAATACCTACTGCGTTTGCGTTCCATTTAGCAACTGTACCGCAATAAGTATCATAATCACTTGATGTAATGGCATTTACAGGCAAGATATAGGTTGAATACCATAAAAACTGTTCAAAAGGTGTCATTTCCAAATATTCATCTTTGCTTCTGTTGGTTACATTTGCATAGTACCCTGCATTAAAATCTGCGGTGTCCTGTACAATTTTAAGAATTTGAGAATATTTGCTGTCCGTCTCAATAATGGAAACACTGTCTAAAAATGCACCCCATAATTCGTCCGCTTCCTTATTTCCTGTATCTGCAATAAAAGTCTCTGTCGTCGAATTGTCGGTAGCCGCATTTCCTTGTGTGTCATTTTTTGCTGTACTCTCATTGCTGATTACTTCCCAATCAAACGTATGGGCGGTGCTATCAGCGGCAAAAGAAGAAATAGGCGTGCCGTTTGCATTTTGAACGGTAAACTGTCCTTTACTTGCGTAATCCAGTGCAATATTGTAATTACCCTGTTTTACATTGCCCCCCACCGTGATACCGAAAAGATAATCTGCGCTTGTCATGGTGTAGGTGTATTCAACATTGGTTTCGATATTCATAAGTGTAATTGTAATATCATCAATAAAAATACCATTTGTCTTATCCGTAAGGTTAAACGTAAGGCGGCAATCTTTCGCCACCTTCTCTTCTTTTTTTGGTGTATCTTCTTTTTTCGGTTTATCTTCTGCCGCAAAAGCGGTAATGCTCATGCTTAACACGCAAAGCATTGTAAGAAATAAAGTAATAATTCTTTTTTTAAACCTTTCATTTTTTCTCCTTTCATTATCACGGTGATTAAATAATTGTTACCAGTTCATAAGTCCATATCCTAAAATCACGCTACTGTTTAAGGCATATTTTTTTGTTTTACAAGCATCACCGCTGTTGCCCTCAACGGTATAAACATTTGTACCGTCCGTTCCGATTACAAGTCCTGTATGGTTCGCTTTTCCGTCGCCGTCCCAGTCAAAAAATATAACATCACCCGCTACAAGGTCTGTATATCCACCGTTCGCCCAACGTCCTGCTCCTTGAAAGTATGGAACACCGCCATATTGGCAAGAAGCGTATCTTACTTCGCTGTGTCCTACTTGGTTCATGCACCACGATACGAAGCAAGCGCACCATTCAACACGGGACGAAAATCCATACCAACTCCAATAAGGCTGACCGCCTACCTGTCCTACTTGTGATAAGGCAAGGTCTATAATTGCTTGGTTGCCGACACGCGAACCATTTACCCATTCCACGCCCGATAAATCTTCCATTTTCAAGCCGCCGCCGTAGTCCTGTGATACCTGTCTGATATATTCTTGGCAAATTTCATAAGAATCTTTAAGATTAGAAAGTTCCCTATCTTCTTCTTCTGTCCTGTTTGTTTTATTTGCCAGTACATTAATCGGCTGTTCAAAGTATTCGTAAAGAAGCTGATATAAGCCGTCCATATTAAGGGTGACTGTAAGTACATCATGCCCGCCACAATAGGTATAACCGCTACAAGCAAATATGCAACCACTACAATAAGTGGTTGAATAGCAACCGCTATCACTTTCACTGTGCCATTTAGAATGAGTATGTTCGCTCTTTTCGCAAGTTAGTGTTTTCGTTCCACTTTCATCAGTAGTATAACAACTATCAGAATGAGTATGTTTCTTCTTTCCACAATTTACACTTTCTTTGTGTCCGTCGCAATAATAATAACAGCAAGTCGAACAAGTATAAGAAGTATGCGTTCCCGTAATAGGGTTCGGACAGTCTGCGTCGGCGTGTACATCTCCGCAAACATGAGTAGCGGCTGTTCCGCTTCCGTCTACTGCGGATTGCCCGCAATATTCAACCGTTGCGCTTTCTGTACGTCGAAACAGTTTGTCAAATATTTCTGTCAAAACCTGCTTTGCTTGTCTATCAGTCGGTGCAAGTTCATAATCTTTCAAAATAATAGCGTTAAAAATTGGTTGAATGATATTTGCCAATTCTTCCTCGGTATAGAATACACTTGTTATTCCTGCAACCGTAGGTTCAATGACGTTATCCTCTGTATTTGTTTTGAAACGCACATAATCATAACTACCACCGTTTGCTTCTAACTGGTCTTGGATATAATCGTATAAATCATTTATATAAGCTGTTCTTTTGGCGGGTATGCCGTCTGTTGGGTCTGTAATAAATGCCCTTATATCTGTCTCTGTATAAGTTCCGTCCTCATTATCTGTATCAAACAATCCACTAAAAATACCCCCGATTGCGGCGGCAGGTGCGGCGAACAAACTCATTACTGACGATATAACAACTGCAATTAAGATGATTGGTACAATTACCTTACTTCCAACGGACTTTACAAGATTAACAACTGCGGTTACAACTGATTTTCCCGCATTTGCAATAGCGGTAGCTGTTTTATTTCTTGCTCTCGCCCATGCCGCGCGTAACCCTTTTTGTCTTACAAAATTTATTGCGTTATATGTCCCTTTTGCCGCTTTCACACCGCTTTTAACAGAAGACTTAATTACACGTCCTGTCGTGCGTCCTGCGACAATGCTTGTTTTAATTCCATAATTTGTAAGCATGGCGGCGTTTCCTGCGCCCTGTAACATCATATCGTTAGAGGAAGTCAAGACCCCCGCAACACCCATTGACAAACCGCCTATTCCTTTTGCCGCGTTTGGTAAGCCGCGTTTGAACGTCCACACTCCCCCTTTTACTGCTCCACGGGCTACGCCCTGCCCTGCAAGTTTCAAGCCTTTCAATCCAAAAGTACCCGCTTTTTGTAAAACTTGATGTGCTACAACACTACTCATTACCGAACCATTTACCACTCCCCTTACAAGGGTATAGGAACGCTTAACTGCATTGGTAGCCGTAACCACACCTGTCTGTATGCCCTTTGCGGTATTAACGACGGCGGTTTTCATATTTATTACATTCGTCTGTATCTGTCTTACGCCATTGATAATATTTTGGCTTGTTGCCGTACGCAAAAGCCCTGTTGTCTGTGCTTGGTTCAAAAGTACATTTTTGGTAAGCTGTGCATTAAACGGAATAAAACTGCTACTCATAATCTGCGCTGTTTTTGCAAGCGTAACTGTTGCCTTTCCTGCTGTCGTAGTTACGTCCCATACGCCTTTTCCTGCGGTGGCAATTCCTGTCGCCGCTTTACCTACTGTAGTAGGTAAATTTTGTACGGCATTTATTACCATAGGGCTTGCCGTCTGTGCTAACTTAAAGCCCGCATATGCCGCCGTTCCTGTTGTGATTGCCCCGCTTGCAACTTGGCTTCCCATATCATCATGGCTCGCAAATGCTCCTTGCATTTTTCCTACTGCTAAACTGCCGCCTGTGGAAAATGCACTTTTTACATTCTGCGAAAGAGAAATGCCCCCATTACTGTAATGCCCCATAGCTTCGTAAAAACTTGCTTTGGCTTCTATGCCTGTGTTTTTTATGATGTGTGAGGGTGTGTAGCTTCCCTGTAACATTGCTTGCGCCGCTCTCGCTTCTGCCGCCTTGTCTAACATGGTACTTGTTTTAATATTGGACGTATCAATGTTGTTTTTTAAACTGTTATGGTGTCCTGCGGCAAGTGTTGTAAAATAAGCCGCTCCTAAACTTGCTCCCTGTGTCGGTGTTTTACTTGCAATTATATTTACTCGGCTGACATTGCTATTTTCTGTTTTTTCTTCGCTCAATGTTGGCATAGGACTTAATGAAGATTTTGGTAACGGCGTTGTCTGCTGTATCGTACTACTTCCTGTATTGGTTTTAATACCCTGTACATTCTGTGGAATACTGCTTTGCTCATGGGTAAGTCCCATATCGTTTGATGTGCGGACATTGGTGGAATTATAATATGCTGTATAGCTTTTTGCGCTGTCCTCTGCCGCCTGTGTTCTTTCCGTTTCAGTCTGTACATTCATTGTTGGTTGTGACGCGGTTTGAGCGGTAAAAGAGGAATTTAACGGGCTTTGCCTGCGGTCTAAATCATCAGTTTTAATTGTCCCCGCTTCATTCTTTAATACTTTTGAAACGTCTCTCGGTGCGTTTTTCGTTCCCGTCACTGTATGTACTTCTTTTGTCTGCGGTGTAAGACGGGAAATGTCTGTACTCTTATAAGTTTTGCCGCCGATTGTAAGGTTCGTGCTATGCCCTACATTCTGCGCTTTCTTATTTTCAGCCACTTTCTCAAACTCCTTTCGTCCTTATTTTTGTAAAGCGTCCCCTCGGTGCGTTATCACCGTGAGGACACTTTGTTATTACTGTGCCACTTGGTAAACTTCCTGTAATGCTTCTTCAATTTCCTTATCAGTAGGCGGCACCTCTACTGTATTTTCTTTCATAATTGATTTAATCTGCTTCTGAATTTCTGCGGCAGACATATCTTCGCCAAACTTCGTAGACATTAACTTATACAAATAGCTGTCTGACGGGAAACGGTCAACGAATGGTACAACAACTTTTTCCGCAAACAGTAAGCCGCTTCCTGCGTCCGCTCCTGTTACAAAGCCCATTTGCGTCTCTGAAATATTAAGCATACCCGCAAGTAACTTTAAGTCCTCGCTGTTTTGGTTCAACATCATAATAAAGTCACTGTTTCCAATCATACCTTTTGCCTGTTCAGATTTAAGCAAATCTTCAACATTCTGCGTTAAACCAGTAATACATAAGCCGTATTTTCTACCTCTTTTGTAAAGCTGTTTTAAGAAGTTTGCACTGTAATAGGACTGGAACATAACGTGAATTTCGTCGCAATAGCAATAAGTTCTTACGCCACGGTTCTTGTTCTCAATCATTCTGTTCCAAATAAAATCAAATACAATAATCAATGCAATCTGTCTTAACTGGTCGCCCAAATCACGAACATTGAATACTACAAGACGGTTATTTACGTCTATGTTGGTCTTATGAGCGAATACGTCCATACTACCACGGGTATAATACTCAACGCCCTCTGCTACTGCTCTACCCTCTGCTGTGTCCTTTTCCTTATCAAGTTCATCTTGTAAGTCAATTAAGGTCGGCATATAAGCGGGGTCAAAATCATGTTCCAAAAATTCCTTATAGCAACGATATACGCAACGGTCAACAATGGTTTTCTGAACAGGTGTAATATTCGTTGTGTCGCCGCTGTTACTGACGCTTATCATTCGTTCCACAATAGACATGATGTAGTCGGACTTTTTCTTCATAGCCTTGTCTTTTTTAACGGATAATGGGGTATCGTCTCCGTCGTCCTCGTCAAGTCCATAATCTTCCGTCATATCCATAGGGTTAATGTGTACGTCACTATCCGCACTGACTTTAAGCACTGTACCGCCAAAGGCTCGGCAGAAATCTCCGTATTCATTTTCGGGGTCAATAATTAAAATACCCGTTTCGCTGTCATGCAACAATACGTTAAGAATTTCTCTCTTGGTAGCAAAGGACTTACCACTACCCGACGTTCCCAGTACAAAGCCCGACGGCGTTTTCATCTTCAATCGGTTTACAATAATAAGATTGTGGCTTATCTGATTAAGTCCATAGTAATAGCCGCCATGTTGGAATAACTCTTGATTGCTAAATGGCATGAAGATTGATGTGCTTTCTGTTGTAAGAGTTCTTTCAACACATATATCCTGCGGCGTATAGCCGAATGGTAATGTGATTTTGTAGCCCTCTTCCTGCTGATAAGTAAGCGGCAACATCTGTGATGTGTACTTACGCGCCTTACCCTCCATGATTTTGCAATTCTCGTCCAGTTCTTCAAGGCTGTCTCCCTGCACCATACAGGTAATGGTTACAAAAAACATTTTCTGATTTTTGTTAAGCATATCATCATAAAGTGTTTCTGCCTGTGCATGTGCGTCTTTAATGCTATGCTGTATTGTTTCGGGACTGTATCCTGCCTTAATTGCTCTCTTTTCAGCTTCGATTTTATCTTTTTCAATACCCGTAAGCTGTTTCTTTACAATACGCAATCCTTTGTCTTGTGCTACTGGCTGTATATTCAATGTTGTTGTTACAGGAAAATCATTGTCGCATAACTCAAACATAAATTCATCTGAAAGACTTGCGGGCAAATTGCAAAGGTGCATTACTCGGTAGTATGTATCTTCAATCTGCAAGTGTTTCTTACTAAATTCAATAGAAGTTGGCGCAATGTAATCTTTACTGCTGATACCTTGTGCTTTAATAAAGTCAAAGTCAATATTCAGTTCTCCCTCACGTCCCTTACGGTATTTATCGTGATAGTAAGAAAGTCTTTCTTCGGTAGAAAGTACCTTTGCGTCGCTTCCAATTTTTCTTAAATTGTCGATTACTTCCGCGTCAATCTTATGGAAACGTAACAATGCTTCAATCGGCGTAGAAGCGTCGATTGTAACAGTCACGAATTTTTCAACTTGAATATCGTTTCTTCCTGCCGTAATCTGACGGCGCAAAATGTTGTTGTACTCCTTACGGTGTCTGTCGTAGCTATCGCCTGTCATTGGATAGAATATTTGTCTTTCCTGCTCTTGCACAGAAACGACACGGTTATCAATACAAAAAGAAAAACTCATTTCTTCTGAAAAATAATTCAGAAATTCCCCCAACTTGCAAAAGATTTGTACCTGTTGGGCTTCCTTGCCTGTACGGTAGTTAATATCTTGCATACGATAAATCTTACTGTATTTGTTCGGTTTAACTTCGAACAACCCCTCCTCATAATCAGCTAAATAAGGAATAGTCTGTTGTGTGGTTCTTGGTATTGTTGTCTGTGCATTTCTACGCTTTTTCATCTGCGTATTTTTCTTGCTGACAACTTTTTTCTTCTGTGCTACTTCCTGCTTCCGCATTTTTTCTAACTGCAAATTCCACTTTCTACGAATTTGAGTTTCTTTCTTGGTTGGCAGATAATGAGCGTCGTTTTTGATTTTTTCCTCAATTTCTTCTGCCTGTATCTGTAATTTAGATTTCTTTTTCTCTGTTTTCTTGTGTTCTTGGTTGCTTTTTTTGTTCTTATTCGGTTTCTTGCCGCCGCCTGTTCCCGTCCTCACCGTGATTAAATCTGCGCTTTCTGCGTCAAAGTGATTGTCGCCGCGTTCCTCGGCTTCTTCAATAAGAACAGCGCGTTCAAGACTTCCCTGTAATGCCATTTTTGCCGCCTTTCTACGTTCATTTCCCGACTTCGGTTTTTCTTCCTTTATTGCTTCATTCTGCCAATCCCTAAACGCATTGTCTGTCTTGTATTTACGTTTTAATGGGAAAAGAAGTTCAAATTTCATAAACGCAACTACAAACTTCTCCATTGGCATACCGTTAAATTTGAAAAAGCCGATTGCCACAAGCGGTACGGCAATTAAAATAATTAGCCATGATAAAATATCATCACTAAGGTAATTTCTCCCCCAATAATACAATGGGACACATACGAATAATGCAAGTAAAGTAGCGATAAGCTGTCTTGCGTTCAATCCGAACATGATTTTTTCTTTATATTTTCTGATTTCTTCGGGTACTCTGACTGCAATCATTTTCTCACTCTCCTTTACATAGCGTCTAATATACCTTTAGCCCAACTGCCGCTTTTTACGACTGCCATAACTAAAGCGATTGCTCCTAAAAGCATGGTATAAATCAAATCTGTTATTGCCGCGTTAGCGTCTGCATTTCCCGCCGCCGCTTCTAATGTTGTTAAGATTGCATTTCCCATAACCACATCAAATATACGGATAACTATAATCATCATTACACCCTGCAAACATACAGCTATAAAACTCTTAAAAAATTTACTTGTTATTCTGCTCACCCCGCCGCCGTCGCCGTTTCCTAACGGCATAAAAGCGCAAGGCAAAGGACTGACAACTAAATATACATATAATTCAAACATTCGCCCGTATGCTATTACCTGTACCATAAGTCCACAAATCTTAATTGCCATTAAAACAATGAATGTGGATAGGAACATACCTAAAATATTACCAAAACCGCTTACATTCTGTACAAGTGGCGTTAAATAGGTTACTGTTGTATTTCCCAATGTTGAACCGCCGCTTGCAAGTCCTGTTATCCAGTCCTGCGCCTGTGCATAACAGGCTTTTAAAAATGTTGGTGCTATATCAATACATACTTTTGCAAGCACCATTTTTACGCATAATTTCAAACCATGTTCCCATTTAATAATGTCTACTTTCGCCGCGACTTGCGCAATTTCTATAAGCAGACAAATACCAATGATTGTATAGCAGAAAGGGCGTAAAGTGCTTGATAATGCAGCTACACTTGACCAATCACCCAAACCGCCTGTAAGCACGTTTGAAGCGTCTGCTAACATATTATCAAAGCCCTGCAATGCGGAAGTCATAAGTCCCAGTAGCCAGTCTCTTAATGCGTCTAACACACTTCTTCAACTCCTTTCGTTGTTGTCTTTGCAATAAGAGAAAAGCCGCGTGCCGTATTCACTTTCGGCAACACGGCTTTTCTCTTGTGTAATTTTTCAGTTGGCTGTGTTTTTTCTTATGCAAAGAATGTACTTGTTAAAGCGGCAACTGCTGTAACGATTGCGCCTGCGATAATAGTAGAAACACCACGAGACTTCTGCTCTGCGTCATCAGATTTCCAACCTAAACCAAACATAACGCCACCGACGAACATTACTACGCCGCCTAAACGTATAACCCATGTCTTAATAAGGTTTGCAAACGTATTCCAAAGAGTATCTGCGCTACTTGCGTGTGCTACACCCATAAACATAACTCCAACAAACAACGCACAAGTGATTACCGCAATGTGCTTGTTAAGGAATAAACCAAAAGCGGCTACCTTGTTTTCCTTTGCTGTTCCAACTGTCATTGTTTCATTTTTCATACTATTTACCTCTTTTCTGATTTTTTATATATAGGGCATTTAGCCGTATATAACTTGTGAATAAAATTTAGGCGGTTTAAATATCTGCGTCCGCTTCTTGCACTTCTGCTTCTTCTAATTCTGTTGTGATATTGGCAATCAGCCCGCCTAAATCGCCAAAATCATCTTCAATTACAGCTTCCGTATCTTCATCAAATTCAAATTCATCAAAGATTTCTTCCGCCGTATCTTCGCCGTCATTAACATTTATAATTTCTTCCCTTATTGGTGCAAGGTTGTTTCCTGCGGCGATAGCCATTTTTGCTACTTCCTGCGGCTTTGTTATCATGCTGTATTCATCTTCACTCATACTCCTTTCTACGCTCTCTTTGACTTCCTCAACCCTTTTCTGTACATTCCCTAGCATATCATTGATACGTTCATCTTCTGTACGGAAGTTAAGAACATCTAAAAGCATTTCTTCGTCAACTTCCTGCTCTGAACCGTCGTCCGTATGTAGCAATTCATCTCTTATCGGGACAATATGAATAAAGGATTGTCCCATGCGGTTTAATAAATTTTGTGCGTTGAAACTCATTTGAATTTCATCTACTTCTTTATCTACACGCTCCATGATTGCATTAACACGGGCGGCAATTCGCTCTTTCTTCTCGTTATCACCGTGATTAAGCTCCTCGGTGATTTGCCTTTTTGTTTTAGGCGGTTCGGGTGGTGTGTATTCATAAGAATACGCGTGATTTGCGTCACTTGTGTATTTGTAATTCGGGTGTGTCTCGTAAATATATTTTTCACTGTAAAATGGGTTTCTGCCGCCGACAACCAATAAACAATCCTTTTTAGGAAGTTTTCTGATTTCTGCGGTGTCCATAAGTTCACGTCCGATTACATCAAAATTCTGACTACTGCTTCCGCTTCGTCCTCTTGTACGTCCTGTTGTCTTTTTATCAAAAGTACCTTTACCTAACAGCTTGCTCATGTACTCCAACGTATCCATGTGTGTAATACTGCCTAAATACAACAAAGTGTTACAGTTATCTACGATAACACCCCATTCGTCCTTGTACATATTTTTAATCTGCTCTAACGACTGTAAGATAGGCACAATGCCAATTCCAAAAGAACGGGCATAAGCAAGTATTTTTACAAACTGCGGAATAGTACAGGTATTTGCAAATTCATCAAGAATAAATCGTACTGGAACAGGCAACCGCTGTCCGTCGTGTTTGTGAACCTGTGTAGCACAATATTGTAACTCTTGGAACATTTGCGTAAAAAGCATACCCGCTATGAAATTGAATGTTGTATCAGTAGGCGGTACAACAACGAATATTGCTGTCTTTTCTTCGCCCAAACGGTCAAGTTGCATGGTATCGTAACTAAAAATTCTTCTTACCGCGCTTGTTCTAAAAGGTGCAAGACGGGCTACTGCGGAAATAACAATTGATTTTGCGGTCTTTCCGCTTGCTTTTTCTCTAAACTCTCGGTATTGCTGTACTCCGATATGTTCCTCTCCATGTTTCTGCTTGAAGATTTCTGCAAAGTAATCAAGGTCACTGTCCTTATTATCTTCTTCCTCTCCAATCTGTAACATACCGATAAGAGATAATACCGTATTCATTGTTTGTTCTTCGGGTACAAAACCATCACAAGTGAAAAAGAAAATAGCCTGCAAAAATAATCTTTCTGCTTTGTCCCAAAACGGGTCTGAACCGCCTTTCTTCTCGCCCCCGTCCGTATTGATAATGATTGCTTCAATCAACATCAGCACACGTTCTTCATATCCTGCTCTTTCGGGGTGTATGTAAGCAAAAGGATTGTAACCGTCTGATTTTGATTTATCATCAAGATTAAGAACGTGAATTTTATACCCTTTTACCGTTTCAAGGAAATAACCCGCTTTTTCCAAAATCTCCCCTTTCGGGTCGGTAACGACAAAAGAAGAATGGGCTTGTAAAACATTCGGCATAACAAAACCACGGGTCTTACCCGAACCCGAACCACCTAGTATCATGGTATTATTGTTCAACACATAATTGTAAATGCTGATATGTTCGGTCTTGGTAAATATAGCGTCTGCGTCCTCATATTTTTTCTTGATTTTCTCAACTTTATCCTTGCCATTATAGAAGTCCTGCAAGGCTTTGTCGTAATGCTCTTTTGCGGCTTTTTCTGCCGCTTGCTTTTGTTCCTCTGTTGTAATGGTTATTCGTTGCTGATATTGATAGGAAATATCAGCTAAATCAACCTCATATTGCTGTTTTATCTTATTAGGCTTCCACGCTTCTGTGATTGCTTCTTTTAAGCGTTCCTTTGCCCGTTCCTCAATCTCCTTTTTCCGCTCTGAATATTGCTTTAATAGTTCTTTTTTCTGTTTCTGTTGCTCCTTTGATAATTTTTTCCCCTGCGGTATGGTATCGTTTTTCCATTCTTCAAGCCGTCTCATTTCAACCGTTTTTATTTCTGCGGTATTTTTCTTACAGGTCTTTATGACTTTTCTCTTTTCAAAGAAACGCCCGATTGCTGTCTTTACTTTCTTTGCCTGTTTAATCTCTTTGTTCATTATATTTACAGCGAACAGGTCACTTATATCTTTTTGCGTTCCCCATTCTGCCGTACCATATTCTTTACCAGTTATGTACTTTTTCTTGGAAGTAAACCAGTAAGCAACTACGATAAACCACAAGAAAGCACCCCATGTAATAGCCGTCTTTACATTTTCAGTCCACTCAAAGGATAGTGAGGGGTCTGCTAATTGCTTATTAAAGCAATCTATAAACACACTGAAACTGTCTATTCCCTCTGTCATTGTTCCTTTGGCGGCTTCCATAGCCGCTTTATCATTCAAAGCCATTCCCGCTTTAATTGAAATGAAGATAACCACAAGAAAAGCCACCGCCGCAATAATATATTCAGCATTGCTCTGTTTTTTTGGTTTCACATCATCAACTCCTTTCTGCCGCCGTAATCACGGTGATAACAGTTATCTATCTTCCTTTTTCTGCGGAACAGTCTTTTGTTTGGTAGTTTCTCTGTCTCTAACGTCATTACCCTTTGCACCGTCGGCTTTCCTCTTTTCAGCAATTTCGCCTTTATATTCAGCCATTGTGCGCCTGTCGTCCTCAACCTCGGAAACTCTTTCCTCTCGTCTGTCGTCGGTCTTTTCTGCGCCCTGTGCGTTCTTAACAGCCGTTTGCTTCATTTCTTCCAGTTCCTTACGCATACCCGCTACCTCTTGTTCCTTTTGCTCTAATTCCTGTGCCATTTCTTTATAAACATTCGGATTATCGGAATAATTAAGGAACATTGATTGCTTATATTCAAGGTTATACGCTTCTTTTTGTGCAATCTGATTTTCCAAATTAGTAATCGCCACTTTATCCTGTGGAAGATACTCAATGCTCTTTATCGGTGAAGTTTTAACGCCCTGCTCTGCCTGTACTGCATTAACACTCTTTCTTTCATCTACAAGCTGACTTTCAGTATTAAGTGCGGCTTTATATTTACTCTCAACCTTTTCAAATTCTGCCTGTGAAATAGTATGTTCTTCCGTACCCTCATTTGTTGTAAGCACATTGGTTCTTGCAATGGCAACCTCGCTTTCAAGCTGTTTGATATCCTTATAATTATCAATCTGCTTTCCCACAATAACCGCTTCTGCCGCATTTGCTTTTTCAACATCACTCATGTTTTCAGTAAGAGTAATCGGCTTTCCACTTTCTTTGTCAAGCACCTCACCGTCTTTATATACTGCACCGCACTCGTCTATTTTGGCTTCAAGTTTTTTAATGATTGCGTCGTAATCTCTACCCTCTTTGCCTACTTCCAGTCCATCAAGTTCTGTTGCATTTTGTGCCTTGTAATTTTCTCGGTAGGCTTCCAGTTCCTTAACGGAATAAAACTTGATTACCAAATCGCCTATTCCACCTTTGTCTCTGATTGCGGCTTTTTCTCTGAACCAGTAATCTTTAGGTCTACCCTCAAAACGTCCGTCATTTGTTGCGTAAACTTGCTTACTGCCGTTGTAAACCTCATAAGTGGTTTTTATATATTCTTGATTTTTGAATGTATCATTTTTTGCTGTACATACTATGTAACGGTTCGGGTCTTTTGCGTCTACTACATAACAGGTTGTGTCCTTATCTATACTGCCGCCCGTCCAACGGTCAACTGCTTCATCAAAAGTCACGCCCCTTAATGTTTCCCCGTTTACCGCTTTTTCTACAACGCCCTGCGCCTGTTCTTGATTAAGTTCTTCGCTGTGTCCGTAACGAATATCCTCAATCTGATTGTTTAATTCCTCTATGACAAGATTATTTTCCTCAATCTCGCCCTCGATTTCTTTCATTCGGTCAATTTCTTCCTGCGTCGGTTCTTCCTTGCTCTTTAGTTCAGTAAGTTCCGCTTCCAGTTCTGCGCTCTTGGCTTCCACCTTGTCAATTTCCTCTTGAACCTTATTTATCTTCTTTTCATCATTCATAAGGTCAATCAGCTTTGCAAGGCGGGTAAGGTCACTTTGCTTACATTCAACAATCATTGACTTCTTACCGTTTAACTCGCGTTCTCTTACATCTTCAACGCCCGTAATGACAATACCCTCTCGCTTACAGCGTGCCGCAAGTTCCTTAAAACCTTTATCATCAAGGGTAATTCCGACTGCGGTAAGCGGTACACCCGCTCTCTCTAAATCTTTGTGATTTACATATCCTGTCTTTCCCTCGATTTTTTCAATGAATTTCCGTCTAGCCGCTTTGTCTTTCATTTCGCCATATTCGGCTTTCTTTAGCTTGTAGTCTGCGCTTGTTCTTTCTTTGATTGTGTCATAAATTTTTCCAATCAGTTTCAGTAAAGCGTCAATCAGCTTCCCCATAAGGGACAAGCCGCTATTTCCCACATCAGTTCCAAAATCAGACATTTCCTTATTCTCCTTTCGCTCTTTCATAGTCCCTTATGTATTGTACTACCAATACAATACATTATATATGATAGCCGCTTCAATTGCAATAGTTTTCCAAATTATTTTTAATGAAAAAAAGAAATATTTTTTAGTATGAAACTTTCCTTTCTTCAATCATTCTATCCGCGAAAACGGTTACAGCTTTTTCAAAACTTTTGCTCTCATATCGCGCCGCGATATGGGAAAAAAGCAAAAGTGTATTGACAATAAAATCATCAAGATTTCCACCGCTTCTTAGTTGGAAAATAAGTGGTACAATTACCTTTTCATTTCCCGCAAAAATATTGATTTCAATATCGCCGTCTACATTGATACTTTCCTCAACTCTATGCGGCTCTGCTTTCATGCGCCTGTCAAATTCTCCCACATCAAGCCCTGCAAAGTCAAGCCAATTACTGAATATTTCTTCAATTTCTTTTGATACTGCATTATACTCTTTTGCTTTCTCCTTTCCATATATGATTTTCCTTTTTGGCTTCTGCCCGTTAAAATAGTGAGTATTCTTTTTCATCTTTCACCATGCCCTTTCTGCTTTCTGTTTTCTTGCTTCTGCTCTGCGTCGTCCTGTTCTCCTTGTGGTCTGATAATCAATTCAAACTCACGCATAGCTTTTACATTTCTATTACCGCGCTCACTGTCAATTCGGTCAAAAGTTCTTATACAATTTTCCAACTCCGACATTTGAGCGATAATATTAACCATATAACTTCTGTTTACATTCTGCTTTGTTTCAAAATCAGCAACTTTCTTCTCTAAAGCCTTTAATCCCTGTGGTGTATCAATCTTGTATTTTGCCATGATAGATTTATATTTTTCCACGGTCTTTTTATCCTTGTTATATTCTTCAAGGATATATGAAACATCATTCCTGTGGCTTTCAATCTTATCAAGTAATGCTGATAGTTTCTGCGGCGTTTCTAAAATGCTCTTTAGCTGTCCGATTGCTTTTTCGGCTTTTTCAAAATTATCAATCGTAGCGTCGTATTTTGCCTTACTTGCCGAATACAAATCTATAATCTGCTTATAACTGAATATATGGTGCTGTTCTGTAAATTGTAAGCAACGGAAACTCGATTGAATTTGTGCAACAAGTCTCTGCTCTTGCGTCTTTGATAAATAAGGCTTTTTCTGTTTGTGCTGTTCCCCTTGCTCTGCAATTATTCTATGAAGCTGTGTGGTATCAATCAAGCCGCGTACTTCACTGTCTTTAACTCGAATATCAGAAAGGACTTTTTTCTCCGTAGCCGTTCTTTCTTTCGTCTGATACTCTCCATTTTCATAAACAGTTTTATAGTTATCGTCGATTTCATCAAGATTAGTTTTTCCATACTCATATTTTTCAAAAAATGGAATAACTTTCTGTGTTTTATCCTCATGGTGATTATTTTCTACTACTGGCTGTTCCTGTTCAATATTTCTTGCCTGTTCTGCAATATACTTTTCAAGATTTTCTCGCACATAAAATTGTCCGTCTCCAATCTTATCCTCACGCGTCGCTTTATCCTGCGTAGGCGATTGAAAAGAAATATGTGCAAGCCATTCTCCGTTTTTCTTTTTGTCGCGAATAACGTAGCCCAACTCTCGCAATCTTTCAAGTAATTCATCATAGTTTCTGCAACTTGGTAATACCGCGTCAATATCAGCTTTAATTTCGGTACGGTTATCCATTTTCTTTTTCTGTTTTTCTCCATAAGGCGACGTGTTCCTATAACTTCTTACGTCGTCCTTTGTTATCTCTCCTGCTTCTCTCTTTCGGATAAGTTCATTCTTTCTATCTGTTGGTTCATAATAACGTGTTACTCCGTCCTTATCTTTATAAGTAACTAACATCATATCTCTTGTGTGTTCCAAAACACTCAATCCGTATTCATCACATAAGCGGTCGGAGACATTGCGTATAAGTCTTTTTGTCTTATGACAATCGTTCCACTTTCTTCCCTCATTATCCCATGCGCAAATCATAAAATGATTATGAATATTATTTGTATTACAATGAGTTGAAATTACAACGGAAAAACCTTTGAAAACTTCTGCCGCAAGTTTGCGACCAATTTCATTTGCTACTTCGGGCGAAACTTCCATTCCATTAAAACTTTGGTGTAAATGCCATATAAGAGGTTCTTGTTTGCCTTTTGCTTTTTTTCCCTCATTTTTATATTTTGTATTCTGCCATTTTTCTTGCATATCTTTAAACGTAGAATAAGGGTCAAGCATATTACAATTCTGAAATGAATTTAAAGTGTTATAACAAATATACTTTTCCCCATTCTGTTCAACCAAACGATACGCAACCTCTTTGTTAATTTCATCATCTGAATTATACGCAACAAATTTATCTGCCAACGCATAACCTACGGCTCTGCTTGGTGTAACTGTAATTGCATGAATTTCAGTAGTCGCCATATGTTTTACCTCTTATAAATTTATCATATACAGAAAGCAATTCCGTGTAATTAGTGTACATATCTTGGAAGTCTCTTTCATCAATAGTTTTATTTGCATTTGCTCTATATGCAATCTGATTTATATTGTTTCCAATTCTGTTAATTTCATAAAGCAAACTTTCCGTATCTTTTTTTGAAAACAATGTGCGTTCATGTGCCGCACCAAACAAAATCATATTTCGGATATAATTAGACTGTGATATACCCGCTTCATCTTTTTTCGCCTGTAATATTTCCCATTCTTCATCAAGTAAATAAACGTTCAATTTGCGTTTTCTTTTTCTTGAGTTTTCACTCATTACACCACTCTCCTTTTACTGCTAAATAAACAATAACACTATTAAAAATAGAATTGTATAACAAGCAACACTTCCAACTTTATTTTTCTTTTCTTTGAACATAATAGAAAGCACATAAGCAGGGACAGAGATTATAACTAAAAATACATAGTAAATGCCTATCATTTCTTGCTCCTTTCGTTCTAATATTTTTACGATTATTTTTTATCTTCGTGTGTGTTATCACGGTGATTAAATTGCAATACGGCGTTAGTGCAATCGTAAAAATATTTTGCCGCGCCGTCGGCAAAATTAAGCGGGGGTATTAGGGGGTGCAACCCCAATTTTGTGAAAGGCTTGCCGTTCATAAAATGACTAACAAGCGGGCAATGGACTAACACGGAGTGGGAGTACATTTCCCCCTGCTTGCTAAGTATGCAATTCACACATATTAGGATATATCAAAACTGCGAAAAATTCAAGTGCTACGCACATTTCATTTTTCTTCGTATAGGACTGTGAATTGCAAACGCGGTATGCCGCGTTTCTGTATCTACACTTGCACCAACGCTCCGCTTTCATCTATCTTCTCCCCTTGCAATTTCTATCTATGATAAGTCAAATAATCGGACAATTTTTCAAACAACAAGGACAGGGCAAAAGCGATAAAAGGGAAAATGACAAATAAGCAGACAAAGGTTGTCTGCTTTATATCCCCAAACGCAATTCCCGTTTTTAACTGCACTATCGTTTTATATACGCAATAAATGCCGTATGGAATACCGATAGACGCAACACTCCCGCCAACTTTAAATATTACAGAAATAATATTTGTTGCAATCGCAAGCGGCGTATAAAAAACATACTTTACATAATGGGCGATACTGGAAAGCACTTCGTTTCTTTTGTGCAATTTCTTGTTGTAATTGTTAATGTAATTTTGCATTTCACGTCTTTCTCTTTCGCTCACATATTTAATTTCATTGTAACTTTCCGTACCTCTATTTTTCATACCTACTACTCTCCTTTCAATTCAATTTTCTTACCGTCAAAATGGACTGCACAATAACGAATTAGTGCGGAAATTTTCATGCTGTATTCTGTTGCAATTTTAAGCAATTCCGCTTCATCATTACTGTTGTAAATTCTTGCTTCAAGTCTCTTTGTTTTATTCTCATTATCAGCGCGATACTCAACTGGAATATTTCTGTCTTTTTCTTCAAGATAAGCATGACAGGCAAGGGCGCAAAATCTCGCCGCTGACATATTGTTTTTCTCTGCGGTTTTTTTAATGTATTCATACTCACTTTCCGTCAATCGGATTGCTCTCCCTACGCTTCGCTCTGACTGTCTTACAATAGCCCGTCCAAAGTCCGCTACATTCATGTTATATTTCTTCGCAAGTTGGCGAATAGTTGAAAAATCTTCACGCTCTATTACTCTCATACTTCTCCTTTCTATTGTTACGCAAATACGATTGAAAAGAACATTCCTACAACAAAAATGAAACTTCCTACAAGCGCAACAATTTCTCCTTTTTTCTTTCCGAAAATCAATGCAAAAATAACAACAAGTGAAACGATAGACATTATAGCGTATTTGAAAATATATGGTGTAGCTTCTGCTGTTCCTTTCAACGCTACAATCATGCTTCCCGCCATTACAACATAAAGCACGCCCAAAGCAATAATCAATATCTTCATACCGCTTGAAAAAATGAAACGATTTAACTTTTTCTGTTCTCTTTTTTCCATGCGTTCTTTTTTCGCCGCAACGCTATCTATGCCGCCCAGTTCTTCACTCATTTCTCTAAACCAATCAAACATAAATAATCACTCTCTTTCCATGATAATTTTTTCCGTTCTGTTCTGCGCTTCGTTCTGCAATTTTTTCTTTTTTTCAAGTTCTTCTTTTCTCAATTCTGCACACCGCGGGCAAAATACAGGACTACCATTTTCCGCTGTGCAATTAGGGCAAGCACCCTTAAATTTTCCATATCCGATACACTGTCCCATGTGTCATTTCTCCTTTCATAATCACCGTGATTAAAACCCAAACATAGCCATTATTTCACGCTTATATTTCTGTGGAAAATCTGTTAAGTTTCCGTCCTTATATCCGCATAAAAAGAAACTGCTATAAATAGGTGTCTGAAACGCTTTAATTTCTCCGTTAATTTGCTTTGTAATATAAACATTGCGGTGGTACTTGGAACGGTCTTTAGGAATTGGGGCGTTTTTGAACCATACAACGCACGTTCCGCAAATCATTTCTTCAACGTCCAATGTGCCGCCCACAAGCCCTGCTAACTGTTCTTTTGGTACGTCCATTTCCTTTGGTTTTTGTTCAACCTCATAGAAAATTATCTTCACGTTATCACCTCTCTCTATTCCACAAAACCAATCTCCCAAAATGGGAAAAATTGAAATACAATAACTCCCTTAATACTTTCAATATTCACGCTTCCCCATATACGGCAATCTAAACTGTCGTCTCTATTGTCCCCCATGAGAAAATACTCATTTTCGCCAATTATAATTTCATCAGCGGCACAACCATATATTTTCGTCGGATAGCCGTAATCATCTTTCAAAATCTCGCCGTTAATATATACATTTCCGTCAATAATCTGCAATGTTTCATTCGGCAATCCAATCACTCGTTTTATAACGAATTTTCCCTGTATATCAGCAACTACAACTTGATAGCGTTTCAATTCAGATATATCGAATTTTCGCGCCCACATTACATCACCGTCTGAATATGTCGGTTTCATGCTGTTACCACTTACAATAACGCGGTCAAAAATATATGCTCTGAAACAGCAAATGAAAGTGAATACAAGCATTATTGACAAGAATTTTTTATATCCGTTTACAGCATTATTTCTGTCAAAATTAGAACTATCAGAAGTGCAAGAATTGTTGTCACTCTGATTAGTAAGTCTTTTTTCATCAACGGTATATCCTTTATTACCCATGCTTCGCCTGTCCTTTCGCAAAAACCGATTTCAGCCGTTTGCCCTATACTGGCATTGTGGTATCTTACAGTGCTTTGATAATATCTTTTTTTGCCACCAACCACATACTCAAATTTCGGCAAACAAATATTTACCATTGCACCTTGAAACGCCTTATTTTCTTCTGCGTTTTTTTCAAAAATATGCCCCTCTGTGGTCTGCATTTCGCCGCTATCCCTGCAACGGGAAAAATGAATAATCGGTGTAAGTCGTTTAATTGCATACGCTACCGTATATGTAAAAACAATTCCACCTAACACCAAAGAAATAACTGTCATTTTATCAATTCCTTTCCAATATTTTGTCATTGTGTTTCACAACGTCCCATTCTGCAAATGGTAATTGTTTTTCTTTTGTATGGTGTCTCATTGCTCCACCACACCGCGGACACATACAAAATGCCCCGTTTTTCTGTAATGGTTTGATAGCTTCAATCTTTGACTTGGCTTCATTTTCAGCAATCATTTCTGCCATAAAAACACCTCTCTTTCTTTTTCTACATTATAGCATAATGTACATATATTGTCAAGACAGAACGCTGTAAAAAAAGGGCTTTCGCCCTACCCTTTTACGGGTGTAAATAAATTGTTTTGCACATTGGATAACGCCGTTTTTCCAGTTCAAGACAAGCCGCCTTTTTTGCTTTCTCATAAGTCAAAGGTTCTTCATCACTCCCTACGGTGATTACAAAAGTCTTGTTCCTGTCTCCAAACGTCCACGCCCCTTTTCCTTTGGGCTTTCCGTATTCTTTTTTGTAAATTTCTTCACTGAACACATAGTTAACCATATTGACACCTCTCTCCTTGTTCATTTTATATATTATAGCATAATGTACATATAATGTCAAGTGTGTTGAGTAATAACTTACATCATTCCGTAAAGTTCATTTATTGCTTTCAACCTCTTTCTGTATTCCCTGTACGATTTTGGCAAATTATCTTTCAGATATTTCCTGCCGCCGTTCATCTGCAAGAAATAAGGGCAAGTATAGCCGCTCAAACCCATATACTCGCTCAAAATATCATCATGGCTTTCTATGATGTTGTCGTTTTCATCATACAGAAAATCGGCGCAACAACCGTCGCTCAACCCCACGCTACTGTCTCCACTTTCATAGTTCTGACATTTATAGCACTTGCAATATACATCTTCCAATCTGCAAAACAAAGCAACTTTCTTATTTCTCTTTTTAGCCTGTCTCTTATTCATTTTAACTCCTTTCCCCCGATAAGCCGCTAGGACAGCATTGCTATTATTTATTTTGTTGCCATTTCATACAATTCTTTGTACTCCGCATATTTTTCGCACTCTTTCTTGAGCGGACATTTATTACAATCTGTGTCATATTTTCCACAATTTTCTTCAAGTACCTTTTCCAACTTTTCAAATTCTGTTATACTCATATCCTTTTTCTCACTTTCATGTAATATGTATTTCTCTTTACTCTTATATTATAGCAATTTGTACATATATTGTCAAGTGTTTTATAAGGAATTTTACTCACGGTGATAATGCAAAAAGCAAGCCACAATCTACCGCCGCCACGTCCTTTCAATCAGCTTTGGCAGGTGTCGCGGGTGTGGGGCGCGTAGTCCCGCGGTCTTTGGTTTTTCTGACGGTTCACGGGGTAAGATAAGGCTTGCCTGTACAGGGGTGATTGATACTTCAATCAGCTTCGTATAGGCGTAGCCTGTGCGTTCCCGTGAAGTCTGCCCTGTCAAGGGAACGTGGAATAATAGCGTAGCGGTTATGCCGCGAAAGTCCCTTTACTGGGCTGACAGTCTCGGATAGTCGAAAAAGCGGCTATCAGCGGTAAAAGGGAAAATACTTCTGCTCTCTGCCCTGCGCTCGGTGCGCAAGGCTCTTATTTGCCCCGTAGCGCGTTTTTTGTCCGCAAATGATAATTTCCTCAATACGTAAGAAAAAAGCGCCCTAACAGCCGTTAAGACGCTTGTGCGTGCTATTTCTTTGTGTCTTTATATATTTTTATCGTTCTTCCCGTAATTGCACCAGTGACAAATAAAAATATATATGCAATTAAAGTGTGCATACTATCCCGCTTTCCTTTTTGCCTTTAGTATGCACACTTTTTACTTGAATTATTCAGTATCAGCCGTAGCCTGTATATAAGCGTTCCAGTCTTTCTCTGACGGTGCTGTAAAAATTTCCACTGTACCGTCATACTCAATTTCCTGCAAGCCAACAAGTGCCGCTTTCTGTGCCGCCTGTCCCGCTTCGTCATTGTCAAAGGCAAGCATGATGTGGTCTATGTCTTTCTCCTGTGATAAGTGATAAAACAGGCTTGGCAACTTATTTGTTCCTGCAAGGGCAAGATAAGCATATTCTGTGTATCTTTTATTTTCCCTTACAAACTGCGTCATAATTGACATAATATCAATTACGCTTTCAGATACGACAAGTGTTTTAGCGGCTTTGGACGGACGGAAAAAGAAACATTCGTTATAATCGCAACCGTTCAAATCTCTTACAAATCTTTTGCCCCCTGTACTTCTCACACAAGCGAATTTATGTGACACAAAAACGCAATTACTGTGGTCTGCGTCTTGATATAACATTTTCTTCGCCAAAAAGTAACGTATCACGGAACGGTCTATTTTTCTTTCCCTTAACAGGTAATGAAAAATAGCCCTCGAATTATCAGCCTTTGGCGGCAATTTCAAATCTCCTACTTCGCGTTTTGGCAAATCCATAGGTTTTGGCGCGGGTTTATATGTTTTCACAGGCGGCTCTTTGTCTCCCTCAATGCCGTACATAAGGGCTATTTCTCTCATAGCCTTATTACGTTCATATCCCATAAACTCCATAGCAAAATCAATAATACTTCCTGCGCCGCCATGTGAGCCTTTTTGAAAAACGCTGTTTCTCCAAAAACAATTTTTATATACATCAATCATAACGCTATCATGCTCTTTCAAGCTGACATAGCGGTTTCCTTTTCTCACAAGAGTATAGCCGCACCTTTGCGCGTAATCTGTGATTGGAATAGCTTTTATATTGTCAAGAAAACTCATTCCAGTAACCTCTCTTTCTTAAAAATTGCTAGTCTGCGTATGATTCCGCTCTTGCAAGAATTTTATTTTCATAGTAGTCAGCTTCAAGATTATCTACTAAAAAAGGTCTGATAAGTGGCTCAACACGCTCTACATTTTTTCCATCAATAACAAGCAATCCATTATTCAAGCTACAATTTACTTTCGACGGATGTTTTTTGTTTGTCTTACAGTAGTCCAAAAGCAGATTATACATTTTTAAAACATCAATTTCTAGAGTTCCACTTGTTTTAGATAACTCATTTACCATATTTACAATATCTTTTCTCATGTTATCTTCTCCACATAAATATCTCTTACAATTTTCTCTACTCTTATATTATAGCAATGTGTACATATATTGTCAAGTGTTTTGTAAAGAAATTTAATCACGGTGATAATTTACAATAATTGTAATTTTATTGTCTTTGTGGTATAATACAACAGTAATTAACTATTTATATTTTACATAAAGGAGAAAAAGAAAATGAAAAAAAACAAAAAAGGAATTATCAAAAAAATCATTTCGACTACACTTGCACTTGCTTTAGTTGTAGGATGTTTAGTTATTTCAGCCCCTACAGAAGCTAAAGCGGCTACGGCAAACACTATCTCGACCAATGCAGGAACTTTTAAGACAGGTTCTAGTTATCGCTTAAATTTAAAGTATCTTCCAAAAGTTGGGGATAATAGTTGGTATACAGTACGCAGATTAACAGTAGGAAGAGACGGATATGTCGCAAAAATCACTTGTTTAAATCGCAATGGTAGAGCAATATCATCTGGACAAAATGTTTACTTAGGACGACCTATTGTTGACGGAGGAAATATTTACAGAATAACTCTAAAATCAAGAAAAGGTGGAAGCGTAGTGATAACTTGTTATTATTAATCCATCAAATATAAAAAGCACTCTAGTTTTAAGAGTGCTTTTTATATTTAACTAATAAACCTCAAATTTCAACTTCTTCTCTATCAATATTTTTCCTTTACGCTATTTAACTATTTTCTTTCTTTGCAACTCAGTCCTTGCCATAAGGTCATAAAATGATATAAGCATATCATTAATACAGGAAAGCACCGTTGCGCTCATTTCGTCAGTCATAAGGGATAGGTCAATTTGTGTTGTTGGAATATCAAGGAAAATAATGCGCACATTGTGCGACTTGAAATATTCCAATTCCTTTTTGGTTTCATCTGCTCTGCCTAGTCTGTCATATTCGGGAATAATGATTGTGTCCCCTGCCTGTATAACGTCCTCTTTCAAAACAACATAACGCGGGCGGTCAAAATTGTTTGTAAACTTAATTATCCAACATGACGAAAAATAATATACAAATGAACGAGACAGGGGGAAACAAAATGGAAATAATACTGAATATAATCATGCTATTTATATCAATCGCACTAACTACTATATTTGTAAAATTTCTCGCCAAAAAGATAAATCTTAACGACTATCTTACAAAACTAAGCTACTCGATAGCCTACATCATTCTTTTAATGTCAATAGTATTTATCAGATAAACAGAATAACACTCTAGGAATACAAACCTAGAGTGTTAAACCAATTATCTTTATTTCTGTTCGGAAACTTCAAAGTCCATAATTAAAAGATAAGGATAATTACGTTTGTGTTCCTTACTGTACGGATTGCGGGCGTTCCATTCGGTCAACTTGATACTTGTCTTGTCTGTCAACTTTTCCGCTTTCTCCTTTGCCTTGCCGACAAAGCGGGCGTTCCAACTTTCAAACTCATATTTCTTTCCGTTTTCCTCTCCGATTTTGATTGCTTCGCTTACTCTGCCGTAAAAAACCTTATCGGTGTTCTTGGCTTCTTTCTCAACAAAATAGGTCACATAGTTATTGTTCTTTGCGTACATGGTTTATCTCCTTTCCCCCGATAAGCCGTTAGGACAGCTTTATTATTGTTATTTGTTCAAGTGTAAATAATTTGCAATAGCGGTAAAATCATCTTCTTTTACGGTATTTCTCTTTACAATTATATTGTAGCATATTGTACATATATTGTCAAGTGTTTGGCAAGAAAAATTACTCACCGTGATAATGCAATCAGCAATAAAATAAAGCGTCCTAACAGCCGTTAAGACGCTTTATATAAGTATACTGTTGAAATGTTATGCAACTCTGACTAAACCGCCTATGTTGCTTCTAATGCCGATTGAACCGTATTCGCTACAAGTGTTATCCGTAACATTTTTTACATATACAATCGGATAGCCCTCTTTTAAATCTTCGTTGTCATACTGCCACTCGTCGGCATGGGGTGAAACATATAAGAAACTGTAACATAAGCCAAACTCCATATTATTCTTGATAACATGATATACAATATTACCAGTCTCCTTTTCCCAGTCACGCACCATTTTGTTTTCTTCATCATTCAGCCAGTACAGTATGCCGCCATTCTCGGAAAGATTGATTTTTCCTGTTTCCTTAAACTCATTGATTACATTTTCATGTAATTTCAAGTTCTTCATTCTCAATAATGCTTCGACTACCTGTGCCTGTGCAATTTCACTTGTTTGTTGTTCCAAATAACTCATATTGAAAACCTCACTTTCACAAAATATGTATTTCTCTTTACTCTTATATTATAGCAAAATGTACATATATTGTCAAGTGTTTTTTGCACCTCTTTTGAACCTACAAGCCTTAAAACATTGTATTAACTTCTAAATACTATTTATTTGTTCCATAATACAAACATGCTATCATGTTTTTCATCAAAAAACATTTCTTTAACTTCATTTTTCAAATACTCAATTTCATCAGAAGATATTCCATCATAATACTTACTATTTGTGTAAGTTATTGTAAAGCCTTTTCCTATCCTTGGAGGATTTTTAATGTAAAATATATAGTCAGCTACGTCATTAATAGAATTAATAACATCAAAATATTCATACTTATTTGAGCTCACCCATACATGAGCAGTAACAACGCCATTTTCAACTTTTAAAATTCTTGCAGAGCACTTGGCGTTATATTTTTTTATAAATTCTCGTACTTCATGTGGTGTACTCGCATTTTTATATTTAAAAACATATTTAGGCGCTTCACAAACCATTTTAAAATATTCATGACAGCCAGAACCACTTGTATTTGAATAATACCAATCATCATAACATGTTCCTGAGCCTCCTGCGCTCAAACCTTTCGCAAGTCTTTCGTTGATGTCGTCAGATAATTTGCGAGGTGCTTCAGCTTCTGTTCTCTGTTCAAAAAATCTTCCATCTCTACAAAGCCAATATTTACCATCAAGCTTAAAATAACTGCCATGAAATCTTTCAAGGACATCTTTTTCAAGCATTTCCATAACATAAGAAGGTGGTGTAGCTTTACCATATTCCCAATTTTCAAGTGTCTTAACAGGCACATTGAATACTTCTGAAAATTCCTTCATAGTTAAATCTAAAACCTCTCTCATCTGTTTTATTGTTAGCATACTAACAACTCCTTTCTTGCAAACCCTTTATTTGATGTTTTCTTTAATTATATTATACCCTTAATTAGAGGGATTGTCAATAAGATTTTCAAAATACTTTATAAACAAATCATTTTTTTCTTAACAACCAACTGAATTTATACCGCAATCCC
>ADJS01008896.1_pt1 | contig 37690 bp, 44 predicted proteins | sample 268128 | NCBI WGS metagenome assembly ADJS01 (sample SAMN00007486, study PRJNA43253) | human gut metagenome | isolation source: feces sample TS28 | reverse complement strand
CTGGAGGAAGCTACTCAACGCAAGCATGGTTTCGAGCTTATCATACATATACAGAATGTATTCAAGACAGGGCAAAAATATTATCGGATGTATATTCTGATTTAATCAGTGGGGTAACGGATGCCAGAGAATTTGCCAGAAAAATGGGAAGCCGATGGGCGACAGATATTCGATATGCAAACAAACTAATTGAATATATGGATACTTATGATTTATACAGGTTGGATAGCATGAGCGTTTCCATGTTTCAGAGTTCAGGCGGCGGCCATTTTGGCCAAATGCCGAGATTCTATCAAAACGATTATGCAAATGTTCCTTATGGCAGTTCCAATCTGGCGAATTGTGGATGTGGTCCGACATCATTTTCCATGGTCGCAAGTTATATATCAGGAAGAACCATTACCCCGCAAGATGCAGTTGCGTGGTGTGGAAACAGATATTATGTATCGAATGTAGGAACAGCATTTAGTTATTTTTCTGCAGCAGCACAGCATTTCAATCTGGGAGTCCGTGTGGAGGAATATACGCCGTCTCTGCAGACTACACAGATAGTGCTAAATGCATTAAAGCAGGGAAAGCCGGTAATATGTTCTCAGACAAGAGGAATCTTTACTGGCGGCGGCCATTACATCGTTTTGAGTGGAATAACAAGTGATGGAAAGATTTTGGTCAACGATCCGAACAAAAAAAATGCAATCAATAAGAACTATAATAACAGAAAATTTGATTTTCAAACTGAAATCAATGTAACCGCATTAAGATATTTTATATTTAATTAAGGGGCAGAGGAAATATGAAAAAATGGGGTGGAATACTTCTCATTGTACTTGGCATATGTGTTGCACTATATTGCGTATGGGAAATCAGAAATGTTCCTGAACAGAACTATAGCGAAACAACCAGAGCAGCAGATTCGGAACAGAAAAAATCTGATCAGAATACAGAACCAGAAGAAAATAGTAGTGATGATGTACTGATTGAAGAACGCCAGGAAGGGGGGACGGATCAGGAAGAAGATCTTGTTTCATACATGGAAATCAATGTACAGGATATGGCTCCGGAAGTATCTTCACTGATAAAGGATATGAAAGGGTTTGAAACAGAGATCAAAAGATATATTTATGACAATGGCATAGAAGGAACAACGGTCTTCTCGTTAAATACGGTAACTACAAAATACAACGAAAATAAGCAGCTATTTTTATTAGGCGTCACTGGAGAGAATACTTATTTTTATGTCGTACAGGATATGAAAAGCATGGAATATTCTTATGAAGAATATTAAGGGGGAAATGAGAATGAGCATTGAAAAATTCAAAAAATTATACATCTCTTGTCAGAAAAGTAAGAAGCCATATTATATCAAAAAAATCAGGGAATTAAATATAGCACCATCACTTATTATCGAGGATTTAAGAGATAGTGATATGGTGCTGTGCGTCGGAAAGCCGGACAGAAATATGGAAGAAGAAATCCTTCAGGCAAGAGAATATGGAATCAATACCCAGTATATCAATGAAGATCTGGTGTCAGAATCACTGATGGAGGATATGCTTAATAACCGATTATCGGAAGATAACCATAAAGATTATGCATATGAAGAGGAATATGAACTGTGACCGGGAGGATGATAGAATGAAATGGATGATAAAAGCTGCAATTATAATATCCATAGGGTTCTTAATTGATGGAATCTTATTTGTAAAAATGGTGAAATTAGAAAAACAAGTAAAGCAAGAACAGGAAGAATAGGATAATCATATGGCGGAAGAAACAAAAAAAATTGACTTTTTAAAACTATCAGAACGGGTGAAAAAAAACAAAAATCTTTTTCTAGGCATATTCATTTTTCTTTTTTGTGGAGGGTATTTCCTTTTTTTTACTTCGAAGACCTGGCTTCAGACAGACAGTGATCTTATCAGAGCAACAGCACTTCATAAGATACAGACGTTTCAGGAAAGGGATATAACGGTCGGAAGATGGGATTATTCAGAAAAACAACATATGATGGAAATTGAACTTGATATTTTGAACCGGTCCGTAGACGGGATAGATACATATAAGTATAATGCAATTGAAAGGACCAAAGGAAATCTAAAGGTCGAGACAGTTGTTAATAAACCGGATTTTGTGATTTTACGAATTTATGAAGTGCCTGTAAAATGGAGAGAGGTTTCTGTTCATATCCAGCTTGATGATAATTCTGAAATGCTAAAGATATATACAAATAAAAACGCAGTCACACGGATAGATAAAATTAATGATATGACAGAAACTGAATATCGTATAGCCAAAGTGGAAGGTACGATTTCTCAGTATGAAACTGAAATATCCAGTCTACAGAAGGAGCAGGAAGAGATTCAGGAAAAGATAGACCAGCTCAATCTTAATATTAAACAGTTGACGGACAGTAAAGAATATCAGACTGAGAAAGAACAGTCAGAAACAGACCAGCTTATTTCTCAATCGGAAACGGAAATTGAGTCTGCAGAAAAAGATTTAGGAGATAATAATGCAGAAATCGAAGAGTACAGAGAGCGAATTGAAAAGGCGAATCTGCAGATTCAAGATCTAAAAAAATAAGATTTTAGTAAATTCAAACAAAATATATCATTAAAACAAATCCTGATCCGCTCCGATCAGGAAGAGAGACTTAGTCATAATGCATAAAAAAGAAAGGAATGAGTCAATATGTTCCCTAGCAAAAAACAGATACAATATGCAGAAAAGATTTCAAAAACGTTAGGACTTGATATGCCGGACACCACAGATCTGAGAAGTGTCAATGAATTTATTAACACCTATAAAAAAGCGTTTTATGAAAAAACTGACCGGGAAATATATGAAAAAATAGCCAGGGAAATTCAGATCACAGATTATGCACAGGAATTAGGCTATACCATTGTGAGAAAGGGAAGGTATTATTCTTTAAAGGAACATGATTCTGTTATGATCGATCCTGATAAAAATTATTTCTGGAGAAATTCACAGCCGGGAACAGGTCACTCGATTGGTTATGGTGATACGGTCATAGGTTTTGCACAGATGTTTTCCGGTAAAACAATGAAAGAGATCATAACGGATTTTTCCGGAAGAATTTCTGAAGATGCAACTCAAAGAACGTATCATCCACGCCCAAATGAACTGCAGAGAGAGGATAATAAGAATGTAGAGCTGGAGTTGCCGCCGAAGAATGAAAACATGAAACGTGTATATGCTTATCTTATTAAATCCAGATACATAGACCAGGATATTGTTCAATATTTTGTTGACAATAAATTGCTGTATCAGGATACAAAAGGAAACTGTGTTTTTGTAGGATATGATGATAAGAATACACCTGTATATACGCTGCAGCGTGGTACGGACACCAGGCATCGGTTTGTAAGAGATTGTATTGGATGTAATTATGACTATGGGATGTACATCAATCATGGAAGTGATACTCTTATCGTCCATGAGGCTGCTATTGACTGTATGAGTTTTATGTCGGTGCTATCTGCACAAGGATATGACATAAAGGATTATAATTATCTTATCATGAGTGGAAGCTGTAAAATAGAATCAATCTCTTCCCATATTCAAAAGGATCACATTAAGCATCTTATTATTGCAGTTGATAATGACCTGGGAGGGGAAAAATCTATAGCAGCGATCAGATCTATGCTCAAAGAAAAGGAACTTTCCATAGAAATTTCTGAATGTCTGCCGGAAAAAAAAGACTGGAATGAGGAAATAAAATCAGCATTTCAGAATGGAGTGAGGTATAAAAATATACAATTATCAAATTTCCCGGAACAGGCTGAATTATCTGCGAAGACAAATCAAGGAGCATATACGAAAAAGTATTATAACAGGATGAAGGATAAAAACAGATCGTGTGAATTTGTAAATAAGGCACAGGATATAGAATTATGAAAGGACTATGTAACAGCATTTATTACCGCATAATTATCTGAGTTCACGAATTGTATGGTAGATAAGCAGTCCGGTTTCCAGATAAAATGGATGAGTCAAAATATGAAAACTAATAGAGGTAGAAGAGAATGATATTATTTGTTGGATCTTCAGATCGAGGATATTTTGCGGAAGAGATCGCATTAAAAAAGGGAGAGAAATTTTCTTATATTGAACCCAATATACATATCAGACCACAGATGCCGGTTATCTTACAATATCCGGATACTACATGCATGATCTTTGATCTGGAGCAGTATGAAGATCATGCGGAAGAGATTGCGGATGCAGTTATAAAATTGTGCCGGAGCAATAATGCGAAAGTGATTATATATGCTTCAGGCTACATTCCTCAATCTCAGGGAGTTGTAGCATTATACGAAAAGGGAATCCGGAATTTTATCTTTCGGACGTCTTTGTCCGGAATAAAAGAAGAATATGAATTGTGCATTGCCGGATTTTATGAAGCCAATGGAATCGATGCATTAGAAAAACTGGAAGAGGGAACGCAGGAAGAAGAGGAAAATCAATCTTCAGATTATAAAAAAATAGGTATCGCCGGAGCCTGTTCCAGAATTGGAACGACTACGCAATGTATACAGCTGATAAAAGATTTGATTTTTCGAGGGTATACAGCGTGTTATATCCAAATGAACAACACAAATTATCTGAATGAATATCTGTCTGGATGGTTTGTATCTGAAGAAACCGATATAGAACTTGGCCGGATCAGGATAGAAGGAATTGACCATTTTTATAAGATAGAAAAACTTCCGAAGATTTTAACATTAGGCTATGATTTCTATGTATATGATTATGGAACCTATAAGGACAATTATTTTAATAAAACGTCATTTCTTGAAAAAGATGCCAGGATATTTGTTGTGGGATCAAAGCCAGGAGAATTCTCGGCCACCAAGGAGTTGATTGATAATATGTTCTATACAGATAGTTATTACATCTTCAACCTGACTCCGGAAAACGAAAAGGAAGATTTACTTGCACTTATGGAAGAAAAGGCAGACCACACGTATTTCTCAGAGACAGCAAAGGATAAATATGTTCTGGCGGCCAGTGATATTTATGAAAATATTATTCCTGCAGAAGCAAAAATATCTGAAGCATTACCGAAGAAAAAAAGGAGATTTTTTGGAAGAAGAAAATGAGTAATAAATTTGGCAAAGGATTAGTTAATGACATCAAGGCAGAAAGACAGAAAGCAGAAGAACAGCAAAAACTCAGGGGAAAATATAATGTTGATCAGAATTATGTGGTGGTGGAAAAATCGAACACAGGGAAATTTATCATTAACTTATTTATACGTTTGATTAAAATTGCAGCCACGATTACCATTCTGCTCCTTGCAGCCATTGGATTATATACTTTGTTATATCCAGAGATAAGACAGCCGTTTTTTGAAATATTAAAGGAAACACATCAGCAGCTGCAGGTATTGGTTCAATAGAGAAAGGGAAAAAATATGTCAGTAAGATATTATAATTTTGAAAAAATACATAATGATAATCTGGTGGTCGGTTATTACATTGATAAAGCAATTGTAAAAAATGAAAATGGATATCTGTTCTATATTGAATGTGATGAAAACGAGGCTCCGATCGGAACGATCGCAGATGAAGATATGCTGACGAGCATTAGTGAACTCCAAAAACACGAAAAGGATTATATCAGCCGTGTGTTTGGAGAAAGGAAGGAATAAGTATGTCTTACGTTAAGAAGCCTACGAAAGAACAGAAAAAAGAATGGATAGAAAAAGCCAAAGAGAAGCATAAATTTGCAAGAGAACAGGTGGAGACTATTGCAAAAGAGTTCAGAACGAATCCGGAAGTTATAACGGAATATCTGCAGTTTGGATCTAAATTCTATCAATACAGTCCAAAGAATACGATGCTGATTTATGCACAGAACCCAGGTGCCACTTATGTACAATCTTTCAAGGCTTGGAAAGATGAAGGATTCCCGGTAAAAAAGGGCGAGCATGGGCTGGCAGTGTATGTTCCAGTGAAGGCAACATTATTAAAGATCAATGAAAACGAATACGTCCAGCTCCGCTATGCAACCAAAGAACAGAAAGAGGCAATGCGTTCCGGGAAAATAGAAGCCATAACAAAACTCAATTTTGAAATTGGGAATGTATTTGATATTTCACAAACAACTTTTCCGCCGGAACGATATCCGGAATTTTTTGACGTTGGCTACCCATCAGAGAAACACCATGCGATTTCAAAGGCGTTGACAGAATATGCACAAGAACACTTGAAATATGATGTGAATACATCAGATTTAAAATCTATCAGTTTAAGAGGAACACATAACGGTACAACGAAAAAGATTCATGTAAATCAGCTTTTAAATGATACCATGTATCTTTCAACGCTCTCACATGAGATAGGACATGCAATCGCTGGACACAGTCCTGGATCACAAAAATCTGTTGCTCAAAAAGAATATGAAGGAGATTGCTTTTCTATCCTGCTATATTCTAAATTAGGGCTGGAAATAAACGATGCGAGAAAACGGCATTTTGCCGGAAATTTCCGGGAGTATGAAGAAGAGTTAAAAGCAAGATATCAGGATCTGGATCCTGAAGAAATGGAGAAATCCATAAATCAGGAAATGGAATCATCCTTTTCACACGTATTCTCAAAATTTGGCCAGGAAATAGAGAATATGCAGTCCTATATTGATAAGCATACAAAAGGACAGCAACATTCTGCAGAACAGCCGGGAAAATCAAATGTAGAAAAATATAAGAAAAAATATGCCCGGCAAATGGAAAATTATGAATCTGATTTTTCAATCGACAGATGAACTACCACGACCATGCACAATGCTATGGACCTGATATCTGGGCAGCTGTAACATTTATTTCTTTCGGACACCTGATAATTGAAAATAAAATGTTCGAATTGTATATTCAAATTAAAAATGATCAAGACTATCAAGTTTTGTGAAGCGAGCATCCAGGATATGAAAAACAAAATAGTAAAATTGTGTCAAAATTTTCTTATGATTTCCGTGCAAAACATTTATTTGTCGTATAGATATAAACCAATGGTTACTTTTTGATAGTTCGTAATCAAGGCGGTAATCAGGAGCTTATGATTGATTTTAGACAGGTATCGGCATCGAAGAAATAGTTTTCTTTAGACAAAGATCTGAAGGCTCATTGTAAATTTCAAGAGTAAAATCCAGGATAAGAAAATACTAATTTTAGGCACCCGTATCTGCCACCCAAAATACTGGCGTTTTATAAGTTGATTTCTAAACGTGCCAGCGTTTTCGGATGCCCTCAACCGCCGGCGCGTTAAGAAATCATGCATATTGAAAATTTGTATTCAGGGTACCCGGCAGGGTGCGTGCAAGCAAGGATCTGGAGCCTCAACGACCAAAAAGAAAAAAATTTGCAGGAGTATACTCTTCTGCTTATATTGCCCTTCTTTGTAAAAAAGGCCTACCCCGCATAAGCAGGATAGGCATGCCCTTAAGGGCACAGCCACGAAACGTGGCAGATTAAAATAAACAATTTTACTGCAATCCACACCCTGATTAGATTCAGGGTGACTGTATATTATTAAAATAATCTAATATGTAAGAAAAGTCAATAAGAATTAGAAATACTTCTATAGTTTTTCATATTTCTTCTAAATAGAGTTCACCGTCTTCTTCTTTGAGTATTGCATCTGCTTCATCGTTAATGTCTATTTCAATCTTCTTCTAAATAGAGTTCACCGTCTTCTTCTTTGAGGATTGCATCTGTTTCATCGTTAATGTCTATTTCAATCCGACAAAGTTTTATTCCATTCAGGTAAAGTTGACATATATAGACATCTGTAAGACCATACCAAGGGCAATAATTTTTTGTTATTTTCGAACGGACATGCAATTCATATAAGTATTCCAGAAATTTTTCTATTTTTCCATATTTCCAAAAAACAAAATCATTGTCAATGATTGTTGAGTAAATATTTTTATATCTTTCATCTAGTTGGTTTATCAAGTATTTCATATATGGAAGATATAGCATGGATATTGCCGGGGATGATTTTAATGATATTGTTTCTATGGTTTCCCCATCTGCAATCTCTTGGTGCTCTGAGATGCTGTGAAAAAAGTATTTGTCGTCTAAAGACGCATAACTTTTTAATACAGTACCAAATTCATCAACGACTCTGGGCATGACCTTTAATTCTCCTTTTTTCTCCATATCAGAGATAGTGAGGGATTTTATAAGATACAGTTGATTCTGAATTTTTTTATATTCTGAGCAGTCATTATATCGCTGCTCGTCATACGATTTTTGCTTTAGTTTTCCAGCAGCTTTTGCTGCGGAATTTATCTTTTTTAAGCAATGCGTTTTCAGTTCTAATTTTTCTTTCATATTTTTCACCATTTCAAGGCTGTGTTATAATAGCCTTGCCTTTCTTTTTTTTGATTGGTGGCAGTTCCCGGTTGCTTTGGTTTGTAATGGGAACTGCCTTTTTGACGGTTTCGCCCTCTTTTAGAGGGAATAGCCGCCGCCGGAATCGAACCGGCGGTACTCCAACGGCTTAATTATTTGCACCATTCAACCTTGATATTTTTCATATTCTCAATCCTTTCTAATTCGTTGCTGGAGTGAAATTAATCCTCAATGATGCCAGCATCTAATTTATTGATAATGTAATCGGTAATCGCATCATTGATTTCTGCGATTTGCATCGGCCTCTTGCCTGTATTCTGGTAGATCAGATCGCCAATCGGTACACTATGTATGCTGTTGCTTCTATACACTGTGTAACTTCCCTCGTCCAAAAAGCAGTCAGCCCAGACTTCACCGTCGGATGTGTCGTACATTAATTTCGAGTACCTAAAAGGGCTTGCTTTGTCCCATTTCTTCATATCTTGGTATTCTTTTTCCACTACTTTTCTAATTCCTGATTTTTTCATATCGTTGTCCTTTCTGCCCTCGTGGCCTCCGGGGCGGGAAACTGATATTATCTGCCTACATACTCTTTATTCATGGCGTCAACGTCATCGTATCTTCCACATACATACTCGTTAGTTACCATGATTTCTTGAGTGCGGAGGAGATGTCCAGGTTTTCTTTTTTAACAATACTCCATGCTCTTTTCATGATTATTGATAAGTTATACTTTTTCATTTCCTCCGCTTATTTTCTTTGTTTTCCTTACTTTGTAATTATATTATACCCTAATTTTAGGGTATTGTCAATAGGTTATACCCTAATTTTAGAATATTATTTATTGACATCTTATAGCGATATGGTATTATAAAAATGGAGGTGGCGATATGGTCAGATATAAAATCGATGTATTTGAAGAATTGAAGAAAAATGGATTTAACCAGACCAGAATACAGCGTGATAACTTGCTTCCAAAGCAGACAATTACTAATATTAAGGCCGGTAAGTCCATAACATTGGAAACATTAAATAAGATATGTTTGATGAGTAGGTTGCAACCTGGAGATATAATAGAGGTAATTGCAACGGATGAAGAAAAAATAAAATATTTTTAAATATCATTGACATTACCCTAATTTTAGGGTATAATAAAGACAGTTAAAGAAGGCAAGGGTTTAGCGAATAAGAGGAGGAAAGGAGGAAAGGATTCCAAAAAGAAAGACGAACTGCTTGACAAAATAGCAGACAAGATTCAAAAATCTTTAGAAGATTAGGATTAACAGGGAGGGCGGGCTTGCCACCGCTCCCATGCAAGTAATTATATCATATTTATAAGGAGAAGGCATCATGAAAAATAGATCAATAGGTGAAAAATTAAAAAGAATAAACACCTATGAAACGCAGCAAAAGGTTCTTTCAGAATGGGTGAAAAATTGGAAAGAAGACCAAGAGAATGTAATTAAGAGATTAAGAGATGCGGCAACGCATGATGACCATTCTGAGATTATGCATATGATCCAGCAGTTGGAAGGCATGACAGAAAAACGTTTTGTTGCATTAAATAATGTGATGAGAACGATATCAAATCCAGAACGCAAACTTGATAAATGCATTAAAAGCGTGACAGTGGAAGAAAAAGAAGATCATGAAGTGAAGGAAAAAACGGATGAATCATCAGAACTAGTAGAAGAAATGAAAAAAGGATATAACGCTGGGATATCCTTAAAAGAAATGGCCCGAATAAGCAATATGAGCGAGGGAAAGGTAAAAAGATATTGGTTACGGCCAATGTATATACAAGTGAGATTTACGACAGAATCAAAGAGATGAGAGGTGAGGGGCGATCAGATGATGAAATTGCCTACTTTCTTGGATTAGGAAGATCCGCTATGGATTCATACACTCCATACAAAAAAGGAATTTACGGGTTAAAAAACCCGACGGAAAACGCTAAAAATATTAGAAAATACAGAAATGAGAGGAAAAATCATGATGAATCTAGAGGATATAAATAAACTTGTTAACATGTTTTACAAAATAGAAAATAACTTTGAGCCATTAATGAATTGCGAAGACAAAAAGTATGATTATACGGTAATATCTAAAATGTTTCATATAAAATCATCTGAGCAATGTGAAGGATGGGGAGATGAAACAGATGAAAAATACTGTTATGCATTTAAAAACAGAGGATTGATTAGAGAAGAAATTGTTAATGGAAATACATTAGAATATGCTCTTGTGTTAGTTATCTATATATTAACACAAGAGGATGATGGAGAGGAGTGCTTTGATTGTAAAAAAGAAATAGAGGAAACAGAATGCAAATTAATTATTGATGACATTGAAAAAATGAAAATACATTTTCCAGAGATATGGGAAAAAATAAATATGTAAAGTTTTCGGAATATATTGGTAGGAGGAAGATGAAAAATGACAGTAAAAAACTTTTTAAAAATGCATGAGGGCGGAGTAGCTTGCGTATCAATTCAGCATATGCCATACGATTATGACAAGAACGAATATGCAAAGACCTACTTCGAGGAAGAAAATCAAGATGATATCTTAGATTCTGAGATTTTTAAAAGCATATCAAATGTGCAAGTAGACCATTTCAACATCATTGGCGGTGGAATGTGCAAAGTAGAACTTTGTATTTATTTAAAGGAAAATTAGCAGACGATTAACTGGGCATTTAGGAGATGAAGGAGGATTTATGAAGAGTGTGCTGAAATATCCAGGAGCAAAGAATCGTCTTGCACCGTGGATATGTGAATATATACCAAAGCATGATGTGTATTTAGAACCTTTCGCCGGAAGCCTGGCTGTACTTTTTAACAAGCCGAAAAGTCATATCGAGACAGTTAATGACTTAGATGGAGAGGTTGTAAACTTCTTTCGAATTGTGAGAGATAGAGAATCAGAGTTGAGGAGAGCGATTGAGTTGACACCATTCTCCAGAAGTGAATATGAAACTGCATATGAACAGACAGAGGATGAACTGGAGAATGCGAGGAGGTTTGCCATTAAGTGCTGGATGGGGTTTGGATGTGGAAATTTGTACCGGAACGGCTTTAAATCTGGTCAGCAAAAGAATTCGCCAAATCCAGCCAGAGCATGGGCGGCACTTCCTGATACGATAGAATTGGCATCGGAGAGATTAAGAGAAGTGCAGATTGAGAAACTTCCGGCCGAAGAACTGATTGGGAGATATGACACAGAGGATGTATTTATTTATGCGGATCCGCCGTACCTACATGGCACACGAAAGAATTATCTGTATAAGCATGAGATGACCGATGAGAACCATAGGGAACTACTTGAAACATTATTGCAGCATCCGGGGAAGGTTCTTATCTCTGGATATGACAATGAATTATACAATTCTATGCTTTTAGGATGGAATAAAGTGCAGAAGAATGCACAAGCGGAATGTGGATTGATGCGGACAGAAACTCTATGGATGAATTATGAGATAGGACAGATAGAATTACCTATCTATTAAAATTTGATGGAGGATAAGAATGTTAAAAACAAGGGAAATTGCAAATCTGATGAATGAACTTATAACGGACTGCGATGCATGTCCTCTTGAGAAAATATGTGACGAGAGTGAGTGTTCGGATGCCTGGGAGAAATTTTTAGAATCAAAAGTAGCACCACTTGGATTAGAAAAACCAATTTAGAATTTAGTGGAAGTACTGAAGGAGGTAAGAAAAGATGAAGACAACAATCACTTTAAATAATTTATTAATTATCGCTTTTATTATGCTGGTTTTTGTAGTAGCAGTTGCAATTCTTAGTTATGTTATGCGTTTGATTTTTCAGCCTGGAGATATGAGTGGTAGAGGATTCTTATGGCGCTCTATTCTTGGGATACTTATGGCAGTTGGAATAATTATACTTAAAGAACTAAATATACTGCCTGAAAAATTTGCAAATGTAGTTTTTATATCTTTTATTGTCGTGGTCGCAATATCCGGAACGGTTGGATTGATTAAAAGGAACTGAAAATATGAACAATAATTTTTTGGGGGATTTTAGGCATGGAGGATTCTTGACGTATGTAATTTATATTGATATAATTATTGTACTGCTTCTTATAAAAGAAGTTATTATTTACTACAGGAGAGCCGGGAGTCTTCGATTTCGGGCTCTTCATTTATATTTACTGTATTGAAAGTTTGAAAACAGGTAGGTGCCATTAATGGCACCTTTTTTATTCGGGCTGCAGTGGCAGCCTGGATCTTGACCATAAAAAAGAAAATCGGATAAGTTAATTTCTTATAATGCGTGTATTATCAATAAGAATATGATATACTATATATGTAGTAAATAATAATATTCAAAGGAGGTAGTAATATGAACTATCAAAAATTTGTAAACATTGTAAAAGAAGAAGTGGCAGAAAGGTTTTCTCAAAAGGAAGTAGAGGTGGTAACTGTTACGAAAAACAATCAGATTTCTAAAGTAGGATTGACATTCAAAAATAAAACTCATAATGAGACCATTGAAGCATCGCCAACGCTCTATTTGGAAGATTTATTCTATCGTTATGAAAATGGTATGATTGTTTTGGATGAGGTTGTAAATGAAATTTGCACATATTATATGGAATCCCAAAAATGGATTGATGAAAATGGATATGTAGACATTAGGCTTGAAGATTATGAAAGTGTGAAATATAGAATTGTTTGTTTTTTTGTGAATAAAGAAATGAATAAGGATATTTTAAATGATATTCCATATATTCCATATCATGATTTAGCAATTATATTTAAAATTGCATTTGATGTCAGAAAAGATCAAGTTGCTACATCATTGATTCGGAATGATCATCTAATAATGTGGGGAATTACATTGAAAGATATAGCCGCCGTTGCAATGCAGAATACAGAGCAGTTGTTTCCGATTGTGTTCAGGCCGATGGATGATATAATCAAACAGATTACCGGAGAAGAGATAGAAGTTAATGATATGATGTATGTATTAACTAATCAGCAATGGTTGAACGGAGCAATTACAATGTTGTATTCATATTGTCTCAAAAATGTAGGAAATTTATTAAAAGAAAATTTCTATTTGATACCGAGTAGCATTCATGAAATGATAGTTGTAAGGGAATCTGGCGTAGAAGGCATTGAATATCTTAACGCCATGATTAGGGAAGTTAATGCATCGGAAGTAAATCCAGAAGAGGTATTAGCAGATCGGGCATATTATTATGATAGAAAAACCGAGACTGTATCGGATTGCTAATTAGTAAAGAGAGTGCAAAGCACTCTCTTTTTTTGGCATGAGGGGAGCAAGAAAATACAGGCTACTTCATATGCCAAAAAAAAGAGCATAAAGAGAAACCGACTTCACGCATAGCGTGAGGCTAGGCAGTGCCTAGCGTTTCCGTGAATTCAATTTTTGATTTCAATATATGCTTTATTACTATAAATATATACTTTAGATTGTAAAAAGAAAAGATATATGATACTATAATTAAAGCATAGGGGGTGGCAATGTGGCAGTAATTACAGTAAGGAATTTAGATGATGGTATAAGCAAGTCGTTAATATCCATGGCGAGGAAGCAAGGCCTGAGCAGGGAAGAATTTCTGAGAAGGCAATTGGGGAGCATTGCGGTATCTGGAGAAATTAAAGAAACAGAAGAAAGGTATCGGAATCTTGTGATTATGCTTATGAGCAAACTTCAAGACATGGAAGATATAATTGAAAGGAATAGTGTGTTGATGGAAGATGTGATGGAAGTGCTTCGGGATGCAAAAGGGGAATGAAATGAAAGCATGTAAGAAAATATTTCAATTAACAGAAGAAGATCAGAAAAATTTAGAGATAATTAAAAATAGAAATCATATGTCAACGGATGTTGCAACTATCAGATATGCCTTGCAAAAGACTGCTGAAAATATAGAAGAAAGAGATAAGGAACAGCGGATGGTGGAAAATATTGTGAATTTACTGCTTGCAAGAAATTCAGATTATGAGCATATGATCCGCAGCTCTGTAAGGGAAACAGAGAAAAATACGAATATGTTACTGGATGCAATTAATACGATGCTATTCCAAGGCAAGATAGATACTTGCATCCCTGTCGAATCTATTATGTCTCCTGTGTTGAGCACGTCTGAGGAACAGTATAAAAATAGGATTGCACATAAAAAACAGAGAAAAGATGACAAAAAAAGCAGATATTATATTTAGGTGCTATTTATGGCACCCTAAAAAATAGTAAATTCAAATCGGGGTGCTATTTATGGCACCCTGGAAATCGAGGGAAAAATGAAAGCAGGAATCGTACTGGTAAATAAGTATTGTAATGCAAATGATAAAAGATTTTCGGGGTACATAAGCTATATAGATCGTGATGGAGCCACAAGAAATGACAACATGGAAAAATTCAACCTGTATCAGGATTATATGGATAATCCAGAAAAGAGCACGGGTATATTTACGGAAGACAAGGATTTTCTTACAAGACAAGAGAAGCAGGATTTAAAAAAGGTGTTTCAGAAAGCGCAGGAAAATGGCAGCCTGATGTGGCAGCCTGTTATTTCGTTTGATAACCAGTGGTTGGAGGAAAATGGATTATATGATAGTAAAACAGGGATACTGGATGAAGCAAAGATGAAAGAATTCACAAGAAAGAGTGTTAGAAAAATGTTGCATAATGAAAATCTGGATCATGCGGTGTGGAGTGCCAGTTTCCATTACAATACTGATAACATACATATTCATGTTGCTGTTGTAGAACCGATTCCTATGCGTGAGCAGAGAAGTTATACTGTCTATGATTATGTGCCGGATGCCGAAGGGGATTATATTAAAAGCATATATGGACCTTATCTGAAAGCTACTTCCAGAAATCTAAAGTATTATACGAAAGATAATGCTAGATATAGAAGAGAAGAGCATTTAGATGCAAATGGAAAGCCGGTTAAAATAAATGGTTATGTTGGACCGTACAAACAGAGCAGCATAGAACTCTGTAAAAGTACATTTGTAAATGAAGTTTTGAATGAAAAAGAATACGGAATCAAAATTAATTCCATGATTCGTGATTCCATTGTACGGAGAAAAAGTGAAATAGAGCTTGCATCGGATCCGGATCTACAGAATAAGTTTATAGAATTATATCGAGAAATGCCAAGAAATGGAAACCGAGGACTATGGAAATATAATAGCAACATTATGGAGCCTTTCAGACCAAAGATTGACGAATTGTCCGATTTATATATAGAAAAGTATCATTCAGAAGAATATAAGGAATTGAAGAGAGTGCTGGATGAACGCAGTGAGAAATATCATAAGGCTTATGGAGATACGCAGCGAAATTATGCAGAGAATAGATTAAAAGATATGCATGTGAGGTTAGGAAATGCAATATTAAAAGAGATGCGACAATATGACGAAGAACAGGGAAAAATAGAACAGAAATTAGAGAATATAGATTTTCCCGAGAATGAAAATATGAATGGGAAGAAACCTATGACTGGTTACCATAATGCTGCCACAACAAAAAAACGTCCGCATGAGACAAATTCAAATTCACATACAGCTTCTCGTTCTGGTAAAAATCTGGTCGCAAAAGAAATTGCTAGAAATAATGCGAGGAATATGTATCGATTGGAAAAAGCAATTCGGGCGTTAAAAAGATCAATGGATCAAGAGTATGAAAAAGAAAGATTGCGGAACCAGATAGAATATGAGAAAATAACAGATAAAAACAGGTAGGTGCCATTTATGGCACCCTGTTTTTGATTCCAGTAGTAACTATAATTAATGTATGATAAAATAAAAAAACAAGAACTTTTTTTGGCTAAATGCTTTACATTTTTTAAAAGATATAGTATACTATAAATGTAGTAAATAAATATTCTTTTTTAGGAGGTACTTATGAAAGTATTAACATTTATGAATGCAAAAGGCGGTACAGGAAAGACTGCCAGCTGCAGCACAATAGCACACGCACTTACACAAAAAGAGAAAAGAGTTCTCATGATTGACCTGGATCCACAAAGTAACTCCAGCGCATTATACAGCGAGGTGGATTTCTTGAAAATATTTTTCCAAATCCTCAAGAATGAACCAAATCCTGATAAGCAATTGTCTGTTGAAGATATTCTGATAGATAGTCAGATGGATCCACATGAATGCATAAAACATACAGAATATCCAAATCTGGATATTATTCCTGCATTTCTTACATTAAGCGAGGTAGAAGAACGATTAAAAGCAGATACTAGAACCCCACAACAATTTAAGTTAAAAATGCAGCTTGCAAAAATAGAGGAAGAATATGACTATTGTGTGATTGATTGCGGGCCGTCTATTAGCCTGCTCAATATTAATGCACTTGCAGCATCTGATGAAGTATATGTCCCTGCCAGATGTGATGGGGGTTCGCTGATAGGGGTTGCAATTGCAATGAAACTGATTGAAACAGTACAGACATATAATCCAAAACTTCATGTGGGTGGAATTTTTCTTACACAGTTCATGGGTAATATGAACGTAGGTAAAGTGGCATTTGAACTTTTAGAAACATCATTCGGAGAAGATTTTTTGCCTATTACAATTGGCGTATCAAAAAATCTGATGGAAAACACATATGAGCAACGCCCACTATTATCCTTCGATAAAAAAAGTAAAGTGGCCAAGAATTATATGGAGCTAGTAGACTATATTATCGCGCCGAATCGCAAGAATTTTTTAGAAGAATACAATAGAAAACATTTTAAATAAATTGACTGGAGAATGAGAAATTATGGGAAAATTTAATGTAAATAAAATCAAAGGTGCAGGAGAAGGTCTCCTGAATGAAATATCTAAAATGCAGAAAGTTAATGAAATGCAAATCATATATATTTTGCCTGACCAAATAGATAAAGCAGAAGAAAATGAGGGAATTTCAATAGATAGAATTGAGGAATTAGCAGATTCTATCGCTGATGTCGGTTTAATCAATGCATTGGTATTGCGACAAAAAGAGGATGGAAGATACCGTATAGTAGCGGGCGAAAGAAGATATACTGCAATTCTCAGTCTGATAGAAGACGGACGATGGGAAAAAGACCGACCAATTAAGTCTTCTCTCTTTGATCCGCAGCTTATTGATCTTCCACTGACTGAGGAAGAAAAAGAAGATTATGTACGTGCTACGGAAAATGCAGAGCAACGTAATAAAACTGATGGAGATAAGCTCCTTCAAATGAGAAAACTGATGAAAATTTATGAAAAGTTGAGAGAGAATGGAGCTATTAGCAATGTTAAGACAAGAACCTTATTAGCAGCAGATATGAAAATGGCACCATCTCATGCAGCGCAGTTTATGAAAGTTGATGCCAAGGGATCTGATGAACTTATTGATGCTGTTCTGGATAATCAGGTATCTGTTTCTGCAGCTTCTACGATTGCAGGGCTGCCACAAGAAGAACAGAAAGAAATTGTTGAAAAGGCATTACAAGAAAAGCAGGATGATAAGAAAATAACTCCAAAGGATCTTGAAAATGCACAGCAGAAAATTAAAGCAGCAGCTGGCTTAAATGAAAATATCAGCGAAGGAGCAGAAGATGGGGCACGTATTACGTCCAAGATTTTCCAGAATGATATTTCTGTTATTACAAAAACTCTGGAATCGGATGATATATTGTTAGATGAAAAACAATACTTGCACTATCTGAAAAATATAAAAGCATTGGAAAAAATATTCAAAAATGCTTAGAAAAAAGCAGGTGCCATAAATGGCACCCTGCTAAAAAGCGGTAACTGGTGGCATTCAACGAAAGGAAAGGAAGATGAAAAATGACAGTAAAAAACTTTTTGAAAATGCATGAGGGCGGTGTGGCTTGCGTATCAATTCAGCATATGCCATACGATTATGACAAGAACGGATATGCAAAGACCTACTTCGAGGAAGAAAATCAAGAAGATATCTTAGATTCTGAGATTTTTAAAAGCATATCAAATGAGCAAGTAGACCATTTCAACATCATTGGCGGTGGAATGTACAAAGTAGAACTTTGTATTTACCTGAAAGAATAATGGCACAAAAAAGATAGAGCCGCTAGAAAGTCTTGGCAACAAAAAGAAAGAAATGATAAGAGGTTAGTGATATGGAAAAGCAAAATTTAACATCGTTTTCTGTAAATAGATCCGTCCAGATATTGGAGCAGAAGATTTTAGAAGAGACTGGACTTTCAAAAGCTGCATTTCATAGAAAGGCGGTTGAGTATTTTTATAATTGTGAGGATCGGCATGTGCATCAAAGGCTTCTAATTACAAAAAGGACAGATCCGTTATACGTGAGAAGAGATGCCAAGGAGCAAGTCTATATATCAAAAAAAATGAGAGCGCATTTAAAAGAGATTGGGGCGTTACCTTATAATCAATGTTCGGATGGAACAGTATTTTTCCATGCACTTATGATATATTGCAACATTCAATATCCCATTGTTTGTGGCAATAAGACTTCTTAGAAATTGAGGTATTACCATGCAAGTATGCAAGCAGTTAGAACATATTTTTCGGATTTTAAACATGGATATATTTAAAGGCAGATTGCCAATTCCAATTTTCACAATATTTGTGATTGATAGAAAACATGAATGGTATTTTCAGGTTAGAAATCAAAAACAGTATGTGATTGCATTGAACCAGAAAGAACTGGAAAAATCGGAAGAGGAAATCATATGTAATATGCTACACTGCATGGTACATGAATATTGTAAGCTGTTTGGCATTCAGGAATCATCCCGTGAAGGAAGATATCATAACATTAAGTTTGGAGAGTCTGCAGAGGCTCATGGACTTATTGTAAAGAAAACGTCCGAAGAGGGATATATTACTATCGGAATTCAAGAAAGTGTAAAAAAATTGATTAGACAGAAATTTACGGATCTGCGCAAAAATATGGATATCGCTATAGAGATGGATTCAAAGACATTAACGATAAATACAAAGGCAGCATACACTACTATCTGGGAATGTCCTATTTGCCATGCAAAAGCAAAAGCATCCCACAACGCAAAACTATATTGTGGATATTGCATGGTAGCTATGAATCGAACTTAAAAGAATATATGAATCAGCATTCGTTATCATAGAGAAGAAAGAAATTATACGGAAGAATGTCGCCAAAGGACGATGAAGATGCATAAGAATATGGAGTTTTTAGAAAATGTCGACTTAGAGCTATAAGGAACATTTGCAGGATGTTTGGTATTCAGGAAAAAAGCAAAATATCTATTTGGTAGGGGAAGAAAATGAGAAAAAGTAAAATTTATGAAGCAAAATATAAAATGGACAGAGATGCAAATGTATTTTGGGCGAAACGAAATATTATAGATTATATATGGAAAAGCGCAAATTTAGAAGGCATTGCAGTTACATTCCCAGAAACAGAAGCTATATATAATGGAGTTTCAGTAGATGGATGCAGTGTTGAAGATATTGTAAAAATCAATAATATGAAACACGCATGGCAGTTTATGTTAGATACATTAGATTATCCAATTGATTATGGATATATTTGCAAGTTACATCAAATTATAGGTGCAAATTCTATATATAATGCTGGATATATCCGCTCTGTTCCTGTTTCGATGGGGGGAACTAAATGGAAGCCAGAGTTACCGATCGAGTCAGTTGTAAAAGAAGAATTAAACGAAATTTTAAATGAAACAAATGCAATGGAGCGGGCTTTGGATTTATCTTTATATTGTATGAGAAAGCAAATGTTCATTGATGGCAATAAGAGGGTGGCCATGATTGCAGCAAATCAAGTCATGATTAGTAATGGGATGGGTGTCTTATCTGTGGCGCAACAGGACATTGAAGAATTCGGAGGAAAATTAATTTACTTTTATGAGACTGGAAAAAAAGATGAAATAAAAGATTTCATGTACGAAAGATGTGTAGATGGAGAAAATCTGACAACGGATTTATCGGCGTCTCATGAAAAAAAGATAAATTATTCTGAAGAGTATTATAAAAAGAAATCGAAAGAATATGCAAGAAAAAATCATAATTTGGAGTTTCAAAAAGAGGATGGCTTAGAGCTGTAAGGGGGTTAATTTATGAAGAAAAAGATTATCAGTGCTATTATTGTCGCAGCATGTACGATTGGTATTACAGGGTTCTCTTGGAAGGAATATAATCGTTATGAACCGCTTCAGGAAGTGATGACGGTAGAACTTGGAGATGAAATAAGCAAGGATCCGAAGCTCTATCTTCATGCAAACGAAAAAGCCTTACAGGACACGGAAATAGACTTTTCCGGCGTGGATCTGAACAAGGCGGGAAAATATAAGGTGACGGCAAAATATGGCAAAAAAACGGCAAATTTTGAGGTTGTGGTAGAGGATACCGTTGCACCAGAAGTAATCCTTGCCGTGGAAGATTATAAAGCAGTCGCAGGAAAGGAAATTAAAGCGACAGATCTGATTGAAAAGGTCGAAGATAAAGCTGGGATCAAAATAGTATCATTCCAGGAGAATCAAATAGAAAAAGAAACAGATAGTGAGAATCCTCTGGATAGCATCAATATTAAATATGAGACTCCGGGAGACTATACTGCCGTTGTAGAGGTTGCCGATAATAGCGGAAATACGACCCAAAAAGAGATAAAAATAAAAGTCGTGGAGGATTATCTTGCACATGTCAGCGGCTTTCAGGATATTACGATAGAGCAGGGCGCAGCCGTTGACTGGATGAACGGGATTACGAAAGATGAAAAAGTTCTGGAAGTGGCACCAGATGCTTCTGGGGTGGATGTCAATACTCCCGGAGAATACGCATTAAAATACATCATCAAAGGCGATGATAAGGAAACAACCGTAGAAAAGACTGTGAAAGTAACGGTTGTCACACCGGCACAGGCACAGTCCATGGCAGACGCAGGCAGCACAGTAAGAACGTCCCAGGGGACGAAGTCTAAATCAGCCCCTTCTTCATCTGGTTCTCGTGGCAGTGGATCAGGAAACCGCTCATCCGGAAGCAGCAGTTCCAGTGGAAGTGGTTCGTCCGGAAGTGGATCGTCAGGAAGCAGTAATAATAACGGATGGACTCCGGGCCAGACATGGGAAGGGAATAAAACTGGTGAAGGTACAATAGATAATTATAATGGTAATACGTATGAAGATTTCACATGGTAATGCTAACTCATAATTAATATTGAGACTGCAGCGGATCGGAAATGCTGCAAATATGCTATAGTTGCCCTTGTTGGTCTGCGTTATCAGATTTTCAAGGGAAAAAGAAAATAGCCGCCACTACTGCCATAGTGACGGCATAACTTAAAGTCAAGTCATTCATTATGAGGGTAAGCAGCTTCTGGTTTCCCTCTTTATATGACTGTATCATATTTTTTTAAATAATCAAGACTATCAAGACTGAGGGTAGAGAATGCTATAGCTTGCGCTGTAAAAATATCGCATTGCAAGAAGATTGGGTTTATGGTACTATATTTGTAGGCAGATATTATATAGTGTCTTAATTGAAGACGAAGAATCCCATGAAAGGGTGCTTTCATGGGATTCTTTTGATAAAGCCGACGCCGCACTTTCGTGACTTTAGTCGTGTGAGGCTTCACATACATCATAACTGCAGACGAAAGGATGATACATAAGGTGAATAGTGATATTGAAGATTACGGGTATGGACGGGTTTCGGCAAAAGATCAAAATGAAGCAAGGCAGATTAAAGCGCTATTAGAAGTTGGCGTTAAACGTGAAAACATATTTCTCGACAAACAATCGGGTGCAGATTTTAACCGTCCGCAATATAAACGTCTGCTGAAAAAATTGAAAAAAGGAGATATCTTATATATTAAAAGCATCGATCGCCTGGGAAGAAACTATGATGAAATACAGGTGCAATGGAAGCATCTGACCCATGATATACAAGCAGATATCGTTGTGTTAGATATGCCGCTTCTTGACACAAGGACAGAAAAGGATCTGACCGGAACGCTGATTTCAGATATTGTGCTGCAGCTCCTTTCTTATGTTGCGGAAACGGAAAGAAGATTCATCCGGCAGAGACAGCAGGAAGGGATCATGCTGGCCAAAGAAAAAGGGATCAAATTTGGTCGGTCATGCAAAACTGATCGGGAACATTTCGTGGCTCTGTATGAAGAAATGCAGAGAGGAAATATAACGAAAGCAGAAATTTTAGAAGAACTTAATATTGCACCGTGTACATTTTATAGATACCGTAATCAGTGGATTGAGAAAAAAAGAAAAATATAAAAGCAAAAAAGGACGGTACAGCCGTCCTTTTTTTGTGATGATGTTTTAATGTTCTAGGTTCTTGTATATGACTTGTACAAAAATATTGACAAGATACCACATATTGGATAAAATATATACAAGATGTTGTTGATAAAAGTTCGGACAAACTTTTATCAACTGGAATATTTACTATTGCAAGTAGTAATATCCCGGAATATTTACCATTTTTCCCGAGCCTGGTAAATATCTAATTGAATATTATCAAATTCTATATAGTATGTCAAGATATTGGATAATGGAATTGACAAGTTTTTTTAATATAAAAAGCAAAAATGGCAAAAAATACTATATATAAAATATGTATAATATATATTAGATAAATATAGGGATATCTAAATAAGCAAGGTAAATGTTCCAAATAAATTAGTGGAGCATTTACCTTTTTTTGTTGGGTGCCATAAATAGCACCTGTGAATTTCGAGAGAAAGGAAGGGGGGGAAGTCAAATGCAGAAATTAAGTGTAATAGTATTGGAGAAAATGATTAAGGCAAACGTGACATCGAAAGAGATTGACTTTCTCCTGTATATCGCAAGGTTTCAGAATGAGTATGGAATCATTAAGGGCATCTATTATCGTGATATCATGGATTATATCCATGTATCGCACCAGACATTTTACGATTGCAAAAAATCATTGGAAGAAAAAGGGATTATTGAATGTGTCAAGAACAGTTATTATGATTGGGATATTGTTATTCTTGATAATAATTTCAAGGGAAAAGAGAATTATGGCCGTGGATATGTGAGCCTACATAATGACATGGTAAGAAGCATAGAGTTTATGGAATTGAAGGCTGGTGCAAAATTAATGGCACTATGGCTTATGAGAGAGTGGCAGATCTATCGGAAGAAGACGGGATCTAATTCTTATCAGATCAACAAACAAACATTGCTGAGGAAGTTTACAGGATTGATGCATATCAGTTCCAGAGTCATTCGTAGATATCTGGGCATGCTGACCCCTTGGATCAGTATATATCTGGAGAAAGGTGAAAAGTATTATATTACATTCCAGAAAAATGCTGTGATTGCACCACGAAGTGATTCTGAGAATGGCGAATTGCGAGAACATGATATTCGTGTAGGTTGCCGGCGAAATCGGATTAAGGACATTGGAAATAGAGAAAAGAAGGACCTGATAACGGTTCTTACACAGCACAATAAGCAGATAGAAAAGTTATTTGATTTTAGTCTGTCGGACATTATACATAAGAGCCTGGAGATTATTAATCAGGCCGTGAAAGATAAGCACAGGTGGAAACGCCTTGTGAATGTACCGTTGATTCACAAGGTATTAATCCAGGAATTAGGTTAATAAGAATTTTAAAAGACTTAGGGATGCAGCTAAGTCTATTTGGCGTTCTTGCAATGAATAAAAATGAATTTATTTTCTCTGAAAGTTCAAAGTATTATCAGAGAATTACCCCCAAAAAGTCAGGAGAACCGAGATCGACTTTTTTTTTGCGCTTATGGAAGAAAAAGTATTCAAGTTTTGAGGCATTTTTTTAAAATGATATTCAAGTTTTAAACGGTGATATATTGTAGCATTCAAATAATAGGGATATTTTCATGGTTAATCATTCAAGTTCTGTTCACCGCTAAAATCGTGAAACCCCAGGAAATATAAGGAATACAGCAATATTTAAAACGCTAGTAAATTCTTTCTTTATTTAATTAATTCTTATATATATTCATATCTTATCTCATTTGTAAATCTAAAAACTCCAAATAGCATGCTTCGCATGTAAGCAAGTCATTACAACGAAAAACATTCCAGAAATAACAATATTACAACGGAAGTATAAGCAACTAAAAAAAAGAAAATATGATTGCCAGCGAATCTATATTTCCCTTGTCAAAGCATAAATTGAATGTTATATTATAGTTGTATTGAAAAGTCGTTGCGTAAAGTACACTTTTCGATTATTTTTTTTGGGCTAATTTTTTTTATTAAAGTTACTTTCATTTTTTCTATTTTTCTTAAATTCTCCCCTAAAATCCTGACTCTCCTTTCTATTATATGATTGTATCGAAAAGTGTACTTTCTGAGAAAGGAGAAAAAATGAAAAAAAAAGACAAAACAAAGAATTTCAGCGTGGGCGGCTGGATTGCTGAGTGTAATGTTAGCATTACAGCCATTAGAGGTATTTGCTGAAGATAATCAGGAACAGACGCCTGTTTCTTACCAGCTCACAATTACAAAACCAGATCATGGAATGATATCTGTAGAGTCTCTAAACGATGATGATATTGTTTCAAATGAAGAAGGGAAGATTGCTTATTCTGTAGATGCCGGCGAGGAAGTAAAGCTTATGATTTCTGTAGATGAAGGATATACTGTTTCATCCATCGAAATAAAAGATGAACAACAGAATGATATTGCTGCGGAGGTTACTGAAAACGGAGCGGTATATGCATTTGATATGCCAGAAAAAAATGTATATGTAAATAGTAGCATGGAAGCTATAGCTACAGAACCTAGCGAGCCTTCAAACGAAGATCTGGAGAATTCCTCAGAACAAGAGGAAGAAAAGAAAAATGAAGTACCTGATCCGGATACAGGGAATGTAAATGAACCGATCGAAGAAGATAAGAATTCTAGTGTAGATCTGGAAGAAACTGAGGAAGTAAAAGAAGTAGATGCCAGTACTGAGAATTCTATATTAGGTGCAAATCTTTTGAACACCGCGTTATTTGCCTCACCAAGAGCAGCAGCGACTATTACATATCTTGGCCCGGTTGCTTATAAAGGAGTATCGGTCGGAAAATTCCTTGTGAATGGAGGCCTTGCCTTCTGTATGGAGCATCAGAAGACATCACCACCGACAGGAACTTCCTTTTCCGAGCAGATATACAATGATGCTAATATTAGGAAAGTCCTGTATTACGGCTATGGAGGACCGAAGCAATGGCCTGGATTTTCTGGAGATGAGGCACAGGGGATTGTAGTTACTACAAATGCATTGTCTTATTATTATAGCGGACCGGGATCATTGAATGGAAATCCATTTTTAGCTGATAACTGGCTGGCTCCGTTAGGTGACTTTTTGAGATTTGTTCAGTCTGCTCCAGATATTAGTTCTGCAGAAATGTCTTTATCAAAATCTTATACAGAAAGTTATCTGAGTGATGATAAGACTTACCAGAGAACAGAAAATATTACTTACAATTCTTCCGCAGAAAATAAGATTACGATTCCATTGCCAGCAGACGTAACATTAGTCAATGTAACGACCGGGGCACAGGGAACCGGAAATGTGTCAATAAAAGGGGGAGACACCTTCTATCTGAAAGCACCGTTAAAGATGAATGGGACATGGAATTCCGGAAACCTGTATGGATCTATGGGCAAATTCCAGTCTGTGCTATGTGTCACTGGATCATCTGCATTGCAGAATTTGGGACAGGGAAGATACGGAGCAGTTGATCCAGACCATTATGTAAACCTATCTGTCAAATGGGTACAGATGGGAGACATCAAGATTACAAAATTCCTGGGATCTGATGATGAATTAAAGGCTCCGGCTACCGGCGCAGAATTTACCCTGACGCATAAGGAGACTGGAGAACAGGTTGTAATTATAGTAGATGATACCGGCACTGCAACAACAGAAGATAAGGATAAATACCCAATCGGACGTCTGATCGGAGGGGATTGGCTGGTTGAGGAAACAAAGACGCCAGAAGGGTTTAAAACGATCGACCCATTTACTGTTACAGTATACGGACAGGGACAGGTATTTTCATATATAGCAGAAGATAAAGAGATCTATGCAGCCATTCGAGTTGTGAAAGCCGATGAAAGCACAGGAAATGTGATCGCTGAATCAAGAGCAACATTTAAGATTGTTGATGAAGATGGAAATGACATGGAATTTACAGACTACAGTCCATCTAAGGTCACATTTACAGAGTTTACAACAGATGAAAACGGTCAATTTACTTTGCCAGAAAGATTACCATATGGAAAATATAAACTTGTAGAAGTACAGGCCCCGACAGGATACCTGTTATGTGATCCTATAGAGTTTACGGTAGATGAAATGCATGATTGGGAGACCCCGGTTGTTCTGACAGCAGAAGATGAAAATGTCAAGGGAAAACTGCAGCTTACTAAGACGGATGAGGAAACCGGAGAGCCGGTTAAGGGAGTTGAATTTGAAATCATAGCTGCGGAAGATATTGTAACAGGAGATGGCACATTAAGAGCATCTAAAGGAGATGTGGTAGATACTGTTGCCACAGATAAGGATGGAAAGGCTGAAAGTAAAGAATTATTCCTTGGAAAATACGTTGCAAAAGAAGTAAAAACCTTGCCGGGTTATGTTTTAAGTCAGGAAGAACATCCTTTTGAACTGGTTTATAAAGATCAGAATACAGAATTAGTATATGGAAGTCTTGATGTAAAGAATAAGCCTACAACGATTGTGATAACGAAAAAAGCACAGGGAAAAGATAGAGTTTTAGAGGGGGTAAAATATAACCTCTGGAATGAAGGAATGGAATCTGAGATCGATCCTGAATTTACTTTCAAAGAAATCTACACTACAGATGAAAATGGACAGATCAAATTACAGTACCTTGCGCCAGGAAATTACAAGATACAGGAAAAGGAAACTATTCCGGGGTATGTGCTTGATGATACTGTATATAAATTCACTGTGGATGATAATGGAATGATTGTGTTAGCCGGTGCTGAAGAACCAGAAGAAGAAGGAAATCTTACATTAGAAAATGATTTCACAAAAGTATCGATATCCAAACAGGATGCAACGACTGGAAAAGAGCTTCCGGGAGCTGAATTGGAATTGAAAAATAAAGATACTGGAAAACTAGTAGAAAAATGGACATCCGGAGAAGAACCGCATTATATCGAGGAACTTCCGGAAGGAAATTACGTGCTGAAAGAAGCAATTGCACCAGAGGGATATAAAGTGTCTCAAGATGTGGAATTTAAGGTTGCAAGTACCGAAGAACTACAGAAGGTAGTCATGAAAGATGAAGTCAAGGATGGAACAATTAGGACATCTATGCCAAATAATTTCAAAAGTGGCTCATCTACAAGAGGATCCACCAGTGGAAGAGTGAAAACGGGCGATGCAGTTCCAATCATTGCATTAGTTTTAGCTATGATAATTGCTGCTGGTGTTGTTGTCATAATGATCTGGAAAAGAAAAAGGGGTGGCAGTGAAAACAATGCATAAAAGAAACCGCATATTTTCTTTTTTCTTGGTAGTGGTTCTCCTATTATGTGGCATTACTGTAGAAGCAAAAGAAAGTACAAAAACGAATAAAGGCAGCATTGTAAAAGAGATTACATTTTCTACAGATGATACAGTAGAAACTCTGAAAAAGCAAAAAAATGATTATTTTCCAGAAACAATTAAAGTAGATGGTAAACAGTATCGTTTAAAAACCGTGGACTATAAAGTGCTTGACAAGACCCCTATTTCTATTGAAAAAGAAGTACAAAAAGTAGTAGACAGTGACTTTATACCGGCTGGAACAGAATACCAGCCGGAGGACGCCATAGAAGATAATGGAGTTACTTATAAGCTGGATAAGGTTGAAACAGAAGAAAAGACAGCAGATGATACTTACATACAGACAGTAACAGGTTATACGGATTATGACCATGCTGTTTCAAGAAGTGATGTTCCGGCCACTAAGAATGTTACGGCAACAAATCAAAGAACAGGGCAGCAAGAAACAGTGACTTGTAACTTAAGCAGCATTGATCAGATTGGATCTTCCGGTTGGGAAGATACTTATATAGATATTGTATTTGAATCTTATGATGCACAGATATTTCATTGGAATGGGATAACGGTAACGAAGGACGTTTCAAGTCCATTAGCAGGATATGAAAATAATCTGCTGGCATCAGTAGGGGCTGATAGTAGCAATTATCAAGTGTTAAGGACGTATTGGACTGGAGATGCTTATAGGGATAGTAATGGCGTTTTATGTAGAAACGCCAGAGCTGATGTACAACGAAAGGTAAATTATTATCGTGCGAATTATTCAGGGCAGATCCAGCAGCCAGAGACACCAGGACATTTGTATCATTCTACTTATACTGGAACAGAAAAGATAACCAGCGAGGATAAATATAGCTATACTATTAAGGCTGCTGCGGAATATGAAGAAATTAATAATCTGCTTGTATATGCATTGTCGGGAGTCAGTATTCTATTGCTAATCATCATTGTAATTTTGATTCTGTATATAGTATCCAAGAAAAAAGAAAAAGAGGAACCAAAAGTACAGTATATAGAAAAGGAAAATAAAGGGGGAAAAGTCAAATGCAGCAATTAATGCAGGGATTATATAACATAGTGACTAAGATACAGCCTGCCACATATTTGTTAGTAGCTATAGCACTTGTAGTCTGTGGTGTGATGTTTATCATACCTTCAGAGAAGTCAAAAGAAAAAGCGAAAGCTGCAATTCCGTGGGTTGCAATTGGTTGTGGAATTATTATAGGAGCAATGAGTTTAGCACAAGAAATCAGTAGTACATTTGTATTCTAATAAGGTGGGTGCTATTTGTAGCACCCATTAATTGTAATAAGGAAAGGCGGAGTCGATGAAGAAAAAAGGCGTAAAAGATGTCGTGATCCGGCCAGCCAAAGATAAAAGTAAGACAATGCGATTAAACCATTTTTTATCTAATAAATATATGGTTACTGTTATTGTCATTGTTATAGATGTGGTTTTCTTTTTCTTGATGAACTATATCCTGAATACATTCTATGCAATACCTGAATGGCTGAGAGATTTAGAAAATCCATCTAAATATATGGGGATTAATAATATATTGCCACGATTTGGAATGGGTTCTTCTGTATATAGAACACTAAAAATTTTAGCTTATGCATTTATTGTTCTGTATGATTTTGTCTTGATATATCGGATAAGGACTTCTTTTGCAGAAGAAAACTTCAATGTTGGCCAAAAAGGAATTTCAAGATGGACAACGCTGGAGGAAATAAAGAAAGAGTATAAAGAAATTCCGGAAAAAGATGAAAGATACCCTGGAAAGCCTGGCATATTGATATCACGGCATGAAAATAAAATCTATATTGATGATAGCGCAGTAAACAATCTGATTATAGGTACTACGAGATCCGGAAAGGGAGAAATGTTCGTATTTCCATCCATAGATATTTATTCGAGAGCAGAGATACAGCCTTCTATTATTATTTGTGATCCAAAAGTAGAATTGTATCGCTCTTCCAAGGAAACACTGGAAGAGCGAGGGTATGAAGTATATCTTCTGAATCTGGATGATCCGCTTCATTCGATGGGATTTAATCCGTTGACAGAAATCATTCAGACGTATAAGAAAAAGGATTACGCCACAGCAGAACTTTTAGCCCAGTCATTTGCTTATTCTGTATTTAACCCGGATGAGTCTACCGGAGACAGCCAGTTTTTCGATACCACATCCGCAGCATTGCTTACGGCTCTGATCATTGCACATATTGAAGATTGTCTGCAGGAAAATAAAAAGAATGAAAAGCGGCTGCATGTATGGAAGCAGAAGAGGAAAGCATTTGATGACTTGGAACAAAGGAATAAAGAAGAAGCTGAAATAGCAAGAAAAAATTACGAGATATATAAACAGCTGGGCGAAGATGTAGTCCTCAGTGAGCAGGTGGAATATCTTCCACCGGAAGAAAAGATCGGCCCGTTTAAGGATTATGAAAAGGATATTAATATGTACAGTATTATCAATACGTTTACTGAGCTTGGCCGACAGAAGATACCCAATGCGCCTAATCTATCCATGCTGGATCTGTATTTTTCAGAGCGGCCGCCGCTTGACAGAGCCAAATTGAAATATGCATCCATAGAAATGGCAGGAGACCGTACGAAAGGAAGCGTATATGCAAACATGATGGCTAAAATGACGATCTTTACATATGAAAATATCGCTAAAATGACGGCTGAAAGCAGTATTCAATTGAAAGACATAGGATTTGGAGAAAAGCCAATAGCTGTATTTTTAGGTATCCCTGATTATGACAGATCTACACATTTCCTTGCCAGCGTGTTTATCAGGCAGGTATATTTTGTCCTGGCAAAAATGTGCAGTAAAACAAGCAGATGCGACAGGCCGGTCAAATTTATCTGTGATGAATTTGGAAATATTCCGGCAATTGAAGCAATGGCAAATATTATTACGGTATGTCTTGGAAGAAATATCAGTTTTGATCTATATATCCAGTCATATTCACAGCTCACGAATCTATATGGAGATGATGCTGAGACGATTATAGGAAACTGTGGTAATGAAATTTACATTTTAACAAAGGATGAAAATACTGCGGATAGATTTTCAAAACTGATAGGGAATGAAACCATTACAGATCTTCAGCGGACAGGAAATAAACTGTCAACATCAAAGACACTAACAGAATCCAATATAGAAAAGCCGCTGCTGAACGTGAATCAATTAATCACATTAGAAAAAGGTTCCTGTGTGGTAATCCGTGGAATGAAGAGACAGGATCTGCAGGGCAATAAAATCATTCCGAGGCCAATTTATAACTGTAAGAAATTTAAAACCGAGTTTAAATTCCGTTATACATATCTGCAGGACACTTTTCCTGATCCGGACAGGATTATTCTCTCTGAAGTAAATACAGAGGATAGCAGCTATATTGACCAGGCTAAAAGGGTATGGGATTATGATATAACTTTCAGGCAGTTTAATGAGGCTGAAAATGTAAGAGAAGAAGATTTTGTGAAAAAATTAAAGCATATGAACGAAAAATATTACAGTGCTTTAAAACAATCATTGAAGAAGATTTTTGGAGATGATTATGAAGAAAAGTATGGAATTGATGAAGAGATGCCGATAGAGGAATTTAAAATTTTCATTCAGGATTCCCGGATCAAGGAAAGTGACAAAAAAGCAATATTGACGGTGATACAAAGTGAGAGGTGGTCTACGGATGAATAAGCAAAGGTTTTCAAGAAAAGGAATAGGTTTTTTTCTTATACTGCCTTTTCTTTTCTTCTTGACCGAGAATGTCTATGCAGTCAGTGACGATGAAATAATGGCGGTTCTTGAAAATAACAAAGATTTTTTTGTTACAAATTCCATAAGCTCTGATGTTTTTCGGTGGTTAGGATGGAACTTAGTGAAATTGCTAAACAAACTGGCCGGTGTTGGCGAAAACCTTTATAAAAAGGCTTTTGAATTGCTGACATTTTCCGCAGGAACATCATTTGAAGAATGGCTTGATACTTTTGAACCTCTTTTTATCGGCCTTTTGGCTGTGTCATTGGTTGTTTTGGGGATTATATTGATTTTTAATCATGAAAAGAAACCTAATATTATGAACAATATCTGCATGATGGTCGCTGTTATAACATGCTCATTTATGATTATGAGCCAGCTTAACGGAATTATAAAAACCGGAGTCAACGTGATCGTTGATGCCTCGCCATCCCTATCGGCTATTAATGACAGCTTCTATGATCTGTATTATATAGATGGAAAAAAGGGCGGTCTGGATCATATGAAAGAAAGCAATTATGGAAGTTATCATTATGATCGGCTGACAGATAAAGAAATGGAGTTAATTGATATTAATGAGGTTTTAAACCCCAACAAAGACGGACTTACGGATGCAGGAAGTGAAATATTAAATAAGCGGCTGGATGTCGTTTCCAAATCTTCTGATTCTGGAAAAAATCAGTTAGCAGAGGTATATAACGGATTTGGATGGAATTCACAGGATGATAGTGATTGGTTTAATGAATTCTATTATCGCTATAAGGTGGATTACCTGTCAGCCTGCATTGCATTGATAGCCTATATTATCGTGTATTTTTCCATGGCTTATAAGGTTGTCAGAATTATATTTGAATTGGCAGCAAACCGGGTATTAGCGGTATTATATTCAGCAGATCTGACAGGCGGACAAAAGACAATGAAGATTCTTACATCAATCAAAGACAGTTATATTGTCATGTTATTCAGTGCTATTATGATAAAACTGTTTACGATGATGAATACTTACATAAGCAGTAAATTTCCTGATGATGCCTTGGTAAGAAACTTATTTATATTATTTATTGCCTTTGCGGTATGTGATGGCCCGAATATTATAGAAAAATTAACTGGAATTGATGCAGGCTTAAAATCCGGCGTGGGAAAACTGATAGCCGGATATCATCTGGCCAGAGGTGCAGTATCGACAGCTGCAATGCCGGGACGTTTAGCATATCAACACCATATGCAGAACAAGATGCAGCGAGGAATTACGGATAGTTTAGCAGTAAAATCCGGAGCAACGGATCCTGCAGACAAAAGTGATAAAGATAAGAAACCTTCAGAGACAGGTGATATGCCAAAACACGACCATTCATCAAAGGCACAAGGTAATAAAAATGGATCTCCAAATGATATAAAAGATGGAAAGACAGCAGATGCCAATAATATGAGTAATGATGTTAATAGTGATACAAGCGGAGGCTTGTATGAAGGTGGAAAAGAAGACAGTAATCTTGAATCAGAAATAGGTGATAACAAGGATAATGTGCTGAATGGCTTTGATCCGGAGCAAGGAAGCCTTAATTCTGCAAATGATATGCAGCGCATGGAAAAAGATTTGAATAATGATGAACGTACAGTAGACAGTGTGATAGGAGATAGGCAGGTAAATTATAAAGGTGGAAGACAAATAAATATGCCTGGGACCTCTAATAGTAACCATACTGATTCTTCAAAAACAAATACATCGGGAGAAAGTAAAGCAAAAAGGGATGTGATTTTCTCTGATAAATAAAAGGGTGCCATTTATGGCACCTAATGAAAGGGGCGTAAATTATGGGAAATAGTTCATGGCGTGTTACGGAAGAAATAAAATCGCAGACCAAAGTATTTATGGGATTATATATCTTTGATTTTTTCTTCCTGATTGTGTACATAGGATTGACTTATTTGCTCAGAAATTTTGTACATCAAGATTTAAGAATAGCGTATTATATCTTTTCGACTATCATGGCAATCTTCCTGACATTGCCAAGTCCGTTCAATAAGAAGAGAAGAAATTATCAGAGTATTTTTATCTTGCTGAAAAGAGATAACATCGTATATAAACCAATTGTAGTGAACTACCACAGACCATAAAGGTCTGAGTAAATGCTGCGTATCCACACGCCTAAAGGCATATGGTTTTGCAGCTAGTGATTTAGGAGGAAACGTCATGATTACAATGAGCAGAATATTGGATTCTGGTTTTAATGTTGGCGAGACTTGCAAAGAGTGTATCAACTGCTACGGATATAATAACTGCCATGAAGAAACAGAAGATGAATGTAGCCAGTTTGATGAAGTAAGAAGTGATTATATTGATTCGAAAAACGGGATATTTTGAGATGCCTGGCATTTAGTACCAGTCCAGAGTCCGGGAAGGGAGGAAAACTTGAAAGAAATAGAGTATGACTGGCAGCGCCCATTAATGAGATTAGAGGTCGGAGATGACGCTGTTATAAAAGTAAAGCATAGAGGTTTGGGAAAAGCATCACAGAGGGAAAAGTATGGAGCAATACCGGATGGAGTTTATAAGGCAAAAGTAATAGAGCCATATGTATTGAAATGTGAAGACTATCCGATTTTGAGCGGAAAATATTGTTATTGGTATGGTAATAAGTTTGGTTGTGCTGGACTTATATATGCTGATGAATTAGGTCGCTAAATGGGCGTTTAGAGAGGTGAAGAACATGGAAAAAGTACATATAACGTTAACTTTTTATTTCGAGATTAAGGACTCTGAGATATATGGAGGAGATGGAGAAATCGGTTACGCAGAACAGAAGATGGATTTAGAAACATGCGATTTGGGAAATGTCAAATTATTAGAAGCAGCCCAGAGCGCGGTGGAAGGATTCGCTGGATTATGCAGAGTACCAGTAGAAAATGTAAGAATCATATCACGGGATGAATATGAAGAAAACACAGAAGATGATTAAATAGTGATTTATAAAGGAAGAAGGTGCTGAACATGGCAATGATAATTATTAGCAGCGTTGTATTTTTAGGAAGCCTGATTGCACTTATCTTTATGATAGTCAGGAAAATAAGAAAGAAAAAAGATTTAAAGACCGTAGATGAAAATAATAATAATATCGATAAGGCTTCCAGGGAAATACTCCCGGATATTTATTATGACAGGTTAAATGAATGTTTTGTAAATGAAAAGGAAAATCTTATTTTTGATATTATTAAAATTTGTTCGAAAGATCTTGTAAATTCTTCAGATGATGAAATAGATTATGATCAATATCGGTATACAAAACTATATAAAATCTATTCCGAAGATCTGAAAATTATATGTATGAATTTTCCGTGCAATACACGGAAGCAACAGTCTTATTTGAAGAAAAAAATTGAGAAAACCAATAACGCAAAAATGAAACATTGGCTGCAGAGACGGCTCGATGAATTGGAATGGCTCGAAAAGAACAGGACAACAAGAGAGTATTATTACATGATATTTTCACAGAATCTGGAAGAACATCTTTCTAATAAGAATAATATTTTCAGTACATTGCAATCTGGCCGGAATAAATTATGTGAAACAATATCTGAAGAAGAAAAAATACAGATATTGTATAAGCTGAATAATAAAAGTTCTTTGATATCTTAAAGGCAGGTGAACTATAGATGGGAAAAAAGGAAAAGAAAAGACTACAAAAAAATGCGATCTAAAATTGCTTGCAAAGATACAACCGCAAGGGGGGATTACATTCCGAGATGAATCTGTAATCAAGACAGGTACAGGATATGAGGCGTGCCTAATGGTATATGAATATCCAAAGGAAGTTAATAAGCATTGGATGTCAAATCTATGTAATATTGCCAATACAGTAACACTTGTAGATGTGTCTACTTATGATACGATCGAGGCAAAAAAGAATTTAAATAAGTCCATGAAAGAACAGAATCTACGGTATCAGACAGCAGCAGATTATCAGGAACGTTATGACTCTCAGCGTAAATTTGCGGAAATGCAGCAGTTGATGATGGAAATAGATAGCATGGGAGAAGTTGTTAAGGGTATACAGGCAAGGCTCTTTGTGTCAGATCGGGAGAGAACAAAGCTGGAAGAAAAAGTTGCTAAGATCATGGCAACATTAGAGTCTAATGGTTATAAGACTGCAGTATTTCTTAATGAAAATCGTTCACAGTGGCTCTCTATGTTGCAGCCATATCGTGAACAACAGAAAAATCCATATTCTATTGAAGGACAACCTCTTGTATCGGAGGCAGTAGCCGGAGGATATCCATTTCATTTTTCAAAGCTGGAAGATCCAACCGGAACATTTTTAGGAACAACAAGCTGTGGAGGAAATGTACTTTTCGACGAGTTTACGAAAACAAAAGCCAGAAGATATTATAATTCCTTGGTTGTTGGAACGATGGGAAGTGGGAAATCTACGCTCCTGAAGAAGAGATTTGTAGACCGTGCAATTAGGGGTGATTATGTCCGGGTATTTGATGTGACAGGAGAGTTTTCTACTTTAACCGATGAGTTTGGCGGCAAGATTATAAAAATGGATGGCAGTAATGGTATGCTCAATCCTCTGGAAATTCTGAAAGCAGGAGAGAATGAAAACGTAAATTTTGCGCGCCATATGTCCAAAATCTCAACAGAATACCGTTTTTTAAGAGGTTTAAAGCCGGGAGAAGAAAATGAAGAGGTAACAGAATTTCAACATATTATGCGTGAAATATATGAATCATACAGGCTGACTCCAGAAACAATAGAAGATGGTGAACATATAACAGGATTGCCTGCAGACAAATATCCCAGATTTTCAGATGTACTACAATATATCAGGACTAAAATAAATCTGATTGAAAAAGAAAACTATAATGATCTGGAAAAAGAGATTGCAAAGCAGGAATTACTTACATTAGAAAAAATACGGAAGATTATCGAAAATATTGTTAATACATATGGCTTCATTTTTGATGGATACACTTCTATGGATAATATTCTCGATGAGCAGATTGTAACCTTCGATATTTCCGAAGTAAAAGAAATGGCCCCAGAAATTTTCGATGCAATTATTTTTAATACAGTATCTCTCTGTTGGGATAACTGCGTTACAAATGGAACCATCATGAAAGATAAATATGATAAGGGAGCGATAAAATTTGAAGATGTCGTAAGATTCCTGATCATCATTGATGAAAGCCACCGCTGGATCAATGCACAGAAATTACAGGCAGTCCAGATGATTACTGTATATCTGAGAGAAGCGAGAAAATTCTTTGGCGGAATTATGATGGCAAGCCAATCTATCCGAGATTATGTGCCGGAGGGAAGTGCGGATGCAGCAATCAATCAGATTAAATCTATATTTGAACTGACACAGTATAAATTCATCTTCCAGCAGGACAGCAATACATTAAGCCTGATTGATAAGGTATTTGAGAATGTACTCACATCATCTCAAAGAAACCAGATCCCTTATCTGGAACAGGGCCAGAACATTCTCTGCATTTCTTCGCAGAGCAACCTGGCATTCACAGTCCATCTTACGAAAGATGAAGAACGGATATTTGCCGGAGGTGCTTAATTCGCTAGATGAAACACAATATTAAGAAAATAGGGATATCCATGATATTAATTGGTGCCATTCTAAGCACATCGGTAATAGGCGTAGTCATAACCAATTATGAAAATATGATAAAGCTCCTGATGCGGAGCAGCCAGCAAGAAGTTTCTATAGAAGGGCTGCCATCTTTTATTACAAGTGAAATGATATTAGCTTCATTACAGGTTCAGGAAACCTACGGTTATCCAGCTTCGGTATGTATTGCACAGGTCATAGCGGAATCAGGATTTGGCAGATACGGCCCTGGCGGTGAAAGCGGACAGGGGCTATCCGGCCTGGCATATAACCATAAAAATCTGTTTGGAATCAAAGGAAGAAGCGGCACTGCAGGGGGCGTGCAATTATCAACTTCAGAACAGACTTCTT
>ADJS01013056.1_pt1 | contig 38410 bp, 46 predicted proteins | sample 268128 | NCBI WGS metagenome assembly ADJS01 (sample SAMN00007486, study PRJNA43253) | human gut metagenome | isolation source: feces sample TS28 | reverse complement strand
TCGATCGAATATGCTTTATAATAGGCAATCATCATACTCCATCTAAAATTGATGGACTTGATTTTCAAATACAATGGGAAGCTGATTTGCTTGAAAATTTAACGGTTATGGATAAAGAAAAAGAACAGGAAAAGATAAAAAAATGCATCAATGATAATTTTAAAACAGCTACTGGAAAAATGATAGCCTATGAACGTTTTACTTTATATTAGAATTTGTCGGATAGCTTGGATTTTAAATTATTTATATAACAGGAGGTTGCGAGAATGAGACCAAAAGAGGTTTTACAGAAGTTTGTTGATGCGTTCAATCAGGCTGATGCCGAAACATTATCGTTACTTTATGCGGAGGATGCCGTCAATCATCAGGTTGCCAATGAGCCAGTACATGGTCGGGACAATATTAAAAGATTCCTGGAGGATGAATTTGCACAAGCAAAGATGGTTTGTATTGTGGAAATATATTTGAGGATGGTCAGTGGGCGATTATGGAGTGGCGCGACCCATTAGGACTCCGAGGTTGCGGTTTCTTCCAGATTGTGAATGATAGAATTGTTTTTCAACGGGGTTATTGGGATAAGCTCTCTTTCCTGAAACAACATGGTTTGCCGATTGAGTAACACAATTTGAGCATCGATCAGATTTTAATCAAGAATTATCTGTATTTTGTGAAGGAGGTTACTAAATGAGGTCTAAAATTAAAAAAATATTAATCCAAGAATTTTATTTAGAATTGGGATTGTACTATTAATGTGTTATTTCGGAGGGATATTTTATTTTTACAATATTCAAGAGTATAACCCCTATGCTTCTGCGGGGGCTGATCTTGATGCTCTAATTCACAGCGTATTGTTTTTAACTCCAACTGCAATATGCTTGATATTATCTCTCATATTACATATAAAAGCCAAAAAGTGAATCGCACTGTCTATTGCGAGCATATATACGAGGCTACAAATTCCAATTTACCGATTTGAACCTATGAACAACATTTTTGATAATACAATTTTTTGATGAGTATACGAAAATGTCACGAAGTCAGCAAGGCTTATCCGGTGCGGGCGAATGGCATCAGTTCAATGCCTTATTTCCTGACTTAAGCGGCAAAAGCGTACTCGATCTTGGATGCGGTTACGGTTGGTACTGCAAATATCAATGCAACCTTAAAACAGAGGAACTTGGTAGATATTTATTGGGCGTTGGCCTTATTTAACATGTCAAATAAACATAATGGATATTCAGCGGATGATTGCAGAATAAATGAAATAGAGGCTCCGGTACTGAGCTTTTGGAGTGAAAAGGATATAATAATACCAGAAGCTACAGTAAGAGAAACTGTTGAAGCTTTGGGAGACAAAGCTGAGTTGATTATTATTAAAGATAGTGGACACTCTCCTTTAGTTGATTGCCCTGATTTGCTGATGAAAAAGATCAGCAATTTTAATATATAATTCAGCTCAGGCATATGTGAAATGCTAGAGCCTGTACCAAATTATTTATGGGGCTTGGTGTAGAAGTTGAAGTTATAAAGCCTTTGTAAATGCGGGAAAATATACGCAAGATGGCGCAGAATATACAAGAACAATATAAATAAATTACCTATATTCACTCCATCTTGTCCACAATAATTTGTAGTTTACAAATATAGCGTTTCTTGTGTTACACAAGAATATATAAAGCAACACTTTATTCTTTTTCTGTAATAAAATTTCTTAGAGTGAGAGGTTCTGGTGGGTTCACAGTGAACCGCACCTGGGTTCAGCAGAAGAGCGGAATACCTCCCTGGCGGGAAATCCGCCCTTTTGCTTTACCATCCCCTGCTATTTTCTTAAAGTGAGACGGTTGGAGCTGTTGCTTCCATTCTCCCGGTAGCGCGGCTCCTTTTCGATCAGCTCAGCTCTGACCAGATCATGGATTGCGCGTTTAACGGTACTGCGGGAAAGCTGCAAGTCGGAGGCAATCGTTTTTACCGCAGGCCAGCAGTCCTTACCTTTTCCTGCCCGGTCACAAAGGTATAGATAGACAGCTCTCGCCCGATGGGGAAGCTCATCGGGCGAGGCTGTATAAATGTGGTTGAAGTAGCTCATGGGAACCTCCTTTACGTTTTGAGCACATTGCGGCGGCGCATGGTGTTTTCAGACGGTTCTGCCACCGGGGTATGAAGGGTTCCTCTTCCGGTGGTTGGTTCCAGCATCTCCCCGGTTTCTTCGTCCACCATAAGGCAGGCCGTGTGCTTGCGGACGATGTTTTCCTCCAGCATCTGCTTATCGGCGTAGACCACCTTTCGGTGCGCTTTTTCCTCCACAGTATAAGGCTCTCCAAAACGAATACCCCAATCAAGGAACAGCCGCAATTTTGTCCTCATGGGATGGGTGCCGGTTTTCATCACAACAAAGTTACCCTTGGGAATGGATTTTAGTTCATCAGGCGTCATGAGGGGACGCTCCATCATCTGTAAGGACTGGCTGGGATCGTTCTTTCCGCGGCTTACGCTGCCACTCATGACGGTGCGGCTGCCCAATGCTTTACTCAGCACTTCGGCGGTTTGACTGTTGGGAGCGAATCCACCGAAGATGGTGTCCTGGCAGTTGTCCACGATGATTTCCGAACCCTCTTTGCCGTAATTCTTTTCGAGCTGACCGAAGGACTGGATGATCGGTACCATCGCAAGCCGGCGTGAGCGGCTGGCTGAAAAATCAGCTCCAGTGACTCGATGGCTGGGAGCGTTCCGAGCTCATCGCAGTAGAACATCACGCGGTTTTTCAGTTTACCGCCGTTTTCATCCGCAACGGCAAGGATCTCCCGGTAGAGCTGTTGGATCATAAGGCTGACCATGAAATACTTGGTCAAATCTTCTTCGGGAAGTACGATAAACAGAGCGGATTTTTCATTACAGAATTTCTCCGCATCAATGGCTGTTTCAAAACAGAGAATCTGTTCCATTTCGGAGTCGAGAAAGGAATTCAACCGGGATAGCACAGTGGAGAGTACCGATGCCATGGCCTGCTCTGCGGAATTTAGGGCCGCTCCTGCAAACCAGCGAGCCTTGTGGTCGGAAGGCAGTTTGTCCATTAATAGCTGGAACTGGCTTTTCCCCTTTACCTTGCTGGGCGCCAGCAAGTCCTGAACCAATTTGAACACGCTGATGATATGGCGGCAGTCCACCTTTTTCCCATCTGCCTCAGTGGGCGGCAGATACTCGGCAATCAGCAAAATCACTGAGGAGAGGAGTCCTTCAGCAGCATCATAAAAAAACTGATTTTGTCCGTAATTCTCCCCACTGGCGTTGATGATGGTTTTGGAGATAATCTTGGCGTATTTCTCTGCTTTCGCCTTTGCTACAAGGTTATTTTCGTCGGCAAGGTACGCATCCATGTAGGTGTTCACCAGATGGAGCATATTGTTGCCGTCTGAGCGAGTGGGATTTCGAAGATCGATAACCGCCACATGGTAGCCGTAGTAGTCGCGGGCGATGGCTCCGTAGTTCCGATACAGGTCGCCCTTGGTGTCGGTGGCCAGGAAACTCATACCGGAGGCACAGGCATATTCCAGATTGGGGTATAAAAAGTATGCGGTTTTCCCGACGCCGGACGCACCGATCATGAGACAGTGGACATCGTCCTTGTCCACCATTGCCGTGACTTTATTTTTTGCGCCTACGCTTCCGAGAATGATTCCCTGCTCGGCGGCAGTGGGGAGGCATTGCCCCTGCCTCCACAGCTCCGGCTGAAAGGGGATGTGCTGATAGGTATTTTTGATTTCCTGCTTAGAAGCGAACCGAGCCGTGCCATGCTGGCCGTCGCCCACCGTGCGGGACTTGATCCCGTTCAAGGTATAATAGTGAGCCAAAAGAGAAAGGCCGCCGATGACGAGAAACATCACGGCGGCCACTGCGATTAGAATGTAGACTTGAGATTGCATGGGGAACTCCTTTCGGTTTGGTATATTTTGTGGTACTATAAATCAAATGAGCTACATGAACAGAAATTTATCGGAGTGAGAAGCCAATTAGTACTTGCCAAATAGGAGGCATTTGAAATATTATGGCCGAAAAAAATGTGCTAGATTTTAAGAGCCGCGAAAAATTTAGAGAATGGCTCATTCAAAATCATAATAGAGAAACCGAATGCTGGGTAGTTACCAAACGTGGTAAGGAAAAACCCAAAGACGCTATTTGGTATTTGGATTCTGTTGAAGAAGCTCTGTGCTTTGGATGGATTGACACCACAAATAAGAAAATAGATGGTGTTACCATGCAGAAATTTATGCCCCGCGCGAAGAAAAGCCCGTGGACCGAACTAAATAAAGAAAGATGCCGCAGGCTTGAAAAGTTAGGACTTATGACAACATCAGGAAAAGATGCACTTCCTGATATGTCGGATACAGGGTTTATCATTGATGATGATATAGTGCGGGCGTTTGAAGCAGTTCCTCCTGCGTGGGAATACTTTCGGAAATGCCCTATGCTGTATCAACGGGTTAGAATTGATTCCATCCAACGTGATAAGAAAAGGGATATAGAAGTTTACCAAAAAAGACTCAAGAAGCTGATTGAAAACTCTAAGCAGAATAAAATGTTTGGAGATTGGAACGACTATGGCAGATTGCTGGAGTATTAGGATGCCCTTCAACAAATCTCTATTTGCGTGAGGGCATAAATAGAGCAGGCTTTCTTAGTGTGTCTATTCATTAAACCTTATAGAAAAGTAGGAGCAGTCAATAATCTTGACCGCTCCTTTTTGCCTACACCATCTTCATCCCTAAGCCGCTATGCCTTTGCTGTGCTGCCGCTGTTAAATCGTCATTCCAGTCCTTTGTCTGTGAGATAAGCCGCTCAGAAACATATCCTTTTTCTGTAAGTTGACTTTTCAGCCGCCCGCTTGCCTTGTGCCCGGCTTCATCATTATCCAAACAGAACGAAACCTGTCGGAGCCGTGGGTGCTGCTCCAGCATCCATATCATCGCATGACCACCGACACCGCAGAGAGCCACATAGTTGTGTTCCTGCCAATCCTGGGGATGAAGGGTGATATAGGACAGTAAGTCGATGGGAGCCTCAAACACATAGAGACGGTTGCTTGTGCCGATGTGGTGGAAGCTGTAGTTTGGATCGCAGCTATCCACATTTCCCTTGAAGCCGGTTCCCTCGGTATAGAGCCCGCGCTTGTGGGCATGGCGGGGAACGCCGTTCTCATCGTATCCTACAAAAACGGCGTTATGGTATTCCTTCATACCGTCCTTGGATTTTTCACAGCTCTCATACAGGAGCTTTGCCTTGGCAAAGTAACTGACCACTTCACGGTCGATGAGCCGGGTTTTCACCAAGTAAGCATAGACGCGGCGCATATCGCTGTGGGGATTCGGGAGGGCAAAGGGCTGTTTCCGTTCCTGCTTCTTTTGCGAAGCGGGCCGGTAAATTTCGTCTTGCTCACCGCCCAGTAGCATGGTCACGGCTTCGGGGAAGGTGAGACCATAGAAGTTCCGCACGAAGTCAATGGCATACCCGCCGCTCTCTACGGAGTGATCGTACCACTCGTTCCCACGGACGGTGATGCTATGGTCGGCCTCCAGCCGCTTATCACGGCCGCTGGGGATCAGCTTCTCACCCTGCCGCTGGAGAAAGTCCACAAGGTCCACATTGTTAGCACGGTATTTCTGGTCATCCGTAAAATGCACATATACACCCATGGGCGTACCTCCTATCTATGGCGAGTGCCGATTCTATGAAAAAAAGCCGCCCTTTTCACAGGACGGCAATGGCTTTGAAGCAATTTTCCCTTGATGGGTGGCCGCTTGATTTTCTTTTTCTGTTTCTTCACGGTTATCCTCCAATCGTTATAATGACATGGTCTGTTCGTTGTCATCCCTCGCATGGCCCTGCGCCTGCTTTTTCTCACGGAGCTTGCGGAGAAGCTTCCGGTCGGTTCGCTGGCCGGGCGGTTTCAGCGGCGGGGCGTTGTCTGCAAAAACACGGCTCATGTGATGCAGGAGCCGTGTTCCCGCCAGCAGAACGGAGGGGTCTTTGAAATCATCCATATGGTCGAGGAAAAATTGGGCATAAATGTTGCCCTGTGCTGCCGAGAGGGTAAACCAACGGACGGCAGTTTCCTTGTTTTTGGGGACATCTTTTCCCATCAGATACAGCTTGCCGAGAGTGTACTGTGCATACTGATTCCCCTGTTCTGCGGCAGCCGTCAGCAATTGCAGGGCAGTCTGAATATCCTTTGGCACATCCTCGCCCATGAGGTAAATCTTGCCCAGCCGGTACTGTGCAAATTGATTGTCCTGACCGGCAGACCGTTTTAGATAATCCAGAGCTTTGGGGACATCCTTCGGAACATCCTCCCCCTTGAAGTAGAGGACGCCGAGGGCATATTCAGCAAATTGGTTCTTTCTGTCGGCGGCAAAGGTCAGCCAGCGAATGGCGGACTCCACATCTTTCAGTACGCCCTCACCGCCGAGATACAGCTTGCCGAGCCGGTATGCGGCAAAGTCATTGTCCTGTCCTGCCGACAGGGTATAGAGCCGTATTGCCTCTGCGATATTCTGCGGAACGTGCTGTCCCTTTTCATAGAGCTTGCCGAGAAAATATGCGGCATAGGGATTCTCAGCCTCCACCGCTTTTCTGAGGTAGCCGAGGGCTTTCTCCACATCCTGCGGCGGTGCTTTTTCATCGGAGAGGATGAGTTTGGCAAGCTGATAGCAGGCAAAGGGGTTTCCCACGGATGCCGCCTTATCAAAGTATTCCTTTGCCCTGGCTTCATCCTTGTCGGTACCCACACCATTCAGAAGCATCCAGCCCAAGCGGTATTGGAGCTTATCGTCATGGCTCTGTTCCTCCAAGGCAACAAAACCGAGAAAGGCTTCCTTGAAACGGCGGTCAGAGTCCTGCTGATTTTTTACACAGCCGATTCCGTCCCGCAGCATTTTACCAAGTTCAAAACTTGCATAGGGGAAGTCCTGGTCTGCGGAGCGGGTATAAAGGGTAAAGGCTGTTTCATGATCCTGATCCACACCCTTGCCATGGTAATACAGACCGCCGAGGGAATACTGTGCGTACTTATAATTCTCATCTGCGGACGGGGTGAGCCAGTCTGCCGCCTGCAGATAGTCCTGCTCCGTGCCAAGTCCTGCGGCATACATTTTTCCTATGCGGTACTCGGTGTACTTCCATGCCTTTTCTTCCTCGGCCCCATGGAAAACAGCGAGAGCCTTTTCGTACCAACGATAGGCTTCATCGACATCCGCTTCGCAGCCAAGACCATCGGCAGACATTCTGCCAAGGTCATATAGGGCAAGGGGGTTATCTGCCTCCGCTTCCGTGAGGAAGAGCTCACGGGCTTTTTCAAAATCCTGCGATATCCCGGCATCCTCATCGCCGTACAAATATTGCTTTGCCTGTTTGTAGCCATCTGTCCACCATGAGCCGGAAGATTCCTTATTGGCAGAGGTTTCATCGCTGGAGGGCTGCCCTCCGGAATCATCTATCGGTTCCTGATCTTCTTCATCTGCCATATCGGAGAGGGGCATCTCCAGATCGTTCTCCGGCTCCGGCAGGGCTGTTTCCAAGGATGCCGGTTCCTCAAAGGTCATGCTCTCCATCAGCAGGGCTTCCTGGATGACCATGTTGCGGATGGGCTTAAAATCATCACAGCGGGAAAGGGGCGGCGGCTCAGATGGGGTTTCTGTGTAGATGGATTCGATTCGGCCCCTGGCTTCCCACCACAGATGGTAGGCTTCCGAGACACGGCTGTCCTGTGCCAGCTCATCCACAATTTCGTCCACGATATTTTTCAGGTCCGGCTTGAGGTAGCCGTACTGTTTTTTGCCACTGACCGTTTGCAGTCGCTCGGCAAGGAGTGTGAGGAGCTGCTCCATGCGGTCGCTTTGTAAAACGCCGCCTTTCATCTGACGGATCATCTCCCGCATGGACTCGGCCGCCTGTTTCTTGAGGTCGTCCCGCCGCTGTGTCTTTTCTCCATAAAGCGGTATAAGCTCTTGACGGAAAATCTCATTTGCCAGAGAGGACTTCATTTTTTTAATGCCCTGTTTGGTGAGATAGCCCTCTCCCTGGTCGGTGCTATAGCAGACCATGTGGATGTGGGGATGGTGGGACTCGTTGTGGAAAGCGGCGTACCATTTGAGGTGGTCCGGATGGATTTTTAGGTTCTCCGCAATCTCCACAGCCTTTTCGGAAAGCAGAGCCTTCCATGCAAGTGCATTGTCATATCCCATCTGAGCGGCATCCTCACGGCGCAGGGAAATAATCGGAGTCCACACATTTCCGGTGTGACCGGCTACTTCATCAGCGACCTGTGATAAAACCAGCGGCTCGTCACCCGCTGTGAATAAGCCATGTCTGTCAAACTTTTCGACACGGGGACGGTTTGCAATGTAGTCCAGATATTTCTCCCGGCCGCTGATTTTATCAAGATGCTGTTCCAATGCAATGGTGATGAATTCAGAGGCGTTTCCCCGGTTGGGATTTTCGAGGTAATCCTCATATTCAAACAGTTCCTTGGCATCGGGAAACTCCCGTAGTATCTGTGCAATCAAATCTTTTTGTTTTTTGGTGGAGTGCCAGAGCTTATGACCGCTATCCATTTTTTCTACGCCGTCGCGGGTGGCGATGTATTTGACGAGGTTACTTAAATGGGCGGCAGTCTTTTCCCCGCCTTTGAGATAGGGGCACTTGAGAATGATGCGGGCCATTATTCTTCCGCCTCAGGGCTGCTCTGGAAATCCACCGCATCGTCCAGACGGATTTTTCCTCTGGTCCGTTTTACCTCGGTAACACACCGACCGCGGAGCCGGTGCAGTTCCTCATCCGTAATATCCAGCGTAGTTGCCAGCAGATGCATCATCATGCTGATTTCCACAGAAAGCCGAAACAGGTTGTTTGCCACCCGGTTCTCGGTCTTTTGCAATGTACCCTGGATGGATGCAAGCAAAGCCTTGGAGAGATAGGAGGAGATGTCCTCCGTCCCAAGGTAGCCCATATAAAAGCTAAGTGCCTTTTCAATAAACTCGCTGCGGCTCTTGCAGTTATCCTTTGGCAGCCAGCCATCCAGCCGTTCCATGGTTTCGGGGTACAGCCAGACCGCCGTCCGTTCCTTATTATTTTTCATGTGAAATCCGACCTTTCTTGGGGGTCCACCTATGAGGTGACCGTGCAAATTCCTTTGTTTGCTTACGTTTTCGTAGATTTCGACCACCCCCGCTGTGACAAAGCCGCAATCCGACCACCTCATGTGGAAGTGCGAAAAACGCCCAGCACTGCTGGGCGAAGTGGGCGGCGGGAGGGCGCTTGCGACCACCCGCCTTTATCCTGCTCTTTTTTCGACCGTGGGGAGAGCTGCCGGATTCGGGGTGCAGAGAGCCTTTTCCCAACGCTCGGCACAAAGCCCTCACGTTGTCGTTTGGGGCGGGATGGGTGCATGGATGCCACCCCGCCTGTCAAAGCGGCACACAGGGGCGAACAGGGGGCAACGCTGGGGAGCAGGCGGGCGCCTTAATGTGCCACCCTGTCCTGTGCATCGTCAGCGGCAGCAGCGGCTTTCTCTTTTTCCTTCTGCTTTTTGGACGAAGCGGTGGCGGGAGCATTCTCGCAGCCCTCGTCAATATATTCCCGGACGGAAGACGGAACGTATTTTTCATAGAGCTTTTGCAGAGAATCGCAAAGCTCCTGCTCCAAATCTGCATCCTTTTTCTCCATGTAGCGCTTCACCGCACGAAGCTTTTCGCCGTCCATTTGAACGGTAATGCTTTCTTTTTTCATCTGATTGCCCTCCTTAAAATCGAAATCCCATAAAGGTAAAGCCGGGGTCCAGCTCCGGGTCCAGCTCCGGTTCCAGCCCGGTGAATTCGGGAATGTCAGCAAAAAGCTGGCTGTATTCCGCGATTTTACTCTTGCCCAGCGAGGTGAAGTTACCGTTACGGGTGGTGTCGCAGATAAAAAACGGACCGCAGATAATGTCCGCGCCCAGCCGCCTGTTGGGCGGCATTCCGTTTAATTTTCCTTCCTCATTGCAGACGGCAACGCAGCCGTTTGGAAAGCTGATGCATTCAATCAGGCCGCCCACCTCCGCCTGCAGGCTGGCAAGGTCATTTTGAATTTCCTTGACCTGGGGCGCCTGCCCCGGCTCAATTTTGAGTACCTTAATCTTCTTTTCGCTCATAAAACCATTCCTTCCTTCTTAAATTCATGGCAGATAACTTCTCGGATTCTGCTTTACACCGTTCACCCGCACCTCAAAGTGCAGATGGTTTCCGGTGCTGCGCCCGGTGGAACCCACCTTGGCAACGGTTTCCCCGGCTTTCACGGTTTGCCCCTCACGGACAAGGATTTGGGAGCAGTGACCGTATAAGGTGACCAGCCCGCCGCCGTGGTCAATGGTGAGATAATAGCCGTAGCCGGTGCTGCCATAGACCACGGTTTTCACTGTTCCCGCCTGTGCCGCACGGATGGAGGTGCCCTTGGATGCGCCGAGATCAATACCGGAATGCCCTGCCCACGCGCCGGTGATGGGGTCTGTCCTGCCGCCGAATTCAGAGGTCACCATGGAGCGCCAGTTCTTACCCAGCGGAGAAATCAAGCCGGAGGCGGAGGCTTCCGGCACTTCCGCGTAGGGTCTTGCATACAGAACCTGCTTGCCGGAATCAAACAAATCCCGGTAGACGACCTGTCCTTTCGAGGAGGATGCGTCCACCACCTTGCCGTCCCCGGCGTAGATGCCAACGTGGGTAATGTTCATGAAGCGGCCGTTGGGCTTGTGGCTCCAGAACACCAAATCACCGGGAGCAAGGCTGGATTTTGGAATCGTCAGCCCGTTGTCCACGCAGTATTTGCCCTGCGCCGCAGCCGTGCCAGGCAGATTTACCCCCAGCTTTTTGTACACCCACTGCACAAGATAGCTGCAGTCGGTGTAGCTGCCCTGTCCGCGAAGCTCCTGCGAATAAGGGTCGCCAAGGCGGGAAAGCCCCAGCCGGACAGCCTGTGCACCCGCTTCTCCGACAGGCAAATCAGAATAAAAACCGTCCATCTGATCCGGCGTCCAGTCCTCCCACAGATCGGAATTGTCATTCTCCATCGGCGCGCCGGTGCCGTACCGGGCGCGGTAATAGATTTCATTGGCGTTGGCCTGATCCTCATAGGTGACGGCTCTGCCGAACAGCGCGCGGATGTTGTTGTAGACAGCGGGCAGAGAGGTGATGGGTACGGCTACGGTATAGGTTTCTTCCGAGGTGGTGCCGTCACCGTTGTCCACGGTGCGGGTACGTTCTTCGTAGATCACGAAGCAGTCCACATAGCGCCGGTGTTCCAGCCGGGAGGGAGACTCTGCGCCGAAGAACAGAGAATAAAAAATCGCCTTAACCCGGTAATCGTCAAGGCTGTCCCCATCTTCCATCTCTGCGTTCACGCTGGCAATTGCGCCGTCTATGAGGGGGAAGCTCTGGCGCATATCCCCAATGTACTCCCGGTATTCCGCAGGCATACTTGCCGGAATCACACCGCCGTGAAAGCACAGCTCCACGGCGGTGTTGTTGTGATTTGTGGTGCCGGAAAGCAAGGAGCAGACCAGCACGACGACCAAAATTAGCGGGGACAGCACGGCGGCGATCACCCAGCCAATGGTTTTTCGGGTGCGCTCATCCGAGAGCGCGGCAGCGGCGGCTTTGGCAATCGCTGTAATGGTTGCGGGATCTGCCATGCCGTCACCACCATTTCAGACCGCCGAAGCCGAACAGATTCTGCTGTTCCGGCTCCGGCTCACTCTCCATGAGCTGCTCGGTATAGTCCACCGCCTGCTCCAGAACGGCGGTGTCAAACCCAGCGGTTTTGTATCCCTCACGGATGGTGTTGTAATAATAATCCGACGGATACCCCAGACGGTGTCCCGGCGTCATCACATAAACCATGGCGGACACCGTCTGTCCGTCCAGGGGTAGCTCCATCATTTCCTTGTCGTAGAACCGGGGAAAGCCCTCGTAAAGATCCAGCGCCGCCTCATCCTTCGGTGTGATCTTCCACAGCAGAACAGGGACAGAGGAGCCCTCGCAGGGCTCAACGGTAGCAACTGCGCCGTTCCGGCCACCACGGAACACAAGGGCATAATCCTTGATTTCGGATGCCCCCACCACCTTGGCGGAGGGGCAGCGGTGTGCCATCTGCGGCAGATTGAGATTGCTGCCGTAGGCAATATACAGCTTGTTTTTCATACGATCTCCCTTCTACATGGACATAGTAAAAGCGGGGGACTGTTCATCCTCCGCTTCCATAATGGGTTCCGGTACCGCTTCTTCCGGGGGAGCCTGTGTCTGCTGACGCTCCGCCTCACGTTTCTCCCGCAGCCGTTCCTTTTGCCGCTCCGCTTGTGCCGGGTCTTTCCACGCGATGCAGCCTTCCAGATGATCCAGCAGATGCTGGCGGGCGGTTTTAAACTCGTCCCCGATCATACCAAGGCGCAGAAGCCAGACACGAAAGGTGTATTTTTCGTTGCTGGACTGCGTTTTGGTAGGGCTTGCCGACCGCTGATTGAGTGCCTGTGCGGTCATGGCAAGACAGAATTGGATGTATGCCTTGATTTTTCCGGCGTGTAAATCTCCGTTGAACGCCCGGAACTCCACCGTGCCCTTCTGGAACACGCTGTGCAGATTCAGGCAGTGGTAGCGGCTGTCGTGATAATGCTCCCGGCTGCCGTCCCTGCCGTTGTACCAGAGGCTTTTGAGCCGGTCGAGGGTGGCGGGCTTCTGCCGGTTGAGCCGCTCTAAAAAAGAGGGGTCAATCTTCCGGCAGTAGTGGCTTTCCCGCCCCCGCGAAACCTTCAGCGCCTTGTAAATCATATCCTCCTTGGCCGCCATGATGTTGACCAAATTCCGCAGATGGGGTGCGTCAAAGGGTGCGGCGTTGATGTGAATGTGAATGCCGCAGGAGGAATTCACAAATGCCCCGGCCTCCCGGAGCTTGCGGATCAGCTCCTGCACCGTTTCGATATCCCCGTACTGGCAGATGGGGCTGACCAGCTCCACACTGTAGTTCCGGTCGGCGCTGACCTTCCTGCGCCCCTCCTTCCGCTGGCAGTCCAGACTTCCGTCACTCATGACCTTCCATTTGCGTCCAGTGGTATCCCTTGCGAAATAAGCGTCGTAAAAGCTGCCCTCATATTCCTTTGTGGTGCCGAAATATTCGGCAATGACCTCGGCGGCGCGGCTTCTGGTAAGCCCGGTCATTTCAATTTCAATTCCGAAATCCTGACCCTGTATCTCCATTTACTCACCGCCTTTACCACATCCTGTGCTGCAGGGTCAGGTCTTTTTCCTGAGACAGCCCCGCCAGCTCCGCCGCAGAGTTGATGAAGCCGCACAGCCGTTCCCTGCGCCAGGTGTCAATGAGATACCGCCCGCATTCCTCGTTGAGCGCATTAATTTTCAGCACCGCATCCCGCACACACTGGTCAACGGCGGCGGGATCGCCCTGTGCCAAGGTGAGGTCGTCAATGTAGTCATCCAGAATCTGTCCCATGACAGACACATCCTCCGGGGTATAATGGTAGCTTCCGGCGTAGGGGTTGGGGTATTCCTTGCCATCCATGCAGCGCCGGAGCTGCTCCAAAACAGCAGGGCGTTCGTCACAGTCCGCTTTCTGGTACTTCTCCATAAACGCTAAAAGATCCGCTTCCCGGTTCGGGGTGTAGCGGATGAAGGACAGCATATCTTCGAGGAGTCCCGATTTGTTTTCTTTCTGCTGTTGCAGTTTGCTCATGATTTTTTCTCCCTTCTTCATTATCTGCCGCCTGCCGTGCCGAACAATTTCTCCTTATACGCCGGAGCGTGAACCGCAAGGTTATACCGCTCAATGCCGCATTTATAAAGGCACACGCCGCGCTGGGGAAAGCGGATCAGGTTGTATTCGGATTCCTCCAGCTGGAGGGAGTCGATATAGAACCGCTTGTCGATGTTGCCTGCGTTGAACAGAAAAGCGTGGGTCGGGATGGAAAACAGCGGCTTGGTCAGCTCCCGGATATGCTCAATATTGAAGTCCTCCAGATTTTGCGATGCTAAGATCACCGCCGACTCCTTCTTGCGCACACGCTTCATAAAATTGCGGATATACTCAATCGCCGTCAGGTTCGTAAGGAACAGATACAGCTCGTCAATGGAGGCGGCGGTGTTGCCCTCGGTCAGCAGCTTGTCGCTCATGAAGGAAAGCACATTGAAAAGCAATGCGTTTTTCACGTTCCGGCTGGCCTGCAAGAGCCCCTTCACGCCGAACACAATAAAGCGGTCAGAGGTCACGTTGGTGTGGCCGTTGAAAAACTGGCTTTCCGCACCCATGCACATGGAGTGAAGCCCCAGCAGGATTTCCTGCAAAAGCTCCGGCGGATAGAGCTGGTATTTGGTTTTGTCATAGCCCTTGTACTCGGCTTCAATCAGGGCGTACAGGTCGGACAAAATGGGATAGTCCGTGGCAGCAAGGCTCTTGAAATCGGTGCGGTCGCTGATGCCGAAGCTTTCGTACAATTTGCCCAGCATGATTTCAATGGCGTCAATGTGGCGGTCGGAAAAATCCTTGTAGCACCGGAAGAAATCCTTGAGAAAGCTGATGTGCTGACTGAGCTTGGTGGACTGGCGGAATGCCTGGGGCGCGTCGGTGTCCTCCGGGCTGCCGCCCTCATCCCATGTTTTCGGCTCCAGCGGGTTGATCCGGTACCGGCCCGACATAAGGTCAATGAAACAGCCGCCGAGGTTTTCCGCCAGCTCCACATATTCGTGCTCTGGATCAAGGCACAGAACAGACTTGCCCGATTCGAGGATGTTGCAGAGGATGAGCTTTAACAGGTAGCTCTTGCCTTGGCCGGAGTTGCCGAGTATCAGGACATTGGCGTTTGTTTTGTCATCGTCGCGCTTGTCAAAATCCGCAATGATATTGGAACCGAACTTGTCCCTGCCGAGGTAAAATCCATGAGGGTCGGTCTTGCCGCTGTAGTTGAAGGGATAGAGGTTTGCCACGGAGCTTGCGGGCAGCACCCGTTCAAACTGGCTGGCGAACACGTTGTGACCGGCAGGGCCTACGGCGAGAAAACCCTCCCGCTGGCGCAGCATGAGCCGGTCCACATTGAGCTTACTGCGCACCAGCTCGGTGAGGACATCGGTCTGGAGGAGCTTCAGGGCATCGGAATCGTGAGCGGTCAGCTCAATGAAAACAGCGCAGTGCAGGAGCGGCTCCCGGTTCCGGTGCATGGAGGACACCAGCGTAACCACATCCTGCAGATTGCTTTCGGCGGTGACGGTCTGCTGGAGGTCGTTGGTGCTGCTTTTGTCCATGCGGTTCTTGTTGGCGGCATTGTGGATGATTTTCTTTTCCTCGGCTGCCGTTACCTGACGGGTGTAGATGCGCAGGGTCACGCCGTCCTTTTCTCCAAGGTGGCGCAGGATGGCCTGTTCCTCGGTGGCGGTGGGATATTCCCGCAGCACCCACACACAGCGGTAGGTGTTGCCGCAGAGAAAATGATCGGTGTTGAATTTGATGATGCCCGGTGCGATCATGTCAAGGAAATCCTTGATTTTTGCATCCTCCTGCGGCACTGATTTTTCTCTTTTTCTGTTTTTACTCACCGAAAATCACCCACCTTTCTCCGTCATAATCCTCGTATTGTTCCGTTGTGACATTCTGCTCATAATAGACACCCAGCAGGCGCTTGATGTCCGATTCACCCGCCTTGCGCACCGTGAAGCCCTGATCCTTAAGGCTCTTTTCGATGCGGGAGAGGTAGGGCTGAACATCGCGTTCCTTTTCATTTCTCAGCCGGATGATGATTAGAAATTCCCTTGCCGTTGCCATCTGCACCTGCATACGGTCAAGGGCGGTCTGATCCTGTGCCAGCAGTTTTCGGATGACAGGATTCTGCTCGGCATCCATTCTTGCTTTGAGATAACTCTTATTGTCCTCGAAGTTTTCCCGGCTGTTCAGGCACAGCATTTCAATTTCAGCAATGCCCTTGAGAACATTCATAAGAGCGTAGATTCTTGCCCCCACGCTGCTCTCAGACAAAACACTGATATTGGTCGGTTTAATCATAAAAAACACCAGCTCACCGTGGGGCGTTACAAGGCTGTGGGCGGTGATGCCATCAATGCCCATGAGCTGGCGGGTGGAGGCTTTTTCTCTGGCCTCCTGTTTCTTTTTTCTGTTCATATTCATCCCCTCCATTCGTAGGTCTGCTGCTTGCCAAAGAAGAAAGCGACGGCGTAGCGGATAAAGTCAAGGATGCTCACATCCTCGAAGCGGATGGATAAAAAGGCATAGACCGCCGTCAGAACAATGGGCGGCAGCCAGCCCAGCCGGGAGAGGGCAAAGACAGAAATCAGGCATTCGATGCCGATGATTCCGATGTCCCGCAGATCCCACAGCCACAGGGTCGCCTTTGATTTTAAGTTGTCGGGGTAGATGTACATCGGGGTGATCCCTCCTGTTCCTCATAGATTTTTCGTAAAAAATAAGCGATGCCTCGGAGGACAAAGTCCACGCAGGGTATCGCCACACTATTTCCAAGAGCTTTATACCGGGCGCTGTCAGATGCCCCCGGAATTAGCGTCCAGCCATCGGGAAAACCTTGGAGCCGTTCACATTCCAGAGGGGTAAGCCTGCGGATGAGGTTGCGCCTTTCCACAATGCATTTGTTCTGACTGACATACTGGCTGCCGATGCCTTTCTCATCTCCACGGCAAAGCGCGCCCACCACCTCTTGGTATGGCTCACACACTGCGTGCCGGTCGCTGGTTGTAATGGTGTAGCTGATGTCCGGCTGACAGCCGAGGCCGTTGCCGCCGTTTTCCGGCTCCCGGTCGATGGTGTTTCCGGCAATGCAGATGGTTTCCTGCAAAATAGCAATGCCGCCTTGGTTCTTGCTGGGATCGGGGCTGGTTGTGTCAATGGTTCTGGCAACCTCCGTTTCCCGGCATCCCGAATGGGGATTTGCTGATTTCATGCTGTTGGATTCCTTGGAATCCAGCGAAAAGGCAACGGCACTGCCCACCAGCGGAACATTATTGCCGCCTGTTCCCATCCGGGCGGACATGGTGGGCGCTACTGCATGGGGGCCGGTGTAGCGGCTGTCAATGCCGTGATTTTCAAATAATACCGGCTGATTATTGCCACTCATCCCGGCACTTGCCGTAATGGTCGGGCAGATGCCCTCGCCAATTTCAGCGCCGCCCTGCTGGGTCGCCATGACCAGCGGCTGATTGTTCCCGCCCTGCCCGAAGCCTGCGGATACTGTCTGCGACACATCCACCGGTCCGGTAAAGCGGGAATCTTGTGCGTGGTTGTCAAACACCAGCGGCTGGTGTCCATGCTCCTGTGCGCGGAGGGTGCCGGTGATATCCTCGGTACAGTGCATCTGACTGCCGCCCTGATCGTTGAGGCACAGTACCGATGGGGCCGTGCCGGTTTTAATGGTGGGTGAGCACTCCGCCTGATAGCCGATTCCTCTCGCATCGGCGCTGGCATTTCCGCAGAAGCCCGCGGTAAGCACACAGGGATAGCCCTGTCCGGCCTGCCCACCGCCGCCGGTAATAGAGGTGTGTACCTCCGGTGAGAGAAAGCAGTCGCCGTCACCCTTGCTGACAACGCCTGCCGCAAACAGAAGCCCTGCCGGGTTTCTTCCCCCGCCGCCGTCCGCACCGGCAAGAGTCGGCGCCACACCCTCCGGCGTGAACACACGGCTTTGCTGGGTATCCCAGCCGTTCAGACAGTTTGGCTGAGATACAAGGGGAGGATGCCCGCCCATACCGGCGCGCAGCGTGGACGCCACATCCTCGGTGACATCCATCCGTTCGCCGCCCTGATCGTTTAAGCACAACAGCGGTTCTGCCACAAAGGTCTGCTGTTTCATCCCCGGCTGAGCCTGTACTGCCCCTGCAATATCGTGCAAATCCCGCACTTCATCACGTTGGTTGGCGGCGAAAGCAATGGGTATTCTTTCTTCTGTCTGAATATATCCGTGCCCACCGCCTTCACCACTATAGAGGGCGGGCCATGTTCCGGTTTCTTCAAAAATGCGGCGGCTCTGTACATCCCATGGGGTCAGGCAAGCCCCGCCTGTATCATCAGTGCGTCCCTGAGCTGGGGCGGCAGCTCCTTGCCGCGGGCCTCCGCTCTGCGCAATATCCCCAAACAGGCTGTCTTGCTTAAATAGTATTTCGGGTGCGGTCGTGCCTCCAAAATCTGCGACAAGGAAGATGCGACGGCGGCGCTGGGCGACTCCCCAGAATTGAGCGTCCATGACTCTCCAAGCCAGGCTGAATTCATTTCCCAAAAGGACAGCCCCAGCAGATTCCCAGCGCCCGGACTCAGGTCGAGGCACATCACAGGCACTGTACTTAATGCGGACGATCTCCTCAATGACCGCCCGGAAGTCCTCCCCCTCTGCGGAGCTGAAGGCTCCGGGGACATTCTCCCAAACGAGGTATCGAGGTCGAACAAGGTGAGCTGGTACGTTTCGTTGCTCATCGGATTTTCTCATCTCCTTCGCAATGCGTGTCTGCTCCATAAACAGGCCGGAACGCTCACCCGCCAAGCCCCGGCGCTGGCCAGCGACCGATAAATCTTGACACGGGCTGCCGCCGCAAATGACGTCCACAGGCGGCAATTTCGCTCCGTCCAGCTTTGTAATATCCCCGACATGGAGCATTTCGGGGAATCGGATTTTCGTCACTTCAATGGGAAAGGCTTCGATTTCACTGGCCCATACGGGAGTGATACCGTTGCGGATAGCCGCCAATGGAAAACCTCCGATCCCATCGAAGAGGCTCCCCATCGTCATCATCAGGCCATCCTCATCGCCTGCTGGGGAGCTTCGGCCGGTTCGGTGCCTTTGGCTCTGCCGATGGCAAAGCCGTTTTCCTGTTCCATCACCCGGCGAACCGGGATTCCGATTCTGACCGCTTCCTCGATTTCAAGGTGCATTCCATAGGAGATGCGGTCGCCGTAGCACCACAACTCGTCACAGCGGGGCAGCATGGCAAGTCCCATATCCAGACCCGCCTGACGCTCCTGCGGATTGGAATCATCAAGGAGCTGCGGATATAACAGATGGGGCGCAAAAAAAGCGTGCCCCTCGTTCATCACATGGCGGCACGCTTTCCTGGCAAATGCGGTGTTCTGTTCGATGTCCCCGGCATAAGGGGACGCCACATAGATTAATTTCATAGGCTTTTCCTTTCTGTGCTTATTTCGGCGCTACCGCCTGTACGATGGTGCGGGTGGTGTTGACGGCAGCCTGTGCGGTATACACGGCGCTCATCACGTTGGCCTTTGTACTGGTATCCAGCCCGAAGGCTCCGGCAATTCGCGGTACTTCTCCTGCGGCCAGCATCAGACCAAGCCCCAGCAGAGCGTGGGTTCGCAGCACCATAAGCCCCGCCGCAAGGATGGTTGCCTGCAAAAATGTGGTGAGGCACAGACCGATGATCTGCTTGCACCACTGTGTAAAACCGTCGATGTAGCCGCGGGGAACGGAAAACATATACAGGCTGCCCACGGCAATCTGTATGAGCAGGATGCCGCCGCGCTTCAGGTTGGCAAAGAACACCTTAATGACCGCGTACCCCATCATGATGATCATAAAGAGCAGCAGGATGGGGCTTGTAATGACAGCCAGCCCTCCGAACACGCCGGAGCCCATGGCGCCAACCATATCCGGTGAACTGCCAAGCTCGGAAATGATGTTCCCGGCAAGGTCGCCAAAGCTGGTTCCATAGCCGGTGATCCCCGCCGTGAGGCTGCTCTGGAGATTGACCGAGAGCTTGAACAGCTCCACCGGCACGATGGTAAAAAGGGACACCGCCATAAAGCCCTTAATGGCGTTTAAGGCGGTGTCCTTGATGCTGCCCCGGCCGTGCTGGTACTCGATGCCGGTTTCAAACGCCGACACCACCAGCCCGGTTCCATACAGCGCCCAAGCCAGATAGGAAAAAAACAGGACGATGGACTGCACCCAGCTCATTTCGAACAGCTCCACGCCCATATTTCCCATCTGTGCAAAAAAATCGGCCAGAAAACCGACCACCTGTCCGTAGAGCCATTCGATGATCTGATCCATCACGGTTCCAAGGACAAAGTCCCATATGAACATTGGATTCTCACCCCTTTCTGTGGAAATAAAAAAGGCACACCATGCAATAAAATGCGGTGTGCCTGCATATCTGTCTGAACGGATTTCTGACAGGGTGCTAACATTTAGAAAACTTCAGAAACGACTTGACAATCCGTCCGGTCAGAGCTTCAATACCACACAACGGTGGCCGCCGAAATAAGGAAAAGGAGGTCTATTGTGTGGCAGATTACAAAAAAATGTATGATTCGCTGTTTAACGATGTGACGGATGCCATCTCGCTGCTTCAGCGTGCGCAGCAAAAGACGGAGGAGCTTTTTATCTCCGGTGATGACGGCGTTATTGTGGAACTCAAAAGAGATTCAGAGCCCGACGGCAACGATAAATAGCATAGCCCGTTTACAAAAAGCAAGGAGAGCGGTTCTGCCGCCCTCCTTGTTTTGCTGCTGCAAACGTCTTTTGGGGGAAATAAAAAAGGCACACCGTGGGTTCATTCACAGTGCGCCTTGGAGAATAGTTGCAACTCGCTGCCGACAGGGGTTTCAGACTATACCGCAATCGTTTCCATGTGTTCAAAGTCAATGACCACATCCGCTTGGTCAAAGGTGATTTCGAACAGGATAAGCGCAGGAAGTACATCAGGGATGCTCATAATGTATTCCGGCAGCTTCAATAGAAACTGATCCTTGATGGCTTCCACCGAAACAGAGCTTTTCCGAACAATCCCATTCCTGACCCGAACGTGTTCTTCTCCACTTTCCGGAATCGTTGTGAATGCAGCATGAGGATTTTTCTCAAACTCCGCAACCTTTTGGTTGTCGCTAAAGGTGGAGAAATACAGGGCTTTCGTCTCTGCATCATAATAAAAATTGACGATGCGTACATTGGGCGCTCCGTCTGCCGCTGTAGCCAGCGCCATGGCTGTTTGTGTTTGCATCATGCGCTCAAATTCTTTTCTATAATCCATTTGTTATTTCGTCTCCTTCTTTTTAGGCATAGGCAATTGTGTAGCTGCTTATTTGGTAAAGGAACCAATTTCAATTAAGTTGCCCTCTGGATCTGCAACATAGCAAGTCCGCTGTCCCCACGGCTCTGTTGTAGGTTCTAAGACCGGCACGGCACCGTTTGACACAACCCGCTTAAAGGTATCATCTACTGCGGCATAGTTTTCTACACCCATCGCAATTTCATAATGGCCATGGATGCCATTCGCATAAGAAAACGACCTTTTTGCCATCTGCTCAAAATCTGTTCTGCGATAAAGTAAAAACAAAGTGCCATCTTTCACCAGATAGACATTGCTGGAATCTTCTTCCTCCTTGATTTCAAACCCAAGAACATCACGGTAAAAACGCACCATAGTCGGCATATCTTTCACGAAAATTCCGAAGCCTTCTAATTTCATACGTTTCCCCCCCTTACTTCAGAGCAATGTAGATATCAATATCACAGTTTTCCGGGTCGGCATTTCGGTATTTCTCGAAATCGCCTGTAAAGCTGCGGTCTAAATCCGTCTGCCAAATCTCTCCCCATGAGTCAGAGACGGCCTTTTCCATATGCCCATGCACAGAGAATTTTGCGTATTTTCCGGCAGGGATTGTTTTTACGGTCAGTTCAGGATTTTCTGCCTTGGAAACCTCATTACCCGCTGTTACACAGTACCCATCGGCCGTATAATCGGAATACAGCCCAATGGCGTACTCGTTTACCTTGTTTTTTATCACGGCATTGATGCCGCCTTGGTATAACTTCTCCCAAAGCCCGCCAATGATTTTCCCCATTTCAGGGTCGCTGTTGCTGGTCGCAGCACTTACCCCAACAATAATCTTTTCCTCTAAATGCACAACTTCGTAGTTCATTTGATCGTCCTCCTTGTCTTTGATACTATCATCATAGCAAAGACCAATTGACAGCAGCGTGTCATATTATAAATATTGTGCCAGTGTTTTTTGCAGCTTATCCTTGATTTGCAGGCGGATATCCTCCGGTTCTATGATCTCACAATCCTCACCAAAGGTCGCAAGATATTGATAGACCCAATCGCCTCTGGGCATGGTGAGCGTCGCAATGAAATCACCGCTGGGAAGCGTTTTGTATTGTGAAAATTCATCATAGGCACGATACGCCATTTTCTTTGACAGCTTCAGTGTGATTGTCACGAAATCATCTTGAAATATTTTTGTGCCTTCAAATATCTTCGCGGAGGCAGTGCGTTCAAAGCGCTCGTCAAGCAGCTTCAATTCTTTCATGCGCCGCAGTTTGAAAAACCGATAATCTTGACGCACTGTGCAGAAAGCATAAAGATACCAGCTCTGTCCCTTAAAGCAGAGTTTCATGGGTTCTGCTGTGCGCTGCGTGCTGCCCTCACTGCTGTGATACTGAAACGCCACTTTTTTCTTTCCGAGAATGGCGCTTTTCAGCAGGCTGAACAGCTGCGCTTCCTCATCGGCGTTTGCCCAGCCGGAGAAATCAACTTCAACCCAATCGGCGCTGGTGTTTCCAAATAGGGAGGACAGCTTTTGCACCGCAGTATTGGTTTGCTCCAAGTTGACCGCATCTACTGCGTGAAGTGCAGCGAGAATATCTGACTTTTCGCCATCGGTCAGGACAGTTTTATTGAGAACGAAGTCAGGGAGCAGTGAAATTCCACCACCCTTGCCCTTGGTCATATAAATGGGTATTCCCGCCGAGGATAGAAGCTCTACATCCCGGTAAATCGTGCGGGGTGAAACCTCAAAGTGTGTTGCGAGCTCCCCGGCGGTCATACTTTTTTTGTTCAGCAATAGATAAACCATTTCGAATAGCCTGTTAATCTGCATATTATCACCTCTACTGCTTTTATTATAAGATGATAATATGACATCTACAAGACATATTAAAGCAACGAAACATTATTTGTTCCACTACATCCCCAAAATCGTCCAGAGTATCCTTGCAAAAGGATGGCGAACGGACTTTTTCATAGTATCTGTGTCCTTTCCATTGTTCATATTTGTTTAATTGAAAGTTCCGCTTTACTATGGTAAACTCACTTTATATATCTGCCGTGTAAAACTTTTGTGAAACGGTAGCATGGGAAATTAACGCTCGGTGAGCAAGTTTTATATAATTTATATAATGTGTGAGGTGGTGCAATAAATGTTTAATGAAATTTGTATCTATGAGGCAAAGATTGAAAAGCAAGAGGAAATTGAGCAACTTATGAAAGAGGTTGCCGCCTTTTATATGGAGCAGGATGGTGTTATTGAAGTTAGATATATCAAACGCACCCACCGCCAAACAGATTTTAATGCCGTTAAAGAAGGGGCATTGCCTGTTCGCCTCACACGCAATGTAGGCAAAGTCACTTATGTTTTACATTGGACTGTTAGAGATGAAGAAACTCACGCAAGGGTGTCAAAGTTAGGGTTAGAGCATTTTTACAAGCGATGGAACAGATGCTTAACCACTATGCCAAAAATTATTTTGGGTGAAAACATTGTGTAAGGGTATGAGCACACCCTCTGTTAGTGGTTTAACTTCACCTACACAATAAAATCTGACTTATCACGAATTTGAGCCGTTGCATCTTACTTGACGCAACGGCTCTTGCTTTGTCTACATGCCAAGAATAGTCCAGTCAATGCTTGCATATAGACGGTGAACGGATTTTAATTTTCATAGCACCGAACCCCTCCCTGTTGTCTATATTTAATTAATTGAAACTTCCATTTTGCTATGGTAAACTTATTTTATATATTTACCGAGTAAAACTTTTTTGAAACGGTAGTGAGGAAAAATTTGCCCCGAAGGGGTGTATTTATATTTGCTTGATTCGCATTAGGCGGATAAACATAATGAAAACTTTACTTTGAAGATGAGGGGGAATAATTTGATTATAAAAGATAACAAGCAATTCAATATATTCCCCTCGCATGTGGGGCTGAGAAAATATATTCAATATTACAACGTCGTATTTCCATCGAATAATACATTTACCGCACAATATACGCTTATGCCTAACGCTTGCGGAACATTGTCGCTTGCTTTTGACGGAAACGCAGTCATTGCTGAACTGTGGGGAGCATCTTTAACCCCGGTATTGTTAGGAATGGAACCAAATAGTTATCATGTCCTATTGCTTGTACAACTTTCTCCCTATGGTTTGTATCAAATTACTCGTCAAAGCCAAGCGGAGTTTGCAGATAAACGACTGACGCTTGAGGATATTGACAATGAGCTGTTTTATTCGCTGCATCAGGCTTTTGTAGCATCAAAAACTGTATCCGATTTGGTGAATACTTGTGAGGAAATTTTATACCGACGCATGGAAAAGCATGTTGTTTCGGACTCTTTGGTGTTGGCAACCAAAGTGATTTCTGATAATTATGGACAAATACAAGTGAAAGAAGTTGCCAGACAATCCCATTATAGTGGGCGACAGCTAAACCGCTTGTTTCTTGTGCAAATTGGGATGAATGTTAAGGACTTTATACGCTTAACTCGCTTTAATTATGTATTAAAGCACATTCAAAAATCGCCTTGCTTTTTTGCGGCATTGTCGCAACAAGCTGGATATTTCGACCAAGCCCATTTTGATAAAGATTTCAAGGCTATCAGTGGCGTTACCCCACAAAAGTATCTGAAAACAATGTCGGATTTTTACTATGACGGCACAGAGATATACGATACACTATCCTCAAAGGGGGATTGAAAAATGAAATATCAAGGTTGTCTTTTAGCGGTTAAGGATATAGCCGCATCGAAACATTTTTATGAAAAGGTGCTTCATCAAAACGCGGTAATGGATATTGGCGTACATGTGACCTTTGAGGGGTTTTCTCTGCAACAAGGATATGCCGAACTCGTTGGCATATCAGTCGATAGCGTGAAAGAGCAATCGCACAACTTTCAAGTTTATTTTGAAGTGGAAGATTTAGACAAGGTATACGCCAAACTAAAAAGCATATCCAGTTTGCAGTGGGTACACGAAATCAAAGAATACCCGTGGGGGCAGCGTGATATTCGGGTATATGACCCCGACAAGCACATTGTAGAAATTGCAGAGGATATGACCACGGTTATCAAACGCTTTTTTAATCAAGGCATGTCGGCAGAAGAAGTTGCTACACGCACAATGTTCCCTCTTGAGGTTGTAAAACAGTATGCGTTAGGCTTTAGTATGTGATACACGGCGGCTTTGGTAAACCAAAGCCGCTATTTTATTCCAAACAAGATTGGAGGAGACGGACAATGAGTAAATATGAGCCGCTTTGGAAGGCGATAGGTCAACGCACGGAGAACAGCTTCGCGCTGACCTATGCCGAGATTGAACAGATTCTGGGCTTTCCCATCGACCACGCCTTTTTAACCTTCAAGAAGGAGCTGCCCGTCTACGGCTATGAGGTGGATAAGATCTCCATGAAGGCACAGACGGTGACGTTCAAACGCTGCACTTGACAAGCGGTGCGTTTCTGCCATCATCGGCTTCACCCATCCAAGAGGAGGAATACTATGAACTGGGAGCCATGGACAGGCTGTTACAAGATAAGTGATGGCTGTACAAATTGCTATTTTTATGGGCCGTATGCAAAACGCTATGGTCAAAGCACAATACAAAAAACAGATAAATTTGATTGGCCCGCAAGGAAAAATGCAAAGGGAGAATACAATATCAAAGGCAACAAAATTCTTCCAACCTGTTTTGCGACTGACTTTTTCCTGCCAGAAGCAGACGAGTGGCGTAAAGACATTTGGGCTATCATCAAGGAAAGAACAGATATTGATTTCTTGATTTTAACAAAGCGAATTGACCGTTTCCCCCAATCGCTTCCGTCTGATTGGGGTACAGGCTATGACAATGTGAATATTGGCTGTACTGCCGAAAATCAAACACTCGCCGATTACAGGCTTCCGCTCTTTTTATCCTATCCGATAAAGCGGCGCTTTATTGCCTGCGCCCCACTTTTAGAAGCGATAGATTTAACACCATATCTTGATGGCATAGACCATGTTACCGTTGGCGGCGAAACAGGACGAGAAGCCCGTATGTGCGATTATGATTGGGTACTTAATATCCGTGAACAATGCGTAACAGCAGATGTAACCTTTTGGTTCAAGAATACAGGCTCACTTTTCAAACGTGACGGTGTAGTGGAAAAAATAAATCCATTTAAGCAAAACAGTGTGGCAAAAGAGCTCGATATTGATATTTCAGATGGGAAAAGGTTGTTCTGATCAAATCAATGGAGTAAAGCATTATTGCCTATTTTGTTTAACAAATATTCTGTATGAACCAAATGAGCAGACAGCTTATTGAGACTAAATCGGTTCTACCAAAACTAATCACGATTACTATGAAAATATGGGCAAACCTTGCTATCAGGCTCGGGTTGCCTACTTTTTGTTTTACAGTCACATCCCGAGTATAGTCCAGATATAGGTCGGCGCCGTGAGAGTGAACACCAAGCAGGCGAACAGAATGGCGGGCGCCGCCCACTCAAACTGCCCATGTTTGCGATAATCGAAGTACGCCATCCCAAGTTTGGCAAAGAAAAACACCGCCAGAATCAAGTCGATTGCAGGGAACACCACCTTGTTGACCACCGTCTTGATTTGCCCGGAGGCATCGTTCCACGTTCCCTCAATCGCCCCGGCCACGTCGCCGTTTGCCGCAAAAGCGGTTGTGCCAAACAGCAGGCTTACCATGAGAACGAGCGTGAGTGCCAGCGCGATTTTTTTATATCTTTTCATAAAGACCACCTTTCCGAAATGAGGAACAAGGCCGCAGGATCGCTCCCGCCGCCTTGTTCTTTTTCTGTTTTTATAGCTGCATGGTCATGTCCATGCCCGGAGTCTGTTCCTCCAAAAGCGGAGCTACCGCAAGCACTTGCGGGTTTTGGTAAAACTTCAGGTCGCCCCGAAATCCTTTTTTCAGCGCACTGAATTCCTTCGCTTGTGCAAGGAGCTCAGCGGAACAGCCGGGCGGCAGCTCCTGATTCCAGCGCACCCAATCGCCGTTCTGATAGCGCGGCTCCAGCTGGAGAATCACATAATCCTCCGGCACAAAAGCGGGGTATTTCCGCCAGAAGCCCTGCACATCCACGTAAGGATGCCCCTCCTGCATGACGGTCATTTCCATAAGCCGCAGGGTATCTGCAAGAGAGGTGCAGAACCAGCACTCCCGATCTCCGAACCGCCGGATGCGGCCATCCTTGAGAATTGCCTCCAGCCGATCCGTTTTTGTGTAGTGGTACACGCTGCCTTTTGGAGCCTCAATGCGTTCATATGCCATCCTCGTCCCTCCTTTACGGCTGGATGGGACCGGCGTGCCAATCCTGCCACAGATTGCCGCGGATAGTCAGGCTGTCGGTCAGGTTGGCGGACAGCATCCCATCGGGCGTCCACGCATCTATGAGCCATGTGTTGACGGTATAGGCGCCGTCCAGCATCCAGATGGGGCTGAAATGAGTCCGATTCTTGTAGGTGGAATAGGGATTTTTCTGAAATTCAAACCGCCCCGATCCCATACGATCCAAGAGCCGCCAGTAGGCTTCGTAGCCGAATTCAGGGAAATAGCTGACCGCATTCTGCGGCTGGGTAACCGCCGAGCTTTGGCTGGAGCTGACACTCCCGGTGACGGTCTGGTTGATACCGTATCCTGACTTCATAACTCTTCCGCTGGCGGTGGGATTTTTATCATCGCACTGGATGCTCATGGCTGCGGTTAGACTGGCGCTGTAGCGATCCAGATCAAATTCCCACCATCCATGGTCACACCAGTATCCGTCCTCATCATCCCCATGCCATACCCAATATTCCTGCCACCACGGGCGCCAGACACTCCAGCTTGCCGTGCTTTTCACCGCTCTGCTTGGAACAGAAGTGCGGGAGAAGCTGTCATTGCGGTCATCGGCTACGGGATTGGGCGGCGGGTTCTTATCAAGGTCAACGATTTTTACGTTGAGGGTCGTTTTCGCCGTGCTGCCGGGGCCGGACACCGTCACTTCAATGGTCATGTTCTGCTCGGTATCAGGGGTTCTCCATTTCACCCACGCAAGCTGGCTGTCGCCTTCAGGGTAATAAACATTGCCCACGTTGTAGGTCTGGCCGCCAATGTTGAAGCTGACACGGGTGGGGCTGTCAGGGTCGGACTGGCCACCGCTGATGCGCACCGCCGTGATGACGTCGGTGTTGACCCGGTACTCATAATCGTAGGCGTCAATCTGCGGTTCCTCCGGCTTTTCCTCAAAGCGGACGATGCCAAGCCCAAGGCTGGACTTGATATCCGCATTGGTGGCGGCGCTGGTTTTGCTGCCTCCCCATGCGGGATAGCCGAGATCGCTTACCTCCAGGAACATGGCCAGCGGCAGATTCTTGTGGGTTAGGGATACCATGCGCCGCCTTAACAGGCCGCTGGTCTGCTCATCATAGAGCGCCGCTTCAGTAGCGGTGGTGGCAAACATATTGCCCTCAAATTTATAAAAGGCAAAGGGTTCAAGGAGCAACTTGTACTCACCGCCAATCAGAACATCGTAGTCCATGCCAGTGTGATTTGCGATGAGTTGCACCAAAAACTCAGAGCAAAAGTATTTCTTGAGTGCATCAATATTATTGCTGCCATTGGTACTGATAACTTTTGGAATTGCCTGAGGTGGTTTTATGGTGGTATAACCGCCTTGGACAGCTTGCAAGTTCCTGCCATTGTTGTACTGTATTTTGCTGACCTTTCCGAAATGATAAATCGAAGATGATGGGGACTTATTGCTTAAATCAATGGGAGTAGTAACTACCGCATGGTCGCTTGCGCGAACCACCGTGACACGTACACCTTCATTACCGGGACTCCATGAATTGGTGCTGGTTCCCTGACCCATCCCGCCGCCACCGCCGTCAATGTTTCCGCTGCCGCCGGTGTCGGCAAGCGCAGTCATCGGGCAGAGCAGACACAAAACGAGGAACAGCGGCAGGGCTCTCAAAAGTAATTTTTTCATTTTGCCCTCCTGTGTTTTTGCAAAATAAAAGCACGGTATTTTTCAACCGTGCTCTTGGGATATATTGTATTAAGTTTTAGTCCATCGTACCGACTTGCTTGTTGATGTCGCCATCGCTTTTTCCCTCAATCACTTGATTTTCGCCCAAGTTTGGCACGTTATCAAAGCCAGGAATGCTGTTTCCGCCATTGCTGGGTTTAGAGGAGGATTCCTGTTTCGGGGTTTCCTTCGGCTGTTCCACCTTGTCATGGTCGACTGCCGCGGGAGGCTCGGTGACCTTTTCGCCGTTGGGCTTCTGTGTGGGGTCTTGAAGCTGTTCCTCGGTATATTCCGGCTTGCTCACATCGCCCTGAATGGTCTGCTCCGTGCCGCTGGAAACCGCGCCGTTGTCGGTGCTCACCGGCTGGGTGGTATCGGGCGGAGTTACGGTGACCTCTTTTTCTTTCTCTGTGCTGTCCGGCCCGGACGGGTCTACCGTCACATCGCTCACCTCGGAGCTTTGGGACGGGAGGGGCGCATCCACCGGATTGGGTGTCTGGAACCGCTGCCCGATCAGCACCACCAGTATCACGCAGAGGGCAAGTCCCCCGGCGACAGCCAGCCACTTCTTCATTTTGGGATTCATATTTTTCATAAGAGCATCCTCCTATTTACCATATTTTGATAAGCCTCTTGTTATTTCACACCCTACCATGAACGTTTCCGGAAGTCTACTGTTATTATAGAAAACTTTTTGATAACAGTCAAAATTTAGGCGTGTATCCGGCGCTGGTCTTGACCTTGATGGTCATGGGCGGCAGCAGCTTCCCGCCAAAGGATACGGGAACCTCCAGCAGAATGGTGCTGTCCGCTTCAAAACGGGCGGAAGCTTGGTCACCCGATGCAAGAGGCGCGTTTCGGATGTCCACCTCCAGATTCCAGACCTTAAACTCCAGCTTGCCGTCCGGCGTGCGCTTTTCATGGTATCCGCTGCTATAAGAGAGTCCAAGGATGTTGTCCAGCCGGTCATAAATATCGCCGTAATCGAGACTTTCCTCGAAATCTCCGGCATAGGGCTGGTAAGCGCCCGAATAGCCCTCCCGCACACCGTGGTACACATCATCGTAATTCTCCACCACGGTGGAGATGACGGCGGCCTGCACTGCATCCCGCACACCCTGCGCCACAATCATCAGACGGAAGTATTCTGAAATGCCCGTGAAGATCATGACCAGCGACAGGGTAATTGCGATAATGAGAGGAAAGCCCGCACCGTCTTTTCTCCGTAAAATTTGCTTGATTTTATCCGTCATTTCCAGTAAACCTCGCTCTTTCCCGCCGCATCTGCTCTCAGCGTAATCGGGAACGAGCCGAAGCCGCCAAACAGCCCGATGTTGGTTTGGTAGGTGACCGTTACCGTGACTTCCTCATTGAGCTGGATTCTGCCGGTTTCAGACCATTCCACGCTGGGAGAAAGCCCTGTCTTTTCCCGCAGAAGCTGCTCACGGCGGCTGGTTTCGCTGCCCACCTGTCCGGCAATTTCGGCCTCCCGGATGAGCTCCGTGGCGAAGGTGTCCAGCTGCTGCTTTTGGATGTAGACGGGGAACACCTTCACGGCAAGGGCAATAACCAGCATGGCGCACAGCACCAGCACGGCCACGTCGATATAGCCCTCGCCGCGCTTGTTTTTCAGGATTTTTCTCAGCACATGGTCACCCCCCGCTCAAAGGGCCCCTGCTCCTGCCGGGGTTCCGGGTTGTGGTCACTTAAGATACGCCATGCGCCCTTGCTGAAATCAGCAGTGCAAATCTCCTGCTCCAGCAGTTCATCCGCGGGGACATCTCTGGCAAATTCAGCGCTGCCGGGGTTTCCTTTCACACTCTGGCCGGAGAGCAGAAGCTGTGCAGTTTCCGGCGTCAGGTACACATAACCGCCGGGCGTCATCATGTCAAACGCTGCGTTCGGGTGCGCTTCAATAAATTCCCGCACCGTGATTCTCACTTCCTCCGCAGAAACAGGCGCATATTCCGGGTCGAGGGTATACTCTGCTTCCGATTCGCCCTTGTCCCACAGCGTCCAAAGGGCATGGGTGAGTTCCTCGCTGAAATCCACGGTCTGCTCGGATATCCACTGATCCTTTACCACCTCCAGCGGGTTTTCGAAGCGCAGGAGGTATTCCATATAGTCAGCCGAATAGCTGCTGCCGGATAATTCTCCGTACACAAACTTCACAGCGGCAATTTCACTCGCCAACTCTACCAGCTCAGAGGCCGGTTTCTGCTGCCATTCCTTTCGATACTGCGCCATGCCTCTGTCCAGCTTTTTCCGCAGAAGCGTCATCATTTCCTGTTCTGTCATCTGGTTTACACCTCCCTGTTAGAACATCCCGGAAAGGGATGTGATGATTTCATAGACAATAATCGCCATGTAGGTCATGAGAAAGCACATGAGCATGGCAAAGGAGAACACCCGGATTTTCGGCGGGATCTTCATGGCCTGCGCTTTCAGCCGCTGAAGCTCCAGCTGTTTCATATCGTGGGCCAGCATCTGAAAATACATCCCGCCGTCGTCCCCGCGCAGTACGCCGATCAGCCCTCTGGTAATATCCGAGAGCATGGGCGAATTGAACCTTGCCTCAAAGCGGGTTAACGCCGCCTCATAGCTGGAGGAACGCATATCCGCCGTGAGGATGTCCAGCTCCGCCGCAAAGTCCTCGCCTGCGTTTTTCTTGAAATTCTCCAGCATGGACAGCACATCCCGGCTGGCTTTCAACTCCTGAGTGACGGTCTCAACGAAACGGGGCAGCTCCTGTTCGATTTTTCCGCGCTTGGCTGCCAGCGCCTCGTCCGCCTTGCGGATTTCCTTGAAATAGACCAGCACGGCGGTAAACAGTACAATGGGCGCCAGCAATGGCAGAACCATCAGGCAGGGAATGATACACAGCCCGATAGCCGCCGCCTTCACAATAGCCGTTGCGGTGAACAGCTCCGGTGAGTCGGAAAGCCCCGCCGCCGACAGCACATTTGTCATCCGGCTTCTCTTGTACGCATCCATGCGGATATACCGGGAGAGCCGGACGGCGGCGTTCCGCAGCAGGGCATCGGTGGTTTTGGGCTTGGCCTTGGCCTGCTTTCCTGCTGACAGCATCGCCTTTTGGGTTGCAAGGGTGGGCAGATGCAGCAGATCGGCGGCAATGAAAAAGAGTCCCGCCGACAGGAGGACTCCAAATAAAAACAGATAGATTGTCATGGGTTCCTCCTTATCTTCGATATTCGATGGGCTGGGTGAGCTTGATCACAAACGCCGTGGAAATGAAAATCACGGCAGCGCAGATGGTCAGGATTACCTGCCCCAGCGGGGTATGCATCAGGGTGTGGTACCAGTCCTGATTCAAAAAATACAGGAGCGGAATGTTGCCTATGACAAGGACCACCATGGTGATGAATTCCTTTCTCGGTTCGAACACCATGGTTTCCAGCTCACCGTTGACCACCCGCATATCACTAAGCTTGCTGACAATAGGCGTCAGGGTGGTTTTCAGGCTGCGGTCGTGCTGACAGGCAATGAGGGCGTCGCACCATTCCTGAAACACCGTGTTGTCAATTCTCATTTTCACATCATGGAGCGCCGCCGTCACATCGGGGTCAACCAGCCGCACACGGGACACAAAGCTCTGAAATACCGACAGCACCGGCGGGTTCAGGTACGGGAGATTTTCCTCCACCGCCGTCAGAATGTCCTCGTTTCGGAGGTAGGCCGTGGTGATGATACTGAGCGCCGTTTCCAGCTCCGCCGCAATGTCCTTTTTGAAGTGGCTGGCCGTGAGCTTCACCCACCAGAACGGCAGGAGCATACAGCCCGCCGCCATGACAGGAACCAGAAAAAAGTTCGAGAGCATCACGGCCACGGACGCGCCCACGGCAAAGAACAGCAGGGACAAGGCACAGAGCATGGGAAAGCGTGCCGATCTGCCGGTGACCTTGAGGATAGACTGCACCTCGGCAAGCTCCCGGCGCAGATAGGATTTCTTTTTCCTGCGGATGGTTTCATTGACCTCATCCCGGAGGGCTTTGGGCTGATCAGTCAGCCTGCCGAAGATGGCGGTTGTAAACGCCATGGGTGTCAGCCCAAGCAAAATAAAAGAGCCTGCAATCATTCCAATGCAGGCGATTAACAGTACCGTCATCATGCGATTTGTGCCTCCTTTCTCCTCAGGCTCTCAATGACCGCCTGCGGCATACCGTTTTCCAGAAGCCGCTTGGCAAGGCTGTCCGAGATGGTATTGACTTGCTCGTGGTGCCCCTCAATGATGAATTTGCCGTCCTCCATGCGGTTTTCGGTGATGACATACTGGAACAGCGGGCGGAAACGCCTTGTGCCGTCGGGCAGGATTTCGCATTCCTGAATCTCCATCATGCGGCGCTGCTTGTTTTCCAGCTGCTTGCAGAACACCACAATGGGATAGGCTTCGGTGACATAGTCCATGAGGGTCGCATCGGACATATCCACGGCGCGCTTGCACAGGGACACCATGCGGCGATAGGTGGCTTCGCAGGAATTGGAGTGGATGGTGGTCAGCACCGCCACGCCGGTTCGGGCGGCCTCCTGCGCCGCGTTTGCCTCCGCGCCGCGCATCTCGCCCACCACGATGATGTCCGGGTTGAAACGGAGGGCATAGTCTAAAAGGTTGGTCTGGTCGATGCGCTGGCGGTCATTGTCGCTGTCACGAGTCAGGGTGTGGATGACCGAATTGACCACCTTTCCGTCCTTTTCTCTGACGAGAGCCAGCTCACGGGAGCCGTTTTCAATGGTATAGATTCTCTTGTTGTCCGGTACGGTGGTCAGCACCCAGCCTGCCACGGTGGTTTTACCGGAGCTGGTGGCGCCCGCCACGCAGACCGAGATGCCGTAACGGACACAAAGGGATAAAAAGTCCAGCATAGGGTCTGTCGCCGTGCCGCTTCGGACAAAGTCCTCTTTTTTCATGCTCTGCGGGTTTACGATACGGATGGAGGCCGCCACACCCACATCCTCGTCCACAATGGGGCTTTTCAAGACGGCAATACGGATATTTTTACTGAGATGCCCCAACACGATGGGGCTGGCGTTATCCAAAACCATGTCGCTGATGTGGAGCATCCTTCGAATCACATTGACAGCGTGCTGGGGGCTTTCAAAGCGTTCCTCCAGCTTGACGGTGCGGCCGTCGGAATACTGCACCTCAATGTCTTTCCACGAATTGATGTCAATTTCCTCAATGCCGCTCCCGAAGATGTATTTGGTCAGAAATCCAAACTCCGCCATTTCGGTGTAGAGGGCGTCCGCCAGCTTGCCGCCGCTCATGCCGTTTACCGAGACACGGCGGTCCTGGACGTACTTGGTGATGTAGCGTTTGAGCTGCGCCTTGGCATCCTCGCCGCCTGCGGTGATGAGGGTGCTGTAATGTTCGGAGATGTACTCCTGCACCTCGGCAAGCACCGAGGAGAAATCCTTTCCCTCCGTTTCCGGGGTAAAGAACAGACCATGCGCACGCAGCGTGCGGTTGTCACGCAACGGCGCGGCTTCCTGCTCATCCGGCGGATTCAAAACATCCACATCGGAACCGAACTGCAAGTTTGCAAACCTCTCAGCCGTGGGTTCGGAGGTATTTCCGACTTCGGTGATCAGCTCTGGTTCTGTGGATAACGGATGACTGCCGTTTTTTTCTGTGCGTGCCGCCTTATTCTGAAATGCCGGTGCGCTTCGTTTTTTGCCCAACTTCATATGCCGAACACCTCCTTTTGGCGCGCGCAGCTTTTGCGAAAGCTGCATGGTTCGCTTTGCTCACAGTGCGCCTCACGGGTGGGAACCAGTTCCCCCCGTGTGCCCCCCATGCTCTCCGAGGGGGATTTGGAACGATAGCTTTTCATATACCAAATACCTCCCTTGTAATTTTTTCTATTTCCTTGCGGAATTGGCGGCTGTCCTTTAAGGACAAATCTGCCAGCAGATTCCCGGCAAGGTACTGTTCCTCCAGCTCCGGCGAGTGGGTCAGGGTAAAGGCTACGGAGCCCAGCGCCTGTCCGATCTGCTCCCCGGCCTGCCGGGGCTTCACGTTCCCGGCAACCTTGTACTGCTTCTCCGCATCCCATTTGGAATCCCGGAGCAATGGGAGCTGACTGGAAAGATAGCTTACGGATTTCAGATCGGCGTTTGCAAGGCGCAGGACGCTGTCGGCCTCCATGAGCGCCACGGCGGAAAGGATGTCGTTGGCGATATAGCTGCCGCAGTCCGCCACCACGAAAGGGGCGATTTTTCGCAGATTATCCAGAAGTTCTTGTGCCTGAGTCTGCTCATAGGTTGGGTAGGTGTACTCGTTCTCACCCTTTTTCATGCCGAGGACGGTGAGGTATTTGTGCTTTTTCAGCGTCACCAGATTGTGCTTGATGAGCGGCTCCGTCACATGGGCGGCGGCAAGAATACTGCCCAGCGAATGCTCGCCCTGAAGCTCCGAGGGCGGGCAGATGCAGGGCAGCATGGGGGCGGTCATATCGCAGAGAAGAAGCACCACGTTTTTCTTCCGGTCGGCAAGGTGCTTTGCAAGCTTCACGGCAGTGACGGTCTTTCCGCTGCCGGGGGAGCCCCAAACGGCAAGGATTCCTTCCTGCGGCTCCTGCTCCGGCGAGGCATCCTCCTTTGGCACTTGGCGGGTGAAGATGCCCTTTTTCTTAAAGTTCAGCATCACTGCACCTCGCTTTCCGCAGGCGCTTCGGATGCAGTGCTTTCCTCCGGTTCCTGAGATTCAGGAGCGCTGTCCTGCACCGGCTCCGCGGGATACAGTGCCGCAACGACCTTGTCCTGCGCCTCGATAAACTTGGCGCTGTTGGCGGGTGTGCCGCGGTAAACAAGGGACAGGTGGAGCTTGCCGTCCGATTCCAGCTCTGCCAGCACCTTGCTCTGTTCGGGGGATACCAGCAGGGTCACGGTTGCAGGAAGTTCTTTTTCATTCTCCGCCGAAGGCGAATCGGGTCCAGCGTCACGCTGGTTGGCGTCATAGCCGCTGCCTGCGGTGACGGCGATGACCTCCACATATTTCAGCTCGGCGGGGATCACGGTGGAGCCCTGCTTTTTGTAATCCGGGGCGATCACCGACACAATATCGCCGCTTTCCAGCTTGCCGGACAGTCCGTTGGCAAAGCTCTTGATGGTGACCGACATGGCCTGCTTGGTGCCGTCCAGGTTGTACAGGTAGGTATTTTCTGCCGCCGGGGTGTCGGATAGCTTGGTGTTTAAGATATAGTCACCAACGGAAAGATCGGCGGTGGCGTACTTGCCCACAACGGATTCGCTCTGGCGAAGAACATTTTCGGGCAGTCCGAAGCCGCCCACTTCCGCGGTCTGCACCATCTCCTTGGTGATTTCCTCGCCTGCCTTGATTTCCTTCACGACGCGGACGATTTCGGTTTTCTGGCTGACCGACTGGTTAAACAGCGGCGTCACGCCGAAGCAGATAAGCAGGGACAAAAGAATGCAGATCACTCCGACCACCGTGCGGTTTTTGAAAAGGCTCATAGATTTTTCCTCCTTGATTTCATGGTGATTTTAGAAACTGGAGCTGTATCTGCGGTGTTTCACTGCTTTCACAGCCTTGGGGATCAGGGCGGCGGCCAGCGTAACGGCGGCGATACCGGCAGCGACGAGGGCCTTTTTTCTGCTGATATGGATTTTTTTCATGAGACAATTCCTCCTAAAATTTTTGAAATGGTTACGGCAAGAAAGCCGAGGGACAAAAACGGCGCCATAGGCAGAGATGCCTGTGACGCTTTCTGCGGCTCCAGCTTGCGAAGCCGTCTGATGAGCTGGTTTATGAGATAAAAAAAGAGGGATGCCGTCAGGCCGAGCAGCAGCCCGGCCGTGCATCCCACAAAGCCCAGCACCATGCCTGCGGCGGCTGTGAGCTTGATATCCCCGCCACCGATGCCCTCCGGCTTGTACAGGGCGGCAAGCAGCAGGGGCAGTGCCGCAAGGACGCCTAAAAGATTGACGGGGCTGAAATCAATCAGCCCCGTCAGTGCAATCAGGAGGCAGATGCTGTCCGGGATAATCCGCTTGCGGAGATCCCACACAGAAGCCGCCAGCAGCAGACAGAAAAAAAGCACCGCCTGAAGGGTGCTATCAGCCTGCATAGTTGAACATTTCCTTAATGCGCTGCACAAGGGTGGGCAGCACCGTTTCCCCGAACAGAGCATACAGCCCCGCAAGGAGCAGAGCGCCCAAGACCACGGCAATCAGGATTTTGATGGCGGTGTCAATGTATCCGTCCCCGCGGCTGCCGGAAAGGACGCGGCGGGTTCTGGCGGCGGTCATGACCGCCTTGCTTTTCAGCTTGCAAATGAGATGCTTCATGGATGTTCCCCCTTATTCAAAGTGGTACGTCACCGAGTAGGTGATGTTGGATTTGTTGTACATGCACGAGTGGTTGGTATAATAATAAAACTCCAGCTGCGTGTATACGCCTGCGCCGAGGGTACGGGTGAAGGTGATGCCGTTGGAGGTGGTGCCGTAGTCCAGCTGATCCCACTGGCCGGTCAGCTTGTTGTAGCCGCGCACCCTGCCGAAGTCGGAGCCGCTGTGCCCGCTGACGGGCGGCACCGTAAAGGTGTATTCGGTGATGGTGGCGCCTTCGATGCCGTTTTCCATGATCACGGAATCCGGGCCTGTGAGCGTCATGCCACCGCCGCCGTTGGAATCCGCCACAAAGAAAACGATAGCGGCCCACGGGGACTCGGCGCCTGCGGAATCCACCGCCTTGACACGCACCACGTTCTTTCCGCGGGGGTAGGTCTGGGTTTCGGCGTTTCTGCCCTCCCAAATCAGGGTGACTGGGTCGCCGTCCGGGTCGGAGCTGGCTGCCGTGATGGTGACCGGCGTTCCCGGTGCCACACTGTTGCCGTTCGGCGTTCGGGTAATCATCGGCGCTGTCGGGGCGGAGTTTGCCACGGTAAAGGTCTTGGATACCCAATCGGAATACAGCCCGGTAGCATCTTTGGCGCGAACACGGACGGTGTGCGTGCCAACGGCATAGTAGCCGTCCGCCGCCTTGTTGTCCCATTCCAGTGTAGTGGGATCGCCATCCGAGTCAGAGGCTGTTGCGCTGATATTCACAAGGAATTTGCCGCTTTGGGCTGTACGGGTCGGAGTGGCAGTCAAGGTAACCGTAGGCGCGGAGCTGGTGATGGTGAAGGTCTTTTCCGTCCAAGGGGAATATGCTCCGGCAATGTCCTTGGCACGGACTTTTACGGTATGGGTGCCGGGCGCATAGTAGTTGTCTGCCGCCTTGTTATCCCATTCCAGCATGGTGGTATCG
>ADJS01014513.1_pt1 | contig 38876 bp, 30 predicted proteins | sample 268128 | NCBI WGS metagenome assembly ADJS01 (sample SAMN00007486, study PRJNA43253) | human gut metagenome | isolation source: feces sample TS28 | reverse complement strand
GGTACCGGCTGCGGCGTGCCCGGTGTTATGGCTTCCCGTACCATCGAGAACGAGCGTGACCGCCGCATGACCATTATGACCACCTGCTTCATCCCCTGCGGCGCTAAGATGCCCATCATCGGCCTGATCGCAGGTGCAATGTTCGGTGGTTCCTCTCTGGTTGCTGTTTCCGCTTACTTCATCGGCATGGCTGCCATCATTTGCTCCGGTGTTATTCTGAAGAAGACCAAGCTCTTCGCTGGCGACCCCGCACCCTTCGTTATGGAGCTGCCCGCTTACCATGTGCCTGCATGGGGCAACGTTTTCCGTGCCACCTGGGAGCGCGGCTGGTCCTTCATCAAGCGCGCAGGTTCCGTCATTCTGGCAGCTACCGTTGTGCTGTGGTTCCTGCAGGGCTTCGGTTTCGAGAATGGTGCCTTCGGCATGGTCGAGGATCAGGACAACTCTGTCCTGGCCGCTATCGCTACCAAGATCGCCTGGATCTTCGCTCCTCTGGGCTTCGGCAACTGGCGTGCAACCGTTGCTTCCGTCTCTGGTCTGATCGCAAAGGAGAACGTCGTTGGCACCTTCGGTGTTCTGTATCACTTCGGCGGCGAGCTGTCTGAGAACGGTGATGAGATTTGGGCAGCAGTTGCGCAGGATTACACCGCTCTGTCCGCTTACGCATTTATGATCTTCAACCTGCTGTGCGCTCCCTGCTTCGCTGCTATGGGCGCGATCAAGCGTGAGATGAACAACGGCAAGTGGACTGCCATCGCCATCGGTTATATGTGCGCTCTGGCTTACTGCGCAGCTCTGGTCGTGTACCAGATCGGCGGCCTGATCACCGGTGAGGTTGGCTTCAACTTCTTCACCATCGTGGCAATCGTGATTTTTGCCGCGTTCCTGTACCTGATGTTCCGCCCCAACAAGTACGTTGGCGACAACGAGGTCAAGATCGACGTTTCCAAGATCAAGTAAAATCATCTGTCCAGTTTGAAAGGGTGTGTTCTGTATGATGGAATTCCTGGCCACGAACTTTAATCTGCCTACCATTATTGTAGGTGCTATCGTGTTTGGCGGTGTGGGCTGGGCCACATGGCACTCCCACAAGCATGGCGGCTGTGGGGGCTGCGGCGAAGGCGGCTGCAATGGCAATTGCGGCGGCTGCAGCGGCTGTCACTGATCGGTAAAAACCGCTGGGCGCGGGTCGAACATCCAATCGGCCCGCGCCCTTTTTTAGAATGAAAAAAGTTAGCTTTGGATAACACTGGAAGCGGCTTACATTATTATAGAAGAGAGTGATACTATGGAACTGACAGCAGCCCATCTGCGGTATCTCCTGGCCATCTATGAGGTCTCCCAGACGCATCTGGATATCTGCTCCCGCAGCATTGCCGAGAAGCTGAACGTGACCAAGCCCAGCGTGGTGCGCATTATGAACCTGCTGATGGATCGGGGAATGATCGTGAAGGAACACTATGGCAAGATCTATCTGACCGATCGGGGCATCTTTGTGGCAAAGGCGGTCAGGGCTCAACTGGAAACGGTGCTGACGCATTTTCCGCCCGTGCGCATCGACATGACCGAGGAGGAACGCTATAATGCCGCTTTGGCCCTGACTTCGGCCCTGCCCGAACGGGCTTTTACCGGCGAATATGACCGCCTGTTCGGCCCGGATGAATCTGAAAAGGAGAACGCTTCGTGATCAGCAAAAAACTGCTTTCCTTCGATCGGAAGGCCCTGCGCTATGTGGGGCTGAACGTGCTGTTCCAGTGGCTGGGGATGCTGTGCAATGTGGTGCTGGTGATGACGGTATCCCGCCTCATTGGCGGCGTGTTTGCGGGCAGCCTGACCGGCAATGCCCTCTGGCAGGAGATGCTGCTCTGCCTGCTGACTGTGCCGGTGCGCTATGGCCTTACCCTCTGCGCCTCCGATATGAGCGACCGGGCTTCCAAGGATGTCAAGCGCACCCTGCGCAGCAGCATCTATGCAAAGCTCACCCGGCTGGGGGCCGGTTACAGCGAGACGGTGGCCACCAGTGAAGCCGTGATGCTGGCCAGCGAGGGTGTAGAGCAGATCGACACCTACTTTGCAAAGTATCTGCCCCAGCTGTTTTACAGCCTGCTGGCCCCGGTGACCCTGTTTGTGCTGCTGGTGGGTGTGCACGCGCGCTCGGCCATCCTTTTGCTGTGCTGTGTGCCGCTCATCCCCCTGTCCATTGTGGCGGTGCAGAAGTTTGCAAAGAAGCTGCTGGCGAACTACTGGGGCGAGTACACCACCCTGGGCGACAGCTTTCTGGAGAATATCCAGGGGCTGACCACCCTGAAGATCTATCAGGCAGACGGCTGGAAGCACGAGGAGATGAATGCCCAGGCCGAGCGGTTCCGCAAGATCACGATGAAGGTGCTGACCATGCAGCTGAACAGCGTGACCCTGATGGACCTGATGGCCTATGGCGGTGCGGGTCTTGGCATCATCAGCGCGGCATCGGCCTTTGCCAAGGGCCAGCTCAGCCTGACCAGCGCCCTGACCATCCTCCTGCTGGCGGCGGATTTCTTCCTGCCCCTGCGCCTGCTGGGCAGCTACTTCCACATTGCCATGAATGGTGCGGCTTCGGCTGAGAAGATCTTCAGGCTGCTCTCTGCCCAGGAGCCTGAAGATGGCGAAAAGACTGCCGACCCGGCCGACAGCACCCTTGCGCTGGAGCATGTCACTTTTGGTTACGAGAAGGAGCGCACCATTCTGCACGATATGTCCCTGACCATCCCGCAGGGCAGTTTTGTCTCGCTGGTGGGCGAAAGCGGCTGCGGCAAGAGCACCATAGCGGCCATCCTGTCCGGTGCCCGCACCGCGACGGAGGGAGAGGTCACGCTGGGCGGCATCCCGGTCAGCGAATGGAAACAGGCCGACCGTCTGCGCCTGCTGACACTGGTGCCCCACAATGCGGCCATCTTCAAGGGCACGGTGGAAGCCAACCTCCGGATGGCTCGGCCCGATGCAGCCGAAGCCGAGCTCTGGGCGGCGCTGGAGCAGGTGAACCTTGCAGACTTCTGCCGCAGCCAGAGCGGCCTTGCAACGGCGCTCCACGAGGGCGGCTCCAACCTGTCCGGCGGGCAGCGCCAGCGCCTTGCCATGGCCCGTGCCCTGCTGTATGATTCACCCATCTATGTGTTCGACGAGGCGACCTCCAATGTGGATGCCGAGAGCGAGAACGATATCATGAAAGCCATCCACAGCCTGGCGGGAAAGAAAACAGCGATCCTGATCTCCCACCGTCTGGCCAATGTGGTGGACAGCCGCCTGTACAACGCCCAGAAACAGCTGGAAGACCTTGGGGAGGTGAGCGCATGAACAGCACAAAACACCGCAGTCCGTTTGCCATTGCCGCACGGCTGATCGTGCTGGTCCGGCCCATGCTGCCCATCATGCTGGCAGCCATTGTCATGGGTGTCATCGGCCATTTCTGCGCCACCTTTATCACGATCTTCGGCGGCTTTGCACTGCTCACGGCGGCAGGCCTGCCCAGCCCGCTGGCAGGCGTGGGCACGGCCTTTGTCTGCATCCTTGTCTTTGCCTTGCTGCGCGGCGTGCTGCGCTACGCAGAGCAGGCCTCCAACCACTATATCGCCTTCAAGCTGCTGGCCCTCATCCGGGATAAGGTGTTCGGCGCACTCCGCCGCCTGACCCCCGCCAAACTGGAAGGCCGTGACCGGGGCGATCTGATCTCCCTGATCACCGCCGACATCGAGCAGCTGGAGGTGTTCTATGCCCACACCATTTCGCCGGTCTGCATCGCGATCCTCTGTGTGACCGGCATGACCTGCTTTACGGCCAGTTATCATATTCTGCCCGCACTGGTGCTGCTGGCAGGCTATCTGCTGGTGGGCATTGCTCTGCCGGTGTGGTCTGCCAGACGGGGCGACAAAGCCGCCCGCGAGTACCGGCAGGCCCTGGCCGACACCAACAGCTATCTGCTGGAAAGCCTGCGCGGCCTGCGGGATATCCTGCAGTACCAGAATACCGTCGCGCGCGCCGAGGGCATCACGGCCCACAGCGAGACGCTGGGGGAGAAGCAGAAGGCCATGAAGTACCGCGAGGGCGTGACTGTGGGTGCCGCCAACACCCTCATCGTGCTGACGGCGCTGGCTGTGCTGGGGGTGAGCATCCGGCTGTATCAGAATGGCCAGCTGGGCGCGGAGGGAGTACTGGTCTGCACCCTGTCGGCCCTGAGCTCCTTTGGCCCGGTGGTGGCGCTGGCCAACCTCGGTGCCAGCCTGACCCAGGTGTTCGCCAGTGCCGACCGTGTCCTTGACCTGCTGGACGAGGACCCCGTGACTGCCGATGTGACCGACGGCGCGGATACCACCTTTACCGGTGCACAGGCTGAGCATGTCAGCTTTGCCTACGCCAAGGAAGAGGTGCTCCACGACCTGAGCCTGACCATCCCGGAAAAGAAGATCGTGGGCATCACGGGCCGCTCCGGCAGCGGCAAATCTACCTTCCTGCGGCTGCTCATGCGCTTCTGGAATGTGAGCAGCGGCACCATCCGGTTTGGTGAACGTGACATCCGCACCGTGAACACTGCCGCCCTGCGCGCCCAGGAAAGTCTTGTGACCCAGGAAACGGAGCTGTTTGACGATACCATAGAAAACAACATCCGGATCGCCCGGCGCGATGCCACCCGTGCCGAGGTGGAGACTGCCTGCAGAAAGGCCGCGCTGGATGGCTTTATCAACAGCCTGCCCAAGGGATATGATACCCCTGTGGGCGAGCTGGGCGGTGCACTCTCCGGCGGTGAGCGCCAGCGCATCGGTATGGCCCGTGCCTTCCTGCACGATGCACCCTTTCTCCTGCTGGACGAGCCTACCTCCAATCTGGACAGCCTGAACGAAGGGATCATCCTCAAGGCCGTGCGGGATGAGTGCAGGGAAAAGACCGTCCTGCTGGTCTCCCATCGCAGATCCACCATGGCCGTGGCCGACCTGAGCTTCTCGGTAGAGAGCGGACGGCTGAGCTGAGAAAACCGGATATCAAGCAAAAAAGACGCGCTCTGTGATGAGCGCGTCTTTTTTGTGTGCAGGGAGAAATTTACTGCTTGCGTGCAAACACGATGCCGATGGTACCGGGGCCGGAATAGCCGCCGATGGTGGTGCCGATGTCGGTCTCGTAGACATTCTCAAAATTGCCGTACTGCCGCAGTCCGGCCTTGATGGCCTCCATGCAGCCGGGCTTCGCCTGGGTGGAAGAGACGAACACCATGCTGCGGTCGATGTCCTCCCGGTTCGCCAGCTGGTCGGTGATGTACTTGCCCACGCAGATGGGCAGACTGCCCCGGTACTTCCGCACGACTTTCAGTTCACCATCGATGACGGCCAGGCTGGGCTTGATGCCCAGAATGTTGGCCCCGAAGGCCAGCACGCCGGAGCAGCGGCCGCTTTTGGCCATGTAGTCCAGCTGGTTGAGCACAAAGCTCAACTCGACCCGCTTGGCAAGGCCCTGTAAGCGCATGGAAATGTTCTTGGGCGGCAGGCCGTCAGCGGCCCACTTGGCTGCCTGCAGGACGAGATAGCCCTGCCCGGTGCAGATATTCTCGCTGTCCACAACATAGACGTTGCCGAACTCCTGCGCCGCCAGCCGGGCGTTCTGGAAGCAGGAGGAGAATTTGGAGCCGACATTGATGTGGATGACGGCATCGTAGTCTCTGGCAAAGGGGGCGAGGAAGTCGGTGTACTCCACCAGATTGGGGGCGGCGGATTTTGGCATTTTGCCGCCGTTCTGGGCATGGGCGAATACATCGGCGGGGTGGATGGTAACGCCGTCCAGATAGCTTTCCTCTCCCATGAGGATGTGCATGGGGATCAGGCTGATGTTCCACTGCCGGAGCAGCGCTTCGGACAGATCGCAGGTGCTGTCCGCAGTGATCTTGATGTTCAAAATGAGATTCCTCTTTTCCAGCCGCGCGTCCGGCGGCAGTGTGATAGTTCAAAATTTACAGCTATCATACCACAAATACTTCAAAATTGTTAGCTATCAAGCCGATAAAAAATGTAAATCTTTTATGAAGTGTGCAAAAGAGGCGAAAATCCATGGGATATCTGTACAGATGTCACAAAAATGTGCCGGAGTTTCTGGTTCTTTCCGAAAATTCGCTCGGAACTGTTTATTTTGTCGGCCAAAAATTATATAATAAGTAGTACCCAAGAATTAAGATGGATTCGGTCTGCCTTGCGGCCGTTTGTTTATTGGAGGTTTGCCTGCTTATGTTCGTTACTGATTATACCATGCATCTGCTGGATCATGTAAAAAAGATCCACTTCATCGGCTGCGGCGGCAGCGGTATGTATCCGCTGATCCAGATCCTCACTGCCAAGGGATATGATATCTCCGGCAGCGATGTGCTGGACGGCAGCATCATCCGCTCGGAGCGGGAGATGGGCGTGAAGGTCAGCCTGGGTCATGCTGCGGACAACGTGATCGGCTCTGACCTGGTGGTCTACTCTGCCGCCATTGCCAAGGACAACGTGGAGCTGAACGCCGCCGCTTCCTATGGCATCCCCACTGTGGAGCGCAGCGTTCTGCTGGGCTATGTGAGCCGCCTGTACAAGGACAGCATCTGCGTTTCCGGCACTCACGGCAAGACCACCACGACTTCCATGATCACCACCGCACTGGAGCTGGCAGGTCGTGATCCCTCTGCAGTCATCGGCGGCAAGCTGCCCCTCATCGGCGGCTACGGCAAGGCCGGCAAGGGTGATGATATCGTCATCGAGGCCTGCGAGTTCTCCGAGACCTTCCTCAAGCTGACCCCCTATATGTCCGTGGTGCTGAACATCGATAACGACCATCTGGACTATTACGGCAGCATGGGCGAGCTGAAGTTTGCCTTCAAGCGCTTTGCCCTGATGACCCATTTTATGATCTTTGCCAATGCAGATGATAAGAACACCATGGATGTCATGTACACCCTGGACCGCCGCGTGCGCACCTTTGCCATTGACAATGCGGCCGATTACCGTGCTGTCAACGTGCAGGAGTACAAGCCCGGCTTCTTTGAATTTGATCTGAAGGAGTGGGATACCAATGGGCTGGGCCACATCCGTCTGGCAGTGCCGGGCCGCCACAACATTTACAATGCACTGGCCATGTGTGCTGTCTGCCGCTCTGTGGGCCTGACCGTGGAGGAGTGCGCCAACGCTGCCCTGAACTTCAAGGGGGCAGGCCGCCGTTTTGAGGTCTACGGCGAGTGCAACGGCGCGGTGGTCGTGGACGACTACGCCCACCATCCCACCGAGATCCGCGCGACCCTGAACACCGCCAAGGAGCTGGGCTACAATCGTGTCATCGCAGTCCATCAGCCGTTTACATACAGCCGGACCAAGATGCTGTTCAACGACTTTGTGGATGTGTTCAAGATCCCTGATATCACGGTGATCACCCCCATCATGGGCAGCCGCGAGCCCAACGACCCCACCATTACCAGCGCAAAGCTGGCGGCGCAGATCCCCAACTCTGTGCTGGTGGACAGCCTGGAGGCTGCCGCTGACTGGGTCAAACAGAACGCCCGGGAGGGCGATCTGGTCATCACTCTGGGCTGCGGCGATATCTATAAGGCCAGCAAGATGATGGTGAAAAAAGACTGATCGTTTGGAATAGCTGAAAGCCGCCGGGTCAAAAACGCCCGGCGGCTTTTGGCTGCCGGACGTTTCACAGACCGAACCGGTCTGCAATACCACCCTGCGAAAGCGCCCTGCCGGGAGACCGGCGGGGCATTTTTGCGCTATGGGATGGGCGTGATGAAAAATATCTCAAAAATTTTACACAAATTAGACCCGGAAGGGTGGCGGCGGGGGTGGGATTCTGCTATACTGATTCTGGTACGAAAAGGAGGAGAGAGGATATGCCATCTACGTATGCACACCGCCGCTTTGGTGCGGATGTTCTGGTGCAGCTGCCCAGGGAGCTGCGGGAAAAGATCACCCCGTACCGGCCGCTGTATGATATGGGCCTGCACGGGCCTGACCTGATGTTCTACTACCGGGCATTGCAGTCCAACCCCGTGAACCGGCTGGGCAACGCCATGCACGAGCAGCCGGGCCGGGTGTTCTTTACCCGGGCCCGGGGTGTGGTGAACACGGCCCGCAACAAGAATGCCGCGTTGGCCTATGCGCTGGGGTTCGTCTGCCACTTTGCACTGGACAGCACCTGCCACCCCTATGTGGAGCGCTACACCCGGGAAAGCGGTGTGAGCCACTGCGAGATCGAGACGGAGTTTGACAACCAGCTGATGCGGGAGGACGGGCTTGACCCGATGCACTTTTTCACGGCGGGGCATATCCGCCCCAACCGGGAGTTTGCAAAGATCATTGCGCCGTTCTACGAAAATGTCACGGCAGACGAGACCTACGGAGCCATGCGGGGCATGGTGCGGGTGCACCATCTGCTGCAGGCTACCAGCCCGGTCAAGCGCTGGGTGGTGTTGACGGCCCTGAAAGCGGCAGGAACCTATGATGTCATGCACGGGCTGGTGGCGAACCTCCAGCCCAATCCCCGGTGCGAGGCCAGTGACAAAGAGCTGGAAGCGCTGTATCAGCAGGCTCTCCCGCTGGCAGTGCGGCTCATCACGGAATATGTGGAAGGGCTCTCCAACGGCGCACCGCTGGACAAGGCCTATGACCACACCTTCGGAGAATTTTGAGAGGAATGTAAATGAACGAAGCAAAGCAAAAATTTCGCCTGACCGGTCTGGAACGGGCGTGGATCTTATACGATGTGGGCAACTCGGCGTTTGTGCTGCTGGTGGCAACGCTGATCCCCATCTTCTTCAACGCACTGGCTGAGGAGGGCGGCCTGAGCTCGGTGGAGTATCTGGCCTACTGGGGCTATGCAGCCTCGGCGGTCACAGTCATCACGGCGGTGCTCAGCCCAATCCTTGGCACACTGGCCGATACCCGCAACTACAAAAAGCCCATCTTCACCTTCTGTGTGGCAGTGGGTGTGATCGGCTGCTGCGCCATGGGGATGGCAAGCACCTGGCTGCCGTTCCTGCTCATCTTCATCTTTGCCAAGGTGGGCTTTTCGGGCAGTCTGGTGTTCTATGACTCTATGCTCAGCGATGTGACTGTGCCAGACCGGATGGATGAGGTTTCCTCCAAAGGCTATGCCTGGGGTTACATTGGCAGCTGTGTGCCCTTTGTGGTCTGTCTGGCGCTGGTGCTGGGGGCCGGGAGCATCGGCATCTCCCAGATGACAGCGCTGAACCTTGCCCTCTTTATTACCGCCGTCTGGTGGCTGGTGACCACCCTGCCCCTGCTGCGCCAGTATAAGCAGGTGCACTTTGTGGAGGTGCAGGAACATGCCATCCGGCAGAGCTTTGCCCGCATCGGCCACACCCTCCGCCACCTGAAAGAGGACAGGCAGGTGTTCTGGTTCCTGCTGGCCTTTTTCTGCTACATCGATGGTGTGTACACCATCATCGATATGGCCACGGCCTACGGCACGGCCCTGGGGCTGGACACCACCGGACTGCTGCTGGCGCTGCTGGTCACCCAGATCGTGGCCTTCCCCTCGGCACTGGTGTTCGGGCGGCTGAGCGGGCAATACCCCTCAGGCACCCTCATCCCGGTCTGCATCGCAGCCTACGCGGGCATTGCACTGTTTGCCTTTTTCCTGAAGCACCAGTGGCAGTTCTGGGTGCTGGCCGTTGTGGTGGGCATGTTCCAGGGCGGCATCCAGGCGCTGAGCCGGAGCCATTTTGCCAAGATCATCCCGCCGGAAAAATCGGGCGAGTACTTCGGCCTGTTCGATATCTGCGGCAAGGGCGCATCCTTTCTGGGCACCATGATCGTCAGTGTGGGCAGCCAGCTGACCGGCAGCGCCAATGTGGGCGTGGGCAGCCTGATCGTGCTGTTCATTGTGGGATTCGTGCTGTTCCGGGTGTCGGATCAAAAGTGAATTTAACCCCCCAGTCACCTGCGGTGACAGCCCCCCCTAGTAGTGGGGCCCTTGGCATTTCGCAAAGCCTGACCTCTTTGCCAAGGCCGCCCCTACCAGGGCAACGACGACAACCGCCGCCAGTGGCGGAAACAGGGAGGAGTTGTTGGGGCAGCGGCCAGCAGGACGCAAGTGCAAAACCTTGCACGAAGCGGACGCTGGGAGCCGCAACCCGTACGGTGGCATCCCGCAGGGATGACGGTGGGGTTTAACCGCAAGAGCCTTCCCTTTGGGAGGGCTTTTTTGTTCGTTGCGTCTTACCGGAAGGCGTGGTACAATAGGGCCAAACACTTTGAAAAAATATGACCCAAAGGAGAAACAACATGAACTATCCCGGTTATACGCTGGTGCGCCGCGAGGACTGCCCGGAGCAGCACGGTGTGCTGACGGTTCTGAACCACGATGTGAGCGGGGCCACTGTCCTGCTGGTGGAGAACGAGGACACCAACAAGGCGTTCGGCATCGGCTTCGGCACCTTCCCCTCCGACGACACCGGTGTGTTCCACATTCTGGAGCACTCGGTGCTGGCGGGCAGCGAGAAGTACCCCGTGACCTCGCCTTTTTTGCAGCTGCTCAAGAGCAGTATGGCCTCCTTCCTGAACGCCATGACCTTCCCGGACAAGACGGTGTATCCCTTTGCCACCCCCAACGAGACCGACTTCAGGAACCTGATGGACGTGTACCTGAACGCCGTGTTCTGCCCGCTGGCCATGGTGGACAAGGCCGTGTTCGAGCAGGAGGGCTGGCACCGGGACGCGGACGGCACGGTGAGCGGTGTGGTCTACAATGAGATGCAGGGTGCGCTGGCCTCCCCGGACGCGCAGCTGGAGAACGCGCTGGAGCGGGCCATGTTCCCGGATACGGCCTACGGCTTTGTGTCCGGCGGCGACCCGGCCTCCATCCCGGCCCTGACCTATGAAAAATACCAGCGGGTGTACCGCCGCCATTACAGTGCCGACAACTGCTGCATCACCCTGTATGGCAAGATGGATATGGCCGAGAAGCTGGCGTTTCTGGACGAGCACTATCTGAGCAGGATGCCCAAGGGCACCAGCCGCCCCCGACTGACGGTGCAGGACCAGCAGAACGGTGTGTGTGTGCACATCCCGTACTACACCGAAAACCCCGAGCCGGATCAGGTGCAGTGTGCGCTGGCCTGGTACACCGGCGCGTTTGCTGACCGGGAGCGCCAGCTGGGCGTGGAGATCCTGCTGGATGCCCTGCTGGGCACCAACCAGTCCCCGCTGAAGGCAGCTCTGCTGGAGCAGAAGCTGGGTGCGGATATCGACATTGGCTTTGACGACAGCACCCTGCAGCCCACGCTGGAGCTGGTGCTGCGGGGGGCCACCGCAGAGACTGCCCCAAAATTTGCAGCTGGCGTGAAACAGGCTGTGACCGACCTGCTGGCAGGGGGCATCCCCGAGGAACTGCTGCTGGCCAGCCTGAACGCCATGGAGTTTGCCTCCCTGGAGCGCCCGGGCAGCCTGCCCGACGGCGTGCTGGATGCCATCTATGCCGCCACCGGCTGGCTCCACACCAGCGACCCGGCTCTGCTGCTCCACACCGACAAACTGTTTGCTTCCCTGCGGGAGAAGCTCTCCACCGGCTGGTTCAACGACCTGCTGAAGGATCTGCTGCTGGCAGAGCCGGTGCAGGTGATCCAGACCCCGGCCCTGCCCAAGAAGGACGAAGAGGATGCTGCCCCTGCCCGCAACGACGGCAAGCTGGTGCTGGACCATCCGCTGACCGTGGCCGACCTGGGCGACGGTGACAGGAGCGCTGCCGGTACGGTGGAACCGCTGGCCGGTGCGGAGCTGCTGCACCACCCCTCCAAGGGCAGCCTGTATCTGAATTTCTACTACGACCTGGGCGAGTGTACCCCGGAAGAGGTGCAGTATCTTGACCTGCTGACCGATATTCTGGACGAGCTGGATACCCCGGAGCACACTGCCCGGGAGCTGCAGACCCAGCGCGCCACCTGGCTGGGCAACAGCGTGGCCTGTATCAGCTTCTGGACCGGGCGGCAGGAGGGCAGCCCCTGCCACGCAAAGCTCACCTGGAACATGAGCCTATTGGAGCGGAATCTGGACAAGGCCATTGCGCTGGGCAGTGAGTACCTCTACAAGACCTGCCTGACCGGCCCCAAGGCCGAGGAAGCCTTTGCCCGGGTGCTGAGCCAGCAGAAGCTGAATATGGAGCAGCAGTTCATCCGGCAGGGCAACCAGTACGCTGCCGTTCGTGCCGCCGCCCACTACTCAGTGGAGTATGCCCTGAGTGAGCGGTGCAGCGGCGTGACCGGGTACCACTTCCTGTGCGGCCTGCTGGAACAGGCCGACTGGGCCGCCATGGGCAAAAAGCTGGAGGCGGTGCGGGAAAAGGTGCTGAACCATGCAGCTCTGACCGTCAGCCTGCATGGCAGTGAGGAAGCGCTGGCAAAGCTGCGTGCCCTGCTGCCCGGCAGTGCTTTTGCTGCCCAGGGCCGCACCGTGGCCAAGCCCTACACGGAGGTGCTGACGGCCCCCGTGAACGAGGCATTTATCATTGACGGCGGCGTGAACTATGATATCCTGACCTGGCCCATGGAGCGGCAGGCCGACCGCCGGGTGCTGGCCCGCATTATGAGCTACGAATACCTGTGGCACAACATCCGTGAGGTGGGCGGCGCTTACGGCACCGGAATGCTGACCCGTGCCCAGACCGAGGGACTGTACACCTATCGTGACCCCCACCTGACCGAGAGCTACGAGACCTTTGCCAAGGCCCCCGAGGTGCTGGCAAGCCGGGAGTACACTGAAAAAGACCTGACCGAGTTCATCGTGGGCGCGGTGTCCGAGATGGATTCGCCCAAAAAGCCCAACGCTGAGGCCAAGGAGCTGGACCGCCGGTACTTCTGCGGCATCACCGATGCCATGCTGGCCGCGGACCGCAAGGCCATGTGCAGCGTGACAGCTGAAACGATCCGGGCACAGGCCGCAGACCTTGCAGACCGGATGGCAAACGCCACCCGTGTGGCCTTTGGCAGCAAGGACGCTGTGGAAGCAGGCAAGCAGCTGTTTGATCGCATCGAGACCCTGTAAGCAGAACTGAAACTGAATCTGTAACGAAAGCAGGCACTCTGCCTTTGCCCCGGACGGGGCGGGCGGAGTGCCTGCTTTTTTGCGCAAAAGGCGCTTCACGCACCTGATGTGTCTGCGCGTGAAAAATCCGGGAGAAAAACGGAGGTTTCTGCACGGTGCGATACAGCGATGAAAAATGAAAGATTATTTTATACAAATAGGACTCTGAAACACTAAAAGTACAAAACGGCCCTGAAAAAGTGCGCGCTGTTGCAGGGGACGAAAAGCTGGTATCCTTGTGCCAAGCCAAACAGAAAGGATGTGAGAACACAGGATGGCGCAAGCAAAACAGCCGGGCGGGGACAAGAGCCTTGCCAGCCTGCACAAGGCCACCGACACCCTGAGCACCATGCTGGCGCAGGAGGTCAAGGAACTGAACGCCCGGCAGAAGGCCCAGCGTGGCGATGGCTCCGACCCGACCCTGATGAAGGGGCTCAAGGAGGCCACGGCGGTGCTGAAGGATCTGGCCGCGGTGGCCAAGACCCTGAACGATCAGGGCGCGGATGCCGAGGCCCGGGCGTGCGGTGTGGTGCTTCTGCCAGCCGTGGAGGACGTATGAATGCAGAGATCGTATGGCGGCCCCAGCCCCGGCAGGCGGAGTTCATGCGCCGCCCGGAACCGGAAGCCCTGTACGGGGGCGCGGCAGGCGGCGGCAAGAGTGACGCGCTGGTGATCGAGGCCCTGCGGCAGGTGCACATCCCCTACTATCGGGGGCTCATCCTGCGCAAGACCTACCCCCAGCTCAGTGATCTGGTGGACAAGAGCATGGCCTACTACAAGCGGGCTTTTCCTACGGCGCAGTACAACACCACCAGCCATGTGTGGGTGTTCCCCAGCGGGGCAAAAATCTACTTTGGTTCCATGCAGTACACCAAGGACCGCACAAATTATCAGGGCAAGGCCTTCGACTTCATCGGGTTCGATGAGCTGACCCATTTCGAGTGGGAAGAGTACAGCTATATGATGAGCCGCAACCGCCCTACCGGCCCGGGCACCCGGGTCTACCTGCGGGCCACCACCAATCCCGGCGGTGTGGGGCACGGCTGGGTGAAAGCACGGTTCATCACGCCTGCCCCGCCCGGCACCCCCATTGTGGAACAGTTCCCGGTGCGGATGCCGGACGGAACCGAGAAGGTGCTGGAGCGGGCAAGGGTGTTTATCCCGTCCAGCGTGTTCGACAACCCCGCCCTGCTGGAAAATGACCCGGACTACCTTGCCAGTCTGGCAAGCCTGCCCGAAGCGGAAAAGCAGGCCCTGCTCTATGGCAGCTGGGACAGCTTTTCGGGGCAGGTGTTCACCGAGTGGCGGAACGACCCGGGGCATTATCAGGACCAGCGCTGGACCCATGTCATTGCGCCCTTTGCCATCCCCAGACACTGGAAGATCTACCGGGGGTACGATTTCGGTTTCTCGAAACCGTTCTCGGTGGGGTGGTACGCGGCGGATGAGGAGGGCCGGCTTTACCGCATCAAGGAGCTGTACGGCTGTACGGGCCGCCCCAACGAGGGCCTGCGCATCGACCCGGTGGAACAGGCAAGGCGGATCCGGGAGGCAGAGCAGAACGACCCGATGCTCAAGGGCCGCACCATTCTGGGGGTGGCTGACCCCGCTATCTTTGATGAGAGCCGGGGCGAGAGCATTGCCGCCATGATGGAGCGAGGCCCCCATTTTCTCCACTGGGTCCCAGGTGACCACACCCGCCTGGCGGGGAAGATGCAGTTCCACTACCGGCTGGCGTTCGATGGGGAGGGGCGGCCCATGTTTCAGGTGTTCAGCACCTGCAGGCACTTTATCCGCACCCTCCCGAACCTGGTCTATGACGAGAGTAATGTGGAGGACATCGACACCCGGCAGGAGGACCATATCTATGACGAGTGCCGCTATGTGCTGATGGAAAATCCCATCTCCCCGCCCCGGCAAACCGTGCAGCCTCCGGTGGGGGACGACCCGCTGGAGCTGCACCGGAGGGCGAGATTTTACAGGGTATAGGCGGCTCACCCTCTCCGTCAGCGCTGGCGCGCTGCCACCTCTCCCGAAGGGCGAGGCCTTGGCAGTTATTGCAAAGTTTGCAGTTTCGTCAGAAGCTCCCACTTTGGGAGCAACGACGACGACCGCCGCCAGCGGCGGATTGAGGGAGGAGTTGTTGGGGCAGCGGCCAGCAAGGATGCGAACAGAGTGAAGCAGACGCTGGGAGCCGCAACCCGGCTGCTGGCGAGCGGAGCGAGACTGAGAGGGTGAGGAAGCTAACAAGAAAGGAGTAAGCAATGATCGATGAAAAGCCCCCCATCGGGGCAGAAGAAATGGCCGAAGCCACTGCCATTTTACAGAAATACAAGGCCGGAAAGGCTGCGCTGGACAAACGCATTGTGGACAACGAGCTGTGGTTCCGGATGGGACACTGGAAGAACTACCAGAACCCCATGATGGAGGGCAAGCCCCAGCCTGCCAGTGGGTGGCTGTTCAACAGCATTGCCAACAAGCACGCTGATGCCATGGACAATTACCCGGCCCCCAATGTTCTGCCCCGGGCGGCAGACGATGCGCAGACCGCACAGGTGCTTTCCAGCATCCTGCCGGTGGTGCTGGAGCAGGCAGACTATGAACAGGTGTACAGCGACACCTGGTGGCGCAAGCTCAAGCAGGGCACCGGGGTCAAGGGCGTGTTCTGGGATCCGGAGGCCCGGGGCGGCGTGGGAGAGATCGCCATCCGGCCCATGAACCTGCTCATGCTCTACTGGGAGCCGGGCGTGGCAGATATCCAGGCCTCGCCCCACTTTTTCTCCCTGAGCATGGAGAACACCAAACAGCTGGAAAACCGCTGGCCCCAGCTGAAGGGCCACAGCGCCAGTGTGCTGGATGTGCCCCGTTTTCTCCACGACGGCGGGCTGGATACCACCGAAAAAAGCGTGGTGGTGGATTGGTACTACAAAAAGCCGGACGAGGCCGGACACACCCTGCTCCACTACTGCAAGTTCTGCAACGGTGTGGTGCTCTACGCCAGCGAGAACGACCCGGCCCTTGCCGGGCGGGGCTTCTACGACCACGGGAAATATCCCTTCGTGTTCGACCCGCTGTTTATGGAAGAGGACAGCCCGGCGGGCTTTGGCTATATCGACGTGATGAAGGAATGTCAGACCGCCATCGACAGGATGAACCATGCCATGGATGAAAATGTCCTGCTGGCATCCAAGCAGCGGTATGTGCTCAGCGACACGGCGGGCGTGAACGAGGAGGAACTGGCGGATCTCAGCCGGGACATCGTCCATGTGGCCGGGCGGCTGGGAGACGAGAGCTTCCGCCCATTGCAGACCGCCGGTTTGCAGGGGAACAGCCTGAGCTACCGCAACAGCCGCATTGAGGAGCTGAAGGAGATCAGCGGAAACCGGGATATGACCCAGGGCGGCACCGCAGGCGGCGTGACGGCGGCAAGTGCCATTGCGGCCCTGCAGGAGGCGGGCAGCAAGCTCTCCCGCGATATGCTCAAAAGTGCCTACCGGGCCTTTGCAAGGGAGTGCTACCTCATCATTGACCTGATGCGGCAGTTTTACGATGAAGAGCGTGTGTTCCGTGTCATCGGGCCTGCCGGAGGCAGAGAGTTCGTGCCCTTTTCCGGGGCAGCGCTGCGTGCCCGCCCCATGGGGCTGATGGGCGGCGTGGAGCTGGGAAGCCGGGAACCGGTGTTTGATATCGTGGTGAGCGCTGAGAAGAAATCTACCTTCAGCCGCCTTTCCCAGAATGAAACGGCGAAGGAGTGCTACCAGCTGGGTTTCTTTGCACCCCAGAATGCCGACGCGGCCCTGGCGGCACTGGAGATGATGGACTTTGAGGGCATCGAAAAAGTGCGCCAGAGGGTGCGGCAGAACGGCACGCTGGCACAGAAGCTGACGGCGGCCCAGATGCAGATTACGCAATTCCGCGAAAAATTGAGCGGCGCGGAGGAAAATCTGAGCACAAGAGCATTGGCGAAGAATCTCTCCGGCGCTTTGCGCCAGCTCTCCTGACAGGAGAGCCAGGTTCACGCTGCTGCTGGCTTGCCTCCCCTATGAGGGGAGGCGGCACCGCAGGTGACGGAGAGGTTTTACATGAGAAGGAGGCAGAAATGATCAAGGTGAATTATACGGAATTGGACGGCCCTTACGGCCCGGCCATGCGTCTGGAGGCGGCGGGCCATGCAGGCTATGCCCCGGCAGGGCAGGATATCGTGTGCGCCGGTGTCAGCACCCTGATGCAGGCACTGGTCAGCCTGCTGGCGGGTGAGGAGAACGCCCACAGCGATGCTTTTGACGAGCCCGATGGCCCCCGCCTGACGGTGACTGCCGCCCGGCCCTGTACCGCATGGGTCGAGGGAGCCTTTGAGCTGGCCAAGGCGGGCTTTGCCCTGCTGGCCGAGCGCTACCCGGACAATGTACGCTTTGCCGACCGGAGTGCCCGGGGCAAGCAGGAGATGATGGACCTGCAGCTGTTTGCTGACGGCGGCGAAGCGGCTGCTCCTGCCCTGAGCGCGGCCCAGGAGCAGCAGGCTGTGGCATCGGGTACCCTGAAGCCCGGTGAGAAAGCGGACGCAAAGCAGGAGACGACCGCCCCGGAGGGGGAGAAGGAGGTGAAAGAGACCGAACCGGTCAAAGCGGAAGAAGGGCAGGAACAGGAATCGCCCCGCCCTGCGCTGCCAAAACGTTTCCCGGGAAGCCAGGCTGTGGATGCCCTGCACCGGCGCTGGGCTGCCGAGGAGGCCATGATGCGCCGGGCAGTGCCGGAGTTTTCCCTGCAAAAGGAGCTGGCAGACCCCGAGATGCGCCGCCTGATGCAGCTGCCCGGGATGCGGATGCTGGATGCCTACCGGCTGGCCCACTACGGGGATGCCATGCGCCAGACTGCCCGCACCGTGGAGCAGGGCGTGGTGGAGCGCATCCGCCAGCGCGGGGCACGCCCTGCTGAAAACGGCACCCACCCCGGCAGCGCCGCCGTGACCGGTGCGGATGTGAACCGGATGACCCGCAGCCAGCGGGAAGCGCTGGAACGTCAGGCGCTCCATGGTGCAAAGATCAGTTTTTGAGGGAAAACCCTCTCACCGCTTCGGTCTGGCTTTGCCAGCGCCTTGCGGAGCTCCCCCGAAGGGGGAGCTTGAAATCAATGAAAGAAAGGATAATGACTATGAACAACTTCAACATTCAGCTGTTTGCCGAAACTCCCTTGAACTCCACCACCACCATGACCCCGGAGATGAAGACCTTCTATGAGAAGCGCCTCATCGACCAGGCAGAGCCCCGGCTGGTGCATGACCAGTTTGCGGATTACTATCCTGTGCCCCAGAACGGCGGCAAGACCATCGAGTTCCGCAAGTACGACAGCCTGCCCAAGGCCTCCACTCCGCTGACCGAGGGCGTGACCCCGGACGGTCAGGCCCTGAACGTGACCACCATCACCAGCGACCTGCACCAGTATGGCGGCTGGACCCCGCTGACTGACGTGCTGCAGATGACCGCCATCGACAACAATGTGGTGCAGGCCACCCGTGTGCTGGCAAGCCAGGCGGGCCGCACCATGGACAGCATCACCCGTGATGTGCTGGCGGGCGGCACCAATGTGCTGTATGCCCCCAAGCAGAATGCGGACGGCACCGAAACGGAGGTGAAGAGCCGCAAGGAGCTGGACAAGACCTGCACCCTGACCCCGAAGCTGTTCTTCCGGGCGGCGGCGCAGCTGGGTGCCATGAATGCGGACCCCATCGGCGACAGCTACATTGCCATCATCCACCCCTATGCCGCCTACGACCTGAAGACCTGCAGGGAATTCATTGAGGCGCACAAGTATGCCGACCCTGAGACCATGTACCGCGGCGAGATCGGCAAGCTGGGCAACATCCGCTTTGTGGAGACCAGCGAGGCCAAGATCTGGAAGGACACCACCTGCCCCAGCGGTCTGGCCGTGTTCGGCACGCTGGTGCTGGGTGCCCATGCCTACGGTGTGACCGAGCTGGAGGGCGGCGGCCTGGAACACATCGTCAAGCAGCTGGGTTATGGCGACGACCCGCTGAACCAGCGCGCTTCCGTGGGCTGGAAGGGGATGCGCGCCGCCGAGCGTCTGGTGGAGCAGTATATGGTGCGCATTGAGAGCGTATCCAGTTATTCGGAGAATGCGAGTGCGAATTAAAACGGGCTCGCCCTCTCAGTCACCTTCGGTGACAGCTCCCCCAAAGGGGGAGCCTTTGGCAGGGCGGGAAAGTTTTGCAAAGCCCGATAGGGCAGAAAGGATGAAAAATGGACAAGAAAAACGTAAGAATCCGGCTGTTCAAGGACAACAGCCGGTACAAGGGCGACCTGTTTGTGAGCGTGAACGGCGTGAGCTATAAGATCCGCCGGGGCGTGGAGGTGGAAGTGCCGCCCGAGGTGGCAGAGGTGCTGGAGCACAGCCAGGTGCAGGATGAGCGCACCGCTGCCCGCATTGCCGCCGCCGAGAAGATCGCGGGGTGAGAGCATGACAGTGGGACAGGCTCTGGAACGGGCCGAGGAACTGCGGCCGGGCTGCAAGGTGGACAGCTACACCCGGCAGCGCTGGCTCTGTGAGGAGGACGGGATGCTGCGGGCCCTGCTGTTCTCCGGCTGCGGGCTGCGGGCCGGAGTGGGGGCAGACCTTGCCTGGCCTGCGGAGGGCGGTCTGGACGATGCCGTAGAGCTGCTGGTACCCGTGCCTTTTGATGCGCTCTACCCGCATTACCTCTGCGCAAAGCTGGATGCTGCCCTGGGCGAGACGGAACGTTACGCCGGGGAGCAGGCCCGGTATAACAGCATTCTGGCCGAGCTGAGCGCCTGGCTGCGGCGGCGGGCAAAGCCGAAGCGCGGAGCGCAGTGGCGGTGGTGAAAGGGAGGAAAGTGGATGCTTCTGACAAATCGGACCGGTGTGAAGAACACCCGGGATCTGCTGCGGGCCTTTGGCGGCCTGAACGAGACCTATGGCTGCACCGAGGCTGAGTACAGCGGGGGAATGAATTTTTCGGCCCGGGATTTCCCGGCCCTGAGCACCCGGCTGCCCCGCCGCAGGCTGCAGGAGCTGGCCGGGCTGAACGGGATGTATCACCTGAACGGTCTGCTGACCGTCTGCGGGCAGGACCTGGTTTATACCCCGGACGAGGCCCCGGCCCAGCCCGTCACCGTGAAAAATGCCGTGGCAGACAGCCGCAAGACGATGGTGGGCATCGGAACAAAGATCCTGATCTTTCCGGACAAGGTGGCGTTCGATACGGCCGACGGCAGTGCGGCCCCGCTGGGTGCTGCCTGGGAAGCGGGAAGCCTGAGCGTGAGCTTTGCACCCTGTGATGCTTCGGGGAATACCTACGAGGTGAAGGACAAGGGCACGAAGGAGCCGGAACACCCGCAGGACGGCCAGCTGTTTCTGAAGCTGAACGAGCCGGACAAGCCCTATTCCGCAGAGAATACGCTGGAGGTGTACAGCGAGGCTTCGGGCAACTGGACGGTGATCCCGCTGGACTACTGCCTTGTGACCGCTGAGGGCATCGGGGCGGAGTTCCGGGTGTGGGACACCGTGACCCTGACCGGTACGGGGGCTGAACAGGCAGGCCAGTGGGCCGGGCTGGACGGCGACCGCATCGTGTACGGTGTGACCGAGACCACCCTGCGCCTGCGGGCTGACCCGGGCGGCGAACACTTTTACGGCAGGCTTGTCCACAATGGCAGCAGTGCTGTCTGGGTGAGCATGGACGGCACACAGCGGGAAGAGTATTTCCCGGGGGAGGGTGTGAAGGTGGAGCGCCGGGTGCCCGACCTTGAGTACCTGACCGAGTGCGACAACCGGGTGTGGGGCTGTTCCAGCAGCGAGAATGTCATCTACGCCTGCAAGCTGGGCGACCCCACCAACTGGTTCTCCTACCGGGGCATCGCGGCAGACAGCTATGCCGTGACCGTGGGCAGCGACGGCCCCTTTACCGGGGCGGCCACCTGCATGGGCTATGCGCTGTTCTTCAAGGAAAACACCCTGCACAAGCTCTACGGCTCCAAGCCCTCGGATTTCCAGCTCAGCTCCCTGCGCTGCCGGGGCGTGGCCAGAAACGCGGCCCGCAGTCTCTGCGTGCTGAACGAGACGCTGTACTATCTCTCGCCCGACGGCGTGATGGCGTGGGACGGCAGCATCCCGGCCAAGGTGTCGGCGGCGTTGGATGCCGGGCGGCTTGCCAATGTGAAGCAGGCTGTGGGCGGCGCGCTGGATGGCCGGTATTATCTGCATGTCAGCCGGGAAAACGAGGTGCGTCTGCTGGTCTATGATACCGAGCGGGGCCTCTGGCACGAGGAGGATGTTTGCTCCTTTGAGATGGCCAGCACCGGCGGGCAGCTCTATCTCTGGGATGGCCGGGCGCTCTGGGCCGCTGATCCCAGCCGGGAAGCGGCAGGGCAGAGAAGCGAGGGGACGGAACAGGGCGTGGAGTTTGCCCTGACCACCGGAGATCTGGGGCTGGACAGCCCCGAGGAGCGGTACCTCTCCCGGCTGACACTGCGGCTGGATGCCGCCTGCAGGAGCCGGGTGACTGTGGAAGTGAGCTATGACGGCGGCCCCTGGGAGAACGCCGCTGCCCTGACAGTGGAGGGCCCGCGCCGCAATTGTGATCTGCACCTTGTGCCCCGGCGGTGCGCCTCGCTCCGGCTGCGGCTGTGGGGCTATGGGCAGATCACCCTGCGGAGCCTGGCCAAGACCTTCAGCGGGGCAAAGGGAAACTGGATGGAACTGGAGGGATGAACCATGGCAAGCATTGCGGGCCTGGGCAAGATCGGCCTGCCCAGGCTGAGTGAGAATATGGACCCGGAGGATGCCCGGGCCCTGCGGAATTATCTGTACCAGATGCAGGAGCAATTGCAGTATGTGCTCTGCAATCTGGACACCGAGAATTTCTCGGAGAAGCTGCGGGGCAGGCTTTCCGGCAGTTTGGGAAAGGAGGAGACATGAGCGAGAAAAAGAAGCAGGAGTACACCACAGGCGGGCTGAAAAACCGGCAGGATGTGGAAAACGCGCTGGCTTCGGCAGAGTACCGGCCCTCGCAGGAGGTGACGGACGCGGCCAGCGACCTGAAGCAGTGGCAGACCAATCGCCCCGGCGATTACGAGAGCGCCTATCAGGGCCGCATTGACGGCCTGATGGAGGATCTGCTGGACCGGAAGGAATTCAGTTACAGCTATGGTGCCGATCCACTGTACCGCCAGTACGCCCAGCTGTACACCCAGAATGCCCAGAACGCCAGTGCCGACGCGGCGGCGCAGGCCGCTGCCCTGACCGGCGGCTATGGTTCCAGCTACGCGGCCAGTGCGGCCCGGCAGGCATACCAGCAGCAGATCGGTGCACTGAGCGAGGCCATCCCCACGCTGTACCGGCTGGCGCTGGATACCTACCAGAGCGGCGGCGATGCCTTGGTGGAGCAGATCGACCAGCTGAACGGGCAGGAGCAGAATGCCCAGCAGAAGTATGAGCGGGAGCTGGCGGATTACTACACCCAGCTGGAACAAAAGGGCAATGCCTACAACACGGCTTACACCCAGGATTACGGGCGCTATCAGGATTATCTGGGCCAGTTGGACAGCCTGTACGGTTACTACGCGGCACAGGAACAGCAGGAGGCGGCCCGCCGCCAGCAGGGCTTCAACAATGTGATGACCGTGCTGGGCCTTCTGGGCGATGCGGCCCAGCTGGCCATCACCGGCACCACGGGTCTGGGCAGCATGGCAGGCAGCCTGCTGAACACCGGGTACAACATCTATGCGGGCAACCGCGCCTATGAAGCCGAACGGGCCGACACGGCATGGAAGCAGAAAATGCAGGAGCAGCTGCGGCAGGATGAGCTGGCACAGCAGCAGTACAAAAACGAGCAGGCGCAGCAGGAATATCAGGACAAACTCCGCCAGCAGCAGGTCAGCAATGCCCTTGCGGCAGAGCGGCTGGACCTGAGCAAGAGCCAGTGGGCAGCCAAGCAGGAAAAGGCCAGCCGGACTGCCGAAAAAGCCAGCGCCGATGCAGCGGCGAAGCGCGGCAGCCTGACGGGTGACACCGGCCTGAAGGTGGGCAAAAGCGGCGTTTCCAGCGGCGGCACCGTGCCGTACAGCGCGGCGAGAATGCGCAGTCAGGGCCGCAGTGATACGGCCATCCGCACCCAGCTGCTCAAGGAGGGATACTCCAGCAGCGAGGTCAGGAAGATCATGCAGCAGCTGAACAGCTGAAAAAAGGGGAGGGCAACCGTGAAGGTGCTCTCCCCTTTGTGCTATGCCCGGACATCCTCCCGGCGTAAAATCAGCCATGCCAGAAGGAACATCGTCCCCAGCCAGAAGATGCAGCTGAAGGCAAACAGCCCGTAGCTGCCAGCCAGAGCATCCGCGCTTTTGTTGGAGTTCATACCCAGCTGCATCAGGGAATAGGGCCACAGGATTCCAAAGCCTTTGGAGCTGATAAAGATGCCGGTAATCCCGCCCAGCAGCCCCAGAAAAATGGGCACGGCAAAGCTGCGGATGACCATGGCCAGCACCAGCTGTGCGGCAATGACAGCCAACGCACCCAGCAGTCCCCGCAGCAAAAACAGAGGTAAGGTGACCGGCGGCAGCCCGGGCAGATGGGCAAATACCTTGCCGCAGAACACGAACAGCGCGAACACAAAACCGTGGGTCAGAAGCGCCAGCTTTGTCACCACCGCAAACTTTGCTGCAAACAGGTCCAGCGGCGGTACAGGGCTTGCCATAATCAGGTTCCAGTTGTGCCCCAGATGTTCCAGCCGCCACAAGTAGGCAGCATAGGTGGCTACCATGGCAGGGAAGAAGAGCATGGAATAAAACAGGGTGTGCTGGGTCCACAGGCTATACCAGCCGTCGGTGAGGATCTCAAGATTTTGCAGATAATTAAAAGTGCCGTAGGTGGCCGAAAGAATGGGCAGCACAAAGAACATTGCCCAGATGGGGGATGCGTGGAGTTTGCGGTTCTCCGCAAGAATACAGCGTTTCAGCATGGTTTTATACCTCCTCGTCCTGTACCTTGCGCCACGCAAGGGCAAACAGCACAGCGCCCAGCGCAAGGGTGAAGGCCAGCAGCCCCCAGTTGAAGGGGCGGGTGCCGTAGGTGACGGTGTGGGTGGCCTTGTCCCAGTTCGCCACTTCGTAGGCGCTCAGAGGGATGTAGTACCCAAAAGGCACAAAGTAACTGGCAATCGGCGGCATAAAAGCAGAAAACAGCCCCACCAGTGCTCCTACGATGCCCACGCAGAGCGCCGGCAGGGGATTGCCCATCCACAGCATCAGCAGAAATTCTCCAAAGAAGAGCATTGCGTCCACAGCCAGTGTGCAGACGAACAGATAGCATAGCTGCCCAGTGGGAAAGGCTTCGGTATAACCATGGACACGCCCCAGCACCGGAACACAGGCCAGCTCCAGCACCGTGACCAACAGCACCTCCAGCACTCCAAAGACCGCTTTGCCTGCAAACAGGCTGCGGCGGCTCTGCAGGGTGTAGAGCAGCTTTGTGGTGTTGCCTTTGATCTCCATATCCCACAGCCGGGAGGCCAGCACTGCCATCATCACCGGCATCAGAATGGCTTCAATGACGGGCAGGCTGTAAAGCAGGGCGCTGTAACCGTTGGCAAGCTCCTCCGGGTCTGCCGGGGCAAGGCCGCCCACCCACAGCACGACAATGCCGGGGATGAGCAGGCAGAGGGCAAGGTCATGCCTACGGTGGGCTTTTTGCAGTTCTGCACGGAAGGCTGCCATCTTACGCCACCTCCCCGCTGGTCTGGGTCAGGCTGAGGAAGATGTCCTCAAGGCTCTTTGTCTGCGCCGTCAGACCCACCACGCCCACGCCGCTTTCGGCAAGGGTGCAGACCAGTGCCGCCAGCGCTTCGTCCGGCAGCGGGGGCAGCTGCAGGGTGTCCGGCTGGTCTGCCGGTGCGGCGGCTTTTACTCCCTGCTGCTGCAGGACGGCTGCGGTTTTGGGTGCATCCAGCACCCGCAGCAGAATGCCGCCCCGGCTGTGCTTTTGCAGCTGCTGCAAGGAGCCCTCGAACAGCAGTTTGCCGTGGTTCAGGATGCCCACCTGATCCACCATCTGCTCAATCTCGCCCAGCAGGTGGCTGGAGATCAGCACGGTGGCTCCGGTGGTCTGGGGCATGGAAGCAATCAGACTGCGCATCTCCTGAATGCCTGCCGGGTCCAGACCGTTGGTGGGTTCGTCTAAAATCAGCAGTTTGGGGGTGCCCAGCAGCGCCATGGCAATGCCCAGCCGCTGCTTCATGCCAAGGGAATATTGCCCCACTTTCCGGTCAGCGTCTTTGGTCAGGTGCACGATCTCCAGCACCCGGCTGATGTCCTTCCGGTCCACGTCCTTCAGGTCAGCCACGATGGAAAGGTTTTCCCGGGCGGTCAGGTGCAGGTAACCGGAGGGGGATTCGATGAGACTGCCGGTCTGCCGCAGCAGGGCAATGCGGTTTGCTTCGTTCAGGGTGTGCCCCAGCAGTTCCACACTGCCGCCGGTGGGGTGTACAAGCCCCAGCAGCATCTTCATGGTGGTGGATTTGCCCGCACCGTTGGGGCCTAAAAAGCCGTAAACACAGCCCTCCGGGACAGTCAGGTTCAAATGATCCACCACCGGACGGCCATGGTAGCTTTTGCAAAGGGCATGGGTCTCGATCACAGGTTTCATAAAAGGTCTCCTTTCGCATTCATGGATTTCGGAACGATGCCAGAATACACCCGCTGCCTTAAACTGACCGGAAGCGCAGCTTAAATTCCCCTTAAATTTGCAGGCGTTTTCCGCTGCGGCGCAAAAAGTGTGGTATAGTAAAGGCGGGAAAGGAGAACTGCCCTTATGGATACCATTTATGATGCAAAGCTTCTCATTGTGGATGACAACGCCGAACTGCTGGCACTGCTGTGTGAGCAGCTGCGGGGCGCAGGATATGGCCATATCAGAACCGCCCAAAGCTGCGCCGCTGCCCGCGCCTGCTTTGCGGCAGAGCAGCCGGAGCTGATGATCTTGGATATCAACCTGCCGGATGGGGACGGATTTTCGCTGTTCCGGGCGCTGCGGGCAAAAGCGGATGTCCCGGCATTGTTCCTCTCCGCACGGGACGCGGATGCCGACCGTCTGTTTGGGCTGGGTCTTGGCGCAGATGACTACCTGACCAAGCCTTTTCTGATGCAGGAGCTGCTGCTGCGGGTGCAGCATATTTTGCAGCGGGCGTACCGGGCAGAGTTGTCCCGTACAAAACCGGCACCTTTGCAGCTGGGGGAGCGGTGCGTAGACCTGAATGATGCCATTGTTACCCTGCCAGAGGGAAAAACACTGGCGCTGACCGCTACCGAGCTGGCGCTGCTGCGGAAATTGGCAGAGAACCGGGGACACATCGTTACCTACGATGCCCTTTGTGCGGCGGTCTGGGGCGCAGATTACTATGGCTACGAGAACAGTCTGGGGGTACATATCCGGCATCTGCGGGAGAAGCTGGAAGCCGAACCCGGCGCGCCGCAGTTTCTGCGGACGGTGCGGGGCATTGGCTATAAGCTGACAAAGGGGGAAGAAGCATGAAAACCTTTGTGCGCCTGATCCGGCGGTATGTGCTGGCGGCGGTGGGCATTGTTTTGCTGCTGCTGTTTTCCGGTGTTGCGGTGCTGGGCTGGCTGGGCTGGCAGGAGGGCTGCCGCCTGCCGCAGCGGGAGTACTCCTCCAGCGAGATCGCGGATTCCATGGTGGAGACCGCCGAAGGGCTTGCCTTTGGGGCAGAACGCACCCCGCAGGAATGGATGAATGGCTACGCGTGGGCGATGGTGCTGGACGATGTGGGAAACATCCGCTGGAGCTACGGCCTGCCGCAGGATCTGAACCATGCCTACACTCCCGGCGATATCGCCAAATTTTCCCGCTGGTATCTGGCGGATTACCCGGTGTTCTGCTGGACGGAACCCTACGGACTGTTCGTCATCGGGCTGCCAAAGGGGAGCCTGTGGAAGTACAGCATTTACAGCTCACCGGACTTTGCCCTGAGCATGGTGCGGGTGCTCCCGGCGGCAGCGCTGGGAATGCTGCTGCTGGGTCTGGTGCTCTGCTTCTGGCTGAGTTGGCGGGGGGCAAAGCGGCTGGAGACCGTGGCAAACGGTCTGGATGCGCTGGCGCAGGGGCAGACCGTCCGGCTGCCTACCGACGGTTTTGCCGGGGAACTGGCAGAAAAGCTGAACCAAACCGGGGCGCAGCTGCAAGCCAAAAACGAGATGCTTTCCCGGCGGGACAACGCCCGCACCCAGTGGATCGCAGGGGTCAGCCATGACGTGCGTACCCCGCTGGCACTGATCTTAGGCTGGGCGGAGCAGCTGGAACAGGACGCACTTTTGCCGGACAGCTCCCGGCAGAAAGCGGCCGGCATCCGCACCCAGTGCGAAAAGCTCCGCACCCTCATTGATGACCTGAACCTGACCAGTAAGCTGGAATACGGTGCCCAACCCCTGCGCCGGAAAGACCTCCGTGCAGGGCCGCTGTTCCGGCAGCTGGTGGCGCAGTTTTGCGAAAGCACGCTGGCAGAGCACTGCGGGATCACGCTGGAACAGGAAGAACCGGCAGAGCAGACGGTGCTTTCGGTGGATGAGGCGCTGATGGCGCGGCTGCTGGAAAACCTGCTGAACAACAGCGTCCGGCATAACTCAAAGCCGGTGAACATTACCGTGCACACCCGGCGGGCAGGGGAGCGCTTCTGCCTGACCGTAGCGGATGACGGCATCGGCTATCCGGCTGCCGTTCTGGCGGCGCTGAACGCTGCGGAGCCTGTCGAAAATGCGCCCCATATCCTTGGCTTATATGTAGTGCAGCAGATCGCCGCCGCCCATGGCGGCAGGGCAGTGTTCGGACAGAACACCCCCCACGGTGCCAAAGCGGTGGTGTACCTGCCGCTGGGCTGAAAAGTTATCGGAATCCTTGCTTTTCCCGGCCGGATTTCTTATACTTTGAACAAAGAAGTCTTTTTTGGTGCAAAACACAGGAGGAATCATGACTGAGATTTCAAGTCTGCTGACATTGCAGGGCCAGCTTGCGCTGCTGACCCTCATTGGCTTTTTTCTGGCCCGCAAGGGCATCATCAACGCGCAGGGCCGCAAGTGCCTGACCGACCTGCTCATCAATATCATCCTGCCCGCGAACATCATCCAGTCGTTTCTGGTGGAGTTCAGCTGGGATGTGCTGAAGAGCAGTGCATCGATCCTTGTGATCTCGCTGGCGCTGCAGATCGGCTGTGTGGTGCTGTGTGCCCTGGGCTACAACTGGCTGCCCTTTGCAAGGCGGAGCGTTTACCAGTATGGCACGGTCTGCTCCAACGGTGCGTTTCTGGGCAGCGCACTGGTGGACGGCATTTGGGGCAGCAGCGGCCTGTTGCTCAGCTCCATCTACCTTATCCCCCAGCGTGTGGCAATGTGGTCGGTAGGCGTGAGCTACTTTCTGCAGGACGAAAAGCCCACTTCCAAAGAGGAGATGAGGGCAGACCGCAGGGCTGTGCTGCGGAAAACATTCACCCACCCCTGCATCCTGGCGGTCGTGGTGGGCATGGTGCTGATGGCTTCTCAGCTGCCGCTGCCCGGCTTTTTGGGCCGCACCGTCAAGAGCCTGAGCAATTGCAACATGGGTGTTTCCATGATCCTGATCGGTGCCATCATCGGCAGCAGCCGGATGGGCAAACTCTGGGATAAGGACTGCTTCCTCTACTGCCTCATCCGGCTGGGGCTCATCCCGGCAGCGGTGCTGCTGGGCTGCAGGCTCTGCGGCGCGGAGAGCCTTGTGACCGGTGTTTCCGTGGTGCTGGCCGCCATGCCCATGGGCGGTGTGACCGCCGTTCTGGCGGAAAAGTACGGCGGGGATTCCGCCTTTGCCAGCAAGTGCGTGGCGGTCTCTACGGTGCTCTCCCTCATCACCACACCGCTGTGGTGCATGGTCGTGTAAGGGAAGGGACCGAACCCGGCTATGTGACCCGGATGTATCAGGTGATGGAGTGGCAGGCCCGCGGCAAAATGCGAAAAATACCTTGTCAATGGCAATCATGGCCGAAGAATCACGGTTCTTTTTGTCCAATCGGCGAATAGCCTTTGCCGCCGGATGGTGATACAATAGGCAAGGTGTTGCGCGGCTATGCTGCAGAATGCCATAACATGACAAAAACAAGGAGAGCGCGTGGAAAATGGAACCATTTTATCTGATGCCCGGACAGGAACGCTGTGAACAGTTTAAGGATGCGAACGGTGTGCCCAAAGTCCGCTACTCCTATTGTTCGCTGAACGGGGCGCTGTTCCGCTGTGTGAGCCGCAGCGTGGAAGAAGCCGAGCGCCTGTGCGAGGACTGGCTGGTGGGTCAGGACCGCTGCTACATCAACTGAAAAATGCACCCTCTGCTCCTTTGCGGAATAAGCTGTAAGAGAATCAGCTTATCGGCAAAGGAGTTTTTTTATATGATGAATGGCATCCTGCGTATCCAGACCTATCGGCCCCGGCAGTCGGCTCCGGTGGAGGGAGTGACTGTTGTGATCACCGGCAGCGACTTCACGGCTCACCGCATCACCGATGCCGAGGGCAATGCCGAGGATGTGGCCATCTGTGCCCCGGCCTGCGCCCTCTCGCTGGACGAGAACAACACCACGACCCTGCCCTATGCCGTGTGCAGCCTGACGGCCCGCAAGCCGGGCTACCGCACCGTCCGCATCCAGGGCATCCAGATCTTTGCCGGGCAGGTCACGCTGGCCCGGCCTGAGATGATCCCGGACACCGAGGAGGGAAAAGACATTGTCGACCCGCCTGTGATCATCCCCACCCACGCTCTGTTTGCGGGGAACGGCGGCAGCGGCCCGGCTCCCACCAATCCATGCACCGGCAGCCGGGTGCTGGACCGTGTCATCGTGCCCAAAAATATTACGGTCCATCTGGGCAGGCCCGCTGCCTCGGCCCGGAACGTGACGGTGTCCTTCCGGGATTATATCGCCAATGTGGCTTCCAGCGAGGTCTACCCCACTTGGCCCATTGAAGCGTTGAAAGCGAACATCCACTGCCAGATCTCGCTGGCGCTCAACCGCATTTACACCGAGTGGTATCCCAGCAAGGGCTACACCTTCAATATCACCAATTCCACCAGCTACGATCAGTATTACGTCCATGGCCGCACCGTGTTCGATGTGATGGTAAAGCTGACGGATGACATCTTCAACACCTACATCCGCAAGACCGGCACCGTGAATCCCTACTACTCCGAATACTGTGACGGAAAGTCCGTTACCTGCCCGGGGCTCAAGCAGTGGGGCACGGTCACGCTGGCAAATCAGGGCCGCAATGCCCTGAGCATCCTCAAGTACTATTACGGCAGCGATATCGAGATCGTCCGCACCAGCAACATCCAGTCCATCCCCAGAAGCTATCCGGGTTCCCCCCTCCGGCAGGGAGACCGGGGCACGGCGGTGTTCACCCTGCAGCGGCAGCTGAACCGCATCACCAAGGATTACCCCTTTCTCGGCCTGCTGACCGTGGACGGGATCTTTGGCAGCAGGATGACCGAGACCGTGAAGAGATTCCAGAAGCAGTTCAATCTGACCGCTGACGGCGTGGTGGGGCGGCAGACCTGGTATAAGATCAGCTATATCTATGTCTCGGTGAAAGACCTTGCAGAACTGACCAGCGAGGGAGAAACGGCCGCCGGCACCCTCTCGGACGGCACCTGGGGCGACACCGTCCTGCGCGTCGGCTCTTCCGGCAGCGCTGTGGAGCAGCTGCAGTTCTGGCTGAACACTCTGGCCCAGTACGAGAGCAGCATCCCCTCCGTGACAGTGGATGGCGTGTATGGCAGCGGCACCGCCGGTGCGGTCCGGGCCTTCCAGCGAAGATACGGCCTGTCTGTGGACGGCGTAGTGGGCCGCGCCACCTGGACAGAACTCTACGATCAGTTCCGCAGCATCCAGTCCGACAATGGCAGGCCCAACGCTTACCCGGGCACGGCCCTGCGGCAGGGCAGCAGCGGGCAGAATGTCCGGCTGGTGCAGTTCTGGCTCAAGATCGCCCGCACGGTGTATCCCAACCTGAACACCCTGACTGTAGATGGAAAATTCGGCGCAGGCACGGCGGCGGCAGTGCGGAGATTCCAGAGCTACTTCGGCCTGACCAGCGACGGCGTGGTGGGCCGCACGACCTGGAACAAGCTGTATGAGGTCTACAACGATATCGCCAACCGGCTGCTCACAGCCAGCCTGCGCCCCGGCGAGTATCCGGGCGTTCTGCGCCGGGGCAGCACCGGAACGGCAGTGCGGGAGCTGCAGTTCTACCTCTACCTGATGAGCGCCTACGAGAGCAGTATCCCCGCTGTTTCCATCGACGGCAGCTTCGGTGCGGCGACCGAGAACGCCGTGCGGGCCTACCAGCGCTTTGCGAAGCTGACGGTGGACGGTGTAGTAGGGCGCACGACCTGGAATTCGCTCTACGGCAAAGCCAGCACCCTGCGGGTGTCCGGCCCGGTGGTCACGCTGAAGCGCCTGCCTTACCCGGGCACACCGCTGGCAGTGGGGGCCACGGGGGACGCGGTGCTCTACTACAACCTCCTTTTGCAGCGCATTGCCTACTATTTCGACAGCGTGGAAAGCCCGCCCCTGTCTGACCGGTATACCGACGAGACGACAGCCTCTACCCGCAGTGCGCAGGCCCTGCTGGATCTGCCCGAGACCGGAGTCGCGGATGCGGAGACCTGGACGGCGGTGGAGGCCCTGAGCCTGCAGCTGGCCGCCGTTTCCCCCAACCCTGATCGGGATGCCGGGCAGGCCGATGTTTACCCGGGCCGCGCCATGAAAGAGGGGAGCGTTGGCCCGGATGTGGGGCAGATCGAACAGTGGCTCAATGGACGCTGTATGCGGAACTGCGGCGAGGACTATGTGACCGAGAACTTCCGTTTCGGCCCGAAGGAAACAGAAGGGGTCCGGGCAGCACAGGAGCGGGCGGACCTGCTGGTAACAGGTACGGTGAACGAGGAGACCTGGGCCGCGCTCCGTGCCCAGAGCTGCGAATGCGAGGAGGGATGACGGATGGCACGGCTGCTGATCTATGATGCCTATGAGAACAAGGTGTACACCTACAACAGCCTGAACGAAAACGACCCGATGCCTTACAGCACCGAGCGCACCCTGACATTGCGGGAGTTCCGGGGCAAATCGGGGAGCCCGGTGCTCTGGACGACCATCGCCGCCATGGAGGCATGGAACCTGACCCGCCGCAAGTACGGCAAGGGCATTCCGGTGGGGTATGCCTTCCGCCGCATCTGGGAGGGCGGTCACGGCACCCGCAGCCAGCATTACGCCGGCGTGGCCTTTGATGTGGGCCAGCGCCTGACCCAGAGCCAGCGCACGGCCATCTATAGGGCCGCCCGGTCCACCGGAGCCTGGGGCTATGTGGAGCCCCTGAGCCAGACCCCCACCTGGGTGCACTTTGACCGCCGCTACGGCACCCCGGCCTGCAGCGGCACCACAGCGGGCTACCCCACCCTGCGGCGGGGGAGCCGGGGCTGCTATGTGATGATCCTGCAGGACGCACTTTCCACACTGGGCTACCAGACCGGCAGCCGCATCGACGGCCTGTTCGGAACCCGCACCGAGGAAGCCCTGAGGGGCTACCAGCGCCGCACCAGCCTGACGGTGGACGGCGTGTGCGGCTGTAACAGCTGGAAAAAGATTACGACGGCTGTGATCGGCATTGGCAGAACAAAAACGACGATCGACTAAAAACAACCCTCTCAGTCAAAGCCTGACGGCTTTGCCAGCTCCCCCGAAGGGGGAGCCTATTGCGGGCCTTGGATGAAAGCCAGCATAGCCTCGCCCTTCGGGAGAGGTGGCATTGCGAAGCAATGACGGAGAGGGTTGTTTCTTGTTATCTTCTATGAATCTTTCGGTTCGGTCTGCGCCCGTTCCACAGGTTGATGAACACCCACAGGCCGTAGACCGCCAGAGCGAGCAGGGAGAGGACGATGACCACCTTGAGATACAGGCTGTGGAAGAAGGCCTGTACCTTGGAGACCGTGAAAAGCAATGCGTTCTGGTGGACATCCTGCCCGGCAATGAGGTTCACCACGCCGATGGTCTCGCCTGCCAGCTTGAGCTCCACAGTACCCACCACGTCGCCCTGCTGGATGGGGGCCGTGGCGTAATCGGGCAGGTGGAAATATTTCTGCGTCACCGAGCCATCCCCCGTGGAGGGCAGCAGGGTCATCATGCTGTCGGCGGGGTAGAGCTGCAGGGTGTCGGTATCGGAGGAGTATTTGACCGGGATCTCCGCCAGCGCCTGGTCGGTGTCCAGTGCGGCCTGGATGGAAAAGCTCTCGAACACCCAGTCGATGAGCTTGGTGGTCTCGTACAGCGCCGGGCGGCGGTTGGAATAGCCGTAATCATCGCAGGTGTCGGGGCTTTGCATGATGCAGAAGATGTAGGTGGCCCCGTCCTTGTTGGCCCACGAGACATAGCTCTGATCGCCGCTGTCGTTCTTGTAGGCCATCACGTCGCACATGCCGCCCTGCATGGCGCTGCGGTAGAACCTGCCGCCGCTGGTCTTGTTCAGGGCCACGTTCTGGCTCAGCAGCACAAAGCTCTTGGCATGCTTTTCCTTGGCCGGCATCGTGAAGGTGGGGGCAGCGGAGATCTCCTTGAAGGCATCAAAACTCATCAGGTAGCGCAGGATCAGGTACATGTCCACGGCAGTGGTGGTGTTGCCGCTGTCCAGCCCGCAGGCATCTGTCCAGGTGCTGTTGGTGGTGCCAATGCGCTGGGAGAGGGTGTTCATCTGGCTCACCCAGCCCGCCAAATCGCCGCCCGAGAGCTCGTAGGCCAGACCCATGGCGGCCTCATTGGCGTTGCGCGTCACCATGGCGTAAAGGGCTTCCCGGTAGGTAAAGGTCTCGCCCGAGCGCATGTCGGCATTGTCGGTGCTGTGGACATAGTCCGAGATGGCAAAGGGCATCGTGAACGTGCTGTCCAGCTGGTCGGCATAGTTGGTCAGCACCAGCGCAATGGTCATATATTTCGTCAGGCCCCCGGCGGACACCTGCTTCTCGCTGTCTTTTTCATAGACGATGATGTTGGTGTCGGTGTTCACGATATAGGCGCTCTGGGCCTTGACATCGTAGACCGTGCTGGGGTCGAACATGGCTCCGGCCGTTACGGCAAGGCAGCTGAACAGGACGGCAAGGGATAAAAGCAGTGCAAAAATACGTTTCATGTGGACAATTCCTTCAAAAAGCGATAATATATAAAATACGGGCGCTGCGCCCGGAAATGACAAAGAATGGCGAACAAAGATTCGCTCTTTTAATAATAACAGGTTTGCCGCGCAGAGACAAGGGTTTTGCCACGGTTTCACAAAGCGGCAGGAGGGGACTATGGTATATCTGACAGGCGACACCCACGGCGAGCTTGATCGCTTCAAGCACGGCAGGCTCCGCTGGCTGGGCAAACGGGACATTGTGGTGGTGCTGGGCGATTTCGGCTTTGTGTGGGATGGCAGCAAGGAGGAACAGAAAAAGCTCGATTGGCTGCGCAAGCGCCCCTATACCCTGCTTTTCCTTGATGGTGCCCACGAGAATTACGACCTGCTGGCCCAGTACCCCGTCGAGGAGCGGTTTGGCGGCAGGGTCCAGGCTTTGGGCGGCAATGTGTACCATGTCTGCCGTGGCAGCGTGCTGGAGCTGGAGGGAAAGAAATATCTCTGTTTTGGCGGCACCGAGAGCCCCGACAAGGAAGAGCGGGAGGCCGGATACAACTGGTGGCCGCAGGAGATGCCCAGCGATGAGGAATACGCCGCCTGTGAGGCCAATCTCGAAGCAAACGGCTGGCAGGTAGATTATGTGCTGACCCACGATGCCCCAAGCAGATTCCTTGATTTTACTTCCCTCGCGGTGGGCGAATCCAACCGCCTGCACCTGTTCCTTGATAAGGTCCTGCTGAAGCTGACCTACGAAAAGTGGTTCTTTGGCTGCTACCACAAGGATGTGGCCCTTTCCACCAAGAGCCGGTGCGTCTTTTGTGATGTCATCCCCATGGGCGAGCGCCACGCGAAGCGGTAAAAAGAGAAGGTGCCCATGACTTTCAGGCCGGTGGTGTACATCATAAAAAGACGAAGAAGATCGTGAACACTCTATTGGGTTCACCAATAAACAGCAGGAAGCCCCCTTGACAGTGTAATCGTCAGGGGGCTTTCTGCCTGCCAGGGGTTAGTTCTTGAGTGCCTGCGCCTTGCGCCAGATCTGGATCACTTCCCAGTAACTTACAGAAGCATCTGCAGTTTTATTGGTAGGAAGCAGCTGGTTCTCAGAAGCCCAGGTGAGAGCCTTCTGTGCGTCAGTGGCATCCGTGTCCAACGCAGCAGCGGGAGCAGGTTTGCCGGCATCATCCCACACCAGTTCGGCAAGTTCGGTGGCATTGGCGGGGATCGCTGCGCCATCGGGGAGAATACGTTTCAGATAAAGCTCCGTGCCGATTCGGCAGCCCTGCCATGTCAGCACGGCGGCAGCACCAATGACCATAACGGTGCCCAGAATGCCAGAACCACCATCTTCGATGGAAGCATCTTTTGTCATGGCTTCCATTGTTACACCCTTTTCACCTGCGGGCATTTGAAAGCGCAATGGATTTTGTTTGACATCGATTGAATCGTCCAAACCGCTGACCAACCATTGATCGAACGCAATGGCATCGCTCTGGCTGATGTAGGTGACAGTTACACTGGCGTTTTCAGGCACCTTTGCAACCAGATCACCAATCTCGTTTCTCTCAGCATGGATCTCCTCGCCATCATGCTCAATGAGAACGGCAGCATTCTTAATGGTCAGGGGATAAAGATCTGCAGTGGGAACAATGGGAGCAGCTTTTTGGCGAATTTCAAACGTGCCTCCGCCCACGATGGCAGAGAGCAGATTGGGACTATTGGAATGGATCTTTACCTTTACGGTATACCTGCCTGCTTTTGTGGGGGCAACGACTTCTTCTCCCATATCGTTGAGATAGACAATCTCAAGTTTGATCTCGTCAGATTGTAAAAGAGCATTCAGCCTGCTGTCCGCCCGGACAGTCACTGTGGCTGTATGATCATTGCCTTCCTCTTCCACAGCGTCCTCTGGCAGGGTGACAGTGAGTTCGCGCTGGAAAGTATCATTGGTGATGGTAACGGGGTGGATCGTGATCTTTTCCGGAATGTCGATTCGGACGGTATCACCCTGAATGATTCGCAGGGTGTATGTTCCGGCATCTTTTGGAAGCTCATTGAATTCTTCTTCGTTTGAGGTGCCTGCGTTCCTGACATATCTTACAATGTAATCTGTGATGCGTGTATCCTTGGGTTCGATCCTGATATCGATATTGTCCCCATAGGAATAGTCCGCTAGACCGCTGATGATGAAATCACCGGTGTCATAATTTGTGTGTTCGACAGTGGTCAGAGTTACGGCTGTATCATCCTGACCTGCAACAAAAGTATAGGTGGTATTGTCTGCACTCACAGTGCCGCTGCCCCCTGCCCAGGTATAACGATCTCTGTATTGAGGATCGCTGACGGTCAATTCCACTGTTTTACCAATCGTGACAATGAATTTGCCATCGTTGATGGGAACGCTGCTGCCATCGATCTTGGCAGTAACGGTACGGATGTCGCTGGTTACCGTAACATCAATAGAACCAGGTGCTACAGGGAGATTTTGTAGGCCGGAATCCGTGAAAATAGCGTTCCATTGAGAACGAGAGCCTGAATACTCTATGTTATTCAATGCTGTGCAATTGGAAAATGCATACTCGGAAATTTTTGTTACACTGCTGGGAATTGCGATCCGTTCGAGCCGCGCGCAGCCAGCAAAAGCATCATCGAGGATCTGTGTGATACCCTCCGGGATATCGATGCTCTTTAAACTGATACAACCTGCAAAAACTGATTCCGGAAGTTCCGTTATCCTGCATGAAAATTCAATGTCTTGCAGAGCTGGACAATTCATAAAGGCACCGGTTCCAATAGAGACCACGGAGTCTGGCATCTTCACAGATGCCAGATACAAACAACAATCAAAAGCATGAGTTCCAATTCTTGCCACAGCATTGGGTGTTTTGAAGGCAAGATCTTCCCTTCGAGAAGGATAACGAATTAAGGCGTAATCGCCATTTGCTGATTTTTCGTACAACACATTGTCTATTGCCGGATAGCTTTCGCTGTTTGATGTGATTGCTGAGAGAGCGAAACATTCGGAAAATGCATCGGTTCCGATCTGTGCCACATTGGCAGGAATATGAATTTGAGTCAATGCAGTTCCGGTAAAAGCCCGCTCTTCAATGGCAGTTACGCTGTCTGGAAGAGTAACGGTGTGCAAGCTGTAACAATAACGGAACATGCCGTCTGCAACGGATGTTACACCCTCTGGAATGGTGACAGTATCTAATTCTTCGCAATGATGAAAAGCCTCAGAGCCGATCTCTGTTACAGAATCAAGAATGGGAATATCTGTCAATTCGCTGCAAAACATAAAGGCCTGGCGGCCAATCTTTTTCACGCAGGATGGTTTATTGTCCTGAATAGTAACGCTTTTCAGTGAGGTGCAATTATAAAAAGCATTGCTGCCAATTTCTGTTACAGTGTCGGGGATCTGGACACTTGTCAGGGCGTATCTGTAATTGGAGAACACCCGGTCTCCGATTTTTGTTACAGGATATGTTTGAGTACCTTGTGTTACCTGAGCAGGGATCGTGATCCTACGTTCATTGCCCGTATATTTGGTTATTGTTGCAGTATTGTCAGCACTGAGGATAAACTGATAAGAACCATCTGTATATGCCATAGGGGAATCGCTTGCAAAAACAGTGACAGTGCCCACAGGGAAAAAGGTCAGCATGATACTGAATGTCAGAAATAAGCTGAGTAGACGCTTTTTCATAAGAAAATCCTCCTTTGCATTTCGTAAAAGACTTGTCCGATACGCGTCATAATGCGAATGAATATGACGCTTTACACAAAATATTTTACAGTAGATGAAAATATAAAGTCAATATAATGGGACATGCTTTGTGAGAGAACACAAAAACAGAGAGTTTTTTTATACGGAAGATACAAAAAGAACCGAGTCCTGTGATATATATGGGCTTTTGCGCACTTCCCAATCAGGGATTCACGGGCATTGGGGGAGTGATTGGTACGTGCAGAGCTTTCCTGGAGCCTGTTGCAGCAGGTTCATTGAAGGCTCAGCATACAATAAAAAAATGAGATAGGCAGCCCCTTTCGGGGAAGTCTATCTCATCTTTTCATTGGCACTGTTTTGCAACAGCCCCTTCTCATTCTCTTTTACATTTTTTCGGGGACGTTGATCTTGAACATAGTCAGCACATTGAAGATAACGTTCTTCACACCGATGCACAGGGCCAAACGGGCCTGCTGCACGGCGGGATCTGCACCCTGGATGCGGCAGTTGCCGTAGAAGCGGTGGAAGGCGCTTGCCAGATCAATGACAAAGCGGTTGATGCGGCTGGGGTCGTACTTCTCGGCAGCCATAACGATCTCCTGCGGGAAGGCGGCCAGCATCCGGATCAGGTCCATCTCGCTGGGGTCGGTCAGCAGGGTGGCATCTACCTGCTCGGCACCGGCAAAGGCCACACCCTCGCTCTCCATCTTCTTGAGGATGGAGCAGATGCGGGCGTGTGCGTACTGGACATAGTACACGGGGTTGTCGTTGTCGGTCTTGACGGCCTGATCCAGGTCAAAGTCGATGCCGCTGCCTGCGTCGTGCATGTTGAACAGGAAGCGT
>ADJS01014554.1_pt1 | contig 39423 bp, 30 predicted proteins | sample 268128 | NCBI WGS metagenome assembly ADJS01 (sample SAMN00007486, study PRJNA43253) | human gut metagenome | isolation source: feces sample TS28 | reverse complement strand
TTTGCTGGGGGCGATCCGTCTGCCGAACAATGCGTTCCGTGCTAACGCTGGCACGGATGTTGTCAGCGACATTATCTTTTTGCAGAAGCGTGACCGCCCCATCGACCATGAGCCGGACTGGGTACAGCTTGGAAAAACGGAGGACGGCTTTGCCATCAACCAGTATTTTGTGGACCACCCGGAGATGGTTCTGGGTGAATTGACCACCGAAAGCACCCAGTACGGACGAGAGGACTTGACGGTTGCGCCCCTTGAGGGTGCAAACCTTGCCGACCAGCTTGCCGAGGCAGTACAGCACATTGAGGGGCAGTATACTGCCGCAGAGGTAGACGCTCCTGACATTGCCGAGGAGGAAACCACCCGGCGCACCCTGCCTGCCGACCCGGATGTGAAAAACTTCTCCTACACCGTGGTGGACGGCGAGGTTTTCTACCGGGAAAATTCTGTGATGACGCAGGTGGAACTGTCCGACACCGCCAAAGGGCGTGTCACCGGCATGGTGGAGCTGCGGCAGATCGTCAACGAGCTGATTCAGCAGCAGTTGGAGGATTACCCTGATGCTGACATCAAGGCAACACAGGCGCGTTTGAACATCGCCTACGATGCCTTTACTGCCAAATACGGTCTGCTGAATGACCGCAAAAACGGGCGGCTGTTTGAGCAGGATTCCTCTTACTATCTGCTCTGCTCTCTGGAAAATCTGGACGAGCAGGGACAGCTCAAGAGCAAAGCTGCAATGTTTACGAAACGGACGATTCGCCCGGAGCGCACCGTCACCAGTGTGGATACCCCCAGCGAAGCGTTGGCGGTGTCCATCGGGGAGCACGGCAAGGTGGACTTGCCCTATATGGCGGAGCTGCTGGGCACTCCCGGTGAGTATGGGCGCATTACCACCGAACTTTCCGGCGTGATCTTCAAAGACCCTGCCGCCGACCCCACCGACCCGGAAGCGGGCTGGCAGATGGCAGACGAATACCTGTCCGGCGATGTCCGGGCAAAGCTGCGGATGGCACAGTTCGCGGCAGAGACCAACCCGGAATTTGCCGTCAATGTGGAGGCGCTGACCAAGGCACAGCCCAGAGAACTGGAAGCCTCCGAAATTGATGTGCGCTTGGGTGCAACGTGGCTTTCCCCGGACATTATCCAGAAGTTTATGACCGAGACCTTCCAAATTCCCTACTATCTGCGGCGAGCCGTGAATGTGCGGTACTCACCTTACACCGCCGAGTGGCGTGTGGAGGGCAAGACTGCCACCGGGCGCGGCGACATTATTTCGTCCGAGACCTACGGCACCAGCCGTGCCAATGCCTATAAGATCTTGGAAGAAACGCTGAACCTGAAAGACGTTCGCATCTACGACACCATCGAGGATGCCGATGGCAAGCCCAAGCGTGTGCTGAACAAGCGGGAGACCATGCTGGCACAGCAGAAGCAACAGGTCATCAAGGATGCGTTCGCCAACTGGGTCTGGCAGGACCCTCAACGGCGCATTGCGCTGGTGAAGCAGTATAACGAGCTGTTCAACTCTACCCGCCCCCGTGAGTATGACGGGAGCCACATCAAATTCGTGGGCATGAACCCAGAGATCACCCTCCGGGAACACCAGCGCAACGCCATTGCTCATGTGCTTTACGGCGGTAATACGTTGCTTGCACACGAAGTAGGCGCAGGCAAGACCTACGAAATGGCGGCGTCTGCTATGGAAGCGAAACGCCTTGGTTTGTGCCAGAAAAGCCTTTTTGTGGTGCCCAACCATCTGACGGAGCAGTGGGCAAGCGAGTTTCTGAACCTCTACCCCAATGCCAAGTTGTTGGTGGCACGGCGCAAAGACTTTGAGACCGCCAACCGCAAAAAATTCTGCGCCCGCATCGCTACCGGCGATTACGATGCCGTTATCATCGGGCACAGTCAGTTTGAGCGCATCCCGCTGTCCTTTGAGCGGCAGGAGCGCATCATTCAGGAGCAAATTTATGAAACGCTTGCCGCCATCAACGAGCTGAAAGCCCACGCAGGCGAGAATTTCTCCATCAAGCAGATGGAAAAGACCCGGAAAACGCTGGAGACCAAGCTGGAAAAACTGCGCTCCGATGAGCGCAAGGATGACGTGATCACCTTCGAGCAGTTGGGTGTTGACCGTCTGTTTGTGGACGAGTCACACGCGTTCAAAAATTTGTTCCTCACAACAAAAATGCGGAATGTCGCAGGATTATCCACCAGCGAAGCCCAGAAATCCAGCGATATGTTTGGCAAGTGCCGCTATCTGGACGAGATCACCGGAGGCCGGGGCGTGGTGTTCGCCACGGGTACGCCCGTGAGCAACTCCATGACCGAGCTGTACACGGTCATGCGGTATTTGCAGTACAGCACCTTGCAGCAGAAAAAGCTGACCCACTTTGACTGCTGGGCATCTACCTTTGGAGAGACCACCACCGCCATCGAGCTTGCCCCGGAAGGTACAGGGTATCGGGCAAGGACGAGATTTGCCAAGTTCTTTAACTTGCCCGAACTGATGTCCATGTTCAAGGAGGTTGCGGACATTAAAACTTCCGACCAGCTTCATCTGCCCGTGCCGGAGGCAAAGTTTGAGACCGTGGTGGCAAAGCCGTCCGACCTCCAAAAGGAGATGGTGCAGGAACTGAGCAAACGTGCCGCCCGCATCCACTCCGGCACCGTGGATGCCTCCGAGGACAATATGCTCTGTGTGACAAACGACGGCAGAAAAATCGGTCTGGACGTTCGCCTGATGAACCCCATGCTCCCGGACGACCCGGACAGCAAGTTGAACGTCTGTGTGCAGAACGTGCTGAAGATCTGGGAAGAGGGCAAAGACCAGAAGCTGACCCAACTTTTGTTCTGCGATCTCTCGACACCGAAAAATGACGGGAATTTCAATGTTTACGATGATATTCGCAAAAAGCTGATCGCCGCCGGTGTGCCGGAAAACGAGATCGAGTTCATCCACAACGCCGACACCGAAGCAAAAAAGGCGGCGCTGTTCTCCAAAGTACGTTCCGGCGATGTACGAGTTTTGCTCGGAAGTACGGCAAAAATGGGAGCGGGCACCAATGTGCAATCCCGGCTTGTGGCGGTGCATCACCTGGACGTTGGCTGGAAGCCCAGCGACATGACCCAGCGTAACGGGCGCATCATTCGACAAGGCAATATGAACAAGGAAGTCAAGGTGTTCAACTATGTCACAGAAGGAACGTTTGACAGCTACCTTTTTGTGCGACACGAAGTCGCTTAAATCAACTGTCTGGCTATGACCAGACCTGTTATTCCATTAGCAGTAGTCTACTGTCAACAAAGCAGCTGGTAACGGCTGTGAGGAAGCGTGACAGGACAAGGGTAGCCCCACCCGAAAGGGTTCAAGCCGAAACCGCGAGGTGGAAGCGATAAACTGCAAGCAACAATGTGGTTAGGGAGCCTGACTTGTATGGTATGGTTAATGTAATGTGAATCACTGTTAAACGTCGTTAAAGCTGAACAGGCTAAAGTTGCTGACAAGCCTGAACCAAAACGGTAACGCAGCTGGTTGCTCCTCTATAGAGTGGGAACACATGGATTCAAAAGCTGCTGGCGGAGAAGTGAAACCTAACCCATACTGTTGAATAAGCGGAACGTGGTAAGCCCGTATTTCCCCGAGCAATCGGACGGAAACCGTAAGGGGACTTTATGAAATGCGGGTAGAAGAACGATGGAAAAAGCGAATGCCGACCCTGTAATGGGGATGGATAGAGGTTGTAACATCACCTCATGCGAAAGCAGGCAGACTTCCATCTATGGTCTTTCTTTACGAGAGAATTTACAGAACTTTTCAAAAAGGAGGAATTGCAAATGAACGAGAAATCGTGTGCACCGACTTGCAGAGCGGGAAATTGGGACAGCATCGACTGGAACAAGGCTCGTGCTTATGTTAAAAAGCTGCAAATGCGTATCGTAAAGGCTCAACAAGAAGGTCATTACAGCAAGGTAAAAACGCTGCAATGGCTGTTAACTCACTCGTTTTACGCCAAAGCCTTGGCAGTGAAGCGGGTAACAAGCAATCGTGGTAAAAATACGGCTGGAGTTGACCATGAATTGTGGCTAACTCCTGAGGCAAAATTCAAGGCAATCAGTAAACTGAAACGGAGAGGATACCGTCCTCAGCCCCTGAAACGTGTTTATATTCCGAAGAAAAACGGCAAACTGCGGCCTCTGAGCATTCCGACAATGACAGACCGTGCCATGCAGACCCTATACAAGTTTGCATTGGAACCGCTTGCTGAAACCTACGGTGACCTCAACTCCTACGGATTCCGAATCGGAAGAAGCACACACGATGCAATCGAGCAGTGTTTCACCGACCTGAACAAGGGCAAGTCTCCTCAGTGGATTCTTGAAGGTGACATCAAGGGATGCTTCGACCACATCAGCCATGAATGGCTCATGGAGAATATCCCGATGGATACGCAGGTTTTACAGAAGTGGTTAAAGTGTGGATACGTTGATACAAAGCAACTTTTCCCCACTGAGGAAGGCACACCGCAAGGTGGAGCCATCTCGCCTACTCTGATGAATATGACGCTGGATGGACTGGAACGGCTCTTAAAGGAACGACTGCCGACCCGCAAAAAGGTCAATGGTAAAACTCATTTTAATAAGATGAACTTCGTGCGCTATGCTGACGACTTTATCGTAACCGGAGAAAGCCCGGAATTTCTGCGTGAAGAAGTGCTCCCTATTATCAGAGATTTCATGACGGAACGTGGGTTGCAGTTATCTGAAGAAAAGACGGTCATCACTCACATTGATGATGGATTTGACTTCTTGGGCAAGAACATCCGTAAGTATAACGGAAAACTTCTAATCAAGCCCTCGAAGCAGTCGGTCGGCTCTCTGCTGAAAAAGGTGCGTGAAATCGTCAAGAGCAACAAATCGGCAAAGCAGGATTCCCTGATTCGCCAGCTCAACCCGGTTATCCGTGGATGGGTCAATAACCAGCGATTTGTTGTATCCGCTGAAACATTCAGCAAAATCGACTATCAGATTTACAATTGTCTTTGGCAGTGGGCAAAGCGCAGGCATAAGAACAAAGGCATACGGTGGATAGCAGCGAAATACTGGCATCGCATCGGAACCCGAAACTGGACTTTTGCCGCAGAGGAACGCACCAAGAAGAACGGTGAGCAATCCTACTTTGCTCTTGAATATGCAACGGACACCAAAATCATCCGCTTTAAGAAAATCGTCTCTAACGCAAATCCCTTCGATGAGCGATGGAACGGTTATTATGAAGAGCGCGATGGTGAGAAAATGTTGAACAGCACTAACGGACGCGAAAAACTCCTGAAAGTATGGAGAAATCAACGCCGCTGTTGCCCAGTATGCAATGAGCCTATTACCTCGGAAACGAGTTTCAAGGTTCATAAGGTGTTTCGAAGCGGGAAGTCGCCATGGCTGGAAATGGTGCATCCCGAATGCCATGCCGTATTGCACAAAAACGATTCTTGTTTTGTTGAGCCGGGTTCCCTGATGGGAGCTTTATGAAAGGCTTGAGCCGTATGAGGGGAAACTCTCACGTACGGTTCTTAGGGGAGGGGCTGGCAGTAATGCCATCCTCTTACCCGATCAGACCTTGGAGAACAAACAGCGATTTATCTCGCAAATCATGACTTCAAAATCCCCGGTGCGCTCCTGTGAGGATGTGGACGAGCAGGCGCTTTCTTATGCGGAAATCAAGGCACTGTGTGCCGGAAATCCGCTCATCAAGGAGAAGATGGATTTGGACGTTCAGGTCGCCAAGCTGAAGGTGCTGAAAGCCGACCACCAGAGCCAGAAATTTCGCTTGCAAGACAAGCTGCTGACAAAGTTCCCGGCTGGCATTCAGGAAGCGAACGCTCACATCGCCGGGCTGAAAGCTGATGCACAACTTGCCGCCGCCCACCCGCAGGGCAAGGAGGAGTTCTGCGGTATAACCATCAAGGGCGTTGCCTACGATGAGAAAAAGACCGCCGGTGAGCGTCTGGTTCTCGCTTGTTCCGAACTGCCCAACGCCGAAGAAAAAGTCATCGGCAGTTACCGGGGCTTTGAACTGTCACTGCGGTTCGATGCTTTCCGCACGGAGTATCAGGCACTTTTGAAAGGGCAGCGGAAGTATACGGTGCCTTTGGGCACCGACCCGCTGGGCAACATCATCCGTCTGGACAACTCCCTGAACAATTTTTCGGAGCGCATCACCGCCGCAGAAAACGAGCTGACCACCCTGCATCAACAGCAGGCGGCGGCACAAATTGAGGTGGAAAAACCCTTCCCACAGGAGGAAGAATTGGCAGAGAAATCTGCACAGCTTGCAGAGCTGAACGCCCAGTTGGATGTGGACGAAAAAAGCCACGAGCCGGAACAGGAGGAAGAACCAGACGAGGATGCACCCCGCCGCCCTTCAGTGCTGGCGGCGTTGGAGAAAAAATCCGATAAGCCGGAGTCAGTGAAGCCCTTCCGCAGTTATTACGACAAGGACGGTGATGCCCGGTGAGCGACCGCCGCGACCAGCAACTCCATTTCCGGGTCAGCAAACCGGAGTTGGAACGGATTCGGAACAAGATGGAATCCAGCGGCATTCTGAGCATTGGTTCCTATCTGCGCAAGATGGCTCTGGATGGGTATTGTCTGCATCTTGATCTGCCGCAGCTGCGGCGTATGGCGTATCTCTTGCAGATGTGCAGCAACAACCTGAACCAGTATGCCAAAGTAGCCAATGAAAATGATCGGGTCTACGCCGCGGACATGGAGGACCTGCGGCAGCGGCTGGATGAACTGATTGACATTGGTCGGCAGATCCTTTCCCGGCTGGCAGAACTATAAAAATTCCCGCAGTTGGAGGGCTGCGGGTGTACATATGGGCTGACATCCTTGCAACGCAGTAGTCGATACCTTTATAATAAGGGCGAACAGAAAGGATGTGCCTGATATGATGTCTATGCTGAAGAAAATTGTTCTTTTCCCGATTTCTCTCTTTGTGGCGTTTCTGGCTCTGATGGCAAAGTGGCTGCTCACCCTGTCCAGCTATGTGGTCGCGCCGCTGATGCTCTACATCTTCGGCTGCGGCATCTACACCGCCTACCGCCAGACTTGGGATCAGTTTTTCATTCTGCTGGTGGCGGAGTTTATCTGCTTCGTCCTCTTTTTCGGTGTAACTGTCATTACAGAGGGCATCGGACGGTTCAGCGAATGACTTTCAGAACTGTAAGAAGTACTTTTATCTTTGCCGCCTTCGGACGGCTTTTTTGTTTGGATGCTGCAAACGCCGCAAGTGGCTCAAGTATTGGCTGTCACACGGGGGTGATTCAAAATGGCTGCAACACGTTTGATCGCGCTGCACAAAAACAAGGGCAAGTCGGTTGCGGCCTGCCTGAAAAGCCGCACGGACTACGCGAAGAATCCTGACAAGACGAACAAAGGAGAACTTGTCAGCAGCTATGAGTGCAGCCCTTTAACCGCAGACGAAGAATTTATGCTGTCCAAGCGGCAATACGAACTTACCACAGGGCGCAGACAGAAAAATGATGTGATCGCCTATCAGATCCGGCAGTCCTTTCGTCCGGGCGAGATCACCGCAGAGGAAGCCAACAAGGTGGGCTACGAACTGGCAATGCGCTTCACCAAGGGCAAATATGCATTTATCGTTGCAACTCACACGGATAGGGAACACATCCACAACCACATTATTTATAACTCCACTGCGCTGGATGGAACCCGAAAATTCCGGGATTTTTTCTTTTCTGCGTTGGCAGTGCAGCGGTTGAGCGACCTGATCTGCTTAGAACATCAGCTCTCCGTCATTGAGATAAAGCCTTACCGTGAGCGGCAGAAGCGTACGCTTTACCCGCCCAAAGAAAGTAATCGTGACCGGCTATGCAGCGTGATCGATAGTGTTTTGGATGAAAACCCCAAGGACTACGAGGACTTTCTGCAAAAGCTGGAGCAGCAGGGCTATGAAGTCAAACGCGGAAAGTACACCTCCGTCAAGGGCGCACGACAGAAACGATTTATTCGATTCCGTACTTTGGGGGCAGGATACAGTGAGGAAGAACTGAAAGTTGTCCTTGCCGGAGAAGCGGAGCATCGGCCTCGGCAAAAGAGTCTGGCACCGGAGCAGAAATTTCAGATGCTGGTAGACATTCAGGCAAAACTGGCCGAGGGAAAAGGCACGGGTTTTGCCCATTGGGCAAAGCAACACAACTTAAAAGAGATGTCCCGGACGCTGGTTTTCTTACAGGAAAATAAAATCGGCAGCATCGAGGAAATGCAGGAGCGTGTGGATGCTGCAACTGCACGCTATCATGAACTGGGCGATTCCATTAAAGTATCAGAGAAGCGGTTGGCAGAAATTGCAGTGCTGAAAGCGCACATCACTAACTACGCCAAGACGCGACCAGTCTATGATGCCTACCTCAAGACCGGATACAGCAAGCGCTTTCTGGAAACGCACCGCACGGAGATCACGCTGCACAAGGCAGCGAAGGTAGCATTTGATGAATCCAATTTGAAAACGCTTCCCAAGGTCAAAAAGTTGGACGCGGAATATTCCAAGCTGCTGACAGAAAAGAAAGCACGCTACCCGGACTATCGCAAAGCGAAAGAAGAAATGCAGGAGCTTCTTCGAGCGCAGAGAAATATTAAGCTTTTCTTCGATGAGGAAAAGAAACCAGAGCAGACCGAACATTCCAGATAAACAGTCAAAACCACCGGCTGAGCCGGTGGCTTGAGTAAGCCCTAGAAGGGCATAATACTAGCAAAGCCCCTTAATGGGCCACGAGCAAGCGTCTTTCATCTGCATTACCTGCCCTACCGCTCTAACGAGCTATGTTGCAAAGTGCATCTTCTAAGATGACAATTTCTTTGTCATCTCGCTTTGCTCGAATCTTATAGCTAAAGCATTTTCTACTCCACCAGCGGAGCTGGTGGTTGTCGCTCGCTCAAGCTACTCAACCCAAAAAGTCACCGTCTCCCGCAGAAATGTGCGGGAAGCGGTGACTTTTGTTTTACGGATTATTATTTCAGCAGGTTATTATCCTCGAAGTAATCAATACGCATGGCCCGATCCGCTGTGGAAGAGCCTTTTCTGCACGACTTGATCAGGCAAGGTCTTCCCCGTTGGAAGTAATGACCTTCTTATACCAGTAGAAGGAATCTTTCCGCTCCCGGCTCAGGTCACCCGTGCCATCGTCAAACTTGTTGACATAGATAAACCCATAACGCTTGGCCATTTCGCCAGTAGAGGCCGAAACGAGGTCGATGCAGCCCCACGGAGTGTAGCCCATCAGATCCACACCGTCTCTCACAGCTTCAGCCATTTGCTGGATATGGGCCCGCAGGTAGTCGATGCGGTAGCTGTCGTGGATCTTCCCGTCCTCGCCCTTAGCGTCGTAAGCACCCAGACCGTTCTCAACCACCATCATGGGGATCTGGTAGCGGTCCCATATCTGGTTCAGGCTGTAGCGCAGTCCCTTGGGATCGATCTGCCATCCCCAGTCGGAAGCCTTGAGGTAGGGGTTGGCCGTGCCGCCCAAGCCGTTGCCTGCCACTTTTCCCTCGCCGGGGTGGGTGGTAACGCAGTTGGACATATAGTAGCTGAAGGTGTAGAAATCCACCGTCCCCTCTCTCAAAATCTCCTCATCGCCGGGTTCCATTTTGATTTGGATGTGGTGTTCTGAGAAAAACCGCCGGATATAGCTGGGATATGCGCCGCGCACCTGCACGTCCGAACAGAACCAGTTGACGATCTGCTCCCGCTGCTGGCAGGCCAGTACATCCTCCGGGTCCGGCGTCAGCGGATAGCAAGTGGCAAACAGGTTCATGTCACCCAGTTTGAACTGCGGGTAATGCTCGTGGGCATACCGAATTGCCAGAGCACTCGCCACAAACTGGTGATGCAGTGCCTGAAAACGCAGTCCCTCGTTGTCCGGGATCTCATTGACCGGGCCTGTATAGTTCTTTATCTGACAGATCGTCAGGAAATTCCCGTTGGGTATTGTACCCATGTTGATCTCGTTGAACGTCAGCCAATACTTAACCTTGTCCTTATAGCGCTCAAAAATCGTTTTGCAGTAGGTTAGATAGCAGTCGATGACTTCCCGTCCAACCCAGCCGTTATACTTTTCCACCAGAGCGTAAGGCATCTCATAGTGGCTGATGGTAACCAGCGGCTCAATTCCATGTTTTTTACAGCAGTCAAAAACTCTGTCGTAAAATTCCAGACCTTTCTCGTTGGGTTCCGTCTCCATCCCGGTTGGGAAAATGCGAGTCCAGTTGATGGAAGTGCGAAAAATCTTGAAGCCCATCTCGGCGAAGAGTGCAATGTCGTCTTCGTAATGATGGTAAAAGTCAATGGCCTCGTGACTGGGGTAGAGCTTATCTGGCAGAGTGGTGGCCGTTACCCAGCGCGGGCTTGTATGGGAACCATTGGTACACATATCCGGGACACTGGGGCCCTTGCCGTCTGTGTCCCATGCACCCTCGAACTGGTTGGCTGCACAGGCTCCGCCCCACAGAAAATCATTACGAAAAACGCTCATGGTCACACTCCTCTCAAGTTCAGTTCATACAGGTTTTTGTTCAAAAAACAATTTCAGTGCGCCGATCATGTTGGCATCGTTGCCGTAGCGGCAGCGCACCAGCTCCGGCTCCAGCATGGGGAACACCGGGCAGCGTGCAAACAGGTCATCCAGCTCCGTCTGGATGGCAGGCAGCAGAGCATCCGCCGCGCTGATGCCGCCGCCAATGGCGACCCGCTCCACGTCCAGCACGCTTTGCAGGCTGATGATGCCCAGCGCCACACGGCGGGCAAACTTTTTTAGAGCCCGGCAGGCCTCCGGCTCCCCTGCTGCATGAGCCGCAAAGATTTCTTCGCCGGTGGGCTGCGGCGCATGGGCGGGCAGCTGCTTTTCCGCTGCATAGGCAGCAATCAAGCCGCTGGCGGAGGCTTTCCCGGCCCATACTGGGCTTTCTGCCACCTTGCCGATCACCTCAAATCGGAAATCGTCGCCCTCCATGCTACCCAATTCGGTGACCAAGTTACTCACCTCACCTGCAGCCGAATGTGATCCCATGTACACCCTGCCATTCAGGATGATGCCGCCGCCGATGCCTGTGCCCAACACCAGAACAAGACCGTTGTCCACCCCGGCCAGAGACCCGGTCCACGCTTCAGCTGCCGCTGCGCATTTTCCATCGTTGGCAATGACCACCGGAACGCCCAGACTCTGCTCTAGCATGGAGGCAAAGGGCTGCTCCCACATAAACGCGCTGAGTATCCCGCCTGTGTGAGCTATGCCGCGATTGGTATCAATGCGGCCCGGCATGGAAACGGCGCAGCCCTCGAACTGACCTTTCCATGGGGCCGAAAAGTCCTCGATGACGGCCAGCAGGTTGTCCATCCCGGTCAAAGGAGTGGGCACCTTACCGCCGGATATTTTTTTTGCATAAGCATCGGTCAGGCTGTATTTGATAAATGTGCCTCCGATGTCGATCAAAAGGTATTGCTTCATCTTTACTTCACCTGATCATCCCGATACACGATCTGCATCGTGTTGTTCCGGGCCAGACGGCATTCGCCGCAGAAAGGATTCTCCACTTTTTCTCCTACGATAGTACCGGAGAGCAAGTTTTCGCACAGAGCGATACAGTCCCGCACCAGACACTCCGGCATCGGCATACAGCTTTTGGCATCAGCATAGCCGATATGGCCGTTGTAATGGCGGTCGTAATACGGATGCAGTGCTTCTAGCTTTTCTGCAGTCTGCTTCAGCGCCGTTACACAAGTGCGCTCCGTGGCTGGCTGGCCCATGGCAGCCAGCAGAGTATTCATATTGCAGGCATCTCCGCTGAACAACAGCCGCTCCTTTTTATCCAGATAACTCAGGCCACCGGGTGTATGGCCCGGCGTGTCAAAGACCATCACATCGCGGTTGCCCAGATGCAGGTATGTCCCCCCCTGCAAAGGCAGCAGCCTTGCACGGGTTTTGGGCACCACCACATCATAGCGGGTCACGCTGTAGATGCCATCTGACATGGAAAGCATAGTGTCCACATAACCGCCGCGTTCTTCGGGCGTTACCGCCTGCGCCATGGCAAAATCCGCCGGGTGGAGGTACACTTCCTCGAACTGATCCATGCCGCCTGCATGGTCGATGTGGCCATGGGTCAGAGCCACCATGACGGGTTTATTGGTGAGCTGACGGACAAGCTCTGGAATGTCGAACACGCCGGTGCCAGTATCGATGAGCAGAGCTTTTTCATCGCCCTCCAGCAGGAACATTGCATCCATGCCGTATTCATCAATGCACCAGGTACGGTATGCGATTTCGGAAACAATGGGTTGACGAATTGCCATAAAAATTTCTCCTTGTTTCAAAGAAAACCCGAAACGGGAGCGCTGCTCTCATTCCGGGCCGATAATTCTGAAGATCAGACTTTCTTTGCCTTTTTACCCGTTCGTTGCACACTGTCGATACCGATGGCAATCAGCAGAACGATGCCCTTCACACAGTTAATCATATTGCTGTCCATGCCAATAAGCTGCATTCCGTTGTTCAGCACACCAATAATGATCACGCCCATCATAGCACCCAGCATACTGCCGCTGCCGCCAGCAAAGGAAACGCCGCCCAGAACCACTGCAGTCATGCAGTCAAAGGGGTAAGAAGCACCAGCTGAAGGCTGTGCCGAACCGGTACGAGCGGCCATGATGATGCCAGCCACCGCTGCCAGAATACCCGTAATAGTAAACACCGCCAAGCGATATTTTTTGATGTTCACACCCGCCAAACGAGCAGCCTCCGGGTTGCCGCCCATGGCGTAGATCTGACGGCCGAAATAGGTCTTGTGCAGCACGATGTAACCCAGCACACCGATGACCAGCAGGATGACGATGGGCAGAGGCACAAAACCCAGATAGCCCTGACCGATAAACTTGAAGCTGTCGGACAGGCCGAAGATAGCCACACCGCCAGAGATGATGTAGGAAGCACCCTGGAAGAACAGCATGGTGCCCAAGGTAACGATCAGGGGCATGATATTGAATACGTTCATCAGCAGGCCGTTGATCAAACCGAACAGCGCCCCCAGCATCAACGTCAGGATGACTACCACAAAAGTGGGCAGGCCGTAGGTAACGTTCAAGGTGGCGGCAAACATGCCGCACAGTGCCAGCTGACCGCCGACAGACATGTCACATCCGCCGCTGATCATGACCATGGTGTAGCCCACCACCACAATGCCAAACATGGAGATCTGGCGCAGAATGTTCAGCAGGTTGCCGGGGGTCAGAAACTGAGTGTTGAGTGTGGAGAATACAACGATGAAAATGGCCAAGATCACAAACAGGCCGTATTTTTTATAAAATTTATACAGATCCATTTTGCACTACCTTTCTTCCCAGTCAAGCATCCTTGACGGCACTAATGGATGCCAGCGACAGGATCGTTTCCTGACTGAAATCTTCTTTGTCCACGATGCCGGTCTGTCGGCCTTCGGAAATCACCACGATGCGGTCGCACATTCCCAGCAGCTCCGGCATATCAGAGGACACCATCAGGATCCCCTTGCCCTGGGCGGCCAGCTCGTTCATCAGGTTATAGATTTCCTGCTTGGCCCCTACGTCGATGCCGCGGGTGGGCTCATCAAAAATGATGACCTCCGCATCTGCCGCCATGGTCTTGGCCAAAACCACTTTCTGCTGGTTGCCGCCGGAAAGATTCATGACCAGCTGGTTCAGGCTAGGCGTTTTGATATTGAACGCTTTCTGGTATTTTTCAGCTTCCTTTTCCACCTCTTTGGTGCGTACTAAACCAAACGTACCATTGGCGAAGCGATCCAAGCAATTGATGGTTGAATTCCAGGCAACGTTCTTATCCAGGAACAGGCCCTTGCCCTTGCGGTCCTCCGGCACTAGACCAATACCGGTTTTGATGCCTTTACGAGGGCTGTCGATCTTGACCGGCTGACCCTTGTAGTAGATCTGACCACTTTCCAGCGGCTGGGCACCATAGATCACTTCCATCAGTTCCGTTCGTCCGGCACCCACCAGACCGCCAAAGCCCAGCACCTCGCCCTTGTGCAAGGTGAAGTTGATATCGGTATCGCCGTTGCCGCAAACGTGTTCCAGCCGCAGCAGCTCTTCCCCGATAATCACATTGGAGCGGGCGGGGCAGGTCTGGCTGACCTCGCGGCCCACCATGGCCGCGATCAGCTTCTGCTGGGTGGCATCCTTCACGTCCATGGTACAGACATACTTGCCGTCCCGCATGACGCTGATCCGGTCGCCGATCTCAAATAGTTCTTCCAGCCGATGGCTGATGTAGATGATGGTCACTCCCTGCGCTTTCAGATCTCGGATGATCTTGAACAAAAGCTTCACTTCGTCCACAGTCAGCGGAGCGGTGGGCTCGTCCATGATCAGGATCTTCGCGTTCTTGCTCACGGATTTTGCGATCTCCACGATCTGCATCTGGGCGGGGCTCATAGTCCCCACGATCTGATCCGGGTCCAGCTCAACGCCCAGCCGCTGGAACAGTTCCTTGGCGGCTTTCCGGCGGCCCTCAAAATCCACGAACAGGCCGGGATTGGTGCGCACACCAAGAAAAACATTCTCGGCGGCGGTCAGGGGCGGAACGTTGTTGAACTCCTGATAAATGACTTGGATGCCGCATTCCGCTGCCAGCGGAACGGTCATCTCCGAATATTCCTTTCCATGCACCGTAATGGTGCCGCTAGTGGGGGCGTGGTAGCCTGCGATGGCTTTGATCAGCGTGGATTTTCCTGCACCGTTTTCCCCGATCAGGCAGTGGACTTCACCTTCCCGGAACTCCATGGAAACATCATCCAGTGCCTTGACGCCGGGAAACTCCTTGCTGAGATGGTCTATCCTCAGCACAATTTTTCCTGATGCTCCTGCCACGGCTTTTCTCCTTTCTTTTTTAAAAAACCGCCCTCACGCGGCGCATGAGGGCGGCTTGTTTCAGATGCTTCCGCGGTCAGGCCTTATAAAAATCGCCAATGTTGGCCGGCGTGACTTCTGTTCCGGCCATAACGACCAGTTCATGATCTTTGTACTCCCCGTTCAGGCAGCCGATCATACCCTCTGCCATCGCAACACCGGGATCGCCCGCCGAAACGGTCCCCTTGATGTAGCCGCCCTCGGCAATGTTCTTCAGCACAGCTGCCTCTGCGTCGTGGCCAAAGCAGGCAGCATCCTTCGGATAGCTCAACGCATTCCACACCTCCGCGATCTCCTTGGTGTAAGTATCGGAGTAGCTGAGGATGATCTTGCAATCGGGGTGCAGAGTGTTCAGGTTCTCGGCAAAGGTCGTGCCTTGGCCAACATCCACACACTCGGCCTCGTAGACCACATCGGCACCCGGACAAAGCTCTTCCATGGCCTGGCGGTAGCCCTCCACACGGTCCATCATGTTCTGGCTCTTAGTTGAGGTAATGTAAGCCACCTTGGCAGAACCGCCAAAGTTCTCGTTGATGTAATTTGCCGCCATCTCACCGATCTGGTAGCCCGTCGCCTTATTATCCATGATCTGGCAGACGTCGTAGTTCGCATTTTCCACGCCGCAGGTCAGCACTTTGATCCCTGCATCCATGGCGTCCTTCAGAGCGTCATCGCCTGCCGTGTCCACAGTCATATAAGCAATGCCCTGCACGCCATCGGTGATGAAATTCTCGATGACGGAAACGGCCTGTGCCGCATCATTGTCAAAACCCTGAATGTTTCCGGTGTAACCCTCTTCCGCCAGCCGCGCTGCCATGGAGTTGGCTGTAACTGCAAAGAATTCAGCGTTCAGGGTCGGCATCAGGATGCCGATGGTGCCCTTGCCTGCAGCTGCGGCAGAACCTGCGGCGCTTGCCACGGAGGATGCTGCGGTGGAGGATGCAGAGCCGCCGCAGGCGGCCAGACCAGAAGCTACCATAGCGGCAGCAGACGCTTTCAGAAAGCTGCGGCGCGTGATCTTTTTCATAACAAAATCTCCTTCTTTTTTGTTCGGGTACGTTTCGGTTTTCTGCTGTGATACGGAACTTCTGACGTTCCGCTTCTGTTGAGGTCATTATATTACACAAAAGATTTTGTTACAATGAGACAAGTTTTGGATTAAGTGATACGATTTTTGGGTTGCAGCCGTTTTTTCTTTTGGGCCGCCCCCCACGCCGCACTCATCAGGATCAGCACGGCGCTCAGACAATACTCTACGTACGAACTCGTGATCCGCAGATGGACTTCCAGCATCAGGATCAGCACAAGGCTCATACTGCCCAGCAGCGCCCCCACCGGAAGGCTGCGGCGGGTGGCGTTCATCCAGCCGCCGATGGAAGCCGCCGTCAGAATGCGGCAAGTATAGTTCATGCCGGAGTAAAAAGCCGTTGTTCCGCCCCGCAGAGCCAACAGGATCCCGGAAAGCCCCACCAGAACGCAGCTCAGGACATTTGCAGCCCCAAGGATGAGGTCCAGCTTCAGCCTTGTCCCTGTTTTTATCCGTCGGCTTTCACCGATCTCCTGCCAACGGACATCGTGATACCACGGCAGCAGGAAAAGGGAGCGGCCATAGGTGGTGCGGTTCAGATAGGCAGTCCCCAGTGCCAGCGCCGCCAGCGCGATCCAGCACCACAGCGGCACCCCAAGCCAGCGGGTGCGATCCGCGCCTGCATAAGCATAATTGGAGGTCTGTCTGGTCATCCGGTAGAAAAAGCCGTTCAGGCCGTCCAGCAGCAGGTGAACACAGAGCGACAGATAAAACAGCGGAATCTGCATCCTATTCGACAGCACTGTATAAAGAATCCCCAATACCACGGCCACAGCCAGCACCACGACACAGGCCGCCCACATCGGAACGGAGTACCATTGCAGCAGGATCCCCAGCAACGCCGCTGAAAAGGTCATCTGGGTTCCCACCGCCATGTTGTAACTGCCCGAAAGCCGCATCAGCATCATGCCCAGCACCGCTGGGACCCACATACTCAGCTGGCGCAGGATCAGATGGCACTGGCCCGGCCCCGGCACGCCAAATTCCAGCAGATATACCGTCAGGATCAGCCAAAAAGCCGGAAAGCGTGCTGCCACACGCGGAATTTTATGTTTCATCGCGGCACACCTCCTGAACATCCAAGATCTGGTCGTACCATGGTGCCCACTGCTCTGCAGCGGCGTCTTGTTCCGAAATGCCTAGGTACGATGTCCGGCTGGAGGAAATCACCAGAATGGCACCGCCTTGCCCCCGGAACCGGGCAAACGCACTCTGCAAAACTGAACGGCTAGCAGTATCCGTGTGCAGGAAGGGCTCCAGCAGGATCAGCACTTTCCGGCGGGCAAGAATCCAGCTTTCCATCTGCAGGGCGATTGCCTGTGCTTGGGTCAGCTGCGCCATGTTTTTGCCATCCAACTGTTTTTTTCTATCCCACTCCTTCAAAGCTGCCTGTTCCAACCCTTTGTCCAACAGCCCAAAAGGCCCGCAGAGTCGCCGTAGGGCTGGAAAGATTAGGTTCTGAGCCACCGACATCTGCGGAAACAGTCCCTGCGCCCCGAACCGATCCAGCGCCGTGATTGGGTAACGTTCCGGGCTGTGCGGCCAATTCTGAGGCAGCGGATGCCCCTCGTATTGCAGGGACACCCCCGACACCAGCTGCTGCCCCGAAACGATGCGGTAAAGTTCCTGTTTTTCCCTCACGTCATAGTCCACCAGATGTAGTATCTCACCCCGATGCAGCACAATGGGGCAAGAACACCCCCGAACCTGAAGACCCTGTATCTCAAACAATGTTTCCCGCTGTGGCCGGGGTGCCTCTGAAGCGGCCTGCGCACCACCCAAATGATCCAGAATGGTGCGGGGAGCGATCTTCTCCCCCCGCAGCTTTTTGGCAATGGTGCCATTCCGGAACACGAACACCTCATCGGCCAGCTTTTCCAGCGCCCGTAAGCTGTTGGTGTTCAGCAGGATGGCCAATCCTGTGGTCTGCTGGAGCTTTTTCAGGATCGGCACCAGCTGGTCGAAGTCCGCCACCGAAAAGCCCTCGAAATCCTCCTGAATAGTCATCAGGCTTGCGCCGGAATCCAGAGCTGCGGCCAGATTGAGCTGGAAGCACTCCATGGGGCTCAGGCGGCTCACGTCCTCCCGGACATCGCGTTCCAGCTGCACCTGATCCAGCAATTCCTGCGCCAACTTCCGCCGTCGGGCGGTATTCCAATGCAGCCGCTTGCAGCCCCCCGGCTGCATCAGAAACAACATTTCTGTCAATTCCACCCCCTGCACCCGGCTGCTGGTTTCCTCAGTGAAAAAACTGCCCGCTGCGAATACCTTTTTCTGCAGCGGAAAGATTTTCCCCTCCGGGGTCAGGATCATGCCACGCTGCACAGCGCAGTTTCCGTTCAGGCCGTCAAACAGTGTCTGCCGCCCGGAGTCCCGCTCTCCCACTAGCGCGGTCAGCTCCCCGCAGCGCAGCACAAAATCAAGATCGCGGGCCTCTGTATGCTCTTCTGTTCCAAAGGCCAATGCCTTCGCTCGCATCAGGACCGGGTTCATGGTGTCACCTCCGCCTTGGTGATCCGCGGGAGTATGATTTCCACATCCGTGCCGCGACCCGGCGTGGAATAAGCGTGCAAGCCGTAGGACCGCCCATATAGCATCATGATGCGGCGGTTCACATTCTGCAGCGCGATGCCGTTCCCGTGGGAAGCAGGCTTCTGCAAAAGGGTCTGGCGGCTCTGAATCTTTCGGTTCAGTTCTTCCAGAACTGCGGCATCCATGCCTTCGCCATCGTCTGAGACCGTAAGCATCAACATACTATCCGAGGCATCCACCGTCAAAGTCACACAGCCAGACTTCTGATTTTGAAACCCGTGAATCAGTGCATTTTCCACAATAGGCTGAAGGGTCAATTTGGGCACATAGCACCCCAGAAGGGGCTCTTCGTCCTCCAGAAATTCCAGCTCGAACCGATACCGATTCAAAAAGCGGTAATTCTGGATCAACATATAACTGCGGATATTGTTGATTTCATCTGCCAGCGTCACCACGTTTTCCCGGCGGCTGATGCTGTAACGGAAAAAATTTCCCAGTGCCTCCAGCATATCGGCCACACTGGTATTGCCATCCATCAGTGCTTGACCCCGGATACACTCCAACGTATTGTAAAGGAAATGCGGGTTGATCTGGCTCTGCAGGGCCTGCAGCGTTGCCTGTCGCTGGTATTCTTCGGCGGCATCGCTCTCTTTGGCCATGTCCACTTGGTTCACCACCGCATCCCACAGCTGCGGGTAAAACGGCAGCGTCTTGTTTTTTTCTTCATTGGGCAGCAGGCTGGTGTATTCCTGCTCCTTCAGTTGCCGGAGAAGATCCTGCATCTCTTTCCCGACCCACGCCAGCGTCCCGGCCAGCACCAGCAGCGCCGCCATGGCCGCCAAAAGCATCACTGTCTGTACCTGCTTTGCACCAACGATACGTCCACAGAGCAGTGCCCCCAGCACCGCGGCGACAGCTAACACCAGCAGTGCCCACAACCGATCCATCCACTTCATTGCATCCACCCCTCAGGAATACATTTTTCGGTACAGCGAAGGCTTTACTCCCACCACTTTGACAAAGCACTGACTGAAATACCGTGTGTCCTGATACCCCACCTGCTCGGCAACGCTCATCATGGTCTCATTTGTGGTGCGCAGCAGCTCTTTGGCTTTTTCAATGCGATATTCCGTCAGATAATTCTGGAAGTTCCTTCCGGTTTCCTTTTTGAACAGCGTGGAAAAGTAGGAGCTGTTCATCTGCAGCATTTCGGCGATTTCATCCAGCCCGATCTTCTGTGCATAATTCTCGGCAATGTAATCCAAGGCCATCCGCACCGGACGAGCCGTTTGGTTGTCCAATTCCTTTTGCTGGGTCTGCAATTCTTCCGCGATTGCCTGTTCCACCAGTTCGTTCAGCTGCGGAAGCTGCCAGCAATGCCGCACCTGTTCCAGCCAATTTCGACACTGCCGGGTACGGCGCTCATCCCAAGTCAGGTCGCCGTAGAAGGTATTCAGGAAACACCGGGCCAGCGTATAGTACAAGGCCGGGTCATTCTGGGGATTGCTTTGAATCTGACGCACTAGATCCTGCCACACGCGGCTTGCCGCCGCAGCGTTCAAAGCTTCTACCGCATTCTGCAGCTGGGCGCGGGCAATGGTATCCAGCTCTCCGAGTTTTGGATTAGTAACAAAGTGTTCCGGCCCGATGATACGGTTTGCCCCCAGCGCGATCCGCCAATTCATCCGCTGGCGGGCCGTTTGAAGTGACAACTTTCCCTGCTGCGGTGTGATCTCTTCACCGAACGCCAGCGTAGCGACATACTCCGGGAATCCCGACAGATACCGCCGCACATCGGCATACACGGTGTACAATTCCTGCCGCACCATCGTGCTTGCGGCGGGGGCGTAGTTCAACAGACCGATCATCAGGGTCTTATCCTGCACGGCGTACAGTTGCTCATACAAATGTGGCCGCAGTCGATCCTCCGTCATGGTAATTAGATTGTTGATAACCATGCGGTCTTGGATGTCATCCTGCTGGGAAGCATCGTAATAATCCAACTGCAACAGAAAAGCCAGCATCTTCCCATTCTGTACATTACTCTGCATCATCCGGTTCAGTTCCTGCCAATCGACCCACTCTCCAGCACTTTCGATGGCCTGAATCAGGTCAAATCCCCGGATATAACGGCCCCGGCGCGCTTCTTCTTGCAACTGTTTTTCTTCCCGCCGATGCTGCAGCACCTGCTCGTGACCATCGCTCAGTTTCTGAAGAATATTGTTCAGATCTTCTTCCTTCACGGGCTTCAGAAGATAGTCTTCCACGCCATATTGCAAGGCCTTGTGGGCATACTCAAACTCCCGGAAGCCGCTTACAAAGACAAAGCGCGATGCAATCCCTGCCTCCTGTGTCCGCCGCACCAGTTCCAGACCATCCATGCCCGGCATCTTTATATCGGAGATCACAACGTCCGGATGGTGAAGCAAAATCGCCCCCAAGGCCTTTTCGCTATCGTCGAATACATCGATCAGCTCCAGACCCAGCTCTTCAAAATGGATCAGTCTCCGGATCAGTTGCCCAATCCGGAACTCATCGTCTACGATCAAAATCGTCATAAGGATCTCCTCCGTATCCGTTTTTGTCCATTCGCACGACACAATACGATCTGCCTATAGTAGTCATTATATCATATTGTGGCAAAATTCTTCAACGGACACTGCATTCTTTTGAAATATTTTTCTCCTGCTCCAACTTCAGATCATCTCGCTCTGGCCGATGGCCTGCACTTCCCGTAAACAAACACTACACGGGTTGTTAAGGTGCCCGATGATGCCTACGTGAAGGTTGAGACCTCAAAAATCCTCAAGCAGCACAAGGCATATATGGCACAGTTTGAAGAAATGCTGAACGACGAAAAAATCGCATAACGACAGGCACTTGTAAGCCATCAACGAGCCACCAGCAGCAAGTGCAGGGCGGAAAGTATCCGCGCCCTTGCGCCTGATAAAGAATGGAATTTTGATTTTCTCGCCCGACTTTGCCACGGTGGGACGATCAAAGGAGCGTGCGTTTGAACAAAAAGAAAAAGTCCACAAACATTTTCCCTTATCCCGATGAAGTCATTGACCGTCTGGCGCGGGCATTCTACCCGGCCATCCTTGCCTGCTGGAACAGCGAGGAAGGCCAGCGGTCACTTGTCGGGGCGAGGCCCCTCCATCTTGCTAACGCAAGACCGTTCGGTCGCTTAAAAGCCCCACTGGGGCTTTCATTGCTCCGCTGCGCTGCGCAAACGCTAGCTTGCCTATGGCAGGCTGAGCAGGCTCATCATGCCCCCAGCAAAGAGAAAGGGGCTGTTGCAAAATAGCCCCAACGAAAAAAATGAGATAGACTTCCCCGAAAGGGGTTGCCTATCTCATTTTTGTTGTAAGCTGAAACTGTCATGAACCAGCTACAACATGAACAGTATACAGGAAAGGGCGACATATATCAACAGCTGACCCTACCAATAAGCGAAAATATTTTAATAGATGAACATGAACCGGTGTATGTAGCCAACGCCCAGCTCGAGGAACTGGATTACAGGAAACTGTATCAGGCGTATTCTCCGAGAGGAAGAAAATCGGCAGCAGAACCCCGGATCATGTTAAAGCTATTGGTGTACGGCTATATGTGCGGCATCTACTCCACCCGAAAGCTGGAGCTTGCGTGCCGCAAGAATATCGACTTCATCTGGCTTCTTCAAGGAGAGAAGGTTCCGGACTATTCTTCGTTTTCTCGGTTCCGGAGCGGCAAGGCAAAGGAAGCGGTCGAGGACTTGTTCTACCAGTTTGTAAAACGGCTTGCTGAGTTGGAAGAAACAGAATACGAGGAAGTGTTCATCGACGGCACAAAGATCGAGAGCATGGCGAATCGATACACCTTTGTCTGGAAAACAGGGGTCGAAAAGAATCTGGCAAAATTAAAGGAAAAAGCAAAGGTAGTTTTCAACGAATGCGGTGAAAAAAGGCAATCTGACCCGAAAGAAGCTGCGAGAGTTGGCAGATAAGCAGCTTCCTTCCAATGCAGAATTTGTTCACGGGATCGGAAAGCGAAAAAGCGAATGCCAAAAGCGGTATGAAAAGCTGGACAGCCTGTGGACGAAGTGGACAGAGTACGAGGATAAGCTGTTCGCCATTGGCAATAACCGCAGAAGTATGTCCAAAACCGACAAGGACGCTACATTCATGCGGATGAAAGAAGACCACATGGGGAATGGCCAGCTGAAACCGGCCTACAATGTCCAGCTTGCGGTCAACAGTGAATATATTACCGATGTTGCTGCTTTTTTCAAACCGCACCGATTCTGGTACGCTCATTCCGTTCCTGAACCATATCCAGCGGATGCAGAGCAAAAGCTACCGTGACATTGTAGCAGATGCCGGATACGAAAGCGTCCGCAATTATCTGTATCTGGAACAGCATAGTCAGAACTGCTTTATTAAGCCGATCTCCTACAAAAAACAAAAGACAAAGAAGTTCAAGTCTCAATTCTGGCGGGTCGAGAATATGGAGCCGCTGGAACATGAGGATGGTTTTCTTTGCGCAGGAGGGAGAAAGCTCCTCTTTGCTCGTTCCAGCTCCAAAAAGGAAAATGGCTTTGTCACGACCACGGACTATTACCGTTGCAATGATTGCTCCGGCTGCGAACTCCGAAGCAAGTGCTTCAAGTCCTCCGACGAGGTAAAAAACAAAGAGATCCGTATGTGTGTAGAATCTACAGAACACAGAAAGACCGCTTTTGAAAATCTTCTTTCTGAGCGAGGGGCACTTCTGCGGATGAATCGTTCCATTCAGGTAGAAGGAGCCTTTGGTGTGCTGAAAAGCAACCGGAGCTTCCGGCGCTTCCTGATGCGGGGAAAGACCAACATTTCAACAGAACTTTTTCTCCTCTGCCTTGCCTTTGATCCCCAGAAGTTCTTTTCCAAATTGCAACGCGGAAAACGAAAATCTCATCTTTTTCCACTCAAAAAAGAGTAGAATTTCTCGGAACTGAAAACGTAAAAAGCTGAGCACCTGCTTTTTCACAGATACTCAGCTTTGCTGTACTCATTTTTTGAAATCTGCCTTTGAGTTTTCAACATTCTGCCCGATTTGTACGGTGAATGCGGTTGTTTTCAACATTTTGAAGAGATGCTATTTTGCAACAGCTCCTTTTTTAAGCCTGACGGGAGTTTATTGACCGCTTACATTTATTGACCGCTTACCTTTCGCTGGGCGGTTACACTCCATCTGTGCAAAAAGTGCCGATACCACAGGCATCGGCACTCAGATTAAAAAAGCATTTTGCAAAAATGCGCAGCCTGCATCGCATGATGCAGAACGCAAGGGGTTTGGGCACAGCCCAACAAGCGTTTTGAATTTGGATTTTGAAAAATCCAATTCAAAAATCGCAAGTTGGTACCAAGTTGCACTGCTTGCGACGTAGATGTTCCCGTCAACTACTGCGTCTGAAATTTTAAATCACTTCAACTTTGCGAGGATCTCGTCTGCACTTACACCGCTGGCCAACAGCTTTTTCAGCACATCCTCTGCCTCGGCTCTCTTTGCAGATTCCGCTGCTTTGGTTTCAGCCTTGACCTTTTTTGCTTCGATTCTAGCGATTTCTTTGTCGATAGATTTCAGCTCAGCTTTCTTGGCTTTCAGATCAGCTTTCAGCACATCGATATTAGCAGTGATAGATGTGATTTCGGCGGTAACGGCTTCCTTTGCAGACTGCTTTTCTGCGATCTGTGCAGCAAAGTCAACGGTTGCTTTTACGGTCTTGGACTTATTCTTGCTTCCTTTGGGACGGGGCATATGGGACACCTCCAATGTTTTTTGATGGCTTCAGTATAACACTCGCCTTTTATGTTCGCAAGAGATGTATTCCGAAAATTGAAAAATTGCCTTGATTCAGACAATGGATTGATTTAGGTTATGTAGCCACACTGGTATCTCACGGTAATCTTTTACCCACAAAATGTTAATTCCAATGCGGTAAAAATGATTTTCAATTTGAAGTCGATCTTTTGATGTCAGTTGTTTTGTTGTTGTAGAGCCATGCGCATCTGTGCTTTCATACGTCATAGAAAAAATAGCATAATGTTTCGGCAGATTATATGCGGTGATTTCCAAAAGTCTCCGAATGTTTGGGTCACTTAAACTACACCCAATAAACAAACATGTATTTTCTCTAAAAAATGAGAGCTGACTTGCGATCGGCCAACTATACGGCTGATTATAAAGCATATTATAGTCCGCCTCTGTCAAGCAAATCGACCTCATATGGAGTGTGTCCAGTTGATCTCTCGTTGCGACTTTCGGCAAAAAGCCATGTACATGATATAATCGCAGACTTTGATTAGGCTGACCGTTCATGCCATAAAAGTCCGCACTATCTCGCCCATTTGAATATCTTATCTTCGTTGTAAACATAGAGCAGCATCTTACATTAAGAAAATTCAAATACTGTTCAAGAAAGTCATCGTAATTATAGCTCAAAATTCTAAAGTTTCGATCGCCTTGGCATCTTTGAGCTAACTGTGCAATTTCTCCAAGCTCGGTATTCAGGTTCAAATCTTGCGCTGCATCATATAAGCTTTTATGAATCTGCCAGGCAAAGGGTTTCTCGCTTGCCCAGATATCTTTGCATAACTGGGCTGTTGTCAGGCTGCTTCCCCCAACTTCTTCAAAAACCGCCTCAGAATCATCCAAAAGACACCTTTCTTCTATTTCCTTCTGAAAATCTTTCAGCAGCTCATCCCAAGTTTTTGCGCCCTGTTCCTTTGAAACACCCGCACCTAATACGATTGCAAATCCATTTTGCTCTTTGATGCAAGTACGTATTGCATTCGTATGGAGCTCATTGTTTTTTTAATATAAATCTTCGCTGTATAGCTTTTCAAAAAGCTGTGCTTTTTCTTTATCTCGCGCAGTTTCCCTTCGCCCAATGCTTAACGAACATGCATGGCTATATTCAGTTGGATACTCCTCAACCCAATTATTTATGACAGCCAAATCCCATACTACAAGATTGGAATCTTTAAACGGGGACTTGAAATTTAAAATGAAGATAACTGTTGCACCATAGCTCTTTCTACAGTCATCCGCTAAGCCTTTAATCCTTTTTGTTACCTGTTCCATTTTCCGCACACGGCTGTCTATAAACTCAAAAATCACCGGATTTCTGTACTCAGAAAATCCCTCTGGTGCAAACGCATCAAAACGGTTTGAAAAATTTTCTTTTTCGTAACCTTCGGACACCCTATACTCAAAATAAAGTGGTCTGTTTTCTTCCAATGATTTTTTCTTTAGGACTGCTTTAACAAACGATATAAATTCATCTCTTGATAATTTATCATTCTTCTCACTCACGGAAATCATATATCCTTTCAGGCCATCATCTTCACGTAAAACCAACCAGTATATTTAAGCAAAGTAGTTATATTAGAAACTGTTCGATAGCCTCAATTCTTTTTATCCCGAAGTTTCCAAAACAAAAGTAATCCATAATAACATTTACATGTATATAATCCTAGTTGCACTGCCATTCCCGGCCATCTCTGTGCAACTTTGAATATTTCCGGAAATAATTTTATACTTACGATATTTGCATCTTTATCTCGGAGTTCTTTTAATTGAAATCTCTTTTCAGTAATATCCAATGGACAACCGTCAAATCCAAATTCAAGATGCATTAGAGATAAATACTTGTATGCTTGCCCGATGAGGATTTCCTGTTGTATCCCCCCCCCCCTCAGATGTTTCAGAAGTTATAAACGCGATTTCTTTTCCTTTTACCCGAATAATATTTTTTAACCGATTTTCACTGTACTTAGATGATGTGCTTTGCCCGGATCGGCAGTAATGAGTAAAAAGCTTATCTGGAATGTATACAATTTCATTTATATGAGAAAGAAAATTGATATTGAAAAGAAAATCCTCCATACCCGCGAGGATTGATTCATCAAACAATATCCGATAATTCGCAATGATTTCTCTTTTATACAGACCATTCCATAAAACACGTTTGGTTAAATCGAAAAGCTCATATGGTTTCTTTAAAACATCTGTAACGCTCAATTTAATATTAGGAACTGGATCTTCAAATACATTTGTAATTTTTCCATCAATAGAATATTCTGATCTGTATGCAAATTTAACCAGGTCCGCATTTTCCTTTATTGCAGAACTCACTGCCTTTTCCAGATACTGCGGCATATATAGATCATCATGGTCACAAAATGCAATGTAAGTGCCTTGTGCATGTTTTAACCCGGTGTTGCGCGCCTTACAGATCCCGCTGTTTTCTTCATGAATGAGAACAATGCGGTCATCCTGCGCCGCATACTTTTCGCAAATTTCTCCGCTTCCATCTGTAGCACCATCATCAACAAGGATCAGCTCAAAATCCTGATACGTCTGCTGCAGAACGCTTTCAATTGCTTTTGCCACATACAAATGCGCATTGTACACTGGCATAATCACGCTGACTGTAGGTGTCGCCATTTACATTGCCTCCATCATTCTGCGAAACATCTCCATCAATCCCACTTTGGGCTTCCATCCAAGCTTTTCAATTTTATCTGTGTTCAATTTCATATACAAAGTATCCGCATATCCAAGTTTGCTCACGTCTTTTGCGGCGATCTCAACCGAGATGTCATTCTCTTTTGCGAAGTCCTGCGCCATTTGCAAAATCGAGCAGTAAGTCTTCGGATTTGCCGCAGTATATGCCTGACCTGCCGCTCCGTCAAGCAACACCACCAGAATCGCCTCCACCGCATCCGCCGTGTACAGGTAGCACCTTTCTGTCTCTCCCTGCGTCATAAGGACGATGTTTTTCTTTTCTTTGGAACAACGTGCAAATTCCGCAAAGATACGTCCGTCGTTATAGTCAACTCCCGGACCAAAGGTCTGCGTTAATCGTATGATTTTTGCCGGGACCTTATATTGCGCAGCATATGCACAACACATACTTTCACAGAGCTGCTTACTAATCGGATAACTGTTGCGAGGCACCGTGGGATCAAAACCGCCCATCCTGTCTTCGGTGACCTCCTCGCCTTTTTGAGGAAAGCCATAAACCTCCATGGAAGAAAGAAATACCATTCCCTTTATGTCGTTTTTTCGGGAAATGTCCAGTACATTTTTTGTGCCCTCAACTGCAATATTGATGGTATCCGCAGGGTTATTCAAAAAGAATCTGCTGGATGTTGGATTTGCACAATGCACAATATAATCAACACGGACAGATATCTCTGGGGCACTGGTAATATCGCATTCCACAAACTCCAGTTCCGCTGCATCTTTAAAAAGCAACTCTGCCTTTTTTCGATCACGCACCCACAAAATGATCCGCAGGTTCAAATCGTTACAGCGGTTTGCGTACAAAAGAGCCCGCACAAGCGTAGCACCGATCAAACCGGTTGCACCCGTTATCAGAAAAACCGTATCCCGAAAGCGTTCCGGATCGATGGTGTTCCAGATGCGTTTCGAATCCTCCAAAAAAATATCAGTACGTGTTTTTTCGCAACACATTTAAATCCTTCTCCTGCTTATCCAAAGATCTGCGAGTTTTCTCTTGCATCCTCCAATGCCCGAAATGTATAAAAGTCACTTGGTGTAGTGATCTTTATATTCTCCGGCGAGCCCTCCACAGTATAAAGCGGGTACCCATAATATTTCATCAGACATGCCGAATCAATAAAGTCCTGCCTTCTGTCATCGATTGCCTTGCAATGTGCGCTCCACAAATCTTTCAGAATAAAGCTTTGCGGCGCTTTTGCCAATTGGCAACGGGAACGTTCGATAATATCTCCCACCAGACCCTGCTCATTCTTAATAACGGTGGTCTCGATCGCCGGCGATACTGTGATTGCCGATCCGTTTTTCTTTACGCATGCGATATTTCTTGAAATGGTGTCGTGATCTATCAGGGGACGTACACCATCATGGATCAGTACAACGCTTTCCATCGGAAACAGTTCCGCTGCTTTTTTTACACCATGATAGATCGACTGTTGCCCGTTACTTCCTCCCGGCACAATAGCCGCCACTTTTGACAACCGATATCGTTCAATCAATGTCCTACTATAGCCGATCCAGCTTTCCAGCATAACAAGAATAATTGCATCTATCTCGTTGTGCATTTGGAATTGCTCTAATGTATATACTAAAATCGGCTTTCCGTGCAATTCAAGAAATTGTTTTGGCTTAGTCTTTGTATTCATACGCTGACCCGTTCCGCCAGCAAAAATCACTGCAATGTTCATACTTTTCTTTACCTTCTCTCAATGGTGATAGCGTTATCTTTTCAAATATTTCAAAAAAAAGTTTAATTCATTTCTAAAGAAGATGATACTTATGCACAAATAAATAATTCCCAATATAACGCTGTATACAATCGCATGGATTACCCAATTTGATACCGTGTAGTTAAAGAGTGGAAACTCCCGATAGCAAATCGCCGCCCCGAAAACTGATACAAGCACAAATAGAAAAAACTTCTTATAAAAAATATATTGTGGCCGATTTGGAACAATTTTACTAGTAAAATAGACATGAAATGCCATTCTATAAATCATTGCAGCCACTGTACCAATTGCAATACCAACCAATCCTAATTTTCCAACAAGTGCGACCGACACCACAATGTTGATGATTGCTTCCATAAATGACGGTTTTGTGATTTCTTTAAACTTATTGGCATCGTACGCTAAGTTGAGATGCGGATATTTCACAATATACAGCGCTTCTGCAATCAGCAGCAACATTCCAAATAAAGGCTGACTATAGTTCGCATCATGGATTCCTTGGGTATATAGCATTACAAACGGTGTTATCAGCAACGCCCCAACTGTAAACAAAAAGGAAACAAGAACAAATATGATATACTCGTACAAATCCATTTTCTGATTCAATTCATCCCAGTCTTCCCTTGCATAGGCCTGACCTATCGTTGCACTAATGCCTGAGGTCAGTGACTGAACCAAACTTTTCAGCCCGGCTGCCACTAGCGAATATACATTATAAATTGAAACTGTCGCAAGATCCGTGAATATGGTTAAAATTGTGACATCGGTACTATTGTGAATAAATGCAGCAACATTGACGGCAAAGCCATTCCAGCGTTCTTTTAATAGATCGTTATCTACGTCTGCGGACCAATCAATACTGTAATGTTTCTTTACAAAGCTGCCGTATACAATGGGTTGGATAAAAAAAAGCAATCCACTAATCAATTTCAGAAAATGAATACTTGGATAGACTTTCACAGAAATATAAGCCATCAGAGTATTTAGCACCGTAATTACAATCTGCGTCAAAGAAACAACATAAACTTTTTTGTCTGCATTTAAAAGCGTTCGCAGCGTTATGGAAAACATATACTGCACTAGTAGATTCATTGAAAGAATCAACGTTAGCGAAAACACATACAAAAAATTCAATTTGAATACAAAGGGATATGCAACCGCCACGCAAACCGAATAAGCAATAAAGATTGTTCCGACTTTATTAAAAAATTTTTTTGACGTAACTACAACCGCGGATAATTTTTGATTGTCTCCCATAACTAGTGGTTTATATAAGTTTGCAGCAACAACACCAGTAACGCCGCCCTCCAAAAGCGAAATATAACTCAGAAACTGATTTAGCGATGAAATCAGCCCATTGACATCTGAACCAAAATAGCTCAATATGATTTTAGGAATAATAAAACCACTTATAATGGTGCAAATTTGAAGTGCAAGGCTTGAAATCATATTGACCAGTGTAACCTTATTTTTCATTTTCAATTATTTCAGCCAGACCTCCATATTGTGATTTACTCTTTGGTCTTCCGGAGGAAGTTTCATGTAATCACCGTAAATTCGAGTTAAATATTTGTCCCATTCTTTTGGTGCCCAGAACTCATACCCTTCGAAAGGCAATTTCACACGTTCTGTAAACCACTCTTTGGGGACACGCTCGCGCATACCATATTGAGACCATGAAAAGTTACCAACCCAATTGCTTTTATCGTAGTCATATTTTTGAGCCAGGTTATTCATTCTTTTTGCAATTCGCGTTCTTCCATAAATCTTAGCAAATAAAATCACCGGCACCTTTAATATCGCCATTAATCTTGTGCTTCCCATTCCGACTTTCTCCTGTGCATGCCATAAAAGGAAGCGATTTTTTGTGATTTTTTTGCAATCTTTCTTCGCTATTTTTTCGTCAGAAGCCCATCCGTCAAATGGGAAAATGTCAATCCAGAGACTGGACATCTCATCTCCGCCATCGTATGGTTGCTTGACAACAGTTTTTTCGTCAATAATTTTCGCAAAGGGTAGCCCAGAATTTTCATTTTCGACACAGTGAACGTTCATAGTCCGGCATTGTTGTTGCAGCTTGATGAAACGTTCATAATCTGGACGAGGCATACCAATGTCAATATCATCATCCCATGGAATAAACCCTTTATGCCTTGCCGCTCCAAGCAGTGTTCCACCTATAAGGTAATACTGCAATTTGTTTTCATCACAATACTTTGAAAAATCCAAAAGGATTTCCAATATACGTTTTTTGGCCGCACCTTGTGTAATTTGCTCCATTTAGTTCACCCTATCATTCAATTGAAATACTTCTCATATATTATCGCTCAATCCATTTATAAAGTCTTTTTATTTTACGACATCTTTCTATTCCAATAAACATACGAACCTTTGCTTTCCAACGTGTTAAACCAGTTTCCCACAATCTGCTACCAAGGTGGATTCCATGTGTGTTTTTGGTTATATGCAATTCAGAGAGATTTCCATCTTTTGGGTCAAAATATTCTGCAGGAAGAATTGTTGCATCATTTATTGTTTGAATTTCTTTTGCGCCATTTTTGTATCCTTCTCTCAGAAAGGGTTTTGTATTCAGTTCAGGGCACAGCAGTCCCATTACATTATTTTCAGAAAATACAAGACTGTTATATTCATTGAGCATTTCCTTTATTGCCGGGTGATTTTTTACAGCGCCGAATCCTATTCCTGTATTAATCAACCCGGCATTTTCATTTTCGATGGCAAGGAAACAGTTATAATGTAAGAGATCATCTAAAGTTTTTATCAATTCAACATCCGTGTCTAAATAAATGCCACCTTCGTTGAAAATGATATCCAGTCGCGCATAATCTGAAACAAATGCCCATTTTTTTGAATTATAAGCATTCCTAAGCCATTCATTCTTTGAAATATCATAATTGCTTTCATCCCATAATTTTATTTCGTAATCTGGGCAATATTTTTTCCAAGTCTTTATGCAATCCTTCACAATTTTCGGATAAGGATTACTACCAAACCAACAATAATGAATAACTTTAGGTATCATAATCTTACCTCCACCACACAAATGGATACGTCGTCTGCCATTCCGGCGTACGATATAATGTAATAACTCCACCATACACAGCAAACAAAACTAGAGCCAAAATCGTAACGATTTCTCGATTTTTCTTATATTGCAACCGTGCAACTTGCTCAGAAAAATCTGCGATTGCATAGAGTGAAAACACGCCGGAGAACCGTGTTAAAATAGTCGCCTGATTCGCCGCATCCAAAATCACAATATTTATAAGCGCCATACGGTAAAGTGACAACTCCACTACGCTCTGCCTTGTCCCACGGTTTTGATTTTTAATCCATCGCGGGGCCAATAACATTAGCGCATAGACAATGATTTTCAAGATGATTGCCAACCGTGCCTGTCCGTCCATGTACACACCCGACATGTAATATTGATATTTTGGAAATATCTTCAGCAAAAGATTTATCATCGGCCACGTCAGCAAGGCAATTCCGACGACACAAACTGCCATCAGTTTTTCAAACTGCCACTTTTTTTCCAATGAGTTTCTCCTGTACTCGTCAACCCACCAAAGCATCGGCCACGCCAGCAGAAAAACATATGCTACCGCATGGAACTGCGCTGCCAAAATCACAAGAATAAAAAAGCGAAGCAGCTTTTTCTCCACCAGTGCATCATATGCAAAGAGCAGTACCGCCACAGCCAGCGATTGCCGTGCAGCACTCATCCATCCATCGATTTCCAACATCTCAACGATCAGGCAAACAAATAAGCCAGGTGCTTTACACCATTTGTTCAGCCATCGTGAAAGAGACAGATATACAATAGCTCCTTCTGCAATCAGGACACATTGTCGACTTGAAAACAACCTTGTCAGGACATATGTAAATAGCATATATCCCTTCTCGAATCGTCCATTGGAAAGAGCCATTTTCAGCGTCATTTCCTTTACAGCTTCAAACAAGCCAGTATACGCTCTGGTGTCATTACCAATATTTTCGCTATGGAACATTGTCATAGCCGCAAGTGGAAGTAATGCCCAAAACAAATATACTTTTTTACTGGATTCTTTCATTGGACGAAATGCCTTCATAGCATACGCCAACAGTGCTTCATATCCAACCAGTCCTAAAAATTCTGCAATCGCAAGCACAGCTCCCTCCATATATTACTCTTTTTCGCTTAAGAAACGTTCATAAATCTTTTTCAGTCGATTTCCACACCTAACATCTGAAAAAACACTTTCGCTCAAGTATTCTTGATATTGCTTTCGTTCAGTTTTTTTAATCTGTGTATTTCTTATTTTCTCTACCCACGCTTCAATCGAATCCTGTAACGAACATCGTTTTAAAAGATCTGTATACTCTGCTTCTGGAGGAATCACATCTGACACTACACAGGGCAACCCCATCGCCTGAGCCTCAACTGTCACAATTGATAATCCCTCAAACAAACTTGGCAAGAAGAATACATCCATGCCTTGATACAGGGAAGTAACATCGTCCCGGCTCCCTAGAAGCCTTACATTTTCAGACAGCTCCTTCTGATTTACATAGTCCTGAACCGATTTTTCCAGCGGCCCACTACCGACCCACCAATATTCTGCGTTTGGGACTTGTTTCTGCAAACATTCAAAGACATCCATCGCAAAAAATGGATTTTTTTCTGTTGCTAACCGTCCAACAGAGCCGATCACAAACCTATCCTGCGTGTTCATTTTCCGACGTACATTTTCACGAGCGGCAGAATCATATCGATACTTCTCAGTCCGAATGACATTAGGAAGCACTGTAAACTTTCGATTTCCAAACATCATCTGACCTGCCATTTTGGAACAAGCCAGGTAGTCTGTCGCCAGAGAACGCAATATCGGGCGAAACGCCTTATTACGCAGTTCCTTTTTACGTGTTTCGCCTAGTTTAGAACTATGACTATGCAAGATCCGTACAGGAACACCTTGCCGCTTTGCGCACCACATCATTGGAATAGAAATATGCAGGGTATTATCATGGATGATGTCATACCGACCATCCGACAAAATTTTATTGCAGACTTTAACATGCTCAGGAAGGTTTTTTATGCCCGGCAGAAAAAACATTTTTCCACCTGCAGCCTCTACCTCTGCATAATAAACAGAGTCGCCCTCTTTGTAAGATGCAATATCCACCTGCACCTCATCATGATTGAGATTACGCAGGTAATTCATCACAAAGCTTGCCACACCGTTTGCAACAAAAAGATTAGGAACAAGCATTAACACTTTTATTTTTTTCATACAATTCTCTTATATCTGTAAGAACGAGTCATCCACATTCATGTCAACTTTTCTCATAATCAGATATTTGCTTTCTCTCGCTCTCTGCAAATTATCTTCTGTTAAAATATCTGGGCTGTTCGCACCTTTTTGAAAATGTAAATATGTAAGATAGTCTGTATTTTCATCAGCATAAGGTGACAACATCACCAATGTATGAAAGAAGGATTCATCCGGACAAGTTGTATTTTCATAGAATTTATAATATTCCGGATGTATAGTGAGGTACTGCATAATCCAATCAATTGTTTCTCTCTTTAATGCCCACCATGAACTTCCAAAATAGAAATCTATTCCTAGCTGTTTTCTCTCGAAAATTTTCCACGTCCGATTGTATCCTCCGGTGAATTCAACCCACCCCCTCTTGATGATCTTTTGCCACGGTTTTCTGCCAATAAGTTTAATTGGAAAATAGATTTGATTCCGTTTATCCAAATTGTTTTGTTTATGGTTCCCGTGATTTTTACTATCCCAATACTGAACAAAATTCACGCCGCTGTGTTTTTCAAAGAACTTTACAATTTCACCTGCTGAACGAAGCGGCCAATCCTGCCCGCTGATTAACCAATAGTAGTCATAGCCCCCCCCTTATACCAGCAACAGCTGTATTCAGAAGATTTAGCGTTGCCGTAACCTGCGAAATCTGTGCCCATTCCACCGAAACACGCTGTTCATCCGGAAGCACAAACACATTTTCTCTATGAATAATTTTATCTGCAAAGTCAGCCTTCTTATCAATATGAAGATAGCAATCAATATCCGGATGATTTAAACGTTCAAGCAACAAATTGATTTGCTGTGGATTTTTATGGCACTGAATCAAAATTGCAATTTTCATTATATCCTCATTTCTTTTTTGAATCCTTGATATTTCTATATTTAAGGAATCCCTTCACCATATACCAACATTCATAATAAGAAGCCTCTATCGGATTCAGCCCGACATACCGATATGTATTCCAGTTCATCTTCGCGGCCTTAATCTTATTGCCTGACTTCGATGACTTTGCAATACGGTAGATGAGCAGCGGCTCATCCACGCCATAGGCTTTCTTTCCTTCTTTCAGGATGCTGAGCCAGATTGCGAAGTCCTCGTGCATATCATCTCCAACGGCATAATGCTTTGCATACAGTTCCTTACGTACCAGTGCAGAAGAATTGGACAGTACATTCTGTTTCAGTAACTGTCGATAAGTTACTTCAGCCGGAGCATGGAGATACCAACCGATTGACTGCCCTTCCGAACCCATAAAAGCAGAACCTGTAAAAAGGAGGTCAGCATTTGTTTTTCTCTGAAGGTCAATCTGCTTTTCCAGTTTTTCCGGTGCCCACACATCATCACTGTCAAGAATCGCGATCCATGAACCTTTCGCTTCTTCCAGTCCATGCTTGCGCGTATAGGACACACCGCTGTTCTTCACATTAGAGATAAGATGGACACGACTATCCTTAGACGCGATACTTTTGACCAACTCTGCCGTTCTGTCTGCTGAACAATCATTAACCACAAGAAGCTCAAAATTCGTGTAAGTCTGGCTCAAGACTGAGTTAATCGCCTGCTCTATTGTTTTTTCAGCATTGTACGCTGCCATAATGATACTGATCAGACCGAAATCATTCTGCATCATTCTTCCGTCTCCTGTCCCATCGCTGTGGTCGCACCTTCAGCCACACCTTCCGTGCTCTCCGGCATGAACAAAATCTTCACCGTTGCCAGCATAATCTTCAAATCCTCAATCAAGCTGGGATGTGCGATGTACATCAGATCCATCTGCAGCTTATCGTAAGGAGTAGTGTTGTACTTGCCGTACACCTGTGCATAGCCGGTCAGACCCGCCTTGGCCTGCAGCCGCAGAGCAAACTCCGGCATTTCCTCACAATACTGGGCAGCGATTTCCGGCCGCTCCGGACGAGGGCCAACAATAGATAAATCACCCCGGAGGATATTCCACAACTGCGGAAGCTCGTCTAGTCGGCAAGCACGGATGATATGACCGACCTTCGTGATACGGTCATCCTTGTCGCCGGTGGAAAGGCGGGCCACACCATCCTTTTCGGCATCCACCCGCATGGAGCGGAACTTCAGAATCTCAAACTGTCTGCCATCCTTGGTCAGACGCACCTGCTTGTAAAAAGCAGGACCACCATCGGATTTGACTGCAATGGCTGTAATCAGAAGCAACGGACTGAGAATCACCAGTCCAGCCAACGAAACCACAATATCCATCAAACGCTTTACAAACAGATACTCCGGGCTTGCCATGTAACGGCCCACACGCAGCATGGGCAGATGGAACATATGCATCGGCTGGGCACCGCTCATAATCACATCGCCCACACGAGGGATCACAAACACATTGATACCCTGTTCCACACAGTATTTCAGGATGATATTGCGCTCATGGCTGTGGACACCGCTGATGAACACGCTCTGCATTCCATCCAGCAGACTCAGGTCATTCAGGCATTCTTCCACGTTCAATGTCATCTTGACATCGTACTTTTTTGAAAGGCCATATTCATTGATGAGCTTTTCCAAGCCATGACGGACATCGTAGACCACTGCGGTGGGCTGAGGCGGATAGGTCCGGAAATACCAGCTATTGGCGCATCTTGCCCACAGAGTTGCCATCACGACCTGCCCGGCAATCGCCGCAATGCCCGGCAGGATATTGCAGAGCCGCCGAGACATTAGGCAGATGACAATGTACAGAATGCCGTCTGTTGCCATCGCTGCTAAGATTTGACCGTAAAGCAGTTCAGAAATGCGTTGCAGCGACATCCAGAACGCATCGTAAACTTTGCCCAGCAGGAAAAACAGCACCGCAAACAGACTGATCATGGCCCAGTTGCCTCTCCAGCCAAACTTTGCATAGACCTGATACGAGTAGTACAGCTCCCAACAAAGTGCAAACGGAATCGTAATCATCACCAAATCAATGACCTTTACGATCTTCAACATCACATCATGCTGAAATTTTGACATAATACCCCAATAACTCCTTTAGCTTTTTCTTTTGCTCTTCGCTCAACTTTTCCGATCCGCTTTGCAGCAGCCGTTTCTGGTTGTACACCCATCGGCTCAGCCAAATGCCATCCGCAGTCTTGTATTTTACCGGAATATCCAGATTTCCATGCTCTTTTTTATATTCCTGCGCCAGCTCGTACCGGTGCTGCCACGGATCAGGTTTCTCCCACTGCATTCCGATGGCATCCAACAACGCAACACGCTCCGGTGACAGAACTGCATTGCTTTTTTCCGGCTTCTGATGGGCATATTGCTGCCGCCTGACCCACTTTCCGAGAGCATATCCTTCTGGTGAAACATAGCTAACAGGCACATCAAGGTTTCCGTTCGCCTCAAAGTATCGCTTTGCGGCCTGATAAACTTCGTTCCATTGCCGGTCGTTCCGGTTGCCCCAGTACATCCCGATTGTTTCCAATCGGCTGATTTGGTCGGAGGAGAGTTTTCCATTTAGATAGGCAGCACGTTGGTTGCAAAGCCACAGCCCCAATTTTTGGCCTTCTAAAGTCACATAACTCACCGGAACATTCAAATTGCCATTTTCTGCAGCGTACTCAACAGCAAGTCCATAGCCTTGTTCCCACTTTGCATCGAAAGCATTCCAACTCATGCCTAGTTCATTTAACTCTTGAATGTGTTTTTGCGACAATCTTCCATCAATGTAACTTCTCCGCATATTGATGATCCAATGTCCCAACGCAAAACCAGCATCGTCTACATATTTTTTGGGAACAAGCAGATTACCAAACTGTTCTCTATATTTTTTCACTGCTTCTAGTCCGCGATCCCATGCCATATCACTCCGGCTGCTCCACTGCATCCCTATACTGTCCAGACGTGCAATTTGTTGTTGCGTCAGAATTCCGGTACGCTGTCCTGCCCGAATTCTCCGCTGAGCAATGACCCATTCGCCAAGACTCAGTCCCGCAGGAGTGGTATAACGTTTTGGAATATTCAGGTTGCCATGCTCCGCATAGTAAATGCTTGCTTCCGAAAAATAATGGTTCCAACCAGAGGACAAGCTTGCTTGCAGCCGCTCAAACAGCACCCGACAGTCATGCACCTGCTCGACAACTTCAAACCGTTCGGTGATGATCCTATCGCCCTCACCGTTGGCATTCAGGCGGTAGACTGCCTCCTGCATCTCATTCTGTAGGCCCGCAATGCTGCACAATCCCTCAAAATTGTTGACAACATCCAGAATCAGCGGGGCTGCGGTGTCCCCAGCAGTTAGAGCTCGTCCGATCTGCTGCTTGTAGATAATGGGCGAAATCGTTGGTCGGAATAGAATGACCCCGGAAATTCCCTCCACATGGACGCCCTCGTTGAGCATGTCGATGCAAAACAGCAGCTTCAGCTTGTCGCTCTCATCCGTCTTGAAGTCGGCAAAAGCCTTGTCTGTACCGGGGTCATCCGAGTAGGCTTCGTAGACCGCCACTTCCGCATTCACCTTTGCAAACCACTCCGGCACATGAGAGATCATTTCGTCCATGTGCTCCTTGTTGGCGCAGAACACGATGTACTTTCCGGACTTGTTCGTGATATGATGTTCAAAAACCTTGTCTAATCCATCTGCTTGTTCCAAGGCGCGGCGCAAGGCATCCAGATATTTTTGATTTACGTCCTGAATCCCAGCAGAACGCAGATTATCCACTCTTGTCTGATAACGTGCCAAGTCTTTCTGGTACTGATAGACGGTGGTCACATAGTTCGGAGTAGGCAAAATACCCCTGACGATTGCTTCGCCAAGGGTCATGTCGCTCGCAACACAGCCATCAAAAAGCTCTTCGGCCATGTCACGGTTATTATCCAGATACCGGACGTTTGTCGCTGTTAAGCCCAGCAGTTTTGCCTCCGGGCATAACTTTAACAAAGCCACCGTGCTTTCGCCCCAGCATTCCGCGCCGGCACGGTGGAATTCGTCCAATATGATATAAGAGGGCTGAAGTCCTGCGATTTCTGCAAGCTGGCCTTCGGTACAGCACATCAGCTTCGCATAGGTGTAAAAATGGACGTTCGCCAGCGGAAAGTCCGGGTCGTTCCTTTTCAGGCTCTCCAGCTGTGTCTTGAAGATATATTCACTGGGAGAAAGCCAGATCACGACCTTCTCCGGGTTGTCCTCGATCAGCTTGAACGCAATGTAGCTCTTTCCGGTGCCGGTGGGGTGGACAATAGCAGCCTTGCCGTACTGC
>ADJS01014126.1_pt1 | contig 42762 bp, 40 predicted proteins | sample 268128 | NCBI WGS metagenome assembly ADJS01 (sample SAMN00007486, study PRJNA43253) | human gut metagenome | isolation source: feces sample TS28 | reverse complement strand
TTGACCTGTCCAAGCAGAAGTTCGATATGGAAGACCGCAACCTGAAGATGACCCGTCCCGCATTCGGCGGCCATCTGATGGCTACCATCATCTGCCCCCGCTTCCGTCCTCAGATGTCCACCGTGCGCCCCGGCGTTATGAAGAAGGCTCCCTTCGATCAGGCCAAGGCAGATGCCTGCCAGATCGTGAAGCCCGCTTTCGAGCTGTCCGCTGCCGACATCAAGACCGAGGTCCTGAGCGTCGAGAAGGCTGCTGAGAAGCTGGTCGATCTGATCGGTGCCGATGTCATCGTCTCCGTTGGCCGCGGCATCAGCAAGGATGTCAACAAGGGCATCGAGCTGGCTGAGCAGCTGGCTGCTGCACTGGGCGGCGGCGTTGTGGGTGCTTCCCGTGCCGTTACCGATGCAGGCTGGATGACCGCTGACCATCAGGTCGGTCAGACCGGTAAGACGGTCCACCCCAAGATCTATGTTGCTCTGGGCATTTCCGGTGCCATCCAGCACACCGCTGGTATGCAGGATTCCGAGTGCATCATCGCTGTCAACAAGAACGAGAGCGCACCCATCTTCGGTGTTGCTGACTACGGCATCGTGGGCGATCTGTTCAAGGTCGTTCCCGAGCTGATCAAGCAGATCGAGGCTGCCAAGGCTGCTGAATAAGCACCTGATTTTCCCTGAACCCTGATTGTGATAAGGCCGCCGCGCAGTGGAAACGCTGTGCGGCGGCTTTTTGCATCCCCGGAAAATCGCTTCGTTCTATCCTGCCTGTTCCCGGAATAAAATGACACCAAGAGCGGACAGGAAAGGAGCGCGTACCATGGAGTTGAAGATCTTTCGGGATGCCCTGCCGGCGGCGGGGACAAACTGTACCCTCAAGGCAGAGCTGCCGCTGGAAACAGAGATCCTGATCTCTGATTATCTGCCACCGGTGTTCAAGCTGGTCAAGTGCTTTGTCAGGCCGGTGGTGCTGCAAAAGCGGCTGCAGCCCGGCAAGCTGCAATTGGAGGGATATCTGCGCTGTGTGGTCTATTATCAGGGCGAGGACGGGGCGGGTCTGTGCCAGACCGAGCAGAAGCTCCCCTTTACCAAGCTGCTGGATCTGCCGGAGTTCGTCTTCACGGCATGGGCCGTACAGGTGGAAGGCCAGACCGAATATCTGAACTGCCGCACCGTCAACCCACGCCGCATCGAGGTGCGGGGGGCGTATGGGCTGGTGGTATCGGTGCATACGCAGGTCAAAACCGATGTCATCACGGCCCTTTCGGATGGCGGGGTAGAGCAGAAACTGGTCACCCTTTCCGGGGTGCGGCGCGCCGCTGTGCTGGAAAAGCTGGTCACGGTCGAGGGCGAGATCCGCTTTCCCACGCCGCCCGCCGCCGTTTTGGATCTCAGCGGAAATGCCTCTGTCGGAGACCTCAAGCTCCTGAACGGGAAAGCCGTTGCCAAGGGCGTGCTGGTCGTTTCCTGTGCCTGGCGTGCCGAGGGCGATCCGGCACTGCAAGGCCAGAGCGTGAACCTGAACTTCAATCAGGTGCTGGATGTGGACGGCCTGAGCGAGGACTGCCGCTGCCTCTGCGTGGCCGAGCCGGTGGGCTTTACGCTCACGGAGGGAGAAGGGGAGGAACCCAGCCGCCTGACTGCCAACCTGATGCTGCGCCTGCGGGCATGGAGGCCCTACCAGCTGCAGTGCGTGGCGGATGCCTTCTCCACGAAATTCGAGACAGAACAGACCCCGCAGACGGTACAGACGGAATCGCTGGCCTGCACCCTGGATAAGACCGTGACCCTGACCGGCTCCGGCCCTCTGCCGGACGCTGGAGCTAAAATTCTGGCCTGCTTTGCCTCCTTTGGCCCGGCCCTGCTGGCATACAGGGAAAATAACTGGGATCTGACCAGCCGGGTGACTGTGACTTCCTTTGGGGAGAACAGCCTTTCGGAGCTGGAAAGCTACGAAAAGGTGTTGGAGCTTGCCCTGCCGCTGGAGCGGGAGCTGCCCTCGGACGCGGAGCTGATCCCGGAGTGCTGGCTCCGTGCCGAGGATCTGCGCTGTGTCTGCGCAAACGGCACACTGGAGGTCACCCTTTCCGTCAAGGCAGAAGGGGCCATCCTACAGCGGAGCGGAAACACCTGTGTGGGCTCCATCGCGCTGGGGGAGCCGCTGACCCCGGCAGACCCGGAGATCAGCCTGCGCATCTATTATGCACAGGCGGGGGAGGAGCTGTTTGCCATCGCCAGACGATTCCATGTCTCCCCGGCCCAGATGCTTGCTGCCAACGACCTTGCAGAGGGAATTACTGCCATCGACGCGCCTCAAAGGCTTCTGGTGCCGGGAGCAGGGGGCTGATCCATCTGATTTTGTGCTTCACAGAAGAACAATTTAAAGTTAAAGTATGACTTATGAACTAAAAATGAACAAAAACTATCCCGAACCTCTCCCAATTTGAGAAAGGCTCTGCTATAATAATTTTTGTCGTGTAAAAAAGCCTTTTAGATAAAGGAGAAGTTATGATCAAAAATATCGAGTTGGAGAAGGGTGCATACCAGTTTGATGCCAAGATGCCCCTTCGCCAGGCCATCCCGCTGGGCCTGCAGCATGTATTTGCCATGTTCGTGGGCAACCTGACCCCGCTTCTTATCATCACCAGTGCCTGCGGCCTTGCAGGCGGTGAGTTTGCTGACCTGCAGGTCAGCCTGCTGCAGAACGCCATGTTCGTGGCCGGTGTGGTCACGCTGGTGCAGCTGTTCTCCATCGGCCCTGTGGGCGGTCAGGTCCCCATCATCATGGGCACCAGCTCCGGCTTCCTGGGCGTGTTCAACAGTGTGGCTGCTTCCATGGGCGGCGGTGTGCTAGCCTACGGTGCCATCATGGGCGCTTCCATTCTGGGCGGCCTGTTCGAGACTGTGCTGGGCTTCTTCCTCAAGCCCCTGCGCAGGTTCTTCCCCTCGGTGGTCACCGGCACGGTGGTGCTGTCCATCGGTCTGTCCCTGATCTCCGTGGGTGTCAACTCCTTTGGTGGCGGCAACGCAGCCAAGGACTTCGGTTCCGCGGAAAACCTGCTGCTGGCCGTGTTCGTGCTGGTGGTGATCCTGTTCTTCAAGCATTGGACCACGGGCTTTCTGAGCTCCTCCTCCATCCTCATCGGCATCGTAGCGGGCTATCTGGCAGCCTTTATCATGGGCTTTGTCCTGCCCACCACCGGTGTCACTGCCGAGGGTGTGGAGTTCACCAAGGCATGGGTGCTGAACTGGAGCAAGGTGGCACAGGCCGATTGGTTTGCCATCCCCAAGCTGGTTCCCGTCAAGATCGTTTTTGATATGCGCGCCATCCTGCCCGTGCTGATCATGTTCATCGTCACCGCTGTGGAGACCGTGGGCGATATCTCCGGCGTGATGGAGGGCGGCATGAGCCGTGAGGCCACCGATAAGGAGCTGTCCGGCGGTGTTATCTGCGACGGCCTGGGCTCTTCCTTTGCCGCCTGCTTTGGTGTTCTGCCCAACACCTCCTTCAGCCAGAACGTGGGTCTGGTTTCCATGACCAAGGTCGTCAACCGCGGTGCACTGGCTACCGGTGCCATCTTCCTGATCCTCTGCGGCCTGATCCCCAAGCTGGGCGCATTGGTCTCCATCATGCCGCAGGCCGTTCTGGGCGGTGCTGCCGTGATGATGTTCTCTTCCATCGTGGTGTCCGGCATCCAGCTCATTACCAAGGAAAAGATGACCCCGCGCACCCTGACCATCGTTTCCGTTGCACTGGGCGTGGGTTACGGCATGGGTGCCAATGCCAGCATCCTGGCACACACCCCCCAGTTCTTCCAGTTGATCTGCGGCGAGAGCGGCATCGTGCCCGCAGCCTTTGTGGCCATTGTGCTGAACGTGCTGCTGCCCAAGGACGATAAGGCCGAATAAACCTCTCAGTCACCTTCGGTGACAGCTCCCCTGACAGGGGAGCCAAGAAGTGCCCTTGTCTCTCCTGTCAGGGGACGCACCATTGCGTTGCAATGGCGGAGAGCTCCTCCAGAGCTTCCGGCGTATCTGCATCCAGCAGTTCTTCCCGCCGCTGGGCGTAAACGATCTGTACCTGCTCAGGGTGAGCCTTGAGCACAACACTGCCGCCCTTGCCCTCGGGCAGGGTGCGCAGAGCGGGAAAATATCCGCATCCAAACAGAACGGGACTTCCGACAACGGTGTCCGGGCCATGTGCGGCCCGGGCTCCCAGCCGGAAGATCGCCCGCTCTGTTTCTTTTTGTGTCTGGGCAAAAGCAGTGATCAGCGCTTCCAGCGTCTCCCGCTGCAGCAGGGGCTGATCTCCGGGCAGAAAGATGCAGCCTGCAAGACCGGGGCATTGCTCCAGCAGCGCCTCCAGCCCCAGCCGAACGGTGTCGTTCCGGCCCGGCAGGCTGTGGAGCAGGCAGGAAACGGCCTGTGCGTCACACAGGGCCTTTACCTCGGCAGAGCGGGTCACGACCACCCGGGCGGCAAGGGCAGGGGTGGCGGTGACCTCCAGCGCCCGGCAGAGCAGGGGGCGGCCCCCGAAATCGGCCAGCAGCTTGTTGGAGCCGAACCGCCGGGCCAGCCCCGATGCCATGATGACGCATCCCACCGGAGGGTGGGCGTTCTTTCTGCACAACTCTGCCATAAAATCATTCCTCCTGAATCTGCCGGATCTGCGGCAGTCTTTCCAGTGGCATTATAAGGGATTTTGTGATAAAATAAAAGTAGCAATCGAAAAAAGAGAGGTACTGCGTATGATGACGATCCGGGAATACAAACGGGCCGAAAGCCTCGAGGAAGCCTGGCAGCTCAACCAGAAGCGAAACAATCGGGTCATCGGCGGCATGATCTGGCTCAAGATGGAGAACATCAATGTCGGCACCGCCATCGACCTGTCAGGCCTTGGGCTGGACAAAATTGAGGAAACGGCCGAGGGCTTTTCCATCGGGGCCATGGTGCCCCTGCGGCAGATCGAGCTCCACGAGGGGCTCAATGCCTACACGGACGGCGCTGTGCGGGAATCTGTGCGCCACATTGTGGGTGTGCAGCTGCGCAACCTTGCCACCGTGGGCGGCAGCATTTACAGCCGTTTTGGCTTTTCCGATGTTCTGACCATGTTCCTGGCCCTGAACGCTTCGGTGGAGCTCTACAAGGGCGGCATCGTGCCGCTTTCGGAGTATGCTCAGCGCCCGTACGACAGGGATATCCTGGTGCGGGTCATCGTGCCGAAGGAGCAGGCAGCATTCTGCTATCAGTCGGTGCGCAACAGCCAGACGGATTTTCCGGTGCTGACCTGTGCCGCCGCGAAAACGGCCGGGGGCTTCCGGGTCGCCATTGGTGCCCGGCCCGGCAAGGCAGTGCTGTATACCCTGCAGCCCAATGCCGCCGAAACGCCGGAGCTGACCGCCGCCCGCTTTGCCGCTGAGGTGCGGGCAAACATCCGGACGGAGAGCAACATGCGCGGCAGTGCGGAATACCGCAATCATCTGGCCGGGGTGCTGGTCAAGCGCGCTGTGCTGAAATTGGAAGGGAACAGGTGAGACAAGATGCAGGTGAATATTATTCTGAACGGAACCAAAGTCACGGCAGAGGCCGCACCGGACACCCTGCTCATCGATTTTGTCCGCGCACACGGCTGTTACAGTGTCAAGCGCGGCTGTGAGACCTCCAACTGCGGCCTGTGCACCGTCTTTCTGGACGATGTGCCGGTGCTGTCCTGCTCTGTGCTGGCAGCCCGTGCCGACGGCCACAGGGTGACCACGCTGGAGGGCCTGCAGGAGGAGGCTGCTGAGTTCGGCGCTTTTATCGCCGATCAGGGTGCGGAGCAGTGCGGCTTCTGCAATCCGGGCTTTATTATGAACGCCCTCGCCCTCTTCCGGGAAAAGGAATACCCCACTGAGGAGGAGATCAAGGAATATCTCGCGGGCAACCTCTGCCGCTGCTCCGGCTACGAGGGCCAGCTGCGGGGCATCCAGAATTTCCTCGCCTGGAAAAAAGCAAAACAGGAGGGTGCCGAATGAAAAACGTCAACAAAGCATTCCGCAAAAAGGATGCCATGCAGCTTGTGACCGGCAAGCCCGTTTACATGGATGATCTGGCCCCGGCAGACTGCCTGATCGTCAAGCTGTACCGTTCGCCCCATGCCAACGCCATGGTGGAGCGCATCGACACGTCCGTGGCCAAAAAGGTGCCCGGCATCGAGGCCATCTTCACCTGGGAGGATGTGGACCAGAACGCCCGCCGCTACACGCAGGCCGGCCAGACCTACCCCGAAGCCAGCCCCTACGACCGCCTGGTCATTGACCGCCACGTCCGCTTTGTGGGGGACGTGGTGGCCATTGTGGTGGGCAAGGATGAGAAGTGTGTCGAGAAGGCTATGAAGCTCATCAAGGTGGAGTATCAGGTGCTGGAGCCGGTGCTGGATTTCCACACTGCGAAGGACAACCCCATCCTTGTCCACCCGGAGGACAACTGGGAGAGCCTGAGCCCCGTGGGTGCCGACAACAAGCGCAACCTCTGTGCCCACGATGCGTGCGGCGACGGCGACATCGATGCCGTGCTGGCAAAGTGCGATGTTGTCATCGACCGTGTCTACCACACCAAGGCCTGTCAGCAGGCCATGATGGAGACCTTCCGCACCTGCTGCTGGATGGACCTGTACGGACGGCTGAACATCCTCAGCTCGACCCAGATCGTGTTCCATACCCGCCGCAATGTGGCAAACGCCCTGCACATCCCCAAATCCATGATCCGCGTCATCAAACCCCGCATCGGCGGCGGCTTTGGTGCCAAGCAGACGGCGGTCTCGGCCGTCTATCCGGCCTTTGTTACCTGGAAGACCAAGAAGCCCTGTAAGCTGATCTTCACCCGCGAAGAAAGCCAGACCGCATCTTCGCCCCGCCACGAGATGGAGATGCACGTCCGTCTGGGTGCCACCAAGGACGGCATTGTGAAGGGCATCGACCTCTACACCCTGTCCAACACCGGTGCTTATGGTGAGCACGGCCCCACAACGGTGGGCCTTTCCGGTCACAAGTCCATCCCGCTGTACGGCAAGGCCGAAGCCTTCCGTTTTGTCAGCGACGTGGTCTACACCAACCACATGTCTGCCGGTGCGTACCGCGGCTATGGTGCGACCCAGGGCCTGTTTGCAGTGGAATCTGCCGTCAACGAGCTGGCTGCCAGGCTCCACATGGATCCCTTCAAGATCCGTGAAATGAACATCGTCAAAGAGGGCGATGTGATGCCTGCCTATTACGGCGCTGTGAACACCAGCTGCGCGCTGGACCGCTGCCTGAAAAAAGTTCACGAGATGATCGACTGGGACAACAAGTACCCTGTGCGCGACCTTGGCAATGGCAAGGTGCGCGCCGTGGGTATGGGCATGGCCATGCAGGGCTCCGGCATTTCCGGCATGGATGTGGGCAGCGCCACCCTCAAGGTGAACGATGACGGGTTCTACTCCCTCATCATCGGCGCGGCCGATATGGGTACCGGCTGTGACACCACGCTGGCGCAGATCGCCGCCGAGGTGCTGGACTGTGACCTGGACAATATTACCGTCTTTGGCGCGGATACCGATACCTCGCCCTATGACTCCGGCTCCTACGCTTCCTCTACCACCTATGTCACCGGCAAGGCGGTGGAGAAGTGCGCCCTCCGGCTGCGCGGTCAGATCTGCAAGCTGGGCGCGGAGCTGCTCCAGACGACCGAAGATGCTGTGGATTTTGACGGCAAGTTCGTCTCCCTGAACGCAGACCCGGAGAAGAGGGTCTCTCTCTCTGAGGTGGCCTTCGCCTCCCAGTTCGGCCACATGGTGCCGCTGGAGATCACCGAGACCCACACCTCGCCCCTTTCGCCTCCGCCCTACATGGTCGGCGCGGCTGAAATTGAGCTGGACAAGGAGACCGGTGAGGTCAAGGTGGTGGATTATGCCGCCTGCGTGGACTGCGGAACCCCCATCAACCCCAACCTGACCCGTGTGCAGACTGAGGGCGGCATCCTGCAGGGCATCGGCATGGCTTTGACCGAGAACATCACCTACGATGCCAAGGGCTGGCCGATGGAGAACTCCTTTATGCAGTATAAGATCCCCGCCCGTGTGGACATCGGCCACATCCGGGTGGAGTTTGAGAGCAGCTACGAGCCCAACGGCCCGTTTGGTGCAAAATCCATCGGTGAGGTGGTCATCAACACCCCGCTGCCCGCCATCGCGGATGCCATCTACAATGCCATCGGCACCCGCTTCTATGAGCTGCCCATCACCCCGGAGCAGGTTGCCATGGCGGTGGAAGAAAACCGCTGATGCTTTCGGAAAAACAATTTCCGTTTCTGGCTGAAAAGGGCCATGTGGTCTCGCTGGTGGGCGGCGGCGGAAAAACCACCCTGCTCTATGCCTTTGCCCGGCATTGTGCCGCCAAAGGCTGGCGGGTGCTGGTGAGCACTACCACCCACATCCGGCAGCCCGGGGAGAATTATGCCGCAGATGAGGCTGCTCTTGCGTCCCTCTGGGCGGTAGGACGATATGCCGTGGCCGGTGTCCCGGCAGAGCAGGGCAAGATGACCGCCCTGCCGCCGGAGCAGTTGACCTGCTGGATGGCACAGGCGGATATGGTTCTTCTGGAAGCGGACGGTGCAAAACGGCTGCCCTGCAAAGTTCCGGCGGCCCATGAACCGGTGCTGCTGCCGGAAAGTGATATCGTGCTGGCCGTGGCTGGGGTGTCCGCGCTGGGCAGACCTTTGCGGGAGGTCTGCTTCCGGCTGGAGCAGGCCTGCGCCCTGCTGGGCACTGCCCCCGAAACGCTTCTGACCCCGGAGCTGCTGGCAAGGCTGCTGGCCAGTGAGCAGGGGGGACGAAAACTGGTAGGGAACCGCCGTTTTTCTGTGGTACTCAATCAGGCGGATGCCCCCGCCCGCATTGCTGCCGGAGAACAGACCCTCGCGCTCCTGCGCGAAAAATATGAGGTGCAGGGCGTGTTGACTTATTTTGATGAAAGGGAGCGTGCATGAAATGGCAGAACAAGGCCCCATTGTCTTCTGCACCGGCGGCGGATGCACCGCCAAGCTGGGTGCTGGGGTACTGAGCCGCATTCTGGAAAAGCTGCCCCGGGGCGAAAAAGACCCCGACCTTCTGGTTGGCTACGACAGCCGGGACGATGCTGCCGTCTACCGCATTACCGAGGACATTGCCCTGGTGCAGACGGTGGATTTCTTCCCGCCGATGGTCGATGACCCCTATACCTTCGGGCAGATCGCCGCGGCCAATGCCCTGAGCGATGTCTACGCCATGGGCGGTGAGGTCAAAACGGCACTGAATCTCGTCTGCTTCCCCGAGGGCATGGATCTGAACGTGTTGGGGGAGATCCTGCGCGGCGGTGCCGAAAAGGTGGCCGAAGCCGGGGGTACGCTGGCGGGTGGGCACTCCATTGCCGATACCGGCGTGAAGTACGGCCTGTCGGTGACCGGTCTTGTAGACCCGCACCGCCTGACGGCCAACGATACCGGCCGCCCGGGCGACAAGCTTCTTCTGACCAAGGCACTTGGCGTGGGGCTGATCTGTACCGCCAACCGGGTGGGCGAAGCCGCTCCGGAGCAGATGGAAGCAGCCGTCCGTTCCATGACCACCCTGAACAAAACGGCGGCAGAGATCGCACGCAGGTACGAGGTGCACGCCGCCACGGATGTGACCGGGTTCAGCTTCCTGGGCCATCTGCACGAGATGATGGGGGAGAAGCTCTCCTGCGTCATCGATGCCCATGCGGTGCCGGTGCTGCCCGGTGCGTGGGAGGCCGCAGATGCCTGCCTGTACACCGCCGCCGGTCAGCGCAACCGCAACCACACCGGGCCCTTTGTCCGGTTTGAGAAAGTGCCCTTCCCGATGGAGGAGATCCTGTTTGATCCCCAGACCTCCGGCGGCCTGCTGTTTGCCGTGGCCCCGCAGGATGCCGCTGCCCTGGAAGCAGAGCTGCAGGCGGCGGGTCTGCCCGCAAAGGTCGTGGGCATCATTGGGGAAAAGCAGACACCGGAGATCACAGTAACATACGAATGAGGGAGGAACAAACCGATGATCAAGATCGATGCCCGTGGAGATGCCTGTCCGCTGCCCGTGGTCAAGGCCAAAAAGGCCATTGCAGAGCTGCACGGCCCCGGCGAGGTGGAAGTGCTGGTGGACAATGAGATCGCTGTCCAGAACCTGACCAAGATGGCCCAGCAGAAGGGCTATCTGTCCAGCTCCGAAAAACTGGCCGAGCAGGAATACCGTGTTCGCTTTACCATCAAGGACACGCTCGTTGCGGATACTGCTGTACCGGGCAAGGTGAAACAGCAGGCAGAAGCGGAAACCTGCATCCCGGATGCCCGCACCGATACAGTGGTGGTCATCGCGTCCGACAAGATGGGGGAAGGGGCCGAGGAGCTGGGCAAGACCCTGCTCAAGGCTTTCGTGTTCTCCCTGACCCAGCAGGACAAGCTGCCCAAGACGATCCTCTTCTATAACGGCGGCGCATCCCTGACCTGTGAGGGTTCGCCCATGCTGGAAGACCTGAAGGCACTGGAGGCTGAGGGCGTGGAGATCCTGACCTGCGGCACCTGCCTGAACTACTACGGCATAACGGAGAAGCTGGCCGTGGGCGGCGTGACCAATATGTATGTCATCGCTGAAAAGATGCTGAACGCCGGGAACGTGGTCAAGCCGTGATCTACCTTGATAACGCCGCAACCACCTTGTACAAGCCCCCGGAGGTGGGGCAGGCGATGCTGGATGCTCTGCAGACAGCGGGCAACCCGGGCCGTGGAGCCCATGCGCCCACCCTGCACGCCTCCCGTGTCGTCTACGAGACCCGGGAAGCGCTGGCCCAGCTCTTCCACGCCGAAGGCCCGGCCTGCATCGCCTTTGCATCCAATGCGACCCAGGCGCTGAACACGGCCATCAACGGCCTCTTTGGCCCGGGGGATCATGTCATCACCACGGTCTGTGAGCACAATTCCGTCCTGCGGCCCCTCTACCGTCTCCAAAGGCAGGGGGTTGAGGTGAGCTTTGTGGATGTGGACGCAAACGGTGTGCTCTGCTATGCGCAGTTTGAGCAGCTGCTCCGTCCCAACACCAGGGGAGTGGTTGTGACCGGTGCTTCCAATGTCACCGGCAACCGCACGGACCTGGCGTTCGTATCCGCTTTTGCAAAAAAGCACGGCCTGTTGTTTCTCGTGGATGCCGCCCAGACAGCGGGTGCCATGTTGGTGGATGTGCAGGCACTGGGAATCGATGTACTCTGCTTTACCGGGCACAAGGCGCTGCTGGGCCCGCAGGGCACCGGTGGGCTGTATGTCCGGCCCGGGCTGCAGGTTGCCCCCCTTGTGGTGGGCGGCAGCGGAGTCCACAGCTTTGATGAACGCCACCCCGTCGAAATGCCCACTGCTCTGGAAGCCGGGACGCTGAATGTGCCGGGGATCGCCGGGCTGGGGGCCGGGGTGCGCTGGCTCCTGACGCAGGGCGTGGAAGCGCTGGAAACAAAAGAAAATGCGCTTGCACGCCTGTTTTACGAAACTGTCCGGGAAGTTCCCGGTGTGCGGCTCTATGGTGACTTCACTGCGCCGCGTGCGCCCATCGTCTCACTGAACCTGGCGGGCGAGGATTCCGCCCGTGTGGCGGATGCGCTCTGGGAAGAGTACGGCATCTGTGTGCGGGCCGGTGCGCACTGTGCTCCGTTGATGCACAAGGCGCTGGGCACCGTGGAGCAGGGCGTGGTGCGGTTCAGCTTCTCCCACACCAACACCCGGGAGGAGGCACTTGCCGCTGCCCGTGCGGTGCGCAGCCTGGCGGAGGAATAAACGATGCGTGCAAAGAGACCCTATATCGTGTTATCCTTCCGCACCACAGTGGAAGCGATGGCATGGGAAAAACACTGCGAAGCGGAACACATCCCCGGGCGGCTCATTCCGCTGCCCCGGGAGCTCTCTGCCGGGTGCGGCCTTGCGTGGCGGATGCCGCCCGAGGACTGGCCGCTGTGGCAGAGCCGCATCGACCCCGCTGCCTATGATGCTGCAGCGGAGGTAGAACAATAACAAATAAAGGAGAATTGGATGGGAAACCGTTCTTTTTTCGATGCACTCCATGACCGGGAGGGGGATTTTCTGCTGGCCACGGTGCTGGAAGGCCCGGCGCAGGGGGAACGTGTCCTGCTGCGGAACACAGCACCGGTCTGGCCGGAGGAACTGCCTGCGTTCTGGGGGGAGCATCTGCCTGCCTTGGCCGCTGTGACCTCCAGTGGAATTCTGAAATCAGCCGGACAGCGCATCTTTGTGGAACGCTTTGGCGCAGCCCCGCAACTTGTAGTCTGCGGCGGCGGCCATGTGGGCGCGTCGGTGGTGCGGCTGGCAAAGCTGCTGGGCCTGCCGGTCACAGCGCTGGAGGATCGCCCCGAGTTTGCGGAGGAGTTGCGTCAGGCCGGGACCGATGCTGTGCTCTGCCTGCCCTTTGCAGAGGGTCTTGCGCAGATCCCCGGCGGGCAGGAAACATACTTTGTGGTCGTGACCCGTGCCCACAGCTGTGATATTGCCTGCCTGCGTTCTATTCTGCAAAAGCCCGCCGCCTATGTGGGCATGATGGGCAGCCGGAAGCGCGCGGCTCTGGTGCACACACAACTGGCCGAGCTGGGGCTGCCGCAAGAGCGCATTGATGCCCTGCACGCGCCCATTGGGCTTTCCATTGGCGCAAAAACCGCGCAGGAGATCGCACTTTCTATTCTTGCGCAGATCGTCTCCGTTAAAAACAGCCGCCAGCAGACTGAGGGCTTTTCCCCGGCGCTGCTGGCCGGGCTGGAACAGCAGACCGCTCCGGCGGTGCTGGCGACCATCGTAGGCCGCCATGGCTCTACACCACGGGAGGAAGGCTCCAAGATGTTGGTCCTGCCCGATGGCTCTGCCGTGGGCAGCGTGGGCGGCGGCATCATGGAGTACCGCACCCAGCAGCTGGCGCGGGAATTGCTGGAGCCGGGGGCTGCCCCGTGCAGGCTGGCCGCCTTTACCACAGAGGGGGCCAGCGATGCCGCGGCCATTGCGGCCTGCGGCGGCTCCATGGAAGTCTTTTTGCAGCGTCTGGAACCGGAGGGATGAGCCATGAAGCGTGATGACCTGATCGTTGTCCGGGGCGGGGGAGACCTTGCCACCGGTGTTGTGCATCGGCTCTGGTCGGCTGGCCTGCGGGTGCTGGTGCTGGAAACAGCCCATCCCGCCGCCATCCGTCGGCAGGTGTCTCTCTGTGAGGCTGTTTACGAAGGCGAGACCGCTGTGGAAGGAATGCGGGGCATCCGGGTGGAGACGCTGGCAGATGCCGATGTCGTCTGGGCACAGAACGCCGTGCCGATTCTGATAGACCCCACAGGTGCGTGTCTGCCGCAGGCAAGGCCAGCTGTTCTGGTGGATGCCATCATCGCAAAGAAAAATCTGGGCACCACCCGGGAGATGGCTCCGCTGACCATTGCCCTTGGCCCCGGCTTTGCGGCGGGGCAGGATGTGGACGTGGTGGTGGAGACCAAGCGCGGCCACAAGCTGGGCCGCATCATCCGGGAAGGGGCTGCCGCACCCAACTCCGGCGTGCCGGGCATCATCGGTGGCTATGGTGCCGAGCGTGTACTTCATGCACAGGCCGCGGGTATCTTCCGCAACCTGCATTCCATCGCTGATTTTGTGGAGGCAGGCGAGGCTGTGGCCGAGATCGAAACACCAGACGGCCAGCGTCTGCCGGTGGTCACACAGATCTCCGGCATCCTGCGGGGGCTGCTGCGGGATGGCTACCCGGTGACCAAAGGATTCAAGGTGGCCGATGTGGACCCCCGCCGTGCAGAGCTGGAAAACTGCTTCCTCATCTCGGATAAGGCCCGCTGCATTGCGGGCAGTGTGCTGGAACTGATTGCCGCAGCGTGCTGGAACTAAAAGAAACGGGACTGTTTTTGCAACAGCCCCGTTTCTTTGTTACTCTGTCAGTTTGGTGATGAGCATCTGATAGATCTCGTTGCCCTTGAGGATGAATTGCTTCTTAACCAGATCGGCACTCAGCCGGTCAGGCGTGCCGATGTCCAGACAAAACAGCTCCTGATCCAGTGCCTTGATGGTGCAGCGGATGGAGCAGTGGCCGTCCGGCTTTTCGGTGATACGGGCGCTGTACTCGGCTTCCTTGCGGGCCCAGGTCTGGCTGCGCAGAACCGCCGCCACCGCGCGCTCCCGCACACTGCGGGGTAGGTCATAGGCAAGCTCCTGCGCGACCTTGCGTCCTTTTTCGGTGATGGAATAGCAGTCTTCCTTCAGCGTGACCAGCTGCTGGCGGGTGATATCATCCAGACAGGAGCCGATCTCAAAATAGTTGACCAGCTGTTCTTCCATCAGCGCGTTCTCGATCTCCGTCCGGGTGATCGGCCCAGCATTCTTTACCAGATAACACAACAGCAACCGGATCTCCGTGCTGTCGGTCAGTCCGCCGGGACGAACACCGGCGGTAAAAGCATCGTTGGCGGCCATCGTTCTGCACATCCCCCTGTCATTTCAAATTGCTGCCCGGCACTGCCTCAGGGCAGGCCGTAAAGAATCACTTTCTTATAGTATAAAGGGTTTCAGACAGGATTGCAAGCCGCAACCGCAAAATCTGTCTCAATGCGCTTGCGGCTTTCGGGGGTGGAATACAGCCAGTGGTCGATATGCCCCTCGGTGATGAAATAGCGCAGGTCGAACCGGTGGCTCTGGCCCAGGCTGTGGTTGACGATGACCAGCTTGATCTTCATTTTATCGGGCAGGATGTTTTTGATGTAGACGCTCACCGCCTGCCCGGGGTGCAGGTCGGGGCAGGTCTCGGCAAGGCCGGCCAGATTGGGGGCGATCTCCACAAAGGTGCCGTATTCCTCCACGCTCCGCACAATGCCCACCACGGTCTCGCCCACGGTGAACCCGGCGGCGTTCTCCTCCCAGGTGCCCAGCAGCTCCCGGATGGTCAGCACGAACCGCCCCTGCACATCCCGGCTTTTGATGGCGCACAGGATCTGCTGGCCCACACTCACCCGGTCGGCAGGGGAGGAGATGCGGCTGACCGACATGCAGTCGATGGGCAGCAGGGCGCTGATGCCGCACCCAACGTCACAAAAGGCACCAAACGGCTCGATGTGGGTCACAGTGCAGGGCAGGATGTCCCCGGGCTGTAAAGTGTCCAGATACTCTGCCTTGCACATCCGCTGTGCCTCAGCCCGGGAAAGCAGGTAGCAGGGCTGGCCGTTTTCCCCGGTCTCCATCCCTTCAATCACAAAGCAGGTGGGGCGGCCCACCCGCGTCAGCACTGCAATGTCCCGCACGGTGCCGCTCTCAGCCCCATCGGCACACTGGCCAAAGGGCATCACGGCCTTTACCCCGCCCAGATCGAACCGGAGCTGGCGCTGGGTGTCAAAGGCAAGGGCAGTGCTCTGTAAAATTTCGCGGCTGGCGATGGCGGCGCGCAGTTCTGCGGGGCTGAGCCGGTCTGCGGAGCGGTAATTGCCTTCAGTACGAAATGTCTGCATCATGGTTTGTTCCTCTTTCTGTGTTATTTTAGCGTTTTCCGCTGCACGTCGGCACACAAAGCAGGTGTCGGCATTAAAACTCTATGCGCGGACAATTGCATTTTATACGAGTTTGGTTTATACTATATCTGTATGTGCGGCATGGAAACCAGCTGCACAGGGTACTGCCCCGCAAAGGGGCGGCAGGAGGGAAAGAAATATGGATATCGCAGTGGGAGATACCATCCTGACCCGCAAAAAACACCCGTGCGGAGCTTCCAGCTTCGAGGTGCTCCGGGTCGGTATGGATTTCAAGATCCGCTGCACGGGCTGCGGCCGTGAGGTCATGCTGCCCCGCGCGAAAATTGAAAAAAACATCAAGAAAGTGCTCAAGCCCGGCGCTGCCGAGTAACCATTGGGTCATGTAAGGAGAACTGCACAGTATGTCAAGACTGCTTTCCCAAATGGAGGCTGTCAGCCACCGGTTTGAAGAACTTTCCATTCGCCTGAACCAGCCGGAAACAGCGGCAGATCCCGCACTGTTCCGCCGCTTGATGCAGGAGTATCACGAGGCAGAACCTGTGGTGCAGGCCTATCAGGCCCTGACCACGGCGCAGGATCATCTTGCTCAGGCCAAAGCCCTGCTCGAGGGCGAGGCCCTTGATCCGGACTTTAAGGAAATGGTACAGCAGGAGATCGGCGAAAAAAGTCAGGAAGTGGCGCAGCTGGAAAATAATCTCAAAATTTTGCTGCTGCCCAAGGATGTCAACGATGATAAAAGTGTTATCATGGAGCTGCGCGGCGGTGCGGGCGGCGAAGAAGCCGCGCTGTTTGCCCACAGCCTGATGCGGATGTACACCATGTACGTTCAGAGCAGGGGCTGGGAGCTGGAGGTGCTGAACCTCAACGAGACGGAGCTGGGCGGTGTCAAGGAAGCCATCCTTGCCGTGAACGGCGCAGGGGCCTATAACCGGCTCAAGTATGAGAGCGGAGTGCACCGTGTCCAGCGGGTGCCTGAGACCGAAACGCAGGGCCGCATCCACACCTCCACGGCCACCGTGGCGGTGATGCCGCAGGCCGAAGAGGTGGATCTTGTCATCGACCCCAAGGATCTGCGCATCGATACCTTCCGCTCCTCGGGTGCGGGCGGCCAGCACATCAACAAAACGTCCAGCGCCATCCGGGTGACGCACATCCCCACCGGAATGGTGGTGGAGTGCCAGAACGAGCGCAGCCAGTTCCAGAATAAGGATAAGGCGCTGGAGATCCTGCGCAGCCGCCTGCTGGCCCAGAAGCAGAAGGAACAGCAGGATGCCATCAATGCCAACCGCGCGGGGCAGGTGGGAACCGGTGATCGCAGCGAGAAGATCCGGACTTACAACTTCCCGCAGGATCGCTGCACCGACCACCGCATCGGCCTGACGGTCCACAATCTGGATAAGATCATGGACGGCAATCTGGACGAGATCATTGATGCACTGGCAACCCATGAACAGGCCGAAAAACTGCGTCAGCTCAACGCACAGGCCGAATGACACTGCAATGAAAAGAATAACGTACTTGCGTTGATTTAATGATTGAAAAGTATTTATACTTTACAGATAGAAAGAACGATGAACCGTATGAAAATGAAAACTGAAATTTTACCTGCTGAGGGCGAAGCAATCGCCAAAGCGGCTGATCTGCTGCGCAGAGGGGAGCTGGTGGCCCTGCCCACCGAGACGGTCTACGGCATTGCCGCCGATGCGCGCAACGGCGCGGCAGTTGCAAAGATCTTTGTGGCCAAGGGCCGCCCGCAGGACAACCCCCTGATCGTCCATGTCACCGGCCCGGAGATGCTGCCCGGCCTTGTCAGCGAGGTGCCCGAGCGTGCCCAGCTGCTGATGGCCGCGTTCTGCCCCGGCCCTCTGACCATCATCATGCCCCGCGGCCCGGAGGTGGCCGCGGAGTGCTGTGCCGGTCTGGACACGGTGGGCATCCGGATGCCCAGCCACCCGGTGGCACGGGCTGTCATTGCGCAGAGCGGCTGCGCCTTTGCGGCCCCCAGCGCGAACCTTTCCGGCAAGCCCAGCCCCACCAACGCACAGGATGTGTTCACCGATATGGATGGCCGTCTGCCCCTGATCCTGGATGGCGGCGAGTGCGATGTTGGTGTGGAGAGTACCGTGATCTCTGTGGTAGGCGAAAAGCCCACCCTGTTCCGCCCCGGCCATATCACGCTGGAAGATCTGGAACGCGCTCTGGGTGAGGAGGTCGAAGTCTCCAAGGCCATCCTCGAGAAGCTGCCCGAGGGTGCTGTTGTCCGCAGCCCCGGCATGAAGTATAAGCATTACGCCCCTAAGGCAGATGTCACCCTGCTGGACGGCACCTTTGAGCAGTTCAAGGCCTATGTGGATGCCCATGCCGACCAGAACCCCAGCTGCCTCTGCTTTACCGGCGAGGCAGAACAGCTCGGCTGGCCCTGTGTGGAGTATGGCAGGGAGGGCGACGGTGCCGATCAGGCAAAGCATATTTTCCGCAGCCTGCGTGCCCTGGATGAGCAGGGGGACGGGGTGGTCTATGCTCGCTGCCCCAAAAAGAACGGCCTGTCCATGGCGGTGTACAACCGCCTGATTCGTGCGGCAGCGTTCCGGGTGATCCAGCTATGATCACTCTTGGGATCACCGGCCGCAGCGGCTGCGGCAAATCGACTGTGACGGCGGTGTTTGCCGCCCATGGTGTCCCGCTGGTGGATGCCGACCAGCTCTCCCGCGAGATCCTGCTGCCCGGTTCTCCGCTGCTGCCAGTGTTGGCCCAGCGGTTCGGGGCAGATATCCTGTATGCCGACGGTAGCCTGAACCGCCGCCTGCTGGCAGACCGCGCCTTTGCCGCACCGGAGGGAAAGGCTGCTCTGGATTCCCTCGTGCTTCCGGAGATCATCCGGCGGGTCTGCAGACTGAAGCAGGCCGCCCGGGAAGCCGGAGCACCGCTTTTTGTGATAGACGGAGCCGTGATCGTGGGCACTGATGCGGAAAAAGAGTGCGACCACCTCTGCGTGGTCACTGCGCCCTTTGCCACCAGTGTGGCCCGCATTGCGGTCCGGGACGGCATCGCCCCGGAGATGGCGGCACGGCGGCTCAACGCCCAGACCCCAGAAGAAGTCCTGCTTGCCAGGGCCGATCTTGTTCTGCGCAACGATGCTGACCTTGCTTCTCTGGAAGCGGCGGCAGCGGCGCTCTGTGAGCAGCTGCAGGCTGAGGGTGCACGGAAAGGGGGCGCGGACACTTCGCTTTGAAAAAGTTTTTGAAAACGCTGGTGCTGCTCTTTCTGCTCTGTGTGGTCCTGCTGGCGCTGCCGCCGGTGCGCCGTCAGGTGGAACAGCGGCTCTACCCGCAGAAATACAACGACCTTGTGGAGCAGTACGCTGCCGAGTATGACCTTGACCCGCTGCTGGTCTATTCTTTCATCCGCACCGAGAGCGGCTTTGACCCGGGCGCAACTTCCAGTGTCGATGCGCGCGGCCTGATGCAGATGACGGAGGAGACCTTCCTCTGGCTCCGCAGTAAGCTGGGCCTGGGGGAGGAGGTTTCCTTTGGCGACCTGTACGACCCGGATGTGAGCATCCGCTTTGGATGCTATTACCTCCACCTCTGCCTGGTGCGTTACAACGGCGATATCTCCACGGCCGCCGCAGCCTACCACAGCGGGTGGGGCACTGTGGATGCCCTGCTTCAGAAGGAGGAACACTCGGAGGACGGGTTGACCCTGTCGGGTTTCCCCTATAACCAGATGCACCACTATGTGGAAAAGATCACCGCCTGCTATGCCAAGTACACCGAGCTGTACGGAGCCTGAGCAGGCTGCAAACCCGCTTGAACCGGCTTGCGCCGGTTTGAAATATTTAGGAATACCGAAAGAGAAAGGCAGGAGAAATTCTATGGCAGAAAAAACTCCGAACCAGCAGCTGGCTGAAAAGCTGCTCTATAAGCCTGCTTACGTCGCCGATAAGGACGCTGACGTGAAGCAGAAGGCCCACGACTTTGCCGAGGGCTACAAGAAGTTCCTGGATGCAGGCAAGACCGAGCGCGAGGTCGCCGCCGAGAGCGAGCAGATGCTCAAGGATGCAGGCTATCAGCAGTTCGACCCGAAAAAGACCTACAAGCCCGGCGACAAGATCTACTTTGTCCAGTACAACAAGGCTGTGGTGGCTTCCACCATCGGTACCAAGAGCTTTGAGGATGGCTTCCATCTGGTCATTGCCCACACCGACAGCCCCCGTCTGGACCTGCGTCCCACCCCGCTGTATGAGTCTGACCACCTGAGCTACTTCAAGACCCATTACTACGGTGGTATCCGCAAGTATCAGTGGGGCACTATCCCTCTGTCCATCCACGGCGTGTTCACCCGTGAGGATGGCTCTACCGTCACCGTCCGTGTGGGCGAGGATGAGAACGATCCCGTCTTCTGCATCACCGACCTGTTGCCCCATCTGGGTGCCGAGCAGAACGCCCGTCCCCTGAAGGACGGCATCAAGGCTGAGGAGCTGAACATCCTCATCGGCTCCGATGCTGTTGATGACGAGAACGTCAAGGAAGCTGTCAAGCTGAACACCATGATCCTGCTCAACGAGAAGTACGGCATCACTGAGAAGGAGTTCATGCGTGCTGAGATCGAGATCACCCCGGCTTACAAGAGCCGCGACGTTGGCTTCGACCGCTCCATGGTGGGCGGCTATGGCCACGATGACCGTGTGGACGCTTATCCCGCACTGATGGCCGAGATCGAGACCAAGAACCCCGCCTACACCACCGTCTGCGTCCTGACCGATAAGGAAGAGATCGGCTCCGACGGCGTGACCGGTATGCAGAGCATGTACGCCTTCCACTTTATGCAGGAGCTCTGCCGTACCGCCGGTCAGGATGATATCCTGGCCTTCCGTCACAGCGTCTGCCTGTCCGCTGACGTGACCGCTGCCTACGATCCCACCTGGGCGAGTGCATTCGAGCCCATGAACGGCACTTATGCAGGCCGCGGCGTTGCCATCTTCAAGTACACCGGCGGCGGCAGCAAGGGATCCGCAAGCGATGCCTGTGCCGAGCTGGTCGGTGATATCACCCGGATGCTGGACAACGGCAACGTTGCATGGCAGATCGGTGAGCTGGGCCGTCTGGATTTGGGCGGCGGCGGCACCATCGCCAAGTATGTCGCAAACCGCGGCATTCCCGTGCTGGATATCGGTGTGCCTGTGCTGTCCATGCACGCTCCCTTCGAGGTCATCCATAAGAACGACCTGTACATGGCTTACCGTGCCTTCTCCCTGTTCAACAACGCACAGTAAGCGCGATCCAGAATGAATGCCCCGGCAGGTTTTGCGCCCGCCGGGGCATTTTTGCGCTATTTTTTGAAAAATGCTTGACCTTCAACCGACTTTATGGTGTAGTGTAAGGGCGGAGGTGAAGCAAATGAACATCAAACAGGCTGCGGAACAGAGTGGAGTTTCCAGCCCCAACATCCGCTTCTACGAAAAAGAAGGGCTGATGACCCCTGCCCGTAACCGGGGCAATGCCTACCGGGATTACACCGCCGGGGATATCCGGACCCTGAAACTGATCCGGATGCTTCGGATGCTGGATATGCCGCTGCCCGTAATACAGAGGGTCCTCAACGGGGAACAGCCGCTGAGCGAAGCACTTCAGGCACAGCAGGCGGTACTGGAGCAGCAGGCGGCACAGCTGGCGGGTGCGATCCGCTTTTGCGCAGAGCTGACCCAACAGACTCCTCAGGTGGATCAGCTGGATGTGGACGACTGCCTGAAACGGATGCAGGACCCGCAGGAGCCGGGCAGATTTTTCTCCGGCTGGCTCAGGGATTACCGTACCGTGGCAGAAAACGAACAGAAAAAACGATTTTTCATCGTATCGGAACAGTCCATCAATACCCCGGAGGATTTTGCAGCCGTGCTGCTGCGCTATGGGGAAGCTCAAGGGAGCCCCGTCTGCATCACAAAAGGGGGAATGTACCCGGAGTTTGAGTGGCACGGTATCCGGTATAAGGCATGGCGCGGGCAGGGCCGCTATTGCGATTCTATCTGCTGCGAAGCACTCTTCCCGGAATCTCTCAAAACGGGACTGCCGCTCAGGCGGGAACGCCTGCTACGCTGGCTGCGGCGGCTGCTCCCTGTGGCAGTGGCCGCTATGGTGCTGGGAGCACTTGCTCTACGCGGCAGAATGTGAACCCCTGATCCCGATACCACTGGATGATGTCCGGCAGCGCTTCGGCGGTGGTGCGGGTGGTGGCAGAATCATGCATCAGAACGATGCACTGGGTCTGCTCGCCGGTCTCACGCACCACATTCCGGTAGATGGTCCCGGCACTGGGCTTGCCGCCCACGGCATCCTCAGCGCAGACATTCCAGTCTACATAGGCATATCCCTTCTCGGCACACTGCTGTTTCAGCTCGGCCATCACACCGCGCCCGCCGTAGCGGCGGCTGACCGTGTTGGTGCTGCCGCCTGGAAAGCGCAGGTAGTGCAGAGAAGCTGTGCTGACATAGGGCGAGATGCGCTCTTTCAACAGCTCGATATCCTGCCAGTAAGCATCTGCACTCTGGTAGATGTCACTGTATTCATGGGAAGCGGAATGCAGCGCGATCTGGTGGCCTGCCGCCGCTGCATCCGCAATGAGCGGCAGGTACTTTTCATTGTAGCCCGTGGCCACCACAAAAAAGGTGGCCTTGACCCCGGCGGCGTTCAGCGCATCCAGAACCGCCGGGGTCGTTTTGCTGGGGCCGTCATCGAAGGTCAGGCAGACCCATTTCTCCGGCACCGGCTCCTCCTGCGGCAATGAGCTTGCAGGGACTGCCTCCGGAGCAGGGGAGACAAAGCCGGTATCCGGTACCGGGGTCAGGTCGCTTTCTCGGCAGCTGGGCCCCGCCGGCACAGCAATGAACAGCCCCAGCCCAAAGCCTGCCGCTGCGCCCGCCAGAAGCAGAGCTGCCCCGCGAAATAAGATCTTCCCGTTTGCTCTCAGCCATGAAACCATCTCCCAAACCTCCTTGACAAATCGCATTGGATCTGCAGTATCTCTTATAGGATATGACCCGCTGAAAATTTGTAGAATACAAAAGCAGGCAGAGGAATTGACATTTCCCGCAAAAATTGATAAACTAAATAAGTTCTCCGTGCAGGAGTGGCGGAATGGCAGACGCGCTGGTTTTAGGCACCAGTTCCCAGTGAGTGAGGGTTCAAGTCCCTTCTCCTGCATACACAAAACGGCAGGCCCTTGGATAGAATCCGGGCCTGCCGTTTTGTTTGCGGCTTTGGTTGGAAAGCATAAGAAAAGCCCACGATCTATCGCTAGACCGTGGGCTTTTCTTTTATGCGAGGGAGGGGACTCGAACCCCCAAGGATAAACCACACGCACCTCAAACGTGCGCGTCTGCCAGTTCCGCCACCCTCGCACATCTATAAAATTGTTGCAATCCTGGATTTCTGAGGCTTGAAACCGTTGTTGCGGACTGCTTGAATATACTACCACATTACCCCGGGAAAGTCAAGCGATTTTGATAGAAATTTCCTCGTTTCATATTCAATCGTGTCCCGGTGCATACTAGAACAAATTATCACCGGGGAGGCAGGGCCGTGAAACGACGCAACAGAGCATACCGATTGCTGAGACTGACAGCAGTATATCTGCTCCTGCTGCCGTTTCTGCTGCTGGGTTGGCTGTACAGCCGCCTGCCGGATCGTGTTTATCTGGAACCCGGGCAGGTCTTGCTTTTGCCCCGCTTTGGCTGGGTGGAACCTATGGGGCTTCACGGCAGCCAGAATGCGGCCAGTACCCAGGTCGTGGGCAGTTACCAGACCACTCTGTCACTGGGCGGCTGGCTTCCCATCAAGAATATCCGCACGGTGGTCACGGAGCGCACGCAGGTCACGGTCTGCGGTACGCCGTTCGGGGTCAAAATGTTCTCCGAGGGGGCACTGATTGTTGGCTTTTCCGATATCGACAGCCCCGGCGGGAGCACAGTGAACCCGGCAAAGGTAGCGGGACTGCGTCTGGGAGACCGCGTGATCCGCATTGGACAAATCAGGACGGAAAACAATGATGCTGTGAAGGAAGCGCTGGAAGCCGCCCGGGGAAGCGCCGCAGAGGTCATCTATGTCCGCAGCGGGGAACAGCGCAGCACCATCCTGACCCCTGTCTGGGATGCCGCTGCCGCCCAGTGGCGGGCAGGCATGTGGGTGCGAGATTCCTCCGCCGGTGTAGGCACTCTGACCTTTGTGGACCCGGAAAAGGGTGTCTTTGCGGGGCTGGGGCATCCCATCAGCGACGGCGACACAGGCGAAAGCATCGCTCTGCGCAGCGGGGAGATCGTGCCGTGTGAGATCACCGGGTGCAGCATGGGCACTGTGGGCAGCCCAGGGGAGCTGAAGGGGAAGTTCCTGAGCGCCCACGCCATTGGCAGCATCCGGATCAATGGAGAAAACGGTGTTTATGGCACAACACGGACAGGCTTTTCCGGGCAAACCATGCCGGTGGCGTTTGCGCAGGAGGTCGAGACGGGGGATGCACAGATCCTGGTTACTGTCTCCGGGGAAACGCCCCGTACCTACCATGTCCGCATCGAAAAGATCAGCGATGCCGATCCGCGCCGCAATATGGTCATCCGGGTGGTGGACAAAGCTCTGCTTACCCGAACCGGCGGCATTGTGCAGGGGATGAGCGGCAGTCCCATTTTGCAGAATGGGCGGCTGGTCGGCGCAGTGACCCATGTTCTCGTCAACGACCCGACACGAGGCTACGGGATTTTTGCGCAGACCATGTTGGAGCAGGCTGAACAGGTTGCAACGGCGGAAAAATGAGCAGATTTGGTAAAACAAAACAGGCTGATTCGACTGAAGATTCCATAATATGGCAAAAATAACAGTTGAAATCCATGGGAATTTATGGTAAAATCAGAAACGTAAGGAAAACCGCACACATTGGAGGAATGAACGATGGACAAGATCAAATTTTTGATGTCGGATACTGGCGCAGAGATCACGGCAGCCTGTCGTGAAGCTTTGGAGCAGAAGGGCGTAGAGGTGACCGTGGTGGAAAAAGACGGCCTGAAGGTCCTGCAGAAAATGCTTGCAGTGCGGCCCCAGGTGGTGTTGCTGGATGCCTTTATGCCCGGGCTGGATGCGCTGGCCGTGAAACAGAAGTACAATGCAGCCGGTGAGCGTCACACCTCTTTCTTTGTGACGGGGGCGTTCCAGAGTGAGGAAATGGTGCAGGAGCTGCTGGACGAGGGCTTTGCTTACTACTTCGTCAAGCCCTTTGACGAGACGGTTCTGGCAAACCGCGTGCTGAAGGTGGCTGCCGGGCAGGAAAAGCGCATCCTGCACACCAGTGTGGACAGCGATGAACTGACAGTCACTGAGATCCTGCACCAGATCGGTGTTCCCGCTCATATCAAGGGCTATCAGTTCCTGCGGGATGCCATCCTGCTCACCATGAACGAGCCGGAGTACATCAACGCTGTGACAAAACGCCTCTACCCGGAAATTGCCAAGAAAAACGGCACCACCGCCAGCCGCGTGGAGCGGGCCATCCGCCATGCCATTGAGGTGGCGTGGGACCGCGGCGATGTGGATACCCTCAACAGCTACTTCGGCTATACCATCCACAACCTGCGCGGAAAACCCACCAATTCGGAGTTCATCGCAATGATCGCTGACAAGATGCGGCTGGATAAACGGCAGAGAGCAGTGTGATGGATGTGCATGCCGACGTGATCTTTTGTGCGCACATCTGGCAATTCTGGGAGGCTGAAAAATGTTTATCGCTATGGAATTATAGAATTATGGATTCCGTAGCGATAAACAGAAACCTTCCGTAGCGATAAAACCTTCTGGATTCATTGAGCGGCAGCGGATGATCCAGGAGGTTGTTTTTATGTTGGAACGTGATGTGGAGCTGTTCATAGAGCACTGTGAATTGCGCACGATAAAAATGCTCCTGCGATGAGCAGGAGCAAGATGAATCAATTCTCTGTGATGTCGTGGTAGTGATTGTCTTTATAAATATCTCGGACCGGACTGAGCGGGGAGAGATCAAAAGCGTAATGATATCCATTTGCATCTGTCAAAATCATTTGACTTCCTACAATTTTGATCGTCTCATCCCAGCCGTTGTCGTAATTATAGTGCACGGTCAAGCCACTGGATTTGGAACCGCCGGTGATATGGCCGACATAGGCTTCTTTTGAACCATTTCCATAGGAGAAAAATCGAACGATCTTATCTTGATAGCTGATCAGACAATAGTTGGTATACTCGGAGAACCGCTGACCATAGGCCACGTCATAATTTGTTTCGCTATGAGAGGGAGTGTAATTGAGTGACGGCTCGGGTTCAGAATAAATTGAAGTACTGTTGGAAGAATTCGAGGCTGTGCTTGATGCTGGAAGAGATGCAGGTGAAACGGCGGTTTCAGAAATGGCATAAGGCACATCACCCGAAAGAGGAACCTCCAGAGAAGTCACGGAACGAAGATCATAGCATCCATGAATATCCATGGATATAACAGACAGTGCATCCTGAACAGAGACTGCACTGAAATCATAGGGGCCATCGCTGCCATATGTTACAGACAGCACTGAATTAAGCTGAGTGGTCTGGAGCGTATAGGACGCAGCACCATAATCAAGCGTGACACCTGTGGTAAAGCGTACGGATGGAAGAGTGAAAAGATAGGCGCTTTGTTCGTAGGTGTTGAGCAGACAGACCACCAGGTTGGTCGGGTCGATCAACCAGTAGTGCATACTATTAGCATTACCCGAATGGGCAAAGGCAAACTGATAGGAAAAGCTCCGGATCGTGGATTTACTTGTTCCGGGAAGCTCGTTTAACGAATGAACGATGATCCCGGTTTCTTTAGCGGAGGAAGAAGTTGACGGAACGGCACTGCCTGTGGATTGTGAGACAGAAGCGATGCTTGCCGATTTGGAAGAAGATGCAGCGGAGGATGCCGAGGAAGAGCTGGAACCAGATCCCATACAGCTGCCGAAAAGCAGGAAGATGATAATGCAGGCAATGACCGGATGCTTTGCACACTTGACAAGGCAGCCTCCGGCGACAGCTGCACAGCCGTCCTCAATGGCTTCTGCATTGGCCCGACGGTCCGCCTCTTTTTGCTTCTGGCGCTCATATTCCCGTCGCTCGGCTTCGGCCTGACGCTGCCGTTCAAATTCTTTCTGGCGTTGACGTTCCTCAACCGGAGCAGCAAAGATGTTGACAATACGAGAGACATTCTCTGCGTTCTTAATCTTGGCATCATCAATGATGTGTTCTGTATGGACGGTACGGCGATCGGCCAGATCAATGCGGGCACCGCAGTACTCGCAATACATGAACTCACGATCGTCATCGGTAACTTTAAGGTTGGCACCGCAATTGGGACATTTACAAGCGCGCATGGTATTCCTCCTGCAACACGGAAAAAAGTGTACAGAAAAAGTATAACAGTTTCGGAAACGGCTGTAAAGTGGAGAAAAGCGTTGCATGCGAAGTGAGTGCTTTCGATACTGATGTGTTGATGAAAAGGCTTTGAATTTATGAGCAATTCAAGCGATTGTTTTTAATCAAGGTTTTTTCAAAATAATGCACCTATGTCCACGTTGACGTTTTTGTTGTACAAAATTGAGGAATTTATCCTAATGGCATTTCTTCTGTTGTGATATAATTGTATCGATCAAAAGGAGGAATGCAAGATGATCCATCTGCTGTTAGCGGTGATCTATGTTTCTTTTATCAGTCTGGGCCTGCCGGATTCTCTGCTGGGGGCGGCGTGGCCTTCGATCTATCAGGGATTTGGGGTTCCGGTCTCCTATTCCGGCGTGATATTCTGCATCATATCAGTGGGAACGGTGCTCTCCAGCTTGCAAAGTGACCGAATGACCCGTCGGTTTGGAGCGGGCGGTGTTACGGCCATCAGCGTTGCCATGACCGCCGCAGCACTGTTCGGGTTCTCTGTCAGCAGCTCATTCTGGGCCATGTGCCTGTGGGCAATCCCTTATGGACTTGGAGCTGGAAGCGTGGATGCAGCACTCAACAACTATGTAGCGCTCCATTTTGCCAGCCGCCACATGAGCTGGCTCCATTGTATGTGGGGGATCGGAGCCTCGGTCGGGCCCTACATCATGGGCGCGGCGCTTTCTTCCCGCGCCGGGTGGCAGACGGGGTATCGGGTCATCAGTGTGATGCAGATGGTGCTGACGATCATTATTCTGCTGAGTCTCCCGCTCTGGAAAACGAAATCGGGTGCGAATGCCGAGGAGCGGGAAGCAGTCCCGGCAGAAGTACTGACCCTGAAACAGATTTTCCGGATCTCCGGCGTAAAAGAGGTTCTGGTCACATTTTTCTGCTATTGTTCTCTGGAGCAGACCACCAGTCTGTGGGCCAGCAGTTATCTGGTGCTGAACAGGGGAATCGCGCCGGAGACCGCCGCCGGCTTTGCCAGTCTTTTCTTTGTCGGCATCACCGTGGGACGGGCGTTGTGCGGCTTCCTGACCTTAAAATTCGATGATACCCAGATGGTTCGTATGGGGCAGGGGATCATCGCAATTGGGATAGCGGCGTTTCTTCTGCCGCTTGGGGAAGCAGTGACACTGGCAGGGCTGCTGCTGGTCGGCCTTGGCTGTGCTCCGATCTATCCCAGTATCATTCATGCAACGCCGGGCCGCTTCGGTGCGGACAGGTCACAGGCGATCATTGGGGTCCAGATGGCCAGCGCCTATATTGGCAACTGCCTGATGCCGCCGTTGTTCGGCGTGATCGCAAACCACACCACGATCGCGATTTTTCCGTATTACCTGCTGGTGATCCTGATTTTGATGGGATATATGCACGAAGCGCTGCAAAAGAAAACGAAAGCGGCGCAATAAAATACCGCTGCTCTTGCATTTGGAAAAATGCACAGGAGCAGCGGTATTTTTTGTATGCATATCAATCCCGCACCTGCACCGGAACAGTCGGCAGGTCTCGCAATCGGATGCGGCGCACCACGATGATGGTTCTGGATGTGGCACTGGGGTGAAGAATTTATTGCTCAGACGGCCCGGATCGCTGGGGTTCTCTTGCCTGTATGCGTCGGCAGGCATCCTCCTTCACAAGCTCAATGATCACCGCCGTCAGGGGGATAAAGAAGATGATACCGATGATGCCAAAGAGCTCTCCGCCGATCATAGCAGCCACAAGGGTGTACAGCGGAGAAAGTCCCACGGATTTTCCCACCACCCGGGGGTAGATGAACTGGTTTTCAATAAACTGTACGGCAAGGTAAACAATGAGACAGCGCACGGCCAGAATGGGATCCACCAACAGCACGAGGAACACGCTGACCACGCAGGAAATCAGCGCTCCGACGTAGGGGATGATGGCACAGATGGCGGTCAGCATTCCCACCAGGCTGCCGTAGGGGATCTTGAAAACGGAAAACGCAAGAGCCATGAGAACGCCAAGGATCACGGCCTCGCTGCATTGCCCTGTCAGAAAGTTTGCAAAGGATTGCCGGAACAGTCGGCAGAACTTCAGCAGCCAAGCGGAGTGGCTGGGTTTCAGGTAGGCACAGACCAATGTGCGGGCGTGGTGGCAGAGACTCTCTGAGCCAACGGACATATAAACGGAGATGATCAGAGCAAAGGATGCGGTCACCACGATATTTACCGTGGCAGATACGGCACCTACCGCATTGACCAGCACGGTATCGATGCTGTCGGTGACCCTGTGAAGCAGTTGCTCCCAGTCGATGCCCTCCAGCCAGCTCATCAACCACCCCATGTCGGCATCCTGTGCGCTGAGATAGGCGGTCCAGCGGGGGATGTTTGCTTCGATCTGTACATAGAGGCTGTGAAAAGACTGCACCAGCTCCGGGATCAGCAATGTCAGCGCCAGCACCAACACCAGCACAACACCCAGCAGGGTGATGAAGAAGCTCAGGAGATGGAGTACTTTATCCGAGGGCTGTTTTTTGGCCTTGCAGAACAGGCGTTTCAGCTGTTTTTCCAGCCCGGTCATAGGCACATTGATAAATAGTGCCAGGATGCCGCCTGCCAGAATGGGCAGTACCAGGTCTACCAGCTGTGCAGCAAATGCCAGAACGGAAGAAAGCCGCAGCAGCGCCACAAAAAGCGTGACTCCTACAACAGTTATGAGCAGATATTGTTTTGTTTTTGGTTCCATGAAAAAATCCTTTCCCGGAGCGAATGGCTGAAATATGCAAAGAGAACGTCTGCGAACTCTTTTTTCGTATTGTAATCAGAAGCAGCTGGCTTGTCAAGAAGTTGGGAACTGCGGGGTTTTCTTTTTGGGCTGGGCGTGATATAATATGTAGGTCGCAATTCCGTGAAAAAGCTCAAAATAAACGGGAATGCGTGGAAAAGCAAAGGAATACAACAGAGAGTATCTTTGCCGCTTACGTAAAGTTGAATGAAAATCAACTTAATACAAAATTTCATAGTACAGTCTGTATAAAAACGACACGAAAAAAGCTGAAATTTCCTCTTGCTTTTTCTGAGATCTGTGCTATAATATTAGGGCAATCGTTTCCAAGGCCGCTCGCGGGGGTAGCCGATATTGAAGGTTGTGATGGGCACATACATTTATAATATGGCCCCAATAAGTCAGAACCAGAAATGAGGTGAAAAAGAATGAAACAGGGTATCCATCCGAACTACGTTGACTGCACCATCACTTGTGCTTGCGGCAACGTCATTAAGACTCGTTCTACCAAGCCCGAGATCCACGTCGAAGTTTGCTCCAAGTGCCATCCCTTCTACACTGGTAAGCAGAAGCTGGTTGACACCGGCGGACGTGTTGAGCGCTTCAACAAGCGTTTCGGCCGTAAGTAATTACTGGTCTTTTCAGCGCCGTCTCCTTTGGGAGGCGGCGTTTTTTGTTGTTATGCCGCACAAAAGCTCTCTTTCTGTAATTTACACGCCGTTCCCTTATTTTGAACACATTTCCGGACTAAAATAAACCAGTATCTTCAAAAAGCGCTTTGCGCTGCCTTAGAAAGGAGCGTTGTGAACGTGATCGAAGTTTCTCATCTCACCAAACAGTATGGCAATCATCTTGCCGTGGACGATGTCTCGTTTACCGTGGCAGATGGCCAGATCTGTGGTCTGCTGGGGCCCAACGGCGCGGGCAAATCCACCATTATGAACATCCTCACCGGCTATCTCTCTGCCACCAGTGGGCAGGTGACGGTGGCAGGGCACCCTCTGCCCGAGGAGGCCGATGCTGCCAAGGCCTGTGTGGGCTATCTGCCCGAACAGCCGCCCCTTTACCCGGAAATGACGGTGCAGGAGTACCTGACCTTTGCCGCCGAGCTGAAGGGTGTGAAAAAGGCGGAACGGAAGGAGCAGGTGTGCAGGGCTGCCCGCCGTACCGGGCTGGAAGCCGTTCTGCCCCGGCTCATCCGCAGCCTTTCCAAGGGCTACAAGCAGCGGGTGGGCATTGCACAGGCATTGCTGGGCAGTCCCAGGCTCATCATTCTGGACGAGCCGATGGTCGGCCTGGACCCGGCACAGGTCATCGAGATCCGCAAGCTCATCCGAGAGCTGGGCCGGGCACATACAGTTATCCTGTCCAGCCATATCCTCAGTGAGGTGCAGGCAGTCTGCCAGCAGATCCTGATCCTTTCCAAAGGGCATCTGGCGGCAGCAGGCAGTCTGGAGGAGCTGACCGCCGATGGCAAGAGCCTGGAAGAGGTGTTTCTGGAATTGACCGACGGTGAACCAGAAGAAGCAACCGGAGAGGAGGACGCAGAATGACAGCTATTTTCAAGCGGGAATTCCGCAGCTTCTTTCACGGGATGCTGGGGTACGTCCTCACGGCGTTTCTGGTGGCGAGTTCCGGCCTGTATTTTCTGGCCCGGTGCCTGATCTACGGCCTGACGGATTTCAGTTACTACACCCTCTACCAGACCATTTTCATGCTGCTGCTCTATATCCCGGTGCTGGCGATGCGCTCACTGGCCGAGGAGCGCCACAGCCGCACCGACCAGCTGCTGCTCACCAGCCCGGTCTCAGTGTGGGGCATCGTGCTGGGCAAGTTCTTTGCCATGGCGGCTGTGTTCGCTCTGCCCTGCGCTGTGGATGCGGTGATGATCTTCATCCTCTGGGCGCTGGGCGGCACCGTGTCTGCTCTGCTCGCAAACCTTGCGGGGCTGCTCTGCTACTTTTTGCTGGGCTGTGCGGCCATTGCGTTGTGTGAGTTTCTCTCCGGCCTGACCGAGAACCAGATCATTGCCGCCGTGGCGGGCTTTTCAGCCCTGCTGCTGGCCTACCTGATGCCCAGCCTGCGCAGTATGTTCAATGCGGGCAGCGCCGTGGCGCTGGCAGTGTTCACCGGGATCGCAGGCGCGGCTTCTCTGGCGGCCGGTCTGCGCACCCGCAGTTTTGTGCTGGGGTGCCTGACCTTTGCGGCGCTCTGCCTGGGCCTGACGGGGCTGTTTCTGCTCCGCAGTGCATGGCTTACCGAGGCTTTCAGCGCCGTGCTGAGTGCCCTGTGCCTGTTTACACCCTTTGAGGATTTTGTCAACAACAGCTTCTCTATCCCCGCCGTGGTCTATTATCTGACCGTGACGGCGGTGTTCCTGTTCTTTACGGCGCAGGACATTGAGAAGCGCCGCTGGAACTGAGAGGAGGGAACACAGATGAAGCTTTTTGCAAAGCAGAGCTCCTCGGGTGACGGGCGGGTGTTCCGCAGCGGGGTGTGGTCGGCAGCCATTGCCGCGGCTGTGATCGTGCTGGCCGTGCTGGTCAATCTCATTGTCCGGGCCATTCCTTCCAGATATACCGAGTTCGATCTCTCCGAGGCGGGGCTCTACACCCTGAGCGAGAGCTCCAGACAGGTGGCCGACGACCTGACGCAGGATGTGGCCATTTACTATCTGGCCCAGACCGGCAATGAGGACCAGATCATCTCCAAGCTGCTGGACCAATACGCCGCCCAGAGCAGCCATATCACTTGGGAGCTGAAAGATCCGGCAGTCTACCCGACCTTTGCGGCCCAGTACGGCGTACAGGATCTGACCTCCGGTGGGCTGATCCTGGTCTGCGGGGAACAGAGCAAGGTGCTGGATGCCGCAGAGCTTTACGACTACGATTACAGCGATTATGCCGCCACCGGCGCGGCCAACGTGACCTTTGACGGTGAAAGCAGGATCACCTCTGCCATCTACCAGCTGACCAGCGGAGAGAGCCGCCATGTGTACTACACCACCAACCACGGCGAGCAGGCGCTGACTTCCACCCTGACCGATGCGCTGGAAAGCCAGAACCTGACCGTCTCGGCACTTGACCTGCTCTCCCAGACCATCCCCGAGGACTGTGACCTGCTTGTCATCAACGATCCGGCGCAGGACTTTTCCGGCGCAGGCAGTCTGGTGGATGAGCTGGGCCAGCTGCGCAGCTACCTGAGCAACGGAGGCCGCGTGCTGTTGCTGACGGATTCCTATTATAGTACCCCCAATCTGGATGCTGTGATGGCCGAGTTCGGCCTGACCCGCACCGAGGGCCTTGTGGTGGAGGGCGACACCAACCATTACCTCAATGGCTACCCGGCCCTTTACCTGCTGCCGGATTATGCCAGTACAGAGGAATCCACCGCGCTGGACGGTGTGAACACCAGCCGCAGAGTTCTGCTGCAGATGGCACAGGGCATCACCCTGACCGAGACAGAGCATGTGGTCTCGGATGCCCTTCTGGTCAGCTCGGACAGTGCTTACAGCAAACCGGAAGGCTACGAGATGACCACCACCGAGAAGGCGGACGGCGACATTGCCGGTCCCTTCACGCTGGCAGCATACGCCCGCAATGAGGACACGGGTGCCCAGGTCATCTGGGTCAACTGCGGCAATATGGACAATGAGGGCATCTATCAGGTCATCCCGGGCAATGTGGCCTTCCTGCAGGGGTGTGCGGCTTCGCTGGCCGGGCAGGAGAGCGCTGTCCTCATCGACAGCAAGGCACTGGAAGCAGCTCCGTTGGAAGTGCCAGGCATTGCCGCCTCTACGCTGGGCCTGCTCTTTGTCATCGTTCTGCCTGCGGCCCTGCTGGCTGTGGGTGCCGTGGTGGTCGTGCTGCGGCGTAGAAAGTGAGGACCTGTCCATGAAAGCAAAACAGCGTACCCTCGGGGTGCTGCTTTTCCTCATCCTGCTGGCAGGCGGGGTGCTTTCCCTGCTGACGCTGCGGAATGCCCGGGAAGAACAGGCTGCCAGTGCGGCCGCAGATGGAACCATTCCGCTGGCGGCAGTTTCGGGCAATGACCTGACGCAGATCATGCTCCACTATCAGGGCGAGACGAACACCCTGCTCTATACCGCCGATGGCTGGACGCTGGCCGAAGATCCCGCTTACCATCTGGACACCTCTGCCTGCGACACAATGCTCACCGCGCTTTCCTCTTTGAACGCAAAGCGGGAGCTGAGCCCGCAGGCAGGGGAGGACTACGGCTTTGCGGAGCCTGCGCTGACCATAGAGGTGACGGCAGCGGGCGAAACGGACACCTATACCTTCGGGGTCAGCAATACCATGACAGGGGATCTCTATGTCCGCAAGAATAACAGCGATGTCATTTATACGGTATCGGGGACCAAAGCCGCCTGCTTTGAGTTGACCAGGGCGGAGCTGTTTGGTGCCTTCAACCCGGCGGGGCTGACGGCCTCGGAGATCGAAGCCGTCTCCTATACGCTGGCCGATGGCGAGACCGTGACCCTGAAAGCAAACTCGGAGCCTGCGGCAGAGAGCGGCAGCAACGCCTACCAGACTGTCTGGCGGCTGGCAGGGGACACCGCCGCAGACCTCGACGAGACAAAGGTGGATGCTATCCTCTCGGCTCTCTGCACCTATGTCTCGGCACAGGCAACAGATGCCGACCCGGCGGCGTATGGTTTTGAGACCCCGCTGGTCACAGCAGAGGTCACCACAGCCGATGGCACAATAAATCTGACCTATGCCATGGGGACAAACGGCTGTTACCTGATGGTGGAAGGCGACAGCTCCGTTTATACGGTGGATGCCAGTGTGGTGAGTGCGCTTTTGTGCCCCGCGGATCAGCTGAAAGCAGAATAAAACGTTCCTCTCCCGCGCTGTGCGAATTCTTGGTACAGCGCGGGATTTTTTTGCGCCGGATGTAAAGTTTCGGCAAACCTCGACAGAGTGATTGACATTTCAGTTCGGATTGTTTATGATAGGCGATGACAGGGCAGAATAACTGCACAATATTACGGATGTCATGGATGTTGTGCGGGGCTGGGTCGCCCTGGTACGAAGGATGGGGTGGATGCCCTGTCTTTTTTCGTATCTGAGTTTAAGGAGGAAAAGTAAAAAATGGACAACTCGGTGATCGTTTCACTGCGCGATATCGTGGTGGAATTTGACGGTCAGCGCATTCTGGATGGGCTGAACCTGGACATCCATGACAAAGAGTTCGTAACGCTGCTGGGTTCTTCCGGCTGCGGCAAGACCACCACCCTGCGCCTGATCGCAGGCTTCCTGGAACCCAACGCGGGTCAGGTGCTGCTGAAGGGCCAGGATATTACTGGTGTGCCCCCCTATAAGCGTCCGGTGAATACCGTGTTCCAGAAGTACGCGCTGTTCCCGCACCTGAACGTGTTTGAGAATGTGGCCTTTGGCCTGCGCCTGAAGAAGATGGACGAAGAGACCATCCGCCGCAAGGTGCGCGATATGCTGGAGGTGGTCGGCCTGAAGGGCTTTGAGCGCCGCAGCATCGGCCAGATGTCCGGCGGCCAGCAGCAGCGTGTTGCCATTGCCCGCAGTCTGGTCAATGAGCCTGAGATCCTGCTGCTGGACGAGCCTCTGGGTGCACTGGACCTCAAGCTCCGCAAGGAGATGCAGCTGGAGCTCAAGCGCCTGCAGCGTGAGATGAACATCACCTTTATTTATGTTACTCACGATCAGGAAGAGGCCCTGACCATGTCCGACACCGTCGTTGTGATGAACGGCGGAAAGGTACAGCAGATCGGTACCCCCGAGGATATCTACAACGAGCCTAAAAATGCCTTTGTGGCGGACTTTATCGGCGATTCCAACATTGTGGACGGCGTGATGCACCGCGATTTCCTGGTCTCCTTCTCGGGTGTGCAGTTCCCCTGCGTGGACCGCGGCTTTGCCCGGGAACAGAGCGTACAGGTGGTGGTCCGCCCCGAGGACATTGAAGTGGTCAGCCCCGTGGAGGGTCAGCTGGTGGGCGTAGTCAATGATGTCATCTTCAAGGGCGTTCACTTTGAGATGCACGTTGAGTGCGAGGGCCGTGAGTGGCTGATCCACTCCACCCGCGCCTGCACCCCCGGTGAAACCATTGGTATGCGCATCGGCCCCAACGAGATCCATATCATGGCACGTTCGGAGGGCTGAATGGAAAATGATGAAAATTTACGATAAGAAGCTGGCCTATCCTTATTTTATCTGGATGGTGCTGTTCACGGTGGTTCCGCTGATCATCGTGGTCTATTATGCCCTGACCGATGGCAGCGGCAATTTCACCATTGCCAACCTGACCAGCGTCAGCGGCTACGGCTCCGTGTTTGCCCGCAGCCTGCTGCTGGCCCTTGTGGCTACCGTGATCTGCCTGATCATTGCATTTCCGGTGGGCTATTTCCTGTCCCGCCTGCGGGTGAACAAGCAGCATATCATGCTGATGCTGGTCATGCTGCCCATGTGGATGAACTTCCTGCTCCGCACCTACGCCTGGATGGGCCTGCTGAGCATCAACGGCCCTGTAAACGCGGTGCTGGGCTTTTTTGGCCTGGGCCCCTATATCATGCTGAACACCTCCGGCGCGGTAGTGCTGGGCATGGTGTATAACTATGTGCCCTACATGATCCTGCCCCTCTACACCAGTATGACCAAGATCGATCAGAGCCTGGTGGAAGCGGCACAGGATCTGGGAGCCTCCACCACCCAGACCCTTTTCCGGGTGCTCATCCCCATGAGCTTGCCCGGCATCAGCACCGGCATCACCATGGTGTTCGTTCCAGCGGTGTCCACCTTTGTCATCAGCCGTATGCTGGGCGGCGGCTCCAACCTGATGATCGGCGACCTGATCGAGATGCAGTTCCTGGGCAACAGCTACAACCTGAACGTCGGCTCGGCCATGAGCCTTGTGCTGATGATCATCGTCCTGCTCTGCATGAGCTTCACATCCAGCTTTGATGAAGATGAAATGGAGGGCGTGTCCTGATGAAAACGAAACATCTGCGCCTGATGCAGCGGGCCTACGTCATCCTCTTTTTCTGCTTCATGTACCTGCCCATTGCCTATATGATCGTGTTCAGCTTCAACCAAAGCAAGGGCTACGCACTGTTCACAGGCTTTACCCTCAAGTGGTACACCAGCCTGCTTCATAACTCTGCCATCCTGAGCGCTTTGCGCGTCTCGCTGGAGGTGGCCCTCATCTCTGCAGTCATTGCAACGGTTCTGGGCACGGCGGCCTCGCTGGGCATTGCGTCCATGAGCCGCAAGAGCCGCCTGGTGATCACCAACATCACCTATATCCCGGTGGTCAACCCGGAGATCATCACCGGCATCTCCCTGATGCTGCTGTTTGTGGCTTACCAGCGCTTTGCCGAGGGAGTCTCCTGGCTGCCCGATACCATCATGGGAATGCCCACGCTGCTGATCGCGCATATCGCCTTCAATGTGCCCTATGTCATCTTCAACGTGACCCCCAAGCTCAAGCAGCTGGACATCAAACTGTATGAGGCAGCTCTGGATCTGGGCTGCGACCCCAGGCAGGCGTTCTTCAAAGTCATCCTGCCTGAGATCAGCCCGGCCATCCTGTCGGCCTTCCTCATCTGCCTGACCTACTCCATCGATGATTTTATGATCTCCTATTTCAACTGCGGCACGGTGGAGACCCTGCCCATTGCCATCTATTCCATGACCCGAAAAAAGGTCAGCCCGGAGATCTATGCCCTGTCCACCATCATGTTTGTGGTGATCCTGACCATCATCCTCATCTCCAATGCCATGGAGAGCCGGGAGTACCGCCGGGATCAGAAGGCACTGAGAGGGGAGAACGTAAAATGAAACGTTTTGCTGTTTTGCTGCTGACGCTGGCCATGGTGTTCTGCTGTGCTGCGCCCGCCTTTGCCGCCGGAACCATTGAGGTGACCGAGGACGTTTCGGTCTCGGACGATTACGACTGGACCCGCTTTCAGGGCCAGAATCTCACCCTGAATGTCTACAACTGGGGCGAATACATCTCCAACGGCTCCGATGACAGCGTGGATGTGGTGGCCGCCTTCGAGAAGCTTACCGGCATCAAGGTCAACTACACCACCTTTGATTCCAACGAGTCCATGTACGCCAAACTGAAATCCGGTGCGGCCAACTACGATGTGGTCATCCCTTCGGATTACATGGTGGCAAAGATGATCGCCGAGGGAATGCTTGCACCGCTGGATTACAGCAACATCCCCAACTCCCAGAACATCGATGCGGTCTACCGTGATCCGGATTATGACCCCACCAACGCCTATACCGTGCCCTATATGCTCTGTACCACCGGCATCATCTACAACACCACCATGGTGGAGAATGCCCCCACCAAATGGGCTGACCTGTGGGACGAGCAGTACGCGGGCAACATCCTGATGTTCAATAACAGCCGTGATGCCTACGCCATTGCAGCGTTCAAGAACGGCACCAGCATCAACCCCGAGACCCCGGAAGAGGTGGACGAGGTGGTGGAGACTCTGAAAGCGCAAAAACCGCTGGTGCAGGCCTACGTCATGGATGAGATCTTTGATAAGATGATCGGCGGCGAGGCGGCCATCGGCGTGTACTACTCCGGCGATGCCATCACCATGATCGATGATAACCCGGATCTGGCCTGGGTGTTCCCGGAGGAGGGCAGTGTGCTGTCGGTGGACTGCATGGCGGTGCCTGCCACCAGTGAGCACAAGGAAGCTGCGGAGATGTTCATCAACTTCATGTGCGAGCCGGACATCGGAAAGGCCAATGCGGAGTATATCGGCTACACCACCCCCATGCAGAAGGTGTGGGATATCCTGGACGAGGACCTAAAGTACAGTGAGATCGCATACCCCTCTGAGGAAGTGGAAGCCAAGGAAAAGGTGTTCACCGCCCTGAGCGATGAGGTCAACAACGAGCTCGATGTAAAGTGGAGCGAGATGAAGAGCTACAATGAGGGCGGCAGCGGCGTTGTGTTCCTGATGCTGCTGCTTGCCATGGTAGCGCTGGCCTGCTTCAATATCTGGCGCAAGCTGCGCAAAAAGACCCGGAATCAGTATTGAGAAGAAAGGGCCCTCTCCGTCAAAGCCTCTGGCAATGCGAAGCAATGACGGAGAGGGTCCTCTTTTGGAAAGGAAACGTATGAATCAATATACCTATCATACAACTGTCCTGAACGCAGACGGCGATTTTCGCCGGATGATCAAGCCCAGCGCCCTGTTCCGCTATGTGGAGCAGGCTGCGGCAGACCACGCCCGTGCCTACGGCATGGATGATGCTTTTTTCAAAGCGCACCACACGGCGTTTCTGGTGGGCAAGCAGGCGGCGCAGATCACCCGGATGCCCTTGCGTGCCGAAAAGCTGACATTTGTTACCGCCTGTGAGCCGTGCAAGAAGGGTTCGATGAAGCGGCTAACTCGCATTCTGGACGAAGCAGGGAAGGAGTGTGCTCTGATCGACAGCCGGTGGATCATGGTGGATACCGATCGTGAGTGCATCCTGCGCCAGCCCTCCTGGTATACGCCCGGTTACTGGAACGAGAATCTGGACGGGGAGCTGCCCCAGCTGGTGCACAAAGCAAAGGAACTGACCTGTGCGGGCAGCAGGACAGCCAGTTACTCCCTGTGCGACCTGAACGGCCATGTGAATAACGCCTGCTATCTGGACATCGCCTGTGATGCCCTGCCGCTGGAGGTGGTCAAAGGCGGGCCGTTGAAATTTGTCTCCGTCAAGTACCACCGGGAGATCCCGATGGGCAGTCAGGTCGAGGTGTTTTATGCGCCCTCGGCCGATGGCTGGTATGTGGTGGGCCGCCGCGAAGAGCACGCCGCGTTTGAATGCTACCTGGAATTTACAAAATAAATCCAGAAAAATTACAATTATGTTACAAAATCTGCGAAAAAGGTCTTGCAAAACGGAAACAAAAGAGTTACAATATGGTTACAGAAAGCGATGAGCGCTTTTTGAGACTGAAATCTTTTTCTTCTTGTTGAATAAGAGATATCGGGTGCAGGGCCTTCTCCTCCTCCGGCTGTTCTCCTTCACAGCTGTCGGCCACTGTACCGCACAGGCGGTATCTCGCTTCGTGTGCAAAAAAGTCCGTCCGGTTTTCCGGTGCGGACTTTTTTGCATTCCACTTTGTGTCAGAAAACCGGCCTGTCAGGCGGAAAAGTATGACCTTGCACGTTTTTGGTGGTCAATTTTACTGTTTTTCCGCAAAGGACAGTTCTAAAGTTTGTTGCCACTGGGGTTTGTATTCTGACGGGGTTTGTGGTAAAGTATAGTCAATCAATTTATAAGCAGCAAACATGAATTATTTTGATGCTGGCCCGTTGTTGATGCGTTAAGAAAAAAGGAGTTTAGAGTATGGCTTATTTCTATGAAGAACCTTCCCGCACCTTTGGCGAGTACCTGCTGGTTCCGGGTTATTCCTCTGCAGAGAATGTCCCCACGGCAGTCAGCCTGAAGACCCCGCTGGTCAAGTACCGCAAGGGGGAAGAGGCCTGCCCGCTGGAAATGAACATCCCCATGATCAGTGCCATCATGCAGTCGGTCTCCGGCGATAAGCTGGCCATTGCACTGGCACGTGAGGGCGGTGTGTCCTTCATCTACGGCTCCCAGAGCATTGAGAACGAGGCTGCCATGGTGCGCCGCGTCAAGAGCTATAAGGCCGGTTATGTGGTCTCCGATTCTAACCTGGCTCCTACCGCCACCCTGCACGATGTGCTGGAGCTCAAGGCCCACACCGGCCACTCCACCATTGCAATTACTGCCGACGGCACTCCTCACGGCAAGCTGATGGGCATTGTGGCCTCCCGTGATTACCGTGTCAACCACACCCCCGATGATGCTTCCGTTACCACCTTTATGACTCCCATCGAGAAGCTGGTCACCGCACCGGAGAACACCTCCCTGCACGACTGCAACAATATCATCTGGGACAACAAGATCAACACGCTGCCGCTGGTGGATGCTGAGGGCAACCTGAAATACTTCGTGTTCCGCAAGGACTACGATTCCCATAAGAAGAACGTCAACGAGCTGCTGGATGCCAACAAGAGCTATGTGGTCGGTGCCGGCATCAACACCCGCGATTATGCCCAGCGTGTGCCCGCACTGGTCGAGGCTGGCGCGGATGTGCTCTGCATCGACTCCTCCGAGGGCTACTCCGAGTGGCAGAGCCGTACCATCGCCTGGATCCGTGAGCACTACGGCGACACCGTGAAGGTGGGCGCAGGCAACGTTGTGGATGCCGAGGGCTTCCGTTTCCTGGCAAAGGCCGGTGCAGACTTCGTCAAGATCGGCATTGGCGGCGGTTCCATCTGCATTACCCGTGAAACCAAGGGCATCGGTCGTGGTCAGGCCACCGCAGTCATCGAGGTCGCAAAGGCCCGTGACGAGTACTACAAGGAGACCGGCATCTATGTGCCCATCTGCTCCGATGGCGGCATCGTCCACGATTATCATATCACTCTGGCTCTGGCCATGGGCGCTGACTTTGTCATGCTGGGCCGCTACTTCGCACGCTTTGACGAGAGCCCCACGAACAAGGTGCGCATCAATGGCCAGTATATGAAGGAGTACTGGGGCGAGGGCTCTAACCGTGCCCGCAACTGGCAGCGTTACGACCTGGGCGGTTCCACCAAGCTGAGCTTTGAGGAAGGCGTGGACAGCTATGTGCCTTACGCAGGTCCTCTGGCCGATGGTGTCCAGACCACCCTGTATAAGGTCAAGAGCACCATGTGCAACTGCGGCGCACTCTCCATCCCCGAGCTGCAGCAGAAGGCCAAGCTGACTGTGGTTTCCTCCACCTCCATCGTGGAGGGCGGCAGCCATGACGTTGTGCTGAAAAATGCGACCCCCAATATTATAAACGGCTGAGCCTGAACAGGCTTGCAGGGCCGCTCCCGGAGCTTTCGGGGGCGGCCCTTTTGGCAGTACCGAAAAAAAGATTTTTCTTTCTGCACGCAGGAAATTTACAAAAGCCCTTGCACCCGGGCGGCAAAGATGCTATCATGGTACAAACGTCCTGTCAAGACAGGGTGCAGGCCCACGCACTGCCGGAACAAAGGCAGGGGAGAAGGGACTGTTTTTTCAGCAGCGGCAAGGCTTTTTCGCTGCTGCGAAGTACAAGGAGAGGAAACTTTTCATGGACGAGATCAAAGTTGTTCCGTACATTCCGGACGAAGATTATGATAACCCTGCCATGGTGGTGGATTTCTACGAATTCACGATGGCAAACTGCCTGTTCCTGCACGGCTTTAAGAACACCACCCTTGTGTTCGATATGTTCTTCCGCAAGAACCCGGACAACATGGGCTACTCCATCAGCGCAGGCCAACGCAAGCTGACCCGGTTCCTGCTGAATTATCACTTCAACGAGCAGGATATCCGCTGGCTGCGCACCAAGGGTATGAGCGAGGAATTCTGCGAGTATCTGCGCACCTACAAGTGGAAAGGCGATATGTACGCTCTGCCCGAGGGTACAGTTTGCTACCCCCATGTGCAGATGGTCCGCATTGAGTGCGACCTGGTGGGTGCGATCCTGATCGAGACCTACCTGCTGCAGACGATGAACTTCCACAGCCTGATCACCACCAAGGCGACCCGTGTGACCGGCCTGAACACCCATACGCCCCGCAGCGTCATGGAGTTTGGCACCCGCCGCGCACAGGGCGAGAGCGCAGGCAATGATGGCGCGTATGCCGCTGTTCTGGGCGGCTGCATCGGCACTGCCAACTGTTTGGCTGAGATGAAGTATGGCTCTGAGGTCAAGGCAGTTGGCACCGTGGCACACAGCTTCATCGAGTTCTTCCCGACGGAGTTTGATGCCTTCAAGGCCTTTGCGGATACCTACCCGGATTCCGTCAGCCTGCTGCTGGATACCTACAACATCATGGAGAGCGGTCTGCCCAACCTCATCAAGCTGGACGACTACCTGATCGAGAAGTACCCCAATGACCCCAACCGCCGCGTCAAGAGTGCCCGTATCGATTCCGGCGATCTGGCCCGT
>ADJS01019824.1_pt1 | contig 44584 bp, 48 predicted proteins | sample 268128 | NCBI WGS metagenome assembly ADJS01 (sample SAMN00007486, study PRJNA43253) | human gut metagenome | isolation source: feces sample TS28 | reverse complement strand
TTCATATACCTGCTCATCCAGTATCTGAAATTCCTGCTGCTGTTTTTCCCACTTTCGATACCAGTCCGGAATATGATCCACAACCTTTTCCATCTTCAGTTTTCCGGCATCTGCATGTTCCGTATAATCCATTTTCTTAAACCGAAGCACATTGTGTCCTCGGATGATTAGGATTCCCTGATCCAGCGGATAACGAAGGATTTCATCTGGCAAAAGGAGCTGCCGTTTTCCAATGGAACGTGATTCCGAATATTCCGGCACATAATCTGTGGCACGGATCGTAAAAAAGTTCTTTCGGATAGAAGCAACTGAAACTGTAATCTCACCGGTCCGGTCACTGTAGTAGGTAGCGGTTGTCATATCATTACAGCCAAGAAAGATCGAGAAATCACAGCCGCCAAGGATCTCTTCCCACTGGTTATCCGGATAACGGTTCTGAAGCTGTGGAATATTCTGAAACAGGATGCTCATGCCTATCCGCCGGGATCTGGCCGTAGCCAGTTTCTTTTTAAAATCCGGAACAACACCGATATTTGGAAATTCATCCAGTATAAAACTTACCGGTACTGGTAGGACACGTTCTTCCGTTCTGTCAGCCAGGCGAACCAGCTTGATACTTAAAAATGATGTAAACAGTGTAGCAAGCATATCGTATGTAGAATCCTGATCCGAAGTAATACAAAAATACGCACACTTTTGCTTTCCCGGCAGTGACAGGTCTATATCTGTATGGCTCGTAATCTGCTGCACCATCTTATTCTGCAAAATCTGCAGACGGGTTCCAAGACCAAGCACAGCATTTCCTTTTACTTTTTCTGCCTTGGAAAATAACTGATAGGGACCTTTTGCCGGATGATCCGTTGGAAGCCTTTCAAAAATGGAATCCAGCATTTCCACACTTTTATTGAGCAATAATTTATAAGCTTCCGGAAAAGTTTTCTGCTCTTGTGGATACTCTTCAAAAACATATAAGCACAGAGCTTTTAAGAGATCCATTTCCACATTGTCATAAAAATGATCAAACTTATCCGTTGTGTTACGAATCACGACATCACAGAACACATCAATCAGCTCCCCGTCTTCAATCTCTGCGAGACAGTTCCATGCATCTGAATGGGTAAGCTGAATCAGATTCAGCTGCTTTACAACATATCCCTCTTCTTTGAGATACGCACAAAGATCCTCATAAAGTTCTGATTTTGGATCCGTAATATACATACTCTCACCCCTGCGCACACACTGTAATGCCATCACTCTTGCGAAAGCCCTGGATTTCATGGAACCTTGCGAACCGCATACCGCGATATTTCGGTTCAGTCTTGAATCCACCGGAAGACTTAATATATTTCCATTAGACAACTCCCTTCCGAAAATAATCCCCTTTATATGCTCCATTCCACGGTCTGCCTGCAGTATCTCTTTTTGTTCCTGTGTTCCCATAAATCCTGCCGTTCCATAAGTTCCCTGATCCGAAATCTCAAAATTCCGTTCATCATGCAATGGATTGTCTTTTCCTCGCCAGATTACCAGTACCGTTAAAGCCAAAAGCAGTACCACGGCTGCCATTGACCATTTTCTTCCTGACGAAGTACCACACCCTGCATACAGACATTGCAGAGGACTTAAGCATACTTCTGATCTGGAAAACAAGATTTCAAAAAAGCCTCCCACATATGCTGCTAACAAAACCATTCCGCATCCGGTCACGATTTTTTTCCAGTTTTCTGTTCTCAATCCGTTTCCTCCATTTCTCTTCTGGTTTCTTCTGCCAGATGGAAATGATAGCGGTTCCCGTAGTAGCTGTTTATTGTATTGACAGAATTGTATAATGCAGTCAGGAGCACCGCTCGGATATTTCTGGCCTTTGTGCTGGTATCATCCATACTCTGAAGCACGAATTCGACATGATCCTTCGTAAGCTTCGCAAACTGTGCTTTCACAATCTCTATATCTTTTTCCTCACGGTTAATCCGAAGTTTAGGTGCTGTAGAAACCATTACATCCAGAATAAGTCCCAGGATTTCTTCAACTCTTCTGTCATATGGATGATCGTTTTTTAACGCATCATAAGAAATCTGTATCCGAATCGCACGCTCCACAGCCTGATAGGAACAGAGTGGATACTCTATGTCTGTATTCTCTTCCGTAATCTCTGTATTTGTATCCCCTTCAAAAGAGAGATATGCCTCGTTTGACTGTGATATCCTGTCACATCCTGATGTGGCACCTCTCTCTTTGTGTGGTGACAGCTCTCCCTTTAAGAAGTGATACCCTGCATCTGACAGATTTTCCGGATAAGTCAGTTGTATCAGGACATCTACATTCAGCTCCAGAAACAGCACGTTTGAGTTCCGCATTCCTCCTTTCCTGACAGTTCGAAAAACTCTTCTCACAACTCCTATTTTCTCCAGTTCAACTACCGCGTTCACAGCTTCTCTTTTTGAGATTCCAAACTGATCTGCAAGCTGCTGGTAATTTCTCTGTAAAATATCTGCTTTGAATTTCTTTCTGAATCCACATAATTGTCCCGTTAATTCATCTCGGATTTCCACCGGCCGATACCAATACACAACATCTGACAAAATAATGATTGCTGTCAGATTGGGTTTCCCATTATCTCTGGTAATTGTACGATACCACGCTGCCGGGATTACATTTCCGGTAAACTGCAGCCGACACATCCGGTCCACAATCGGACTGCCTGTTGAATGAAAAGGATTCGCCATCTTGCAGCCACCTCCATCGACCAAGATCATTCTCCTAGGTCATTTATAAGGTATTTCATTACATTTTCTGCATTGAGCTCATAAATGATCACCTTCTCTCCCAAATATTCTCTTATTGTTTCCGCCTGATAATCCATGCACACAATACTTACTGACGGTCTCCATAAGAGTTCCTGTTTAATGCGGCATAATTGACGCATTTCCAAATCATAAACTAAATATATAGGGTTCCCATTTTCATCGCACACATTATAGGTAGCATATTCTTTTTCTCTCTTTATGGAAAATCTTGAAAACAAAGACTGCTTTAGCTTTTCTCTTTTCCGCTTCTCTGTCAGCAGGACAATCTGCAATATTCCCTCTCGGCACATAGGAATATAATAATATTGATCATAAATATCATCTGGTCGAAACAGATCCTTTTTTATGCCTCCATCACTTTCCAAAAGCTTTAACAATACTTTTATGTTCTGTCCTACAATAAGCGCATCCGCTTTGCTGTTATATCCGCCCTTTAAGAGCATTCGCTCTGTCCAGGTACGCATGGAACATTCCATTTTTTTCGCCCATTTCATATTTCGATCCATGGTATTGTAAACAACTAACACAGTATCCCCGGATAAAAGCACCCCACATGATCTGGAACCCCTGATTGCTTCCGACATTCCTTTAAATTCCAGACTGCCATAATAAAACGCTTTTCCCCGATCTCTCACGAACCCTTTATCCATATCTGGTTTATGGTTCCGCAAGATCTCTATACCCGCCTTCCAGAAGAAGACCCATACCTCGCTCATTCGATACAGCCGCATTCTTTTTTCTGGTTCACTTTTCACATGCCCCGTCTGCCCGGAACCGGAAATAAAAAAAGAGAGTTCTTTTTCATATTCTGAAAGAAGATAATTTCTGCCTTTTTCTAATAAAACGTATCCTCTATATCCATCCTTGCATCTCAGAGAAATATATCTTTCTTTTTTTAATCTTGTAATCAGGGCAGCAGTATATGAAATCGAGCCAGTCACGTATTGTCCTAAATAAGTCGGCATTTCACCCGACATCGCTATAATAATCAATAATTTATCCTGTTGTCTTTTCAATTATTTTCCCCTCGTTGAAAAAGCAAAAATACCCTATCTGTTGAATACCTGGGTACATAACCTGGCAATTTTGTTCAGATTTTTGCTTATTTTATGCCTTATCAGATATTCTTTTCCCATGTAGAATCCCCATGCAATTTACTCATGATTTTTTTCGATACCTGTTTCTTTGCCAAAATCAGAAATCCACGCTGGAAATTTGCTGCTGTCCATCACATATAACAGTGTACGGTCTTCCTCGCCCATACGTGTCACATGACAGGTATTCGTGTATAATCCACTATCTGACCGCAGGAAAAAATTTGTAATAATATCCTGCACATGTTTTTCTTCATAATTGTCATGATCTCTCACTCTTGCAAGCGGAAGTGTTTCATCATAAACATGTACAAAACAAATCGTACAATTTGTATATGTCGGAATTTCCAGCTTCTCCTCCGCTCTCTGCATGCACCAATTTCGAAAAGCGGTATGCAATGGTTTATAAAGATAATCCGTATAACAATCTTTCCGGTGAGGGATCAGGACGGGAGCAGATACCCGAAGAATCTCATCCTTATACTCCAGTTCAATTCCGTGTATCAGTACCAGATCTTCTTTGTATTTCTCATATTCTTTGGGATTTACTACTATTTCAAGTGTCAGGCGTCTTAATTTATCTGTCAAACGTTCTGAAGTTTTCGCAGTCTCCTGAATCATATCTCCCAAATAAGCATATTGGAACTCTGACTGCCGCCGGATACAGGACTGCAATACCCCTCTTGCTTCCACTATATACTGTTCCATCCTTCCCATTAGTTTTTGAGCATCTTCTAACTGTTCTTTTAATTTAAAAAATGAATCATTTTCATCCATCCGCATTTCTGTAATATTCGATTTCTCCACCTTCTTTCACTGTACAAAATCCAAGCACGTCCGGTATCCTGATTTCATGTATGTACCCGGGCTTTTCCACAATAACGATATGCCCGCAATCATCTGTCATCTTCCGGGTAAACAAATTGTTGGTAACCTGTACCTCATTCTCTGACACATACAAAATGTCATAGATTTCTCCTTCACCGCATAACACAATGCGAACAGGATATTCCTCTTTTGATGCAAGGAAGTGCTGGTCTACCTCTTTTTGATCCATAATATCCAGAAGAACCCAAAATGCCTGCAAAGTTCCTACATTTCTGGCTTTAAATGCCTCTTCATTTATTGCTGCCATTTCCAGATCCTGATGAATATAAATCTGTTTTTCTTTTTCCAGCGTCTTAAATGCACGTCCTACAAAATGATCTCTTTGGGTTTTTGCGAAATATGCATAAATCTGAGATTTTAAGAGCACATTATATGTCTGAATTAACTGTCTGGTTTCACGTTCCACGGGTTTTTGTTTGTTTTCCATCTGGTCTATCCTTTCCATGATAAACATATGCCACATAAATGACGTTTTTTATGTGGCATATAATGTGTTTTTTCATGTCTTTTTCAAAAGACATCTGTTACACGTCATCACAAAACGTTTTTTATGACATATAATTAATTTCATTCCTCTTATACGTCCTTTGTAACGTTTTTAATGCCGTTTCTTATTCACACTATTTCCTGCCATAAGCATCTGTACCATATTTCCGGATTCTGTCTTTCAATTCCTGAAGATCTTTGCGGTCAGTGGTAATCAGATCTTTTTCCAGAGCACTTGCTTTAAATTCAACAATCAAATTATTATTATTTGTGGAAATCAGACCATTTCCTCTTTCAAAATGAATAATAGAATTGGTTTCGGCTTCTGAAAGATCCAACTCCTCCTGAATCCGTTCTGCTTCTGAAACTTCCATGTTCAGAACAATTTTTGTTTTTGAGTTGCTTAATATACCGCGTCCAAGTTTTCCATCTCTTACCGCAAAACAGTCTGCCAGATCCTGTGTGGCACAAATAGCCGATCCACCATAAGCTCTGATTGTTTTGAATATTTCAATCAGATATTCTCCTGCCAAATCATTAGACATCAGAAGTTTCCATGCTTCATCTACAAAAACCGCTTTTTCTACTGTCCGGTCTTCCTTTGTTTTTGTCCAGACAAAATCCAGTGCCACAAACATTCCAAGGAGCAGGTCACCGGAAAGTTCTGAAATATCCAACACAACATATTTATTTTCCAGATCCACATTTGTCTGCTGATTAAAGCTGGATGCCGATCCACTCACCAGACGATTTAATATATTCGCCATACGTCTGCATTCTTCTTTACGCATAAGCACTTCATGCAGATCACCAAGAATCGGCATCTTTTTGTATTTTCCTGGATGTTCCGGATCCGTCAGACTCAGATTATCATGTGTGATTCCCTTTTCCTGATAGCAAGTAACCATTGCACCATCTAAAAGCTGTTTTTCTTCATGTGACATATCTGGAATCAGAAGGCTGAAAAAAATATGTAAGCTTTGAATTTTGCTTGCAAGTTCTGACCTTTCAGATGTATACCCATCCAATAAATCGCGAGTTTCCATATCTGCAGGCCGTATTTCCATTATGTTGATGCAGTTCGACGATGAAGGAGAAATCTGTATAAATTCTCCACCAATGTTGTTACAGGCTCTTGCAAATTCATGTCCTTTATCCGGAGCAATAATAAATACCTGTATGTTTTTTGTCTCATACGTAGTGCCATAAGCTGCATCAAAAATGTTTTTCCTGAGCCAGATGTTCCAAATATTGCTATGTTTGCATTTTTGTATTTTAACGAATTAAAAATATCTATGATGACAAGCGAACTGTTTGCTTTATTTACTCCGATCATGATGCCATCTTTATCAGACATTTCATATGAAGCAAATGGATAACATGCTGCTACACCGGATGTAAGTACATTCCGTTTGGACTTCTCATAAATATTTTTGTCTATCTGTAAAAATGGCAGAGAAGATAAAAAAGCCTGTTCTTCTCTGAAAATGCAGCTACCTGTGCCAATGTCCTGAGAGCTTAACAGCTTTGTCATTTCCTTTGAACGCCATTCTACTTCCTGTTCACTATGTCCAGTTATCGTAACCAGAATGCTCATGTAGTAGAATTCTTCACTGCCGCTCAGCCCCCTTTTCAGGTAATAACCAGCCTGAATGGATTCACTCAGACTGTCAAAGTCGCTGTTTGAATCATAAGTATCCTTGATTTTTGAACGGTTCAAGCGTATTCTGCGTCCAATTCGCTCCACACAGCGGTTTTTATCCTGCTTGAAGAAAAAAACATCTACATCTATTCCTTCACCTGCGTTGATCAACAGTGACAGCCATCCGGCCGGGACTCTTGAACGGTATTTTTGAACATACAGATATGTATAATATAATCCATCTACAACCACATAGTTCCAGTTTCTGAAATCAATGGTTCTCGGAGCGACCAGTTCTGTTACAGGAATATATCGTATACTTTCTGGACCGTTTTCTTCTGTATAGTACTTCCGAACTTCTTTTATCCGATCATCCAGAGATTCTGTCAGGCATGTTTGGCGATTTAACAGCTGGAATAAGATTTCCACGCAGAAGCGCGTCTCATTCTCATGCTCCAAAACTATATTCCCGCACATGGCAAGATATTTTTTTGCAGTCTGCACAGCAGAACGCATATAAAGATGTACATCTCTTTCGTCTGGATTCTTACTCCCACTACGGGAAGGATATTCAAAAATCAAAAAGAAGCGACGTGTAATCGCTTCCTTCATACCCAGGGATTTAATCAGTTCTGCATAATCTTCCTGCAGAATTTTACAACGTTCATCTGTTTCTTTTTCAGCCTCTTCATCAATCTTATCAATATACTCCTGAATGTCTGCCTTTCTGGAGAGCACTTTAAGCTGGATATTGGGCGGTGCGATTTTCAGGTATGACATAAAAGAGAGAATGATACTTCTCTGTTCTGAAGATGACCGTAATAAGAAATTGATTGGCAATACTTCAACAATTTTAACAAAACGATTGTCGGAAGTTTGGATAATACCATTTTTTACTTGTTTTAATGGTATATAAGAGGCTGTCCAGCTCATTGGCAGAAGATCCGGTACTTCCTGGACTTTCTCACTTTTCTCTTCTTTTCGAGAAAGTTCTTTCTTTGGCGGTCGCACTGGCCGTTCTTCTTTTTCTACATTCTGAACAAGCTGATTCCTCAGATTACGTTCTTCTGCCTCTTGCTCACGGATCTGCCTGAAATTCTCCCTGGCCTGCTCTTTCTGTTTCTGTGCGTCTTTTTTCTGCTGTTCCTTCAGCATCTGGCGATTTTCTTTCTCCTGCTTCCTGGACATCGCCTTGTCTTCTCTCTGCTGTTGCTTCTGCTCCCGCCGTTCTCGTTTCTCGGCAAGCTGAGCTTCTTTCAGCTTTTGCTTCAATTCTGCGACTTCGCTTCCGATCTTTTACACCGCCTTCCTGCTGCCTTTTCTTCTTTTTTCTCTCCTGTTTCTGTTGTTTCTTTTGCTGTCTCCTAATACGACGGTTTCTCTTTAATCTATACTGTCCATCGGGTACAGTCACTACCCGCCTTCTTGTTACAAAGCGTATAAACTGAATAATGAAAGAAAGCAAACTTTCCCCGTTAACACCGACTACCGCCAGTATTGTTAAAGGCAGGATTACAATTATACCAATATAGATTCTTAGCTTTATTGAAACATCTATAAAAAACAGTATCCTAAAAAGTACTATAAAAAGGACAGCTGCCTCAAAAGCATTCCTGCCTTCAATTCTCCCTGAAAACAGGGTTCCCTCTTTTGCAAAATTGGGTGGAATGATATAAACATCGGATCGTTCTCTCTGCATCATTCTGTACCTCCCGAATTATTTTTTACGATGAAATTTCCGATATAATAACCACATTGCCGCACCCAGAAAACTCAAACCGCCAATAATGATTCCTGTTTTCTGTCCTGTTTTTTTCACAGTTGTCACCACCTCCGTATTTTTAATTCCTGAATCCGATTTTTCTGGATTTTGAATGTTATTTTGTTGATCTGTCTTGTTCTGCTTTTTCTCCGTCTGAACAGCTTCCACAAGCTCATTTTTCACTTTAATTTTCATTATAATAAGACCCTGTTCCGGAAGATTTTTATAGTTGTTATCAAATTCTGCAACATATTTCTGGTCATTCTGTGTTGCTTCCACAGATTTCAAGCGATAATTTCCGCTATTCACGGACAGGTTCCATTCAAAAAAAACAGAGGAATCCAAATCAATTTCTCTTTGAACTCCTCCATTTTCTTCTATTGTCACATGAACCTTTCCAGTGAATCCTTCAAAAATCTCTGCCCGCACTGCAATATTTGCTGGCTCAAGTTCTGTCCCAGAATACTCATCCTCCGCATTTACAGGATCCATCGTTTCAGTTCGAAGCTGCACCATGCCATTTTCATCAAACAATACATATTTCCCAGCCGGGTTCACTGTATCATACCCCCAGCCATCAGCAATAAATGTCCCATCTGACTGATAACCTTTGCCATCCTGCCAGGAAACAATCTGCGGCAAGTTCTCTGCCTTTTGTGCATATGCCACTTGGAAGGTTTCCAGGAAATATGTGAACAGCAGTATTGCCAATACCAGTATTTGCTCTGTGCTCCTAATCTTTTTCACTGTATTTCCCTCATTTTTTTCCAACAATCCAGAACGCTCCTTCGCTAAGATCACGTCCGTAGGATTTGATAGTTTCCACACTGTACACTTTTCCGGTTCGTTCTCTGCTTGCACAATCCGCTATCGTGATATAACCATCTCTGGTCACACCAGTCAATACGATAAAATGTCCGCTTCCACTTCCTGTAATCGTATAGGCTTCACAGATTTCTACAACCATCTTGCCTTCTTTAAGGGACTGCACGACATAATTCATACGGTCCTTTCCGACTCTTTCACAAGTAAGTCCCCAGTGATAGGCAGCATTCGTCGGAAATGAATGAGACGTTCCCATGCCTGGAACATATTCTCCATTTGCAATGGAATAAGCACATGTCATCTGAGGTGTTACCGTCTGTCCAGTTAACGTTGAAATTATAATTGCCATAGATGTAGGTCCACAACCGGACGCACCGATCGTACTGGAACCATAAGACATGCCTTTCCACGGTTCCTCTGTCTGATTAAAATAAACTACTTTTTTTACGCCTTTTCCGACTGTATCATATGTAATGATATCCCCTGAAGCATCTATATTTCCTGCAACAAAAGAATCTCCACTGCTCCCACCAGTAACAAAATCTGTCCAATGAAAAATCGTGGAAAGTGCATTTTTAACAGCATCTACGCCTTTTTGTAAATATTCCAACAATTTGATCACAATATCAAAGGTTGTCTTGTTTGTGACAAATTTATACTGATACCCGCTTCCGCCTGTAATCTGTGCATTCAAAAGCAACGCTAATGTATATTCTACTTTCTTGGATACTACTGTCCGGTTTTCCTGCCATGCATTTCCACCCTGTGCCAGAATCTGCTCATAGGTTGTTCGATCTATCTCACCTCTTTTCCCATTCACTTCCATACAATAAATGGTCTCCGTTGCTTCGCCTTTTCGCTCATCTGTAACTGACCAGTCAAAAAAACTATCCAGATGCTTTTCAACCGACTCTTTTAAAAGTTCATAGGATGTTTGTAATTTTTCAGTATCTGCATCCGATTTTTGAGCATCCTTTGCAGAACTTGAAGAAGTGGATGTTTGATGTTGCTGAATTTCAACATATCCTAACACTTTTTTTACATATGCCTGCGTTTCCGCATATGGAGGAATCTGATATCCATATTTCATGACTGCGCCGGGCCCTGCGTTGTACCCTGCAATTGCCAGTTCCAATCCATTTGAATAGCCTTTAAACTGTTCAATCAGCTGAGAAACATACTTTGCTCCGCCCATAATGTTCTCTCTGGGATCAAAAATATTAGATACCCTTAGAGATGCTGCTGTAGATGGCATAAGCTGCATAATACCAGATGCCCCTGCACCAGAAACAACATTTGGATTAAAATCTGATTCTACTTTACCCATTGCGATCAACAACGCTGCCGGCACATTGTACGTCTGCGCTGCTTCATAAAAATATGCGTCATAAGGGCTGGATAAGTTTGTGGACATATCAATCCCAAAACTATTTGCATAACCTAAAAAAGAAAAAACCGTACTGTTATCTTCATTTTCCATCATCAGTACGGCAAGGTAATATCCAAGATTCCTTTTCAGCTTCGTTTCATATTCATCCACCACAACCAGCTCATGGCCTGCATATTTTTCTGCTTTGTCCTGGTCAATTTCTTTTAAAACAGCCTTGTGCTTTTTGTTTATTATTTTCAAGATTTCTTTTTTGTAATCTTCCTGCTGCAGAACTTCTTCAACCCGGTCACGTATATTCGTAAGCTGCGTAGATTGAGCTTCATTCGCATACGAATCTGCATTTGCAAATCCAAGATAACTAAAAATAATTCCTATCATATTTGCAATAGTAAACATCCAGAGAAAACAAAACAGGAAAATAGAAATAAGTATTTTCCAAACAGTTTTATTGGATACCAATGCCCCGACCACAGTTCCAAGAGGACCTGCAAGGGCTGTTCCTGCTGCCATTCCTGCTGCCGTTCCTCCAGCTGCTACTGCCGCTGTTGTTGCATATGCAGTTTGAGCAGTATGTGCAATAATTTCTGTGCCTTCATCCAGAGGGGACGAATTTTTATCTTCTTCTGTCATTTTCATCCCCCTATCTGAGTCTGTCCGAACCTTTTTCTTTTAATTCTGCTCTCAATTTTGGAACCTCACGTATTCTACGGGTATCTGGTCTGCTTCTTTTTTAAGGAAATATCTCCTGTTGGAATGGATCCTGAAACATTCATAAATCCATCAGCTGTCATACCTGTTTCATCAGCTACAGGCTGAATATCATCTTCATTTTGCATACCAGGATCACTCAATTTCGTGTTTTCAGCCTTTAGCGGATTTCCTGCTGTATCTGCCAAAATACCCATTGCCGATTTCGCATAAAAATCGGCCTCATCTGTTTCTTCATCCAGATCTTCTCCTGTATCCATAATTCCATCTGACTGTATTCCATTTTCAGACATAGATTCCATTCCTGTCGGCATAGAATTTTCATTATAATTCATCCCTGCTCGTGGTGTAGCATCAAACCCAATCACAGACGAAGTACCAACTTCATCCAGGATACCTTTCTCCTGGCTCACAGAAGGTATCCCATTTCCCTGAAGTGCAGACATTGTTTCTGATCCCAGTCCTTCTCCTGCATTCGAAGCCTCACCAGCTACAGAAGAATTATAAGCTGTTCCTGTTTTTCCATAGGACATACTTTCCTGGCCAGCCATTTCAATGCTTCCGCTTTCCAGATCCATTTCTGTATCAAAATCACTCATTTCCTCTTCAACCGGATAATCGCCCACCTCTCCAAGAATGCCGTGCTCACTTCCACTTTCGCTGAATCCGTTTGCAGATACATTGCTTGCAGCCGGAATTGCAAGATCCTGTTCACCTCCGGAAACGTCCAAAAGTGTCTCTCCTTCAGAATTACTCTCTGAAACAGCTCCCGCAAATGCTTCTGCATCANCTTTCACACTCATAGCATTTATTCCAGACATAGTTTCTGATGTAGCAGACATAGAATCTATGTTGCCATTTACATGATCTCCAGATCCGAAATCCATCTCTGCCGTATCGCTGCTTCCCATTGCCATGCCAAGTTCCTCAAAAACAGTCTTATCTGCTGGCGACGCTTCATTCTGTTGATTTCCTGGACCAGATGGACTTTCTTTATCAAAATCTCCATCTGAAGTCATATCATTTATATCCATTGCATTTCCACCATTAGGAGTCATTGGGATTGGCCCAGTAAAATTGGTTGTCATTCCATCCGACGATCCCATATCTGTTCTGGTTCCACCGACATCTCCTGTTCCACCAGAGCCAGAAGCTGTCCTTGCTGCCTGAGAGATGATCCTGCTCGCTGCAAGCATTGCTCCTGCTGCTCCCATTCCAGGAGCCGGACGGCCAAGGTTCACTCCAAGCGATGCCATATAGGAATCAAGTTTAAATGTGATCTTACAAAATCCTACCAGACAAAGTGTAGCTGCGAAGAATTTCGTAAACCCATAACTGCTTGCCATCATATTTCCGTAACCAGATAAAAACATCTTCATGCACCAGGCATTTAATATAACAAGCACTACTTGCCCTCCAAACATCTTGCTCCATGAAGCCAGGATATTATTTGTTGCTTTAGAACCACCGGTTGCAAATGCAAGAGGTGCTGTGTAGGAAAATACACCAAGCAATACATAACGTTCAGCAATGACCATTAACATCTTAAAATAGTTCCATGCTACAACAAACTGCATGATCAGCATCAAAACCGAAATGCTAAGGCTGCTGATTCCAAGTGTATCTGTAACACCTTCCAGAGTTGATACATAGCCTGAAAAGCTAGCGACCTTGACCTTTGTTCCTACAACCCATTGATATGGCGTTCCCGCAATTCTCAAAATGTAGTCAACCAATGGTTTCGATCCGGCAAGAAGAAATAAAGAAATGGCCGACCGACAGATAAGTTCTATTGGTTCTTCTGCATTTACCCCTGCTTTTCCACCAAACATGGACTTAAAAAGCTGCCATACAAGAATCATCAAGAGGATTGCAATTCCTGTAGGAACAATCACATTTTTGTATAGGCTCCCCACTACTGAAAACAATTCTTCAAATAATGAAAGATTACAGGACAGAAGTTCTGTAAACATATTTGTGATCAGTTCCATCATATCCACGATAAACTGACTGCACATTTCGCGAATGGCATCTACCAACAGCTCCAAAAGCCAGCTCATGTTTTATTCATATCCATAAGAGATACCCTCCTTTCAAAAACCGGGAGAGCACCGGTAAGAAATCATACATCAGCCCGTAAACATACTTTTCGGAATAATTTTTTCCAAATATGTTACAATGGCACCCAGGGTCATAAGTGCAGCCCAGCATACAACAATACGTTTCAGCCAGGATCTTGACTCATCCACGGTTCTGCCCGATTTGGAAAAATTCATTAAAAACAGGCACACCGCAGCACATACCACCGCTGCTACAGTAGCAATACCGGCCACATCTGTATATACTGTCTGCATTGCATTTTTTGCTGTTGCAAAGATATCTGACGCATAAACCGGAATGCCTGTCAGTGCAATTACATTAATTCCCAGATACGACATAAAGAAAATACGGGGAATCATCTTTCTTTTCAGATTTCCCGGTGACAGATAAACCTTCTGTTTTTCTTTTTTAATTTTCCTGCCATAAAAATCCCCCTTTCCTGATAGGCTCCGAAGTCACACTTCAAGGATCAAGTTTTCGGGCAAAAAAAGACAGCCGTTATAAAAACAGCTGTCTTTAATATAAAATTCTATGGCTCTCCATGCATGATACGCATGCACAGAACTTTACGCTAACATTGTATAAATTCTAAAATCAGATGTCAATATCAGTGCTGTTGCAATACAGATGCAATACTGTCGCATCCATTATTTCCTGTATTCATCAACCATTTCTTCCAACAAATATTCCCTCACCTTTTCTTGATTATCTTCAAGCTGTTTCTTCAATGCTTCGATTTCTTTTGAATGATCCGCTATTTTTTCTTTTTCATACAGATTAAAAATAAAATTAATTTTTATAAGATCATTGTGTGCAGAAAAAAAACATTGTTCTGAAAATTCCATCGCCTGTGAAAGAAAATTTTCGAGTGTTCCATCGTCCCCTTCAGTTTTTATAAGAAACCGTCCACAACATCCCAATGTTGCAGTATGCTCTTCTTCATCAATGTTCAAAATCATATCCCAGCCCTGTGCATATGCTACCTTCTCAGCCATAGGATACAATTTCGAAAGCAGGTAACAATAAGCTTCATTACTCCTCGATTTTACATATTGCGATTCTTCCAGTTCCCTTTGTTTATTCGTAATATCCAGGATCTCACTGTCCCACTCTGATTTACCTGGTTTCCAAAAATCTTCATTCTCAAGTAGTGCATCTAACTCTTTTTCCGAATCATCAAGATACAACGCTTTACGTTTCATTCTTCCTCCTCTTTCACACCCTAATACCAACTCAATTACTATATCATTTTTTCTCATTCTTGATCAGTATAGCGGACAATATTATATCGCGTTTTTTCATACAATAACATCAGCATTTGACACCTATACTGGTCAATGGAGGATGACTTTTATGGAGCAAAAATTAAAATGTGACGTATATATTGGTAAAAATCTTCGCCGTCTTCGCGAAAAATTTGGATTATCCCAAGAAAAGCTCTGTGCAGAATTACAGTGCAGAAATTGCGACATTGGTCGCTCTACTTATGCCAAATATGAAAGCGGTGAATTAAATATCCGAATCAGCGTCCTTATGGAATTAAAAAAGATCTATAACTGTTCTTATGATGAATTTTTTGATGATCTTGATTCCCATTAAACACAAAAATCAATAGTTTCTGGATCACCGTTCCAAAAACTATTGGTTATATTATACTTCTTTTATTCGTATTTGCATACCTAATTCTGTAGTACACTTATTTAATCTGCAATCAGGAGCATTTCTTCTCTTCTACTTTATTTTCCGCTAATCCTGCAATTCCATCTGGCCTGCTTGTTTCCATGTTTTGGTTGGAATTCCACATTTCTCCAGTTCATCCTCATATCTGATACCATTTTTTCTTTCAGAGAGACCAAAAAAGTACTGACTGACGCCAATACTTTTTTGATCCAGGATTATATGCTCCTTTGTCATGCCACCAATGCTAGAACATTGGCTTCTCTTCCATAGTGATCAATACAATACCGTACTGAATCTGTTTCGAATTTTACATAGTCTTCTGTCTGTTCAATAATTTGCCGTACTCTTCCTGTGGTTTTCCAGATACCATTCTGACAATATCTTGCTTTTTGTCCTACCGTTAATGGAAGAATTAGGTTCCCATGTGCCATGATCATCGGCTTCGTCTTCATTCGTGCTCCTCCTTTCTTTTGAGATTTACCTTGTCAGAAATATTCCTCCTTTCCTCCAAAACGCAAAAAAAGACACTGACTATTCATAAAAATAATCAATGTCTTTCTGCTTTTTCGATAACCGAATATACTTCAGTTTAAATTATCCTTCCAGCAAAAAGCCGGAACAAAAGTTATATATTTCCACAACCAGCAGAAATAAATGTTATACATTTATATCATAACCACATCCTATCACTGTGTCAATACTCATTACTTAATCCAGATCATTTTCTGCATTCCATTTTTCAAACGGAAATTTAAAAATACAACTAATCACACAACATACAAATTCCTGGTACAAATCATCATCAAAACCAGTATTCAAATTAGCATATTTAAGCATCAGGGGACGATACATTTCTACAATCAGCTGTATAGCTTCCCTTTCGCTCATTCTCGCTCTACATAAAACCCCTACAAAATCATCCAAAGTTATCTCCCATCTGTTTTCGTATTTTTCTGATTGCATTGTAATAGCTGTTTTCAGCCTGTTTTGCTGTCATATTCAAAATACCTCCAATATCATCGAATGATTTTACATATACTATACGGAGCATTAATACTTTCTGCTGCAGTTCCTTCAACGAACACAGAGAAACATAAAGAACAGGATCATTGATTTGATCCAGAAAAGAATTTACATTGATTTCATCACTCAGAACCATATCTACATTTAAATCCATCTTATCAAACAGGTCTTCTATCTGCTTTTGTAAGATTTCATCTATTCCTTCATCATCCATGGCTATTTCATTATCCAGAATCTTGCCTTTTTTTATTAAGTACTGCTTTTGTGTATTCTTAATTGCAGTCTTCACATAAGCACTAAATTCCTTTTTCAGTTCTTTCTCTGTTTTTGTCATATCCGCATTCCTCCAAAATGATCTAGTGTATACAGTAATCTCTGAAGGAGGTGGTCTTGCAATACAGACATAAAACAGGACTGCCGGAAAATTACTCCAGCAGCCCACGCAAATCAAGTAATTTATACCCTTTCTAATTTTAATACCGATGCCCTTCCAATCTTTGAGCCCGGTTTAATTAGTATGGTAAATTATTTCACCCCGGGAAGTCGGTTCTAATCCATCATTTAAAGTCAGCTTTATGAATTATACTATTTTTCGCAATCTATTTCTTACTTTTCACTGTATTTTCACAATCACATATGTATTTTTATGCATCTGAATATATTTACAAGCTATTCTCTTATTTTCTCTGTTTTTATTCCTGTAAAAAATCATTTATATCACCATCAAAAGAATCTATCTCATCTGCGGCAATATTATCTGTTTTTTCAAATGCGCGATCAATTTGTTCCGAACTCATTTCTTTTTCCTGCTCCTGTTCAATGTATCCCGTCAACTGTTCTTCTGACAGTCCCTGCTGAAAAAGATAACCGCATTCCGGACATATCCTGACTTTTTTTGATATCTCAGAATCACACGCAGGGCATTTTTTTCTGCCCTTTTCCTGAATTGCCAGATATACAATATCCAACATAAGGAAAAACNCTTCCTGCAAACCCTATCCAAATATCTGTTTTTAAAATCCTTGCAGCCCGACATGCATAACCAATCAGCTGCACTCCACATATACCGCTTAAAATTTGCACTTGTTTACTACGCACCCACATACCTCCTATTCCAGATCTTCAAACATCTTGTAATTATTTTTATCAGAAGAACTTCTGCCTCGTCTGCTTCACAATCACCTTCCAGATTTACAAAATGATCTTCCTGCAAACTCTTTTCCAACAGCTGCTGCTCTGAATGATCTTTCTGTATATATGTCCCGTTATCATTTTCAGCATCACTTGCTTTTGCTACAACTGCTGTTTTTTTATCATTTTCTTGCTTTGCTTCTGGTAACAGCTGTTCAGCATCTATTTCTGGAAACACATACGAAAGCAAACTCTTGCCAGACATTTTCCAATATGCCAAAAATGCCCGTACAATGTATTTTGCTTTATTATGTCCACAGGAATTTAAATACTTTACAACCAGCCTGTGCATTTCATCTGTTTCATCAAACCGAAGATTAAAACGATATTCATCTTTCTTTCCCATTTTTAATCCTCCCGTTCTTTAGCTTCTATCTGAAACTGCAATTTGTATCCTTTAGCATTTGCCTTAGGATCATTAATAATAAAATACTCTCCTTTGAATCGTTCCCAGACTACCTTGATAATTTCAGACACCAGAATGGCTCCTCCACCCATAAATACAGTCTGTGTTGTTCGAAAGTCAATGCCAAGCTCACGGAACGTTCCGAGCAATTCCGTTACATATCCAATCGTTACCTCCCGGACTCGTTCTTTAAGTTCCTGCATATATCCTGTATTTTTTCCAAGAATGATGTTATCAATATCTTCTTCATCAAGTGCAATGCTGTATTTTTGGCGTATAGCAGCCCGAATTCTGCCATACAGACATATCACACCACTCTCCAGAGAATCAACGTGTTCCTTCTCTAATCTTCCGTATCGGAGAATCATATAATCCACCGTAAACCCACCAATATCGATAACAAGAACTTTCGGAAGTTCGGTCAAATGACGTCTTGCTGCCAGCACACAATATGCAGCATAGGCCTGCACATACACTTTCACCTCATGAATCAATATCTGATAAGAGGTACCGCCATACTTAAAGCCAACCACTTTGCCATCTCTTTGGAAATACTGCTGAAACTTTTTTCGGTACTTTCCGTAATGTGCCGGTGGTAATCCTACCAGAAGTTCTATCTCGATCAGCTCATTAGGAGCTAAAACCGCCTCTTTTTTCATCGTATCCAATTCTTTTGCAATGGCAATCAATGTAAGAATGTAATAGCGATCATCTTCTGTCTTGTCTTCCATGTAAGATATCCTTCGGTTTGTTGTCCTGTAATATTTTCCACCAAATTCAATCACTTCATCGTTTTCTCCAGGAATCGTATCCAATACATCTATTCCTGAATTAAATTCATAATGTTCTGTTTTAATCATCTTATTACCGGTGTCAACTGATATAACCATATCTGTTCTCCTTTCAAAATTCCGAATTTTTATACGTCTTTTTGTACGTCTTTTCAGCTTCAATATAATTTTTTCGGAATTTCTGTGTCAACAGAATCGCAGAAAATTTTTTTGTACTTCATACTTCCTGAAATTCTTCGCTAAACTGCTTCATCATTTTTTTACATTCACCTTCACAGCCCCAAAGTATACTTCCAACTGCCTCGAATGCCTGATCTCTCCACCGGAAATAAGTAGTTCTGTGAACCCGTGTAAGCTGAGGACAATGTGGTTCCAGTTTATCAAGGATTTCCTCTACATTTTCTGCTTTGTAAGCCGACATATAACTGTAATAGAGCACCCAATAATATCTCTCGCCCTGCGGATGATATTTTCTCATCAGATCAACGGACTCATCCATCAGTTTTAAAAATTTATTGGAATGATTAATCGACTCCACCCGTTCCTTTTCACTTGCAAGATCCATATCTACATCCATGCCCGCCTGATATAAACTGTCCAAAAATTTATCTACATCGGTTCCATACTCTAACTGAAAATGTCTTTTGACCTGATTAATCTTAATCTGCATTTTCCAATTTACCGAACGATAAATTTTAAACAATTTCTCCACGTCATGATATGCCGTATTTTCTTTTCCCTTAAATTCCTCTGTTATAATGCCTGATCTTCCTTTTGGCATTTCTTTCCACCTTTCTTTCCATATTTTTCATTATAGAACCTCTCCAGTTCAGCATCTGCCTCACTCGCCTTGACCAGACAGCAATATAACCCCGTAATAACACATGCCAATACTACCAAAATCACTAAAACTATTTTCCAGATAATAAGTATCCTCCTCATCAATTATTTTCCCCTCTGTATAGAAAGAATAAAAAAAAGTACCATTTTCTGTAAAAAATAAAATTTTTTTGCAACTTTTTTAAGATTTTTTTGGAATCACACAAAAAACTGCTGTTATCTATGATTTTCACCTATAGATAGCAGCAGTTTTAAAACAATTCGATTCTTTTCCCAAAAGTCTCAATGCCAATAATCATATGGATTTTTCTAAACTTTATGCTCTGGAGCCTGACTAATACTTTTGACAGTTTTCCAAGACGTAAGAAGTAAGTGATATGCTTTAAAGTATAATCCGACACCGTTATCTTTAAAACACACAATATACAATTCTCCATTACATCTGAGAATTTCTACCTCATAAACAAATCTATTTGATTCCACAAGATAGGCTGTATCTCCCGCTTTCATCTTCTCTCGCTCCTGCACTTAGTATTTCATTCATTCTTTCTAAAATCAGAAGACCTTTATGATCCACAAACGTTTTATCAGAGGCATTTTCAGGAATTTCTTCCTTTACAAGCATTGTAAGCAATGCCGTACAGAGCTCATAATCAGCTTCCGGAACACGTTTCAATTCTTCCACCAAATCAATCGGTTCTGTGATCAGATAGTCCGTATAATTGCTTTTCCAGTCTCCTGTTGCAGCTAATAATCTCTCATACTGGTCCTCATACAGATTTTTCTGATTCAGCAATAATTGAATTTTCTTTAGTTTTTCACTTTTTCTCAATTTACTACACCGCCCCATTTTTCGAATGTATGTTCTTTCTTAATCTTATCACATTCTCTTTCAATAAGCCAGCTCTAATTTATTTTCATATAAAGAACCCATTCAAACTAATCTGTCCATTTATCCAGCTTTTCTGCACTGCTTTATGAACCTTGTCATTTGGCATATCATTACCTATCAAAAATGCTGATTTCGGATTATGATTTATACGATTAAGGCGCACACTTTTTTCATCATAATTTGCATAACAATACTTGCACATATGCGGACAACTATTATAAGCACCAATATCATTTCCCAAATAACATGCACACTCTTTTCTAAGGAATTGTTTTTTCGGCATGTCAAGTGACATATGAATGGCATTTTCATAAATCTGCTGTGTCATACAGCCATTACAGTCTGCTCCAAATGCAGCAAGTTCCGTTCCCTCCCCACAAGGCCGCAAAATCATTTTGTGCTCTGTGGCAATACGTGTCATACGTTGCCCAAGATATTTTCTCTGCTCTTTGGATACCATTTTCACCTCTGGAAAATTTCTTTTTACTTTCTGGTATAAATCAAGAAAACTTATCACGCAATTTTTTGTATACCCTTGTAAAGCCGCAGATATGCCCTCAAACTGTTCCAAATGATACTTGACAGTATATTTGTCATCGATAAAAATCGGATCGTATCTCCAGCCAATATGCTCTTCTCCTACAATTTCTGATATCTGCAGAAATGCTTCAATGATTTTTCTTTTACTTGCAATTGTTTTAAATAATCCTGGTTCGATGTCTGCTTCATATGGAGTGATTGTGATATACCAGTATGTCCTGTAAGATGTCAGCAAATCCATATACTTCAACATAGGGACTGGATTTTTTGAACAGAATACAATCAAATCAACGACTTCAGGATCAAGGCTATATTCTGTGACCTGTAAAGGATCATAGGGATTTCTCACTCGAACATACCCTTCACGGATTCTATTTGTAAACCATTCGGAATAAAATGCAGGTATATCGGTTCTCATGCTTGCATGTATAATCATCCTGCGCTCTCCTCTCGCGGAAGGTAAATATTACAATATTATTACAAAAAATCTTTTATGAAGCAGTCATTATTTCCGTCTGAAGCATAAAAGATTTTTTTAATGGTTGTATTAAATTTAACTTCCTGTTACTTAAAAAATAGATAATTGCAAATTCGCTTCCCAGTGCCATGCAAATTTAAAAAAAATGTTTAGGTTGTTTTCCGACGATAATTTTGACCACAGTCTTGTTTCTACTCAGGCATATTTCTTACCACTGAGTACCACTTATCGTTAAATGCTCATAAGTTCAAAATTCTTATAAAGCCTGTATTTATGCGGTTTTTCAACAATACCGAAATTTCACTAATGCATCATCGGTGACATTGCCATCGTTTTATAATTCTCCTCTACTGTTCACTCTATTATCAGTCATAGTCAATCAACTATAATAGCATGTTTAAAGTTTTGATGCAAGACGACGTATTCCGAGATTTTGAGAAAATTCCTCCTCTGGTAGAATTTTCTTTACAAAAAAGTCGAAACTCATGCTATACTTATAAAAAATGATCACAACACATAAAAGAGGTAATTTCTATGAAATACAGAGACGAAATTCATATCGCACTCATGGCACTTGTCTTTTCCTGTGCCATGTTTGCAGTCTATGCAGTTGTCCCAAAAGATGCTGCTGTTGCTGCCAGGTCAAAGGCTACCGTTAAAGAGGCGCCAGAGACAGCTGCAGAAGCAGAGGCTCTTCGTTCCAGCCAGGATGAAGATGCCGGATTTAACATCTATACAGAAGACAGCAACTACGACGATAGTTCCGATTCTTCCGACAGCTCCGATTCTTCCGACAGCTCGGCTTCCTCCGATCAGGCTACTTATGATCCTGGAACTGATTATTCCGGTGACACCGGCGACGGTGACGTTGCAGATGAAGGCTCTTCCGATCAGGGCGGTTATGATTCTTCAGATCAGATCGATTATCCATCTGATGACGGATCTGAAGACACCTCAACTGATAACAGTTATGATGATTCCTCGCAGGATAGTGGGGATTCTTCTACCGATACCAGCGGCAGCGATACTTCTGACACCACAGACAGTACCCCTTTTGATATTGCCACTGAAGACAGCAATTATTAAAAAGTAAAAAGAAAGGCAATGAGTACATAAACAAAATACTCAAGGCCTTTCTTTTTTATAGAATTTCTGTTTTTTATAATCAAAGTGATTCCATTTACTTACTCTGTGTTCCTGTAAATCTGCAATTTGCAAACAGTTCATTTACTGCACTCTCATATACCACACATCTCTCGCTTTTTTTAATCTTTTTGGCATATTTCTTACTGTCCGCAAACATTGGTGCCAGATAAAACCAGATTTCTTTCATTTTGAAAAGAACATTTCTATCCCCAGACACTTCCTCACGGTATGTATGATACAGAAGATCGTGAAATCTACGGATATCCGACTGATCTGCTGCCTTTCCGCCCCTGATTTCACGGGCAAGTGACGGATCTGCAAGAACACCTCTTCCCATCATAAAGCATTCTACATCCGGAAACTGTGACTGGATTCTTTTAAAATCATCTGTTGAAAAAATATCTCCATTATAACATACAGGGTTCTTACTGATGGCAAGTGCTTCACCAAATGCCTCCAGATTCGGAGTATTATTGTAAAAATCCTTCTGTACTCTCGGATGAATGATCAGTTCTTCCATGGGAAAACGATTGTAAATTTCCATCAGCCGTGGAAATTCCTCTGCATCCTCCATCCCCAGACGAGTCTTCACCGATATCTTCATGTCTGTTTTGCTAAAAATCCTGTCCAGAAACTGTTCCAGTTCATCCGGTCTGGTCAAAAATCCTGCTCCGCAACCCTTTGTCACTACTGTTTTGGATGGACACCCAAGATTCAGATTCACTTCCTGATATCCATACTCTTTCAGTTGATTCGCTGTACGGAGAAAATCATCTGCATTTCGGCTCAGTATCTGAGGAACTGCATACATCCCGGAATTATTTTCCGGAGAAATGTCTTTCTTTTCTCTCCCACTGAAATTCAGGTTTTGTTTTGCTCTGATAAATGGAATAAAATATTTATCAAATCCATCAAAACACTGATACAGTGCTTTTCGATAAATATAACTGGTGATTCCTTCCAGCGGTGCAAGGTATAATTTCATGGATTATAAGTTACCAAGATCTACTTTATATTCGTCAGAACCTTCCTGATTTACTGTATAATATGCAGCTCTTCTTTCTGCATTGATATAAATACAGATATCACCTGTCAGTCCTTTTTCTGCAACATCTTTCTTAACTGCTTTCTCTACATCTTTCAGAGATACATTCGTTTCGAAAATTTCAAGAGATACTTCTTTTACTCTTTGCACCAGCAGCTTTACGTACTGCTTTTTGTTGCCGTCTTGGTTGCAGTTTTTACAGTTTTCTCTGCCTTCTGAACTGCTTCCGGAGCTTTGTTAACTACTTCTTTCACAACTTCTGCTGTTTTTTCAGCCGGTGCAGACTCCTCTACCTTTTTTGCTGCTGCTTTTACAGTTTCTTTTACTTTTGCTGCTGTCTCTGTGATTGCTTCTGTTGATTTAGCTGTTGTTTTTACACTCTTTTTTCTCATAATATTTTCCTCCTGTAAACAATTACAACTACTGTTTGTTGTGCCGCTTCTTCGTAACAGTACCACAAAACATTACAACCTGTCAAATTTATCCGTTTTTACGGTTTCTCCGTTACCATATCCACAATCCGTCATGTCGATTATTCTTCCACCAGAGACCCCATATAATAGAATCCATGACATTCATCCAGGCTTACCTTTACATATTTTCCAAGAAGATCTGCTGTTCCCGGGAAATGTACAAGAAGATTATATTCCGTTCTTCCTGTAAATATTCCTTTTTCCCTGCTCTCTTCTTCTACCAGAACTTCCTGCACAGAACCTTCAAATCTGGAAGAACGAATACGTCCCTCCCGCTGTACCAGCGCAAGCAGGCGGTTAAAACGTTCCTTTGCAACATCCTGCGGTATCTGTTCCATTTCGGCAGCAGGTGTTCCGCTTCTTCTGGAATATAAAAATGTAAATGCCGTGTCATAGCCACATTTAGATACAACATCCAGAGTTTCTTCAAAATCCTCTTCTGTCTCTCCCGGGAACCCGACAATGATATCTGTTGTCAGAGAAATATCCGGAATCGCTGTACGGATCTTATCGACCAGATTCAGATATTTTTCTTTATCATAGCGTCTATTCATAGCTTTAAGGATACGGCTGCTTCCTGACTGCAATGGCAAATGCAGATGATGACAGATTTTTTTACTCTTTGCCATTGTTTCGATCAGTTCATCCGAAAGATCTTTCGGGTGTGAAGTCATAAAGCGAATACGCTTCAGACCTTCCACATCTTCCAGCATTTCCAGCAGCTGAGCAAATGTTACCGGATGTTCCAGTGTCTTTCCATAAGAGTTTACATTCTGTCCCAGAAGCATAACCTCAGATACTCCATCTGCAACCAGACGTTTTACTTCTTTTACGATTGCCTCCGGCTCACGGCTTCGCTCACGTCCACGCACATATGGGACAATGCAGTAACTGCAGAAATTGTTGCATCCAAACATAATATTGACGCCTGATTTAAATGTATAATTTCTTTCTGTCGGAAGATCTTCCACGATCTGATCGGTTCCTTCCCAGATATCTACGATCTGCTGCTCAGACTGGAGCATCTCATAAAAAAGTTCCGCATATTTAAAAATATTATGTGTTCCAAATACCAGATTGACAAATGGATAGGATTTCTTAATCTTATCTACTACATGCTGTTCCTGCATCATACATCCAAAAAGAATGATCTTCATATCCGGATTGTGATCCTTCAGACTGTGCAGGTGTCCCAGTCTTCCGTATACCTTCAGGTTCGCGTTTTCACGAACAGTGCAAGTATTATAGATCACAACATCTGCTTCTTCATTGTCCTGTCTGTGATACCCGATCTCATCCATAATACCGGCCACTGCCTCTGACTGTTTTTCATTCATCTGACATCCAAATGTTGTCAGGCAGTATGTCAATGGACGTCCAAGAGTATTGGATTTCTGCGCCGTCAGTGCCTGCGCAAGTTCTATGAATGAACGCTGACGCAGCGTTTCTTCTGCACTCGTATTCTGTCCTTTAGAGGATTCGTTTGTCATTTTGTATAACTCCTTTGTTTTATAAACATATTAATCACTACCAATTTCTTTTTTAAGCACTATTCTTTAATATACAGGAATTTTTTGTCCAACGCAAGCGTTATAATGCCGTCCGGGATACATTCTTGAAAAATCAGAGTGAAAAAAGATATTCCAGCGGTAGTGTATGTAATTCCTCATATTCTGCCGGATCAGGAACCATCTCATTTTCTCCGCTTCTGCGTGGTATCTCAATTCTGAACGCTGGCTGCCTGCATATTTCTGCATAAAACTGTTCCGGAGAACCATACCCTCGTTTTCCTGTTGGTTCTACATCGTCCAGATGATATTTTGCTTTATCTGCATTCAGTCCTGCCTGTTTTTGCAAATGTCTTGCAAGACGATAGCTTTTTTGATTTGCAGCAAATGACTGCGATTGTCTGAAATAAACAATTTGTCTCTCAGAGTAGCCAAAGGACAAAAGTCCTCTTCCTGTATTTTCCTGAAAAACTTTTATAAGTGCTTTTGTTTCATTTTCACTCGCCGGCTGACTGTGAATTTGTTTTCTTCTGTAGTACTGTGTCGGGAAATTTTTTCGCAGATTTACCCCTCTGCTGTTACAGATAAATTCTTTACATGGAATCTCCTGCATTCTCAGCATCTGTCGATAAATCGGATTCCGGATCGCATAGAAATCTTTCTCATAAATTTCATATCCATCCGGATTCAAAAGTGGAATAAAACAGATTTTCCAGTCTTCCAGTAATACCCGAAGATCGTACAGATTCTCCAGTTTCCATCGGCATTCCCATGCTTTGACATATTCTTTCAGCATATGCATAAGATATATCGGCATACATCGATCCCGTCCACTTAAACCTGCAATACAGAAAACAGTCTCCGCACCTTTTCCAATCTGCACCATTGGAATCATCCTGTCATCATGGCTTTTGCCAATTACCCGAAACTGCGCGATTTCTGTATACCGCCCTGCTATTTCCCACATTTCATAATAAATATTCTCATATGTACAGAATGTCTTGTCCGTATTGATCATCATCTTTCCCTCTGCATGTATAATAAAAATCATTTTACGGGTTCCTGTACTATTATATGAAAAGAGACAGGCCAAAATGACCTGTCTCTCAAAATATGTACTATTTATTTTCCAATAGTCTTATATATTTTTCTCTTTCTTCATTTGGGATCTTTAATACCTCCATTGCCTTATCTGCAGCTAAATGCATTGTTTCCATCAGATTCCGAAGAGAATCCAAAAGTGCCTGTTGTATTCCTTGTTGTATCCCTATCTGTCTTCCCTGCTGAATGCCTTTTTGTAGCCCTACACGAATAGCTTTTTCTTCTATTCCCTGACTCAAATTACACATATCCGTTACCTCCTCATCAAATTCTTCTGTCATTTTAATTAGAAATTCATCCTCCAAAATGTGTTTTTTATCATCTGCTGTTCTTTCAGACGAAAGCAATACTTCTAATAATTTTAAAATTCCTGAAGAAGAATGTTCTGCGTCTCCAATACAGATAATTACAGCAGTCATTAAATCATATGACGACTTTTTCTCCTGTATATCACCTACCAGATTTTCTTCTGTAATGGAATATCGATTAATTGTATTTTTTCGATATCCCGGTGGATTTATACATATAAAAACGCTGTAAACTTTTTTCACTTCTTCATAATGAGAATTTGTAAATTCAGTATTATACTGTGCAGATACCATCCTACAACAATAGTACACGCTTCTCGTCACTAGCGGATAACCCGGATAAAAATCATTCTGTGCTTCTACATCAATAATCAGTGTAATCATTTCACCCGATTTCGGCACAATCGCTCGAAAACGAATATCATAGGTTACTGTTCCTTCATTGATGCTTATATCCTCTGTATTTTCTCCTTTTATCATGGGAATTACTGACATCTCATCACGATGCAAAGCTGTCTTTGAAATTTCCGGATTTCCTTCTATGTAATTACCCGCAATTTCTTCAACACTGTAATTCCTGTACTCTGACAGACAGTTTTTCATAATCCATGCAAGAATTTCCTTATTTGCAAGTAATTTCTTGCATACATGATCATAAGCTGCCTTTTCTCCTGCGGTAGAAAGCATTTTTGTCAAATTACTTTCTTTTTTCATCCACCACAGCCTTTCATTTAGCGCTATATGTTCTGACTATAGTATAGCACATTTCGAGCTAAAATGGTGTAAAAAACAATAAATAATCTATAAAATTTTACTGCTGATTATGAAAAGAGACAGGCCAAAATGACCTGTCTCTCAAATCTTTTTGTATTTTAACCAGAGTTAAATTACTGTTCTTCTTTTTTACGTTTGCGAACAACGATATATCCGCCTGCCAGTAAGGAGAGTGCTGCCAGTGCAGACATTGTTCCGATCGGTGATTCATCGGCTGTAGATACCGCAGATTTGGATTTGGAACCTGCATCTTTCTCAGATGCTGCAGCAGTTGCTGTCAGTTCTGCATCCGCATCATCACCGGAGCCGCCATTTCCACCATTATCGCCACCATTATCCGGAATTGGTGTTCCAGAAAGTTCTGCAATATATGCATTCCACTCTTTATCACTGATTGAAGCCGCTGTGAAAGTAAGTGCCTTTCCGTTACTTCCCGTAATATATTTAATATCCTGTGGTGTAGCATCTTCCCATTCTTTTCCATTATAAACCTGTTTTTTCAGGAAAATATAAATATTATAGCTTGCACCGTCTTTAATACCTTTACCAGAACCAATTCTCCAGGCTGTATTCTGCTGTTCTGTCGTTGGATTCTTCTTTGTACTCCAGTATACCGGATACCATCTCTCATCTCCCTGAACAGGACTGGTATTATCCATACCTGCACCAGTTACAGTGAATTCATAGAATTTACCTGGGAAGAACTTAAGTTCTCCATCAAGACCAGTAACAGTACTTTCACTGACCTTATATGTTTTTGCCGGTCTCGTAGTAGTGGTTGCAGCAGCTGCCGGACGTTTCTTCTTAAAACTGCTACCGTTTAATTTTACAACACTCATTTTTGCTTTTGCTCCGGAATCCGGTTTTGCACAAATTACCAGCCAGGAATCTTTTTCCGGAACTTTTACCGCTGTCACATCAAAGCTTCCACTTGTGGACATTACATTGGTAGCATCGTTTGCGACATACATGTTCTGGATTGTTTTAGTATCTGTTCCTGCATCTACAAAGAAATAATACCATTTACAAGGTCCATCTGTTGTCATCTGCAATGTTACTGTCGTATGGTCTTTCCATTTTAAAGTACCGCTCTTATATTTCAGTGTCAGCGGTGCCGGAGTTGGTGTCGGTGTAGCAGTTGCTTCTGCTGCCTTTTTCTGTAATGTAGCAGAAAGGCCATTCTCTGCTAATGCCAGTGTATAATCTGTAGTATCATATTTAATCTGACCAACTGCTGTATTAAAATCTGCTGCTGCAAAATTCTCCACACTCTTAACAGCAACCTGCTTGTCTGCCGCCTTCTCCTGTGTAAAGGAGATATCAGAATTTGTCATCGCACCTGAAACAACCAGTGCAGAAGTTCCTGCCAGATAGATATTAGCCGGCTGATTTTCTTTTACAACTACAGTTCCCTGTACTTTAATATCTGAATCACTGTATACAGCACCTTTTGCTCCGTTATTTCCTGTAATTGTGCCGCCTTTTAATACAATATTTCCGCCAACATTTGTGATTGCACCACCGTTCGCTGCTGAGTTATTTTCTTTCAGTGTTACGCCGGCATCCATTCCAAATGCAGCACCTGTACCAACAGAAACGATGGATCCCCCTACAGAAGCACTTTCCTCATCACTGATCTTACCGGAAACCGTAAAGGATGCTCCCTCAGCGCCTTCTTTCACATCAAACTGAAGTTCTGCATTCTCTCCGGTTACTTCAAACATATCATCCGTAAACGCATTGCTTGTTCTTGTGATCGTTACTGCATTCGTCGCTCTGATGCACACTTTCTTATTTGCCTTCACAGTTACCGTATTCTCAAGTTCAATCTGTCCAGATACTTCGATTACTGTAGCATCTCTATTTGTTTCAGCGTTATACTCCGGAGCTGCATTGATTGCATGCTGGATCGTATCGAAATATCTTACTTTATCTTCAGCACCTTCTTCTGCAGCCTTCATTGTGATAGATATTGCTGTCGGCTTTGTTGACTCACCTTCTGCTAAAGTTGTTTCTTCTCCGGCTTCCGGTGCTTCTGTTGTCTCTGCCGCAGGTGTTTCCTGTACAGCCGGTGTCTCTTCTGTAGTCTGCTGTGTCTGCTCTGACGGTGCTGCTTCCTGAGCCGGTGCCTCTGTAGCCGCTGCAGCTTCCTGCGCCGGTGCCTGTTCTGCCGGTGCCTCTGTAGCTGCTGTAGTATCTGCCGGTGTTTCTTCTGCCGGTGCTTCTGTAGCTGCTGCAGTCTCTCCATCAACCGGATTTTCTTCTGATGTCTCCGCTGTAGCTGCCACATCTCCTTCTGCAGCAAATACAGCCGCTGGTGCACTGCTTGCTGCAAGTGCTCCTGCTAAAATAATCGCATATAACTGTTTTCGTCTCAATTTAAATCCTCCCATGGTGAGTATGTAAATCTTACCCTCGGCATGTACTTAAAACTTTTTGCTTTATTGGATCATTACGAAATAATTTCTTATAAAGCCCAAAAGTTTACATGTCTAAACTGTAAATTATTATACACACGCATCCAGTAATTGTCAAATCATAGATACTGTTCACTTTGTTCACAGTATCTATGGTCAAAATGCATTCCAAATCACCTTCGGTGATGGCATTTTGCCCTGTATGTCTCGGGATTTTGTCATATTCATGCCAAAACACCTCGCGGAATATTACCTGTGAATAGTGACTCATGTATCCTGTGTTCTGTGCAAAGCTTATCGACAAATATCGATCTGCCATTCCCTGTTACTGACGGATCTGTCCATTTTCCCATTAGATGATATATTTGGTAGTTGTCAGTGCAAGCAGTCCCATCGGTCCTCTGGCGTGAAGTTTCTGGGTACTGATACCGATCTCTGCCCCATATCCGAATTCAAATCCATCGGTAAATCTGGTAGAAGCATTGACATATACCGCCGCTGCATCCACTTCATCCAGGAATTTCTGGGCATTGGTATAATCATTGGTGATGATTGCCTCAGAATGTCCTGTATTGTACCGGTTGATATGTGCAATAGCCTCGTCTACAGAATACACTACTTTGATTGATAATATGTAATCCAGATATTCCGTTCCCCAGTCTTCCTCTGTGGCTGCAACAGCCCCCGGCATCAGCGTCATGGCTTCTTTATCTGCGCGCATCTGTACATGCTTTTCTTTCAGACGGTTTGCAAGAACCGGCAGCAATACATCTTTGATATTCGCATTTACCAGAAGTGATTCGCAGGCATTGCAAACTCCAACTCTCTGTGTCTTGGCATTCATAATAATATCAACCGCCATATTCATATCAGCACTCTCATCCACATATATATGGCAGTTTCCTGTGCCGGTCTCGATGACCGGAATCGTACTCTGATTAACAACTGCTTTGATCAGTCCCTTGCCGCCTCGTGGAATCAGCACATCCACGTATTCATTCATTTTCATAAACTCTGCAGCAGTCTCACGGGAAGTATCCTGGATCAGCTGAATTGCGTTCTCTGTTATGTCATTGGCTTTCAGGGTTTCCCGAATACACTTCACGATAGCTTCGTTTGAATGGATTGCATCACTGCCACCCTTCAAGATCACTACATTTCCGGTCTTAAAGCAAAGGCCAAAAGCATCCGCCGTTACATTCGGACGTGCTTCATAAATGATTCCGATCACGCCAAGCGGTACCCGTTTCTGTCCGATGAGCAGTCCATTCGGACGTTTTTTCATCCCGGTTACCTCACCGATCGGATCCTCCAGCGCTACCAGCTGCTGCAGACCTTCTGCCATTCCCTGAATTCTTTCCGGTGTAAGAAGAAGTCTGTCTACCAGTCCTTCCGGCATATTGTTCTTTTTTCCATTCTCCACATCAACAGCATTGGCTTTGATCAGCTCATCTGTACATTCCACAAGATGTTCCGCAACTGCCGCAAGCACCTGGTTCTTTTTGTTTGTGGTTATGGTCCGCAGCATATTTTCAGCTTCTTTTGCATTTTGTCCAAGCTCTAACAGCATTTCATTCATAGCATAACCTCCCCGGGACATTTCCTGTCCCTTTAAATAATAAAAACCTTAAAAAATGCTTATTTATAAATTTCTTTTTCTGTAACAATGATCTCCGGTGAAATGTCTGTAGACTCCACCGGTACCTCTGACATCATCTGAAATTCAAATGCAACTGCAACCCTTGTGATATATGGATGTTTTTCCAGAAAGCGGTCATAAAAACCGCCGCCATAACCAACTCTGTGATTCTGCCTGTCAAACGCGACTCCCGGCATGATCATCAGAGCCTCTTCCCACTGAACGATCTCACCTCTTGCCGGCTCCGGAATACCAAAATATCCCTTTTCAAGCTGTGCAAAATCTGTCAGTTTATAAAATACCATATCCTGTCCAACTACTTTAGGAACCGCAACTTCTTTGCCATCATTCCATGCCGCTTCTATAATATACTTTGTCATAACTTCGTGATTATAATCCGCATAAGCAAGAATTCTCCGGCTGTTGCTGTATTCCGGAAGTGCCGTAACTGTTTCAGCAATTTTTCTGCTCCAGTCATCGATCTGCTGATCGGTGTGTGCTTTTCGCGCTGCAAAAACCTGTTTTCTAATTACCTTTTTTTCTTCCATATTTTTCACCTAGATTTACAATCGAACCATCTTTTTCCTGAATATTAATATTATTTAACTGTGCTCTGAGATTTTTACGCACGGCAGCCAGATATTCCTGTCGAAGTTCTGCCTGTTCTTTCTTTTCTTCTTCTGTAAGACCGACACTCTTCGCTTTATGTGCCAGAGCATTGATTCGGTCTATCTTCACATTATCCATCATAATAATTTCCTCCTAGAGAAGTTTTTCTATATAATCAATCAGGAAAAACTCTTCTTTTTTGTTTCCTGCAAATAAGGTACCATATTTTCTGCCTTCCATGATCTTGTGGATCACATGAAAATCCCGGCCATTCGCGATCACCATATCCGCACCTGCAGCCGTTGCTATCTCGGCAGCAGTCAGTTTTGTAGCCATTCCACCGGTTCCGACCTTGCTCTTTGGTCCTTTTCCCATACTCAGAAGTTTCTCATCCAGTACTTCGACAGTATCAATGAATTCTGCATTCGGATTCGAATTCGGGTCATCGGTAAAAAGTCCGTCGATATCAGAAAGCAGGATCAGAAGATCCGCCCCGATCAGGCCCGCGATAACTGCTGACAATGTGTCATTATCACCAAAGGATTCCAGCATCTCCAGCTCGTAGCTTGAAATGGAGTCATTTTCATTAACAACCGGAATTGCCCCGAGCTCCAGCAACTCTTCAAATGTATTCCGTGCATTTCTGCGGTTCAGGTTATTGACCATCGTATTCTTTGTCATCAGAATCTGCGCCGCCATCTGGTTGTACTCTGAAAAAAGTTTCTGATAGATCATCATCAGACGCGCCTGTCCAACTGCGGAGCATGCCTGTTTTTTCTTAAGTTCTGTCGGCTTCTCATGCATGCCAAATGCAGATGCACCAACTGCCACTGCACCTGAAGTAACCAGGACAACATCTTTGCCCTGGTTATGAAGATCACTCAGTTCTCTTACAAGCACTTCCAGTTTACGAAGATCCAGTTTATTTGTTTCCTTGTGGATCAAAGAGGAAGAACCAACTTTGATCACAACACGTTTTTTGTCTTTCAGTAACTCACGATAATTCATGGTATTTATTCTCCAGTAATTTCTTCTGCGATCTGTTTCAGGTCACCACCTGTAAACAGTCTCTGTTCTCTATTGATAGCTGATATCATCCACTCTGTCATCCTGTACGATCTCCACCCAGGTCGTTCCCGGATTCAGCTGAACTTCCTGATTATCATCTGTAATATAATGAGTCACACCCCATGGGGAATCTTTCTGCCAGGTGACATCGATTACTTTCCCTCTTGTGATATATTTGCCTCGTCCACCGGAATTTCCGTCACGATCGGTAATCGTCTCAATATCCTTATAGCTTGTTCCCTCATACGTAGTCACGTAAGAGTACTGGATCAGGATATTGTCACAGGTCAGTTGCTCTCCGGTAAGATCATCGATCTGTGCCGCACCATACTGGAAACGGCTGTATTTTTTTGTATTTTCATCATAAACAAACCATGGATGATTCACTGTAAAATTATCAAAATGTATCTCCTGTGCGGATGTACCCTGCGGAAGTGTGTTTTCAGTTCCATCAGGTACAAACACATAGTGCCCATCATAATCTTCTTTGTATTCTCTGCGGTATCCCATCTTGTCTATACCCTGCTGAAGCAGGTCATATGTTGTATAAGCATTGTGCGGAGCCTTACGGTCAGTACTCCTGAAATAACAGATTTTTCCCAGTTTCACGCCATTCAGATTGTCGATCAGATGCTGTTCAAAATATGGAAGTGCAAAAGCAGACTGTCCATAATGTGCATAAATTGCATCAAATTCATTCGCATAAAAGATATAATAATCTCTGCAGCTTCTGACGGAACCAATCCGTTCCAGATCTTTATAATCCTCAAAAATTCCCATCAGTCTTGTGATATCGCCCTCTACAGGTGCCTCATACACAACACCGGCATTCGCGATCCCACTCTGTGGGCATCCCTGCTTAATATTATTCAGCATAACCGCTACCGGGCGGACCCGGCCTTCCGATTCGGGAACATCCAGTCCTGTAAGGTAGCTTTTCACCATAGTATCAGCAAATACACCAACAGGTGTCGTTCCTATCATAACCAATGCCATAACTGCTGCCAGAAATTTCTTCTTCATAGATGTTCTCCTTTCAGATGGTGATCATCACCTGGTAATTCCCAGATCCTCCAGTGCCTTTGCCTGCTTGGCCTCCATTACCGCTGCCTCATCCGGTTCCATATGATCATAGCCGAGCAGATGCAGCATACTGTGTGCAAACAGGAAACTGAATTCCCGCTCTGTGCTGTGTCCATATTCTTCTGCCTGCGCATAGACCTTATCTACAGAGATCATAACGTCCCCAAGGATCAGTTCATCTGTATCAAGATCAAAATAGCTGTCATCGCCCTCGATCACTGAATAATCTGCCGGTGTCTTAAACGGTATCATCGGGAAAGAAAGTACATCTGTCGGTGCCCCAATTGAGCGAAATTCCGTATTTACCCGTTTGATTTCTTCGTTGTCAGTAATCACAAGATTTACGCAGACATCATAAGGACAGTTCTCTGTCTCAAGAATATGCTCAGCGACTTCTGATGCCAGTTTTTCATAATCAATATCCAGTTTACGTTCTGCTTCATAATCAATTTGTATGGTCATTCTTTTTCCTCCGGACTGTCCTTGTACCACCGGTACTTCTGGACGGTTTCTGTTTCTTTTCGTAATCTTCATATGCCTGTACGATCTGCTGTACCAGCGGATGACGTACAACGTCTTTGCTGGTAAGCTGGCAAAATCCAATATCATCTATCTTCTTAAGGACCTTTGCCGCCACATCAAGACCAGATACTGCATCTCTCGGAAGGTCTTTCTGAGACGCATCACCGGTAACAACCACTTTGGAGCCAAAACCAATACGGGTCAGAAACATCTTCATCTGTGCCGGTGTTGTATTCTGTGCCTCATCCAGAATAATAAATGCATTATCCAGTGTACGTCCTCGCATATAAGCAAGCGGAGCCACTTCGATCAGCCCTCGTTCCATATTTTTTGCGAAACTGTCAGCTCCCATGATCTGATATAATGCATCATACAATGGGCGCAGATACGGATCTACTTTACTCTGAAGATCACCCGGAAGGAATCCAAGTTTCTCCCCTGCTTCGATCGCCGGTCTGGTCAGAATGATACGGCTGACTTCTTCATTTCGAAATGCGGTAACTGCCATTGCCATAGCAAGGTAAGTCTTACCGGTTCCTGCAGGTCCGATTCCAAATACGATCATTTTCTTTCGGATCTGTTCTACATATTCCTGCTGTCCTAATGTTTTGGGTTTGATTGGTCTTCCCTGTATCGTATTACAGATAAAATCTTTATCTATTTCCGTGAGTACCTGATTTCGTTCCTCCATGGCAAGAGACAGTGCATAACTTACGTTCTGCCGTGTTATAGTATTGCCTCTTCCTGCAAGCGTCACCAGTTCCTCTATCAGTTTTTTTGCCTGAGTTGCACTCTGTTCGGTACCCAGGATCTTCAGCATGCCATCTCTGGATATCAGTGTTACATTTAACGTCCGTTCAATCAGCTTCAGGTGTTCGTCAAACTGACCGAACACATTTCCCTCCAGATCTGCAGGCACCTGCGTATATAGCTCGATAATGCTGTTAGCCATCCTCTGTTGTCCTTTCTGCAGGCTGCTCCGGTATTTCTACAGGAGTCTCCTCTCCGATTTTTTCTATAATTTCCAAAAAACCTTTGCTTACACAGGTCTTGTGGTCAATTTCTATTTTAACATTATTTGCAGATATTTGAACCCCTTTTTGCATTAATTTTTCTTCATACCTCTGCAAAGTATGCCATGCAAGTTTTTTTACTTCTTCCCTTGTATACTCTTTTTTTATCTTTCTGTACTGGTTTTGGGTAATATACCCTATTGAGCACGGCAGCTGAAAACTTTTGGTCAGATACATTTTCTGTTCTTCTGCAATCTGATACCAGCCATTTTTTGTCCTGTCTGCAATTTCCAAATAAAATCTGCCTGCTTTCAGATAGATACCCTTTTTCTTTTTACCGGTCCATTCATATGTCTCATAGATCATTGGAATCTCATGATAATATGCCTTCTGTCTTTTTATATAAATATCTGCATCTGCATGAACCGCTTCATACTTTACAACCTCCTGACTGTCATCCTTTAATTCCAGTATTCCCGATACCAGGATTTCACCTTTTTTACATAAATCCCCAACCTTTTTCCGGGGCAGTCCGCTTCTGGTTATCATTTTTATGATCTCACCATCGCGTTCTGCCATAATATCACAGGCAGATTTGTCCTTTTCTTCTGTAGTCTGTATAAATATCCCTTCTCTGACTGTAAGGAGCAGTCTGGTTCCCTCCAGTTTTGCTGATACCCACGTAATATCCGGATATTTTTTACGGATCTCAGCTGCAATCTCACTGCAGCTGAGCCTTCCTTTTGCCATTCCATGCCTGATTCCTTTTTGTTCCAGAAAATCCAGTATCTCAGGTGTGCTGTTTCTGACATTTCCCTCTACATCAATTTCCCACAACCGTCCGGACAAGAACAAAAGCAGTCCTGCACATAAAAGTAATCCAAGAAAAAAAGCCTTTCTCTTTTTACTTCGGTAAAAAAAGAAAGGAAGTCCATGCTTTTCCAGAATATGAATTTTTACTTTTGTTTTTCTATGTATTGGAGCGAGTCTGAAAAAATCTCTGATCTGCAGACATCCTGTCAGACTCAGTTCTGATTCTCTTCTGAGATCACTGATTCGAATTTCACGAGCTCTGCACAGATTCAGAAAACGTTCTGTCTGTTCCCCATATATTCTCACACGAACGTATCCATTTCGAAACCCGGCATACTTTTTCATAATCTCCTCCTAACCTTCCAGGATAATCTCCGTGATCACACCTTCAATATACATTTCTTCAGGTGTATACATCGGAATCTTCAGTCTTTTTCCCTGTATTCGAAGTTTCCCCTGAAAAGTCAGTAATATTATTTCTTCTTTCTCATACCGCAAAACACTTCGATAGTTGCAGACTACTGCCTGATGTTTTCCTGTAACAGTAAACACCGTTTCTTTCATTGCCAGATCTCTCGGTATTTCCAGCGAGGTAACTAGATTTTCTTTCCATTGTCCCATCTTTTTCATAACAAAAACCTCCCTGGCGCTCATTATAAATGTACGCCGGAGAGGTCTTGTTTATTCTCTGATATTTTATTTAAAAAGCACCATGGAAAACCAGAGTATCGTATTTCCGCCCAGATTATACTCCATCTGCTGTTTCTCTACGATCTCACTTACTACCACGCCATGGCTTTCCAGGCAGGGATGCATTCGGTCCGGATGTCTGCACGGTTTGCCATGTGGATATGCACAGTCCTCACAGATATCACAGGATTCCGTTGAAAGTGTAAACGTCTCAAATCCCTGTTCTTTCAAAAAACGGGCAACTTCCGTTGTCAGTTCTTCGTGTGCAGCTCTTGTTTGCAGCATTTCCTGCATATTCATAAGATCAGAAACTTCTGCCACACTGGAAAAGAAAACAGCCTGTCCAAACTTGCGGATTCTTTCCTCGCATTCTTTCAGAGTACCCACAGCCGGCGGACATGCCCAGGTCGATCCATACCGTTCACATTCCTGCTGACAGACGATCCTTACTCTCTCCTCGACAGACAGATCTCCGGTATTCAGGATACGATATTCAAAGATCGGATACTGCGCAATAAAATCTTCAAATTTATCAATATTCAGTTCTGCCGTCATCAGGGTTCCTCCATTTTAATTAATCCAGAATAATCAGCGCCATGAATACAAGGTCTTCATCGCCGCTGTTTGTAAGTCCATGTCCTTTGCCGTCCGGAGTAAATGTCACATCACCGGCCTGCACCATACGGAGTGTTCCATTATCGCTGTAAATACCTTTTCCTGAAAGAATATAATACGTTTCACTCTCATTATGATGTTCATGATATCCCAGAGAACATCCCGGTTCCAGAGTTACCTGCGCATATAATTTGCATTTTCCGTTTAACTGCTTCTCATCAAGGAGACGTTTCACCAATGTATGTCCCTGTCCACCTGCCATATGTTCTACTCGTTCTGTTGTCATATCACTATATCCTCCTTTTTTGGAAATCATTTATTGCAAGCCGGAGTTATTTCCGGTTTGTGTCTTTTTATTTATGATAAGGTTCATGGTTCAGGATCCTGTAGCCACGATAGATCTGCTCCAGAAGAATCATCTGCATCAGCTGATGAGGAAATGTCATTCTGGAAAAGCTCAGTTTATAATCTGCTCTTTTCAGAACTTCATTGCCAAGACCTAACGAGCCTCCGATCACAAATGCGACAGAACTTTTGCCTTCTACACCCAGACGTCCGATTTTTTCGGATAACTCAACGGAATCCAGCATTTTACCATCAATCGCAAGCGCAATTACATAATCCTGTTCCCGGATATGCTTCATCAGACGTTCCGCTTCTGTATTCTTAATCTGCTCGTTCAGTGCATCAGATGCTTTATCCGGTGTCTTTTCATCCGGGACCTGGCAAAATGTCAGTTTGCAGTAACGGCTCAGACGCTTCGCATACTCGGCAATTCCATCATTCAGATATTTTTCTTTAATTTTCCCTACAGTTATGATCTTAATTTCCATTTACAGGTATTCCTCTATATAATTTTCAAATTCTTCTGCAGACATCAGTACCTTACGAGGTTTCGTTCCTTCCTCCGGTCCGACAACCCCTGCATCACATAACTGATCCATGATTCTTGCAGCTCTGTTGAAACCGATTTTGAACATTCTCTGGAGCATACCGATCGATGCCTTTTCTTTTTCAATAATGAATTTACCGGCCTCCACAAAATAAGCATCCCTGTCGTCAGCCGAAGAACCACCGGTGCCACCGGACATGCCTGCCGTATTTACCTGCTGTTCAATCTGGGAATTGTACTGCATTCCCGGATTCTTTTCTGCCAGGAAGTCAACAATACTGCTGACTTCTTCATCGGATACAAAAGCCCCCTGCAGTCTGGCCGGTTTCTGATATCCCTGCGGATAAAACAGCATATCGCCCTTTCCAAGAAGCTTCTCTGCTCCATTCATGTCAAGGATCGTCCTTGAATCAACACCAGAAGATACAGAGAATGCAATTCGTGACGGCATATTTGCCTTGATCAGACCGGTGATAACATTTACAGACGGTCGCTGTGTTGCAATGATCAGATGAATACCTGCAGCACGTGCAAGCTGTGCCAGACGACAGATTGCATCCTCCACTTCTCCAGGAGCAACCATCATAAGGTCTGCAAGCTCATCTACAATAATTACGATCTGCGGCATCTTCTCAGGGCGCTCTTCACCTTCCGGAATACGCATTCCCTCAACTTTGCGGTTATATTCCTGAAGATTTCGAACACTGTATTCTGCAAACGTATTGTAACGATTCATCATCTCTGTTACTGCCCAGTTCAATGCACCGGCAGCTTTTTTCGGATCCGTGACAACCGGAATGAACAGATGTGGAATACCGTTATAAACACTGAGTTCCACTACCTTCGGGTCAATCATGATCAATTTGACATCTTCCGGAGATGCTTTGTACAGGATACTTACGATCAGGGTATTGATACAGACAGATTTACCGGAACCTGTAGCACCCGCGATCAGAAGATGTGGCATCTTGGCAATATCCGTAACAACCGGTTTTCCTGCAATATCTTTACCAACTGCAAAAGACAGCCTGGACTTTGCACTCTGAAATTCCTGTGACTGAAGGATCTCTCTCAGCATAACAGCATGATTTTCTTTGTTCGGTACTTCAATACCAACAGCCGCTTTGCCCGGAATCGGTGCCTCAATACGAATGTCCGGCGTTGCAAGGTTTAATTTGATATCATCTGCCAGATTGACGATCTTACTTACTTTAACGCCCATTTCCGGCTGCAATTCATATCTGGTGACAGTTGGTCCGCAGCTTACATTCGTCACAGTTACATTCACACCAAAATTATGCAATGTATCCTGCAGCTTCTTCGCAGTCTTGCGAAGATGTTCATCGGAGTCTCCCTGTGATTTGCCATCTCCACGCTTCAGAAGTTTCAGCGGCGGATAATGATACTCACGCTTAACCACTTCATTCTGCTGTGTAATCTCTTTCTGGATATTTTGAATTCCACTTTCAATCTCCTGTTTGGAAGACTTCGGATTTTTGACTGACTGTGAAGCAGGTCTTGTCTCCGGCTGCGGCACAGATTCCGGAACATTCTCAGACACCGGCTCCTGCACCTGCTGTACCTCCGCATATGTTTCTACCGGCTCCGGTTCAGAATAGCATTCTGATAATTCCGGTACATCCTGCTCTGCCGTTGGCTGCACATAGCTATCTGATGGTTCCTGATAAAATTCTTCCGGCTCTGCACGGTGAATCTCAAACATCGGAGTCTGTGATGAAGCCATCGCCATCGTGTTCTCCACAGGCATATTCTCAGACATCTCATCCTTCTGGTCCTGCCTCACAGTTTCCCCGTGTTCTGCATTTCCTGCAAAATCTGAAGTCATATCTGAAACTACAGCTACGGAATCTGTATCTGTGGCAGTATCATTTTTTATGCCTTCTGCGGTCTTCTTATGATCTCTGAGCACTGTCTTACGATTTTTTTTCTTCTTTGCTTCCGGTGGAACAAGCAGCGTCCCTTCAAGAAATCCTGTAGATTTCTTCTCTTTAGCCGCAGCCTCTTCTCCATCATTGTTTTCCTGTACCAGAGCCTCTTCCAGTTCGCGCACACGCTGCGCCTGCCGTTCTTCTCTCCTCTGTCTGCGTTCCTGCACACGAAGCTCTTTGCGAAGATCCCGCTCCGGCTGACCCTCCATATACATGTCACGTCCATCTCTGGCAAGTGCACAGACTGCATCCCAGATACGGAACACAAAACCAAAAAATGATTTCTGCGTGATCAATATCAGAGAGATCAGAAGTACAAGAATAATAATCACATATCCCCCCGCGACACCAAATGCGGAAGTCGTAGAAATGCAGATGGCTCCACCAAGCACACCGCCACCCGTTCTATATGTAGAACAGGTTGAATAATATTCCGACATTGTAGTACTGGACATATATCCCTCTGTCAACAGCTGAACCAGGCCGCACAGAAAAACAAAAAACACAAGCGCAGCAAGTGCTTTTTTGTATGCAAGAGGATTCTTACTGTTCGATACAAGAAATGCAGCACCAACAAAGATCAATACCGGAAAAACATACGCAAGCAATCCCATAATCCCGAAAGATGCCTTACTGATCGCAGCACCGACCACTCCACCCATGCCAAGATTACTGATGATCAATATGATCGAAGCCGCCAGAATTGTCAGCAAAATGATCTCTGTCTGGAATCCGCTGGTAACTCCCTGCTTTTTCACCTGTTTTCTGGTCTGTTTTTTCTCGTATTTTTACGTCCGGAAGTGGTTTTTGCGGTTCCTCTTCGGTTACTCTGTTTCTTTGTTGCTGCCATTCAGGCACCCCTCCTAATGATTCTTCATAAAAATCCGCCGGAAAATCAGAAAATCCTCCGGCAGAAAAAATATTCCCAACTATGCAAAATTTGCTACAAGCGCAATAATTCCCACAATAAAACAATAGTATGCAAAAAAGCGGAATTTTCCGTTGTGTACAAGTCTCAGGCATGCCCGGATTGCCAGACTTCCAACAACTGCTGCAATGATCATTCCAAATACATAAGAAAAGCCAAGCCCTACTGTCATATCTGCAGAACCAAACTGCCCAAGTTCCATGATCAGTGCACCGATAATTGCCGGAATCGACAAAATATAAGAATACTTCACTGCAAATGTACGGCTGAATCCGCTCATCAACCCGGCACTGATCGTCATTCCACTTCTGGAAAATCCCGGAAATACCGAAAGGCCCTGACAGATTCCGATCCACATGGCATTGGAAAAGCTTGCATCCTTAGCTGCTTTTGTGCCGCCTACCTGACTCAGATCAATTACCAGAAGAATAATCCCCGTGATCAGAATCCCAACACCCGGAAGAAGTTTTGAAGCTGCAGACATTGCAACAAGTCTGCGTGCTGTATATCCCAGAAACATCGTCGGAATCATGGAAACCATCAGTAGAACTGCAAATTTACGGTAGATATTGCTTATAATCTTTGCATAATGAAGCTCATCCCCGGTACGTCGGTTATGTATATAGAGATTTGCATTTCCGATCACATCCATAAACATTTCAATGGATTCCACTGCCAGTCTGCGAATATCTTTTTGAAAGGTCATAAAAACTGCTGCAAGCGTTCCCAGATGAAGCATAACTTCCATAAGTACACCCGGGCCATGCTCCATACCAAGTATATTCTGAACAAAACAAAGATGTCCAAAACTGCTGACCGGAAGAAATTCTGTAATTCCCTGCACTATAGCCAGTAAAATAATATAAAGAACTATCATATTTTTATCCTTTTCTTTCAACTAATCTGTACCATATTATCCGGTAAATTTCTCATAACCGCCTATAAAGGCATATTAACAGTGGATAGTATAACATATTCCCGAAAAACTTACAAGACAGCAAAAAAGAACTTAGTGTTCTTATTTCATTCAAAAAAGACCTTCCGACACATTTCTGTACCGGAAGGCCCCTGATTCATTTTATTTATTTTCAGATATTCATCGATACCTTTTGCTCCAGCTTTACCAGCTCCCATAGCAAGGATAACTGTAGCTGCACCTGTAACAGCATCTCCACCAGCATATACGCCTTCTTTTGAAGTCTTACCAAACTCTTCGTCAGCAATGATACATTTTCTCTTGTTTACATCAAGACCGATGGTTGTAGAAGAAATCAGCGGGTTCGGGCTTGTACCAAGGGACATATAACAGTATCAACGTCGATGGTAAACTCAGAGCCAGGAATCTCAACAGGGCGTCTTCTTCCGGAAGCATCCGGCTCGCCAAGCTCCATACGGATACATTTAATACCGGTTACCCAGTCTTTGTCATCTGTAAGGATCTCAACAGGATTGCAGAGAAGATCAAACTGTACGCCCTCTTCTTTTGCGTGATGAACTTCCTCTTTACGTGCAGGAAGCTCTGCTTCTGAACGACGATAAATAATATGTACCTCTGCGCCAAGACGAAGTGCAGTTCTTGCAGCGTCCATAGCAACGTTACCACCACCAACAACAGCAACCTTCTTACCATGTGCGATCGGAGTATCATAATCCTCACGGAATGCTTTCATAAGGTTGTTACGTGTCAGGTACTCGTTAGCGGAGAATACACCGTTAGCCTGCTCACCCGGGATTCCCATGAACATAGGAAGTCCGGCACCGGATCCGATAAATACAGCCTCAAAGCCCTCATCTTTAAGAAGCTCGTCGATTGTTACGGATTTACCAATAATAACGTTGGTCTCAATCTTAACACCCAGAGATTTTACGTTCTCAACCTCTGCGCAACTACTTTGTCTTTTGGAAGACGGAATTCCGGAATACCATAAACAAGAACTCCACCAGCTTTGTGAAGTGCCTCGAAGATTGTTACATCGTAACCCATCTTTGCAAGATCTCCGGCCAGGTAAGTCCGGAAGGACCGGAACCGATCACTGCAACTTTTGTCCGTTCTTCTGTGCAGCCGGAACTGGTTTGATACCATTCTCCTTCGCCCAGTCAGCAACGAAACGCTCCAGTTTACCAATGGAAACAGCTTCCCCTTTCAGACCGCGGATACATTTACCCTCGCACTGTGTCTCCTGAGGACATACACGACCGCAGACAGCCGGAAGAGCACTGGACTCACCGATGATCTGGTAAGCTTTTTCAAAGTTTCCTTCTTTTACTTCATGAACGAAGCCTGGGATATTGATAGATACCGGGCATCCTTCCATACATTTTGCTTTCTTACAGCCAAGGCATCTGTTTGCTTCTTCCATTGCCTCTTCTTTATTATAACCAAGGCAAACCTCTTCAAAGTTAGTAGCACGAACCTTAGGAGCCTGCTCTCTGACTGGTACTTTCTTT